>Ga0247824_10000209_pt1 | contig 26359 bp, 19 predicted proteins | sample 13C_PalmiticAcid_FD_194412 | JGI IMG/M metagenome (GOLD analysis project Ga0247824, IMG submission 194412) | Soil microbial communities from agricultural site in Penn Yan, New York, United States - 13C_PalmiticAcid_Day48 | ecosystem: Environmental > Terrestrial > Soil > Agricultural land...
CTGGGGAGGGGAGAAGGGGCGGATCCCGATGCTGTGGTGGAGGGAAGGAGCGGGAGGGCGTAGACGTCGCCGAACTTGTCAGCTGAGAGAATGGTGCTGTTATCTGAGGTGAGGGCGAGGGCGCAGGGGCGTTTGGGCATGGCTCTGGGGAGGGGTCAGTTTTGCTGGAAAGGTTGAGAAGGGGGTTCAGGGGTAAAGCTTACCTCTGGCTGAGTTGCTTGAGATTGCCTGCGCCGTCGTGCTCAAAGACCCAGATGGTCTTGTCGGAGCCGGTGATGGCTACGAGGTGGCGGCCGTCGGAGGTGGTGTAGAGTCCCTGGACGAAGGGTCTCTCGTTGGCGGGGCAGTCATACTGGGCGTTCTTTTTGCTCTTCGCTTGGCCGTTGGAGACGGACTCTTTGCCATTCTCAACCTTCCTTCGCTTTGCTGGTGGCCCTTCGGGCGCTGGCGACTCTTCACCCTCAGCACTCTGGCCCTTCGACTCATCGGCCTGTTGCACCGGGTACTTCCATGTCGAGACGTGCTGAAGGGCTGAGCTGAAGGAGTGGATGTCGCTGCCTTGTGCTGCAAAGACGATGCTGCCGCACACTTTGACCAGATGATATGGGAGAGTCATCGTGAGCCTCGGCGAGTTGGATGTGCCCTGTGCGTTGTCGGGGCAGAGAGAAGTCAGGATCTCTGTCGGTTGCGAAATTTGGAGTCTCAAGCTCAACCCAAAACCTGAGCTGATGAGTGTCTGGCCGCCAAGAGCTTCAAGACAATTGCCGGTGCTGTGAGATGTTAGTGAGTGCTTTTCATTTTTATCAGAATGGGAAACATACTATCTGAGGATAACTCTTCAAGTTTGAGCTTACACGGCAGGAGTGTCCGAGTAAAAGTGACACTTGCAACATGCAAGAAATTTGTCGAGACTAAGCCACATGTGGCTGAGGCAGTCAAGTCAATGAACGACTCTGGAATCCTGATGGCGTTGAAGTTTGATCGTAATCAACGTTGATGTTAACCGGCTGCTTTGCCCTTGAATTCCCGAGTTTTATGTGCATTAAAAGACATTCATTTTGCATTTCAGTATGAATTCGCAATTCGCGACTGCTGTCTGTTCGTCTGAGCCACTCCTCTCAGAGTTGAAAGTCGAGCAGCAAGTGGGGCCGGTTGGCAGCCATCATTGGTTGGCCCACTTAACCCTAGCGGAAGCGGTCCCCCACAGCTGCAGGCAATTGTGTGTGATGGAAATTCCGAGAGCTTCTGGTTTGGGAACTTTTTTGACCCAAGCAACATCGCCATCACTCAATTTTCGCGTTTCCTCACTACCAAACCATCGCCCTTAAACATCCTGCCTTCATAACCAAGAAGATATGGGGGGCAAAACTGGAAACAAGGCCGGCTACTTCGACAAGCTGAAGGGCTTGTTGGAGGAGTACCCGTCCATCTTCATCGTCTCGGTCGACAATGTCTCGTCGCAGCAGATGCACGAGATTCGTCAGTCGCTCCGCGGCAATGGCGTCGTCCTGATGGGCAAGAACACCATGGTAAGCTCTGCCTGACCTCTTGCAACCCGGGTGGCGCCAGTTTTCTGACCGCGATGCAACACCACAGGTCCGCCGTGCGCTCAAGACCTTCATCGCCGACTCGCCCGAGTACGAGCGCCTCCTGCCCTTCGTCAAGGGCAACGTCGGCTTCGTCTTCACCAACGGTGACCTCAAGGATATCCGTGACAAGATCCTGGCCAACAAGGTTGCCGCCCCCGCCCGTGCCGGTGCCGTCGCCCCGTCCGACGTGTGGGTCCCGGCTGGCAACACCGGCATGGAGCCCGGCAAGACCTCGTTCTTCCAGGCCCTCGGTGTCCCCACCAAGATTGCCCGTGGTACCATTGAAATCACCACCGATCTCAAGCTCGTCGAGGCCGGTGCCAAGGTCGGCCCCTCCGAGGCGACCCTCCTCAACATGCTCAACATCTCTCCCTTCACCTACGGTATGGGCATCGCTCAGGTCTACGACCAGGGCAACACCTTCCCCGCCAGCGTTCTCGACATTGGTGAGGAGCAGCTCCTGAAGGCCTTCTCTTCGGCCGTCACCACCATCGCCGCCATCTCGCTGGCCCTCAACTTCCCCACCCTGCCGTCCGTCATCCACTCGCTCGTCAACACCTACAAGAAGGTGCTTGCCGTTGCCATCGAGACCGACTTCAGCTGGCCCGAGATTGAGGAGCTCAAGGACCGCATCGCCAACCCCGACGCCTACGCTGCCGCTGCCCCGGCTGCTGCCGCTGCCGGCCCGGCTGAGACCAAGGCTGAGGAGAAGAAGGAGGAGTCTGAGAAGGAGGACTCCGACGACGAGGGCTTCGGCGGTCTCTTGTTCGTACCCCTGCGCCTTTGTTTATGGAGTACACTGCTAACGTTTATCACAGCGACTAAATGTAACCACTGGGTGACGGTGCTGTTGGACTCGCAGTCATGGTTTGTGTCTGGTGGAGGTTTCATGGACCTTTCCCCATGGCTACGTAGATCGGCTGCGACTCAATTAAACACTGTGTCTGATGGTCAACTCACTTGGACTCGTTTTTTTTGGTTGAATGCAGGTGTGCTGTGACTCGACCAGCTGTTTGCATCAACAACTAAGGTTAGTACCCCTTTTTATTTATCTATCAAGCCCTCCGTGTCGATGATTATGCAAATGATCAAAGAGCTTTTTAACCCTGATTATCATTGATGAAACCCATCACAACATCTATGAGACACTGCCTTCGCTCCTTGTCGATATATCTTACATACTTTACATGGGGTATCGAGGCTGACCAATTATACAAACAGTGACGTCCATCTCTTGCTATCCTACAACCGCCACCGGAGCCGAACCTTTTACAGACTCTGCTGCCCCTCGTGATGAAATGTCGACCCCTGAATCCTGCAGCACTTGCCGGGCGACCCGTATTGCCTGCTCTGGCAGCCCAGCCAGGCGCGCCACCTTGAGCGCGTGGCTCTGCCTGTTGACTCCCTTGCGCAGCTTGTGAACGTAGACAAACCCGCCCTGCTCGTCCTCCTCAACATCCGTGCAGTACGTGTCGACGGTCCCGTCCGGCCCGCCATCGCCCACCCTCATCCCGCGCTCCGCCACGAGGTCCGCAATGCCGTGGAAGTGCGTCGCGAACAGCGCCCGGCACTTGTTGACGGTCACCAGGTGGTGCAGCGCGGCAAAGGCCACGGCCGTGCCGTCCTCGGGCGTCGTGCCCCGCCCCACCTCGTCCATGATGACAAAGGACCGCGGCGTCGCCTGCCGCAGGATGGCCGCCGTCTCGAGCATCTCCACCATGAAGGTGCTCTGGTCCTGGTATAGGTTGTCGGCCGACCCGACGCGGCTGAAGATGGCGTCGACGATGCCCAGCTCGGCGTAGTCGGCCGGCACGTAACAGCCGATCTGCGCCAGGATCGTGATGAGGGCGTTTTGTCGGAGGAAGGTCGACTTGCCCGCCATGTTGGGGCCCGTGATCAGCCAGATCCTGCCGCCGTGTCCCGGTGTGGGGGATGAGCCGGAAGAGGAGGAGCAGGAGGAGCCGCCGATGAGGCAGTCGTTGCGCTGGAAGGTGCGGCCTTGCTCGGCGAGCCCGCCCTCGACCGTCGGGTGCCGCCCGCCGATGATGGTGGTCTGCTGCGTGTTGGTGAGGGTGGGGCGCACGAGGTTCTGCTCGGTGGCGAGGCGGGCGAACGAGGTGGCAATGTCAAGCTCGTCGAGCACGAGGGCGTTGCGCCGCAGCTTGACAAGGTTGTGGACGACGCGGGCGCGGAGGGCCGCGAAGACGCGCTGCTCCTCGGCGCGCATCTGCAGGCGCAGCTTGTCGAGGCTCTCGCCGAGGGCGGTCCATTCGGGCTGGTGGAAGGAGCGGGTCGAGCGGCTCGAGGAGAGGGTGTGGATCGGGATGGGGGCCGGGGAGGAGGCGTCGGCGTCGGCGTCGGCGGGCGGGCGCCGCGCGTCTTTGCCCCTGACGTGGCAGATGTGGCCGAGTCCCGGGGTCCAGCGGAGGGTGAGGGAGGCTGCGCCCAGACGCGCGCGGAGGGTCTCGGTGAGTTGGTCTTTTTCTTGGCGAAGGGAGATGAGCTGGGAGTGGAGCCGGGAGAGGAGGGGGGAGGCACCGGGTTTCATGATCCAGACCTCGCTGTCTTCGCCGTAGTGCTCTTTGATGGAGGGTGTTTTCTTTTTGGTCTTGGTTTTGGCCACCGCGCCTTTGGGGAGTAGCGTGCTGTCTTCCTCTGTTCCCTCTGTCTTGACAATCTCTTGGGCGAGGGCCATCATCTCGCCTGCTTCGCTGTCCTCGATTTGGTGCTGCTGGACGAGGCCTTCTTCATCGATGGCGTCCCGGATTCGTTCGGCCAGCTTGCGCGGGTGGTCGAGGCTGATGCGGTCCACCATGGTGGAGAGACAATCCTTCTTGGGCCTGCCATTACCTGGCTGGGACGACCCCGATGTGCGTAGGAGGTCGACTATATCCTCGGTTGCCTTGATGGTGTTGGCCAGCCGGAGAAGGTCGTCTGCGTCTCCGCGATTGAGTGCGAACTTCTGGACAAGGCGTTGCGAGTCATGACTCCTGCGGAGCAGGACGACGATGGCGTCTCGAAGATCCTCATCCTGGATGAAGCGGGAGACCAGCTCCTGCCTGAAGTTGATGACATCTAGCGATGTCGAAGGGGAGCCTGTTGTCAGGTTAGCAACCACCCACGTTTGTCCTTGCAATAAAAAAAGCCTACTAAGCCACTCGTTCAGGAGTCTGGCACCACTCTTGGTCACGGTTCGTCTGATAGCATGGAGCAGGCTTCCCCTGAAAGCGGCATCCCTGATGGTCTGTTTAATTTCCAGGGACCGCATGCTATTCTTGTCGATGTTCATGATATCCATGTTGTCGTGACGCTGCGGCGGCTGCAATTTCATGCTCAGTCCCTGCAGCCTGCCCCTGACGTAATCGAGCAGGAGGCTTCCAGCTTGCACTTCACTCTCTGTAAACATGTCGACCGTTTGGGCCGGTATCTCCGACTCTAGCAAGGGCGCCCAGTCGGAGAGCTGCCGCAGCTCGCCCTGGGGCGAGTAGGTTACTGTGTACCTTTCCTCCTTGAGGATGGACAAGAGAGCATGGTCCTGGTGGGACTCTAGCGCCTTGTCGAGGACTATCTCCCGAGGAGATACCCGCGAGAAGACGGAGCCCAGCGACGCTAGAGTCGTTGGCTGCGTGAAGAAATAGCCGGTCGACAGATCCAGCCATGCCAGGCCTATACGAGCCGGAGGATTATTGGCGGGCTCCATGTCTGCGGCAGACTGGTCGTCTTGGCAACTCACATCATCCGATGGCGCCGGCCCGGGCAGGTGAACGGCCATGACATAGTTGTTTGCATAGGGGTCCATGAAGTTCTCATCGATGAGGGTGCCTGGCGTGACGATACGGGTCACTCTGCGGTTGTGCATCAAACCACCCGACTTGACCTTCTCCGAGGGGTCGTTGGGGAACTCTTCGGCAATGGCCACATGGCGGCTGAGGTCTTGGACGAGGATCTTGAGGAAGCGGTCCAGCTGGAAGAAGGGAAAGCCGGCCTGGCAGCGAGAGAGGCATCATCAGAACACCTGGTGAACAGGGGCAGCGGCACGGTGTGGGCACAAAACAATACCATTGGGACTGGGCCGGCGCTTGTCTTCTTCTGTGCTACCTTGAGGTTGAGCAGCGGGCCGTACTCGTCGGCGTGCTCAAAGTACAGTTCGTAGAAGCCACCGACACGTGTCAGCAGGACGCAGTTGTCAAACTTCTGCATGTTGCGGCGTGCCTGCAGCACGACAGTCGGGTATGCGGGCTCATCCGGCTCGGCTGGGAGCGGCTCTGGTGGTGCGACCATGCCCTGGGGCAGCTCGTCGAGCGTGACCACGGTCCGTGTTTTCTTGCCGCGGCCGTGGACGAGCGGGAGGTGTCGCAGGTGTGGCCGGGCTGCGCGTGGCCCAGGCCCGCGACGGCCGCCGGAAGGGAGCGAAAACAAGGCTGTGGTTACATTCCGTCGACCAGACCGCCCGAGGGTGGCGGGACTCCAGCGCGGCAGCGAACGAGGAGAGGAACCGAGACACGCTATCCAAAGGCGCGGGACGGGTCTTGAGCGCGGGGGAAGCATTAATTATGGCCTGTTCGAGGACTGCTCGGCGTCGGAGATAGGTGGATGCGTGACGTCGATGCTCCGTGTCGTCGCAAATTCTCGGAGTCGCTGGCCAAACGCGACAAGACCCGACAACGTGATGTCGAAAAAATCAAGGAACGCGCGACGTCCCGATTGTGCAGGCGCGCAGCGGGAAGGGGAGGAAAGTGCCAGAGCCCGGGACTTGGCATGCGGGTGGCTCCACAACGGCGTGTTGGAAGCCCCACTGAGCGGTGACAGGGACAAGAGGGTCAAGAGGGTCCACGTCGTGGCGTCTGGGGTTAGGGTCAACCGTGTGGGGAACTGGGGGATCGAATGCCTCCTCCTCGTGTGTGGGACGATCCCATTTGCCTCCCCATGTACTTAAAAAAAAAAAAAAGGCAAAACCTGCCCGGAAGAGCAGTCAGGGAGCGAAAAGCAGGTGCGATGCATGCATTCAGCCCTACGAAGAGCAGTCGGGAGACCTTGCCGTCGTCCCTTTCCGCGATGCCTCGCGATCGATCACTCTTTTGGCTTCGTCAGGCGGCGGCGGCCACGGCTGAGGCTTGCCCCACTGACCAGGCTGGTCTCGCTTGGGGCTGGGCATGGGACCACTTGCGATCTCAATCGGCCGGTTCTTGAAAAGTGCGAATCATGCGCATCACCGACCTCGATCCTCGAATTTATCCCACGCGCGGCTGACGAGAACAGGGAAAATACGGTAGGGAATGAGATCGATGGGAGCCATGGAATCATGATGTTCCGAAAAGAGTGTTGATGACCAGCTGATTACCCGCCGAGCAGCGGGAACACGGAGGAAACGCGCTGACAACGGGGACCTGGCGAGCCTGGCGAAGTCTGGACAGGCGAGACAGGCCCATCAGTGCCCGTGTGCCCGCGTCTCCAACCCAACCAAGCACATATCAAACCAGATTCCGGCGGCAGATCGATGGAGATGCGAAATGGAGCAGCGGCAGCTGCAGACCTGTGGCGCCCTTTCCACAATTGCCAGAGGTGCGAGCCGTTGCAGCGACGGGGAACCAATGGCGCGGCGTGACGTTCTGGGCATGATTCAAGGGTGGCCCGATCTTGCTCTCGGCCTGGGCTCGCCGGCGGTGGCCATTTGCCAGAACACCGTCGGTATCGGCCGATTTGGAGCTGGTCCTGCCATCATACCCACGTCTCCCGCCCATCTCTCAGCCCATTTTCGCCAGCTCCGCCTGCCACCCCCCGCCTGAAGGAGCCTATCACCCCGCTCCGACTGGCTCGTCTGAAGTGCCTCGCTGTCCGGTTCCAGGCCCCTTGACATGGCGACTGTGGGAGCACGCCGGGTCGCCCGCCCAACAAGCCCCGGGCCTGCCACCTGTACCCGGGGCTGCGTGGCCGCGATCGTCAGGTCCCGAGGTTTGTTGCCAGATGCTGATGAACCCACTTAATCTACACGCAGGAGGCGGTTGGCCCCCGACCCGTAGCGTTGGATGGGACGTTGGGGAGAAGGGCGCGTGTGTGCCAGCAGAGCTTGGTATAAAGAACTCTCCTTCTCGGCCGCCCCAACCCCTGCCCCCCTTTTTGAATCCGTTTCCATCTTTTGCCCGTGTTGTTGTCAGCGGCTTACACATATGAACACATCCACACACGCCCAGCGTCTTACACACACCTTTCCAAAACACGCCACATATACTCGTGCCCGCGCCATTAATCCCACCCGCTGCAGTAGCAAAGTCGTTTGCAGCAACAAGTCTCCGAAACTTCCGCGAGAAACTTGCGAAGAAAGAATAAGGCGGGACTTAGTTCACACATCTCCTAACTCTTCAACATTCTGGCCATGGCGACGACATCTGTACCGTTACCGTTCAAAGCTCAGATTCCCGTCACCCCTCCTCCAGACCTCCAGCTGTTTTCGACGGGCTTCCCTCCACAAATCCCCCAACCCCACACTCAGGGGCTTCACCAAACAAAAACAACAATGAACTCCTCCGTCCTCCAAGACCAACGAACAACACAGCCATCTCGCCCACCACAACCTTCACACACCTCAGTCAAACCCGAGCCTCCCGTATCCCTCCCCTCGAAGCAACATCCGTCACCACCACAAGCACAGCCACAAGCACACCCCCAACCATCCCTCCACGATGACCCGACCGCCACTGCGGCGGCAGCAGCAGCCGCAGCGGCTGTCGACCCCCGGTACATCGCCATGGCGTCGCGCATCGCCAGCTACTACCAGCAGCGGTGCCAGGCCGTGGCCAACTTCCAGCAGCAGCGGTGCCAGGCGTGGGCGGGCGCCCAGCGGCAAAAGTGCCAGGAGATGATGCAGGCCGCGACCGTCATCGTGGCGTGGTACATCCGCGACCGCATCGCCCGCCGGCGCCGCCGGCAGAAGCGCGCCTTCCGGCGGGGGCTGGCCGCGCGGACGGCTGCCGTCGCCGCCGCCGCGTCCAGGGCCGCCGGCGCGGGGCGGGCCGGCGGGAGCCGGGTGACCAAGGGGGAGGCGGTGCGGAGGTGGGTCATGGGCGTGCCGATCCCCGGTGCTGGGGTGGCTGTCAATGGGAAGGAGGAAGGGGGGCCGATCACGCTCGGCAGGGAGGTGCCGCGGGATCGGGAGGAGGTGGATTTCGATATGGACCGCGACGTGCCGGCGGACAAGGACACGCAGTTGTTCCATGTCGCGGACAATCTGATCAAGAGCCACCTGGCGCGGATCGATGTGCCGTTGCTCGGGGTGCTGTCGTTTGAGGAGAGCGAGAGCGAGAGCGAGAGTGAGAGCGACTTTATGGATTATGAGGACTACGAGGAGGAAGAAGAGGAGGAGGAGGAAGAAGACTACGAAGAGGATGACGCAGGGGAGGCAGATGGTGACGAAAAGGGCTATGGTGATGTTGAGGCGAGGGGCCGTGGAAAGGAGGAGACTTTGGGTTCTACCTCCAAGGAAGCTCAGTTGGGCACGACGACCAAGGGCAGCCGCAAGCGCTCGAGGAGCTGCATTTCATGATGAGATGGTTTGGGTGATTCTTTTGGATGGGCGTTACGGAACACATAGCTTGGGGGTCAATGTTTATACCATTCCATTCCATGACTAGAACTTTTGCAAGCAATTAGCAACCTGACTACTCTTTACGTTCTGTTCCTGGCAAGTGACTCGCGGCTGGCTCTTCTTGCTGTCGTACTTGGGAAGGAATTGTGCTGCGAAATATGACGCCCGGATCTCAGCTAGTTTGACTTTGGATTAAAGCCTCGAAGTTGGGCCCGTCAATACTCTGGTACTCTCAGATAAGAGCCGAACGAGGGTGGTGTTGAGTTGAGCACTCAATCAATTTCATCCTAAACACCGGCTCCGGATGATGTAGTCTTAGATGCATGACCGCTTTGAAATGACCGGGCGTGTAACGGGGGGGCCAGGTTCCAGGGCTCAACGAAGATAGAACCGGTGAGGTGGTGATCATCGACGATTCCCCCAACCTCACCTCATGATCTGGCGGGGTTGTGTACAGAGATACGACCCCGTTCTGATTGGCTGGCCGGGCAGCAGCATTTGCGGGGGAACCGGGACGCAGCTGCTGTTCTTGGTACCACATCCCTGTCAGCCGCCCTGGCAGGCAGGGGCCGCCGCTGTGATCACCAGATCCAGGTGCATCTGTCAACCAACCACCTGCTGCATGCCCTCGAGGTGCCCTGTGCTACCGTCTGTTATTTACACTGTTTCACTTCGGCACCTCTCCAGCTCGGTGGATTGATTTTGTCACAAACACACATTCAACGCTCAGAAACGCCTCTGGATCGAAGGCCACTTAAAGACCAACGCAGCCCCGGCAGCTCCTGGATTGAGCACTGGAGAAGAAGACAAGGTGCCGCACTTGTCTTGTTTCAAGCCAAGTCCCAATTGGAAACATAGTTCCAGCCCCCTCCACCTTACTCTACCCACTCTCACCGTTATTGTTGCCTGGATCTCCAACTCTATACTCCCCAAAGTCACCTTGACATCAACACGATGGGTGGCGAGACTCGAGCCCAGAAGGGCCCTTGGAGCGACTACCCTCTCCGGGCCCCAAAGCCCGTGGGCCAGATGATATCCAAAATCTACAGGGACCGCATCAACCAGTTCTACTCCGGCGGTCAATATGAGCATCATAACCTCCGCGCCATGATGAACGAGGCCGTTGTCGCGGGCGAGCCCCACGTTGCGCTCTCGGTTTGGCACGCACCGGGCCAGTCCAGGCCCACCTTCAAAGACGCCACGTCCCACGAGTTCAAGCGCACGACTGTGGGCGAGTGGTTTGGCCCGTCCTGGACAACCCACTGGTTCAAGGTTGTGTTGAAGGTGCCCAAAGAACTCCGGGACAAGAGGCTCCTCGAGCTTCACTGGGACGCCAATAACGAAGGGCTGGTGTGGGATGAGCATGGCCACCCACTCCAGGGGCTCACAGGCGGCGGCGAGCGCGTGGAATGGATCTTGCCGGGCTCGTTCCGCGACGGAGAGGAGCACACCATCTACATTGAGATGGCCTGCAACGGCATGTTTGGCAACGCCCCTGGAGGAGACAGCATTCAGCCCCCCGACCCGAACAAGTACTTCAGGTTGGATCGAGCTGAGATTGTCGCCGTTGACCCCGACGCTCGCCAACTCTACATCGACATCTGGATTATCGGTGATGCCGCCAGGGAGTTTCCCCAGGATTCCTGGGAGCAGCACAAGGCTCTCAAGACCTGCAACGAGATTATTGAAACCTTTGAGCTCGGCAACCGCGAGTCACTGAAGGCGTGCCGCGAGATTGCTGAAGACTACCTGGGATCCAAGGTCAACTCTGCCGAGGTGTACGAGAGTGGCAAGGAGCCCGTCGTCTTTGGCATCGGACACTGTCACATTGACAGCTGTTGGCTTTGGCCTTTCGCCGAGACCAAGCGAAAAGTGGCCCGGTCATGGTCTAACCAGTGCGACCTGATGGACCGATACCCCGAGCTCAACTTTGCCTGCTCTCAGGCCCAGCAGTACAGGTGGCTCAAGGAGCTATACCCGTCTGTCTTTGAGCGGGTCAAGAAGAAGGTCGCCGAGGGTCGCTTCCATCCCATTGGAGGCAGTTGGGTGGAACACGACACCAACATGCCCAGCGGCGAGTCGCTGGTCCGTCAGTTTTTGTACGGCCAGCGCTTCTATGAGAGCAACTTTGGGAGCCGTTGCCAGACCTTCTGGCTGCCCGACACCTTCGGATACTCGAGCCAGCTTCCTCAGCTCTGCCGTCTGTCCGGCATGACGCGCTTCCTCACGCAGAAGCTCAGCTGGAACAACATTAACAGGTTCCCCCATACTACCTTCAACTGGGTTGCTCTCGACGGGACCCAGGTCATCTGTCACATGCCCCCGTCCGAAACCTACACCGCGGAAGCCCACTTTGGCGACGTGAAGCGCAGCATGTCGCAGCACAAGTCCCTGGACCAAGACGCCACATCGCTCCTCGTCTTCGGCAAGGGTGATGGAGGTGGCGGTCCTACTTGGCAGCACCTGGAGAAGCTCCGTCGGTGCCGCGGTATCAGCGACACCGTCGGCCTCCTGCCCCGTGTCCACCTGGGTAACTCGGTTGACGATTTCTTTGACAAGCTCGAGCGGAAGGCCGACTCGCTTGTGACATGGTTTGGCGAGCTGTATTTTGAGTTGCACCGTGGAACGTACACGACCCAGGGGACCAACAAGCGTAACAACCGCAGATCTGAGGCGGTGCTTCGAGACCTGGAGCTGCTGGCGACGATTGCATCAGTCAAGGATGAGTCGTACAAGTATCCGAAAAAGGAGTTTGATTCCATGTGGGAGAAGGTGCTCCTCTGCCAGTTCCACGACTGTCTCCCAGGCAGCTCTATCGAGATGGCTTACCGCGAGTCGGATGAGGCAAGTTGCAAGTTCTCCATAAACCCCAACGATTACTAACAGTGTATAACTAGATGTACGCCAAAGTGTTCAAGACCGCCGAGGACATCCTCAAGGACATTTCCGACGTCTTGGGCCTCGCCCAAGCCCATACTACCACCGTCGCTGATGGCATTGCCCTGAACACGCTGCCGTGGCACCGCAAGGAAATCATTGATATCTCCGAGAACGAGGCGGCTGTGGCCTGTGGAAATGGCCCTTTGATGAAGCTGCGGACCCTGAAAGCAAGTCAAGACAGCCCCCTCGTCTCTGTCAAACAGGTCTCAAGGGGGGTATTTGTCCTTGAAAACGATCAGCTCAGAGTCAAGGTGGAAGCCGGTGTCATTACATCGCTCTATGACAGATCGAATGAGCGCGAAGTCATCCCCAAAGGGCAGAAAGCCAACCAGTACGTCATCTTTGACGACAAGCCCCTGTACTGGCAGGCCTGGGACGTTGAGGTCTACCACCTTGACACCCGCAAGACCCTCGATTCCAGCGAGACCAAGATCCACGAGGAAAAGAAGCACCGCGTCAGCGTCGTGACCCACACCAAAATCAGCGACAAGTCTTCCATCAAGACCATCATCAGCCTTGGCGCCGCCATGCCGGGGCAACAATCCCACATTGAAGTCCTGAGCAAAGTCGAGTGGCACGAAACCATGAAGTTCCTCAAGGTCGAGTTCCCCGTCGACATTCGCAACACGGAAGCTAGCTACGAGACCCAGTTCGGCATCGTCAAGCGGCCGACCCACTACAACACCTCCTGGGACATGGCCAAGTTCGAGGTCTGCTCCCACCGCTTCGCCGACCTGTCGGAGCACGGCTACGGCGTCTCCATCCTCAACGATTCCAAGTACGGCTTCGCCACCGCCGGCAACGTCATGCGCCTCTCGCTGCTGCGCAGCGCCAAGGCCCCCGACGCCCACGCCGACATGGGCACCCACCACATCCGCTGGGCCATCCTGCCGCACCAGGGCGCGCTGTCGCACGTCACGGTCCGCAAGGCCTTCGAGTTCAACAACCCCCTCAAACTCTGCGCTGCTACCTCCCCCGCCGCTGTCGCCAGCCTCTCGGACCCGCCCGTGTACCTGACTAAGGACTCGAGCTCGGCCTTGGTGCTCGACACGGTCAAGCGTGGCGAGGACGACGAGGATGTGTCGCGCGGCGATCTGCCCGTCAACGAAGGGCGGAGCGTCATTTTGCGCATCTATGACAGCCTCGGCGGGAGGGCGCGGGGGACGGTGGTCACGACGTGGGATGTCGGGCGGGTGTGCAAGGTCAATTTGCTGGAGGATGAGCTGGAGGAGGTGGTGATTGAGGACGGGAGGTTTGATATTGACCTGAGGCCGTTTGAGGTTGCGTCGTACAAGCTGCAATTGGCGTAGGGCTTCGTTTGCTAGGTATCGGGCGTGATCGTCGGAAGGGGTTTAGGGGGGTGGTCTGGGATGGTGAATGTAGTAGTTCTATTATGGGGGGAGCATGTTGATGATGCATTCACAAGTAGCTAGTAGTTAGTTCTGTTAGGGTGCGAATCAAGTGACAGAATGCTGCTGTATTCCCATTTCCGATACTGCCACAAAACACACCAGTCTTCCTAACTGCAAACCAACTTTGGAGAGATATACACGCACGCAACCAACCAACCATGCAACCAACGACACACCACAGCTCCCAGAGAGTTTACCTCCCCCTCGCAGCCTTCCTCTTCCGCGCCTCCTTCTCCCGCGCGTACTCGTTGGCCGCCTTGCCCTCCTCGCCCTGGATCTCGGCCACGAGCCGTTTGTACTTCTTGTCGTAGGCCTCGTCGCGCTGCTTCTTGACGCGCAGGTTCTCGCGCTGCATAAAGGCCGCGTCCTTGCGCAGCTCGCGCAGCGCGCCCTTGCGCTCGCGCTTGTGCTCGGCCCGGAGCTTGGCCAGCTCGGCGCGCTCGCGGTCCGGGTCGTAGTGCTTGTTGGGGTCGAATGAGTCCTCGAACTTGGGCACGTACGTCCGGATCGCGAGGGGCTTGTGGTGGTGCAGCTCGAGCGGGCGGCGGGCGAGGCGCGCGAGCTGGAGGTGCCGGGCGAGGGTGGAGGCTGCGTCGGCGAGTTTGGCGGTGAGTGCGGACGGGAGGTGGGCGCTGTTCGCGGGGGAGGTGAGGTGCTGGAGGACGAGGAGCGCGGGGAGGAAGGTTTCGTGGAAGGCGGGGAGCTTGTGCCATGTCTCGGCCGCGGCTCTGAGGATCGCTACGGTGGTGCTGACGATGGCGACTTTGAGGGAGGACTCGGCTGCTGAAGAGAGAGACTGCTGTTGGCAGTCGGCGCAGTTGAGCTGCCGGACGGCCGTTTTGCTGGCGCTCTTGATCCGGACCCCTGCGGCTGGCTCGTGAACCGGGAAGAAACCCAGATTCTCAAGGGGCTTCTCGTGCGCCAGCGAGCACAGAGTGTTGAGACAGAAGTTCATCAGCTCCGGCACATAGCGCTTCGAGAACTGCTGGTACTGAAGCGCGAGGATCGCGAGGTAGGTCCCGGTGGCGTAGTCTGAGAGCCGCTGGGGGATCTTTTGCCCGAGGAAACGACTAATGGCAAGCATTGCAGGAGTAACCACCTGATGGAAATGATCGGACGTGGGGAAGGTTGTCCCAATAGCTGTCAGGATGAGCAGGTCCCCAACAGTGAGTGCCAGAGGCCGTTGTTCCTCAATCTCCTGGATGTGCGCGCGGTATGCCTTGGCTACCTCGATCGGGAACGACTTCGCCAGCGAATGAATGTGTCGGCTCAAGTTCTCCAATGTAGGAAACCAATGTGGCTCAAACTTGTCTCCCAGGTACGCGACATGCTGCACCAAGACTTGGGAGAACCTGCCGAGCCTCTCCTTGTTCTTGCTGTCCAGCTTAGGGTGGTAGAGCGCCCTGATCCGTTGAACAGCGACTGGGAGTTTGGTCACCTCAAACCCTTCGAAAGCCTCGAGCATCTCCTCGTGAGTTTGTGGACATGGGAAAGTGTAAGGAATGCCGTTCTCGTCTCTCCCCTTGGCCTTGTCGGCGAGTTGAAAAACGGCGTCTTTCGTTACGGCCTCGGTCAGGATCCCTTTGACAAACTCGTCATCGTCGGAGCCGGATTCTGACCCGGCATCCTCATCGTCGCTTTCCTCGCCTTCCATGTCGTCACTGTCGAGTTCCAATTCAGAGCCACTGGCCACAAGGTCGTCATCGATGAGAAAATCGTCCTCGTCGTCAAATCCCAGCTCGGTGGCAGTGGGCCGGTATTTAGCCCCCTTTCCGGGAACGCCCTTGCCAAGGCCGAATTCGTCTTCTTCCTCATCGTCAAATGGGCTGGCGGATTGTTCCTCAGCGTCCACCTTCTTCTTCTTGCCCTTGCCCCTCCCCTCCTCCTCTTCCTCGTCCTCCTCGTCTTCTTCAATCGTCTCTCCCCGCATACGCCTCAGCCGCTTCTCCTCCAATTCCTTGAGCCGGTTTGCCTCCTCTTCTGCCTGCTCCTCCTCCGTCTTTGTTCGTTCGGCTGGCTGGGCTCGTGTATCTGCGGCGAGCTGCTTCACACGAATGTCGTAATCCTTGTCAAGTGCAGCTTTGTCCTTCCCAGCAATCACGATAGACTCCCGTGCGTCCTTTCCATCCTTCGCTGGCGGCTGCTGTCTCTGGAAAAGCAGCGCTTGCAGTTCGGGCATCGCCGCGTCGAGTTCTTCCCTGAGCTCATTGTCCTCGTCCTTTGCTGCTTGCCGTTCCTGTGGGTTGTGAGTATGGGGCTTGGCCGTGTGAAGACCAGGGAACTTACGAATTTGTGAGCTTTGGATTTGGCAATAATCTCCTCGTAGATCTCCTTTTTCGTCTTTTTCCTCTCTGGCTGTCCATCCTCTTCCTGCTGGTCCTCAGCAGCTTCCTCTAGGCGCTGGCGTTTTAGCATCCTTCTCTCGGCGCGCGAGCTGTCGGATTCATCGCCTGACCCCAGGTCCTCTTCGTCAAAGTCATCCTTCGGAGGCGCCTCGTCGTCGTCGTCGTCGAACAGGGGTCTGCCCATGTGGGTCAACCCGCCCATGGGCTCGTCGTCTTCTTCGAGGTCAAACATGGAGCTCTTCTTGTGGTTCCGCTGCTGCTCTCGGGTGTATCTCTCGATCATCTTGTCCTCGAGCGAGAGATTCGGGTCGTCCTCGCCGAACCGCCTATCGATGAGCCCTCCAACCTTGTTGCGTCGTTGCATCTCGAGGAGAAGGGTTTCCCGGCGCTAGAATTCTTCTGTCAACACAGTGCTGGGCTGCCAACTCCTGCCGAGAGCGGGACATACCCGCTGTTCCCCCACAGCCTTGGCCACGCCGGGCCGCCCCTTGATGCCCATGGCTGCCTTGTCGCCCGCAGGCTTGTTGGTGGTGACATCGAACTTGGGACCGCGAGCGTTGGTCTTGAACTGGAAGGGATTGAACTGCTCGCGGATGCTGGCCAGGGCCTCGCCGCGGTGGAGGCGCTTGTCGGGTTTCGCCTTGAGCTCCTCGGCAGTTTTGCGCTTCTGCTTCTTGGACTGCTGCGGGCCGATGATTCCCTGGTCGCGAAGCGAGGCTTTCAGCCTCTTCAGTTGCGACCCAGCCATGTTCGCGGATTGGCTTCGGTGCTGGCGTCACTGGAGTCCCTGAAGTCCGTCACAGAAGGGAGAGCATCCGGTGTTCCAGGGTCCTTCAATGCGCTGTCCAGTGTCACTCAGAGATTTTTGGGCGGGATGCTGCACCGCTATCTTATCTCCTGGTCTACGCTGCCCCACCCACAACTAAATTTTGGCGGTGAGCTTCGGCAGTAACGAGCTGGTACGCCCTGCACCAGTCCCCTGCAACAATCCAGTTCCCGCTGTGGAGCAATCAGCACTGAGCATCCATTCACTGAATCAACAGCTCCATGACCAACCCGGAACCAACGCCATCATGGCCACATCCCACCTCCGCGCCATGGGGTGGTTAGGCAGGCTCATCCGGGATGACCGGGTGCTGCTTGGATACCTGGCCATCAATGCAGTCGGATGGCTCATCGGGGTGCGCGTCCTCCTCAAGAAGTGGCGCGACGAGGCCGAGATCAAACCGGTGCAGCCCAAGACCCAGTACATCACCCAGGAGACCGAGGACGCGCTGAAACTGAGCACACTCGACACCCTACTCGGCCATTACAATCAGTCGATCAGGGAGACGTCGGCCAAGATTGTGTGCGACAGAGCTGTCAACGACAGGGACACGGTCGACTTCTTGCTCTGGGGCATCACGCGCCAGGATTACGATGAGCGCATGAAGAACCTGAGGGCGCTTGCCATCATCACAGACCCCCGTGAGTGAGAGGTGTTCAACTTTTTTGACACATGCCCCGAAACTGACTGCATGCCAAAGAGAGCCTCGAGCGCCTGCATCGATGGAAGGCGTATGCTGCTCTGGTTAGGTGCTTGGAGCTGTCCCTCGACCCTGAACAAGAGGTACTCGATGATGAAGACTGGGACGAGTATGCCCTGCGCGACATGACCGAAAAGCTGTGTCTGATGTTTATCAGCCAGCTGCTGAGCTGCTACGACGCCGAGAAGCTCGTCAAGGCCAAGTTTGTCGAGAAGTGGCTGGTCAAGCAGAATTGGGGCCCTACAGAGGAGGCCCGGCAGCGCAATTTTGCGCAGTACATGCGCTGCAGGGGCAATCGCATCACCGACATTGTCGCCTCGATCAGGGGTACGCGCTCTGGCCGGGAAGCACTTGAAAGAGTCGGGCTTTTGCCCGCATCGTCGCCGTCGGAGAGCGACCCAGAGGATAACGTCCCGCTGATTGAGCGATTCAGCGTCTTGCTCCCCGGAAACATCAATATGAGCAACCTACGAGACGACGATCAAGCGCGGCTCCTCATCCGATCGCTACAGGGAGGCCAGTCGGCGGAGGAGCAGCGGGTCAGGCATCGGCACCGCGAGGCCATGGTGTTGAATGACGGAAGCCGCCCAGTCAACAGCGACGATATTATTCAGAGACCCGAATCTCCCACATGAGCCGACCATGCTTGGCAAACCAGTGTGCATGGCAGATCTTGAACGGCCTCAGAAACGGCTTTCATTACCCACAGGATTGCGAAGGTCGATCGCCGGCTCAGACATCCGAACGACATGAGAAGAAACCGATGACGGTGGAGCTGAAATGCAAGCAGCCGGGCGCCGAGTCAAGGCCAGATATCGATCCTCGGCTTGGCTGAATCGTCTGAAGTTAGCCGCGTCCCGTGCCTGCAGCGGGGGTCATCCCGGCATCTCTAAACAGCTCCCGCGCGGCAGGGCTGGGCTGTAGCGATGGGATATGCAGCCAGGCTGGGAGTAGTTCTAGTTGCGGTTCCAAAGAACGGTTGAGACGAGTACGGTATCACAGGGAGGCCATGGTATTGCGCATCCCCAACGCGGACCGGGGGTGGCCAGGGACCTTGAAACCTATCTAGGGTGGATATTGACGGAGAGTCGGCTGCACATCCCCGGCCGGTATCAAAGTTGGAGAATGAATATTGCGAATAGCAACCCCGCCACTCTCGAGTCTTGGAAGATTCTCGGGCAATAACCATACAACACGGCGTGCGGTTCAATAGATAGCCGACGAGGAAGAATTACCCGGGTTCACAGAGCGAGCCGGCAAGCTAAGTTTGGCAGAGTCATCTCTGACCGGGGTGCCCAAACCAGCAACTTCAATTCGAGAGAAATCACTCCCAACTCTCTGAGGTTTGTCTGAGGTTGGGGTTGCAACGCGATGCTTGAGCGATCATGCATGTGGTTTGTAAATAATGCACCTAAATAGGGGTTCTGCCCCTGGTCCTTCCATGCAGGTCTGCGCCTGCCAGCGTGGCAGCGTCGCATCGCTGCAGACGCCGCTCCAGCCTGGGGTAAGCTGAACGCATTACCTGGGCCACGTTTGTTGACATGCGCTCTCACGATGATTGGATCTGAAGGGCCCCAAGAACGTTGCTGGCGACAAAGACTGAGGGAATGAGGCCAAAGAACCTGGAAAAAGCGAGTCGATTTTGGACGGGCACAATCTGCTGACAGAAACAGAAATCGCAGCGCGGTGTGATTTGGCCCTGACATTGGGGAAGTTCGGGACGGTGTGACGTCGCTGATGAACCGGGTTTCCCCCCCCAGAAGCAAAAGATCTCAGCCAGGGTTTCAACGCCCGCGGGATCTCAACGTGCAATGGAAAGTGGCTGTGGCAGAAGGCATCATCTCCCTAAGAGACATTCCTGTGTATTGCGCCGCACACGTGTACACGATGGGGTTTCCCGACCGCTTTTCTGAGCCAGTTCTTTTATTTGTTTTCTTTCCTGATCTCACGAAACGCGGGGAACGAGCGCAGCAACACCAATGAGCTTCGGCAGTAGATTGAAAAGACAGCGCCTAAGCACGCAGCATATCCACTCTCCTGCAGCCAGAAGCCCCGCGAGCCCCTGGTCAACTGACGACGTTGCTTGTCGATGCTCGTGCGGCAAGCCAGCCCTCAGATGCAGGGAGGCTCTTGGATAAAATAAGAACAGGCGGAGGGACGGAGAGACGGTGCTTGCTGCTGTCTTTCCCGGCATTCGCTCATTGATGCTCAACGGCTGCCCGCCTGCCCAGGTGCCCCGTGGCTCTTTCCTGTTGCTGCTCTGCCGTTGGCTTGTCCCGTCCACCCACTCGCTGCTTCATCTTGCGATGGTTACCATCTCATTTCCCAACTGTCGTTCGCCCCCTTTCCTTCGCCAGTAACTTCGTTTTGTTGGGCCGAGAGCTCCCGATTACCCCGCCGATCCCATTATCGCATCGACTTTAACTTTCTTTCTTCCCGCTGCCGATACGTCGAACTTGCCCTCCGTTCATTCAATTCGACTTGGAAGCGACTGGATAACATTGGACCACCGCCATCCCTGGACCTGGACCAGACACACCGACCGACCCAAAGTTTCCAGAGAAAGCACGACCTTTCCAGGCTTTATTTGCTCGGGTTGCATTGATTGACCAGGGACGACAAAACCCAAGCACGACGGGCTCGGACAGAACCCATTGTCCCTTTGAAACCCAGAGCAAAAGGCGAGCTGCAACTCGCTTTTTGCTTGTTTTAGGTGGGCAAAAGAAACGGGCCTTCTCGCCATTGTCGACTGCCCTGGTGCCTGTCACCTGCCCTGGGCGTGTGGTCAGAGTCAGCAGGTGGGTTGGTGTGGGTGCCTGTGGCCCGTCCCGCACCCGGCTGCGAACTGCTTGGTCTTCAGCGGGTCCCCGAGCGCTGGGTGTGTTCCCCAATCCCAGGAGTGGGGTGTGTAAACAATAAAGTCCCGTCGCCAGGGCGTGGTGCCGCCACAACCTTCCAGCCAAGATGTCCTTCACCGCGACAACAACCTCGACCTACAACACCACAACACGGCACACTTTATCGAGACGGCCGATCCGCGGTGGAATAGCGACAGCGTCAACACCGAATCTGAACCAGCTCTATACCGCGCAATCTTCGCGCCTGGTGGCCCCGGCGCTTGCGCGCAAGGGGTCGGTCGCTGCGCTCACGCAGAACTCGTTGGCCTCAATCCCTGACGACTCGGAAGGCTACGCATACAACTCGGTCTTGACCGGCGACACCATGCCGCCGCCAGTCACTCCAGGCCGCTTCGGCGGCGGCGACGACATCACCATCGGCGATGCAGTCGACGTACCCGGAAACATGACGGGAACCGTCCGTTTTATTGGCTCCGTCGCCGGGCGCAAGGGCAACTTTGCCGGTGTCGAGCTGCATCCCGAGTATGCGCCCAGGGGGAAGAACAGCGGTGATGTCGACGGGTGAGCAGTCCTTCGTGTTTGATCTCTTGCACGCATCGCGCAGAGTGCAACATGCGCAAAATGCCTGGCCGTCGTGCTGACCGGGTTCCCACTTCACGCAGTGTTTATTACTTTACAACTGTCCATCCAGGCGCCGGCATTTTCCTCCCCCTGTCCAAGGCCATCAAGCGCGAGGCGCCGTCGCTGTCGGCAAGCACGTTCCCGCACACGCCCGCAAGCGGCGGGTTGAAAGTCGCGAGCCAGAACTCGACAAACTTCACACCGCCTACCCCAGGGCTTCCCAAATTCAGCCAGTCTGTTGGCCCCGGGCGCGCCGCGAGTCCGCTGGGCAAGAAAATGCGGCCCTCGCTGCAACGCCCAGAGTCGCCTGTCAGGAGACTCATGACACCCGGCCCACGCCCATCACTCGCGACCCCAGCACCCAAAACCGGCCCTCCCAGGTTTGGCAGCCCGACGTCAGCCAACAAGCTTGCTCAGAGCGTCCGCGGCACGGCTGGTGACCCCAGCAAACGACTCCCGGGACATACACGGAAAGGGAGCGTTGGACCGCGGACTATTGGACCGCGTAGTGTCTCGGTCCTAGGGACGATATCAAACCCAAACTTGACCGATGACGACACGACGCCCATGGGCGTGCAAAGAACCCAGACGAACGGTAGTATTGGCTCCGTCTCCTCCTTTGCGCTGAAGGTTCGGCCGGCCTCGAGGGCCATGTCACGAGCTGGCAACCACGCCAACGACGAGGAGCTCGAGAGGCTCAAATCTGAGCTGGAAGACCGGGATCGTCAGCTCAAGGAGCAGGCCACGACGCTCGCCGAGATGGAGAGCAGCTTGACAGAACTTCAAGGACTGATTGAAAACTCGGACGGGCCGCCGGGGCAGCGGCGGAACAGCATAGATGACAAGGACTCGGGGCAGCTCCGAGCCCTGCTCAGAGAGAAAAACGATAAGATCGCCATGCTCACGGCCGAGTTCGACGCCCATCGCGCGGACTTCCGGAGTACTATCGACACCCTAGAGATGGCGAGCTCGGAAACAGAGCGCGTGTACGAGAAGAGGATCGAAGAGTTGATGCAGGAGATCCAAGAGCTCCAGGACAGGACTGCCGACGTCGATACAGTCGCGGCGCAGCTGAAGCAACTGGAAGAGTTGGTGCAGGAGCTTGAAGAAGGACTCGAAGACGCTAGAAGAGGCGAGGCCGAGGCGCGCGGCGAAGTTGAGTTCCTGCGCGGGGAGGTAGAAAGGACGCGCACCGAGCTCCGCCGAGAGCGGGAAAAGGCCCAGTCCGTGATGAACGGCCCCAACGGCGCCGGAAATGGCGGGTCCATGTCCAAGGAGCTGGAGCAGAAGGAGGACGAGATCAGGGGCCTCAAAGCCATCATTCACTCGCTAAGCAGAGACTCGGTGCCAAACGACAACCCCGACAGGAACTCGGCCCAACGGTCCCCAACCTTCCGGCCGCACCACGGCGAGTCCATCGAGGACCGCCTCACCCGCGAGAAGCTCGACCGCGAAGTTGCCGAGCTCCGCGCTCTGGTCGAAAGCAAGAGCTCTCGCGAGGAGGACCTCGAGCGCGAGCTGGAGACGCTACGCAGGGGAAGCGTCATGACGGCCGTCGGGCCAGGACACCGCACAAGCAGCATGACCATTGGCGCAACCCCCGTCATCACAAACAACAACGACAGGAACTCGATCCGCGATTCGCGCGGCACGGTCATCGCGCCGCCCAGCAGCAGCACCCCCGATTCGGCCCACTACCAGCCGCCGGCGCACAAGGCCGGCCTCGCGCCGCTCAAACACCACCGCGTCCGCACGCTCGACACGATGCCCGAGAGCGACAGCTACAGCACGGCGACGGAGAATAGCACGCTCTGGTGCGAGATCTGCGAGACGGCTGGGCACGACATCCTGACGTGCACCAACGTGTTTGGCACAGACCCGCCGCAGCCCCAGCAGGGGGCGGCCAACGGCGTCCACGACGAAAGGGATTACGACCACCATGGCCACGACGCGGACATCGCGCCCGCTCCACTGTCACCCATCAAATCTGCCGCCCCCAAACCCGCCCCCCTCAACGCTACCACCCCAACAATTGCCGCGGCACCGACGTTCACCCCTGCGTCACCACCGCGGCCGCCGCCGCAACCGCAGGCGCAGCCGGCGGTTGTGAGGACGATCCCCAACCCGATGGACTCGGGGCCCGTGGCGGGCAAGGAGAGCGGCACGGTGGACGCGAGCAAGTGGTGTGCGCTGTGCGAGCGGGACGGACATGATAGCGTGGATTGTCCGTTTGAGGATGCTTTTTAGGGCAAGCGGTCTTGAGTTGGTTGGGGACTTTTCCTTCAGGGGTTGGGTCTTTGGGAACTGCTTCCTACTACTACTGGGTTTGGGTCGGGTTTTTGGACTGGGTGACGGGAGGGGGTTAAGGGGGTACATTGTTAAGTATCGTTTTGTGTGTAGTAGGGTTTTTGTAATTGAATCGTTCTTCTCCCGCCTGGGCGTGTTGATGTTGGGTGTGTTGCAAGGGTTCTTGGAGGTTGTGTTGAGCCTGCCTGGACTGGAGTTGAGGGTGTGTTGGTTCTTGTGATGATGCCGGAGCTAACTGTTTACTTTGATGCTGAGTGTGATGCTGATGCTTTCTGACGATACCAATCTACAGTTTGACGACAGGCTATGCCCACCAGCACATATGTTTAGATACCATGTCAGTTGCATAAGCTGCTTAAGTCCAGCATTCTTGCATCTTTCACCTGTAGCAGCTCGGAAGTGGCTGCCACAGTAGAGGGAACTCCAAATTTAGTGAGGGACCCGCTGAAGACATCCCCGCTAGCGTTCCGCTAAGCGGTGGCGGAGAGCTGCATGCGGCCGCGAAACGGACCCACCCCGACGATGCCGTCCGTTGCGCAGCAGCCGCAGCAGCGTCACCTTGGCGGCTGACAATGCGCGATTCCCGATCCTGGCCCAGTTCGACTCTCCACGTGGAAAACATTGGACGCTGACCGGCTGGAAGCAGGAAGTTTGTTTGCCAGACAGTCCCTTTGCTTCAATTCTGTTTCTCTTCCGATTCTCGGGCTGCGCATACCGCAATTGGCACGGGCTGTGAACGAGTGCTTCGCTGCTGCTGCTGGACTTGAGACGCCGAGACAAGAGACAACGAGACATCCATCCCCCAGCTGAGGACAGCAACAGTTACTTGCGACAGCCGATGCGCACACCACACTGAGCAGCTTCCAACTGAACCTCGAAACCGAGCATCACCCCCCCAAACAGCCCGCCATGGCGCAAGTCTTTTTCGACCTCATCTCGTCCTTCGGGAGCTGTCTGAACTGCTTCCCCAGTTCGCCCACCCTCAAAATCAACAGCCGGAGCTTCAAGATCCTGCGCCTGCTGGGCGAGGTGCGTTGACACCCTCCTTCCAAACCCACTTTCTATCTCCTCTGTGCATGTGCTGACGCAGTCAATGTCCCCAGGGCGGTTTCTCGTACGTCTACCTCGTCCAAGACACGTCCACCTCGGAGCTCTTCGCCCTCAAAAAGATCCGCTGCCCGTTCGGCGCCGAGTCGGTCGCGCAGGCCATGAAGGAGGTGGAGGCCTACAAGCTGTTTGCGCACAGCCCGGGCGTCATCCACAGCGTCGACTACTCCATCGCCACGGAGCGCGGCAGCGGCGAGCAGAGCAAGACCGTCTACGTCTTGCTGCCCTACTACCGCCGCGGCAACCTGCAGGACATGATCAACGCCAACCTGGTCAACCACACGCGCTTCCCCGAGAAGCGGCTGATGCTCCTGTTCCTCGGGGTGTGCCGGGCGATGCGGGATATGCACCAGTACAGGGGTGCCGGGGAGGCCGCCGGGGGTTCGACGGCCGGGGAGCGGATGAGGGTGGACGGGGTGGACGAGCATGTGCGGGTGGGCAAGACGACGAAGCAGGGCTCGGACGAGGACGACGAGACGGAGCAGCAGAGGCCGCTGATGACCGAGGACGAGAGGTTGCCAGCGGTTACGCCGGGTGCGATGAGGAGTTATGCCCATCGGGACATCAAACCGGGTAAGCAACCCCTCTACTTAAACAAACCATCAAGAGCGAAAACTGACAGGTCCCAGCAAACATCATGATCTCCGACTCCGGCACCGACCCAATCATCATGGACCTCGGCTCCATCGCCGTCTCCCCCTTGCCCATCACCAGCCGCTCCCTGGCCATCGCGACCCAGGACACCGCCGCCGAGCACAGCACCATGCCGTACCGCGCGCCCGAGCTGTTCGACGTCAAGACGGGCACCGTCGTCGACACCAAGGTCGACATCTGGTCGCTCGGTTGCACCCTGTACGCCTGCCTCGTCGGCAAGTCGCCCTTTGAGATGCGCAGCGACGAGACGGGCGGGTCGCTGAGCATCTGCGTCTTGTCGGGCGACTGGCGGTTTCCGGACGAGGGGCCGGGAGGGAAGAAGAAGGCTAAAGGGAAGGGGCCTGCGGCTGGTGCGGGCGGGTCGGGTGGTGGCGCTGCTGCGAGCGCGGACGACGAGGCGATCAGCGAGCCTATCCGCGAGGTTGTCAGGAGGTGTCTCCGGGTCGAGCCGAGCGAGCGGCCGGATATTGATGAGTTGATTGAGATGACGGAGAGGGTGGTGGATGAGTTGCCAGAAGATGGGTCAGCTTAAGGGTTGCAGGCGGGGGTTGGAAGAAGTGTTTGGGCTATCGCGGGTTTTGATCTAACGGCGTCGGGCGCCGGCTCTAGGGAGTGGGCAACTGGGTGTGCTTTTCTTCATGTATCATGATTTATATGGCGGCCGGGATGAGCAGCTTTGAATATACCTGGTGCTTGGTGGTCCATCGGAGAACGGCGACTTTCGCTCAGTGCATGCCGTTCACTGAAGCAGATTTGTTGAAGATGATGATCTCTCTTCTGGAAATGCAGTTGTATACCCCTAGCTCTAAATGCCAACCCCTAACAAGTCAGACCACAGACTGTCTCCTGAAAAGGGGTATACCGAGTCCACTGCTCCATATCAAAGTCAACCTATCTATCAGTTTGCCAACGGCCCAGTGATCTCGGCAGCCGCAGCTTCAGCTTCAGCATTGGCGGCATCTGCGCGCGAGACACACTCCTCCAGCACCTTCCAGAACAGGGGAATATCCAGACTCCGCGGTATCCTCACGCCCTCCTCGCCGGGAGGAAGAAGGCGGGCGGTGATCTGCCCCGTCCGGGCGCCGGCGCGGGCATCCTCGTATGTGCCCTCGGTGACGACCGTCACCTCGAACCGCTCCCTCTGCGCCAGCCCGGGCTCACCCGCCGGATCGCAGTCGCAGAAGGGGATCTCGTGCTGGTCGCCCAACCCGCTCAGGACAGCCGCCACCGCGAGGGGGTCATGCAGCGGCGGGCCCTCGGTGATGCCGAACACGTCGCTGTCGTCCCCGTTAGTATTCTGTCGTACCACCCAAAACAAAGCAAGCTCACCTATAAGTCTTTGCAAAAAACATCAACAACTCCACCAACATGACCCGCAACCTCGTCTTCCCTTCCCTCTTCCCACCCCCATTCACCAC
>Ga0247824_10000210_pt1 | contig 26354 bp, 29 predicted proteins | sample 13C_PalmiticAcid_FD_194412 | JGI IMG/M metagenome (GOLD analysis project Ga0247824, IMG submission 194412) | Soil microbial communities from agricultural site in Penn Yan, New York, United States - 13C_PalmiticAcid_Day48 | ecosystem: Environmental > Terrestrial > Soil > Agricultural land...
GGGGAGGGGTTGGACTGGTAAGTAGGAAGGAGAGGCTGGTTACCTAGGTATGGCATGGACTGGGTGGGTTGGGGTTTGATGGGCGTTGGGTGTGCATTTGGCGGCAGCTTTGGATGCATTTGTGACGGTCTTGTTGGATGAGGGGTGAATGACGACGGGGAGTTGCATTGGCGTGTATGTTTTGGTTGCATGATGGGTCAGGTCAGCATGCTATGGGCGTTGTTTACTCGGATATGAGTTTGGCGTTCTCAAACTTCCACCTCATCGTCCGAAGGTTGATTCCTGAGATACGAACGTGAGACATTGAGCTGCGTACGCGCATTATAACATGGTGTCCTCATGCCTTGCGCTGCGTTACCTCAACACCGTGCTTCTACACAGTGGGTACGGAGGATTTGTTTGGTTTCGGATGGGCAAGGCAATTGGCAAGAACCCGGGGGACTGCTCGAGTCTTGCGAAACCTGCCGTTAAGAGGGGTAGTCGAGAGGATGATTTCTACATACATTATTTTGGCCTCCACTAACAGATGCTCCAGACGACCCAGTTCTTGGTGACACTCGCGCCTGCCCTTCACGGTCAACACGAAGTCGGGCTTTCGGCCAGGAGTGAAACTGAGAGACAAGACACACCCTAGAAAGCATGGCCCTCAACATTGTTGTTGCTTGGGGATTGCGCAAGGGGAAGAAGTCCTCGCCATGTCTTACGGCATCTCCAATTACTGTGTTCCGAAGCGTCGCTCCGTCACTCCGCCATCTCCTAAGAGCCTGAAGAGTCTGAACAGCAATGGAGGAATGGAAACAACCAGTGCTTGAGTATCCACTCAGCTCCGAGGATTTGCTGTCTCTGAGTTGGTTTGATCATTCCCTCCATTGCCCGTTGAGGCCGAGCCCTTTCGCATTCGGTTTCATGTGGCGGCGATGCCATCCGGAACTCTCTCAGAAAGGGCGCCACTCAATTCCGGCCGGGCACAGTTGGTGCTACTCTGCGTTTTGTGGTGCGACAGATGGGCAACTCGTGACTCAGAATTTCACGTCCAAGCCCAGGGCATCTCTGAGCTCGAAGTATCTAATTTGTTCTTCTTTTGGAAAACGCAACCCCGTGCCTCGCACTCATGAAGCCCTCGCCATGCTTTCTTCCCGAGACCGACAGACAACGGCTGCCTGGCCGGCCGGTGGGAACGGTTGAGATCGAGAGAACCCAGCCCGGAGCTGAGCGGAGGCGCTCGGAGGTCCAGTTAAATTTCCCTTTCCTGCCATCTCCGGGAGTGGATCTCGGAAATCAGGGCGGCTTTTACCGGGATCCCAGCCTTATTTTCAGGACCGAGCCGGCTCCCCTTGGCTCGTGTCATGGGAAACAGGGACCGGGAGGCTTGGTGTTGAGGCCTCTCGGCCTGCATCTGCCATGCCATCATCCCAGCGTTGCAGCCTGGAAACTTGGTGGTGATTTGCACGCAAAATCATGGTGTTGAGAGCGGAACAATGAGAGACCCGGCTGAGGCTCGGCGGCATGCGCTGCGTCGAGCTGCACGGCTCTCTTGAATGGCGATGGCTCATCAATGGCAGATTGCAATGTTCCGTGTCCGTGTTCGAGAAGCCTCGGAACCAAAATCGGCGGGGCATGATGCTGGCTGGCGGCTTGGCGGCGACGGGGATGGAGCAAGCAACGCAACCCACAACCCACTCTGCTGTCTGCTGTAGGTGCCTGAGGCCACTACGCGGGCCTGATCGAATGGTGAGGAGACCAAAAAACCTCCCTTGCACGCCAGACGGCTGTTCCCTTTGTCGCGGATTCTTCGCCCCTCAACTCTGGACACGTCCAGCAGATTCCTGCCTTCCTCGCTGCTGGATTCCGTTTTCCTCTCCCTTGGACTGTCGTCGCCCCGAATTCCCTTATTTTTTTTTTTCCTTCATACATTTCATTTGCCGCAACCCGCGCCTGCCTTGCGGCGTGCGCGCTGTTGTCCTCCCTTTGTTTCGGCCGATCTGGTTTGGAGTCGTCTGATTTGCTGGCTTCGGCGCGTCAGACTCAATTGCACACCCACCCACCTTGGCTGCCGTCCCCCTTTGCGATTGCCCCAAAGTCAACAACACCGCCCGAGGGGTCGCGTAATCCGGACCTCACCAAGGCATAAACAACGTCTTCGGCAACCCGTCGCCGTGCCTTTCAGTCTCTCGCTCGTCTCGCCTTCGTTTACTTTCACCATAATCAGTACTTCTAATCTTTGTTGAAACTGCTTACGACTTTGTCTTGTTATTCTTGACGACACACTCTCCTTTACTTTCCTTTCTTGTCTTCTTTTTTCTTTTTAACACGCCGCCCGGTCACCCCCACATGTTGGACTCCGCGCGGTGAAGGGACATTGCATCCTGCATCCCAAGCATAGACCGGCCCAGAATTCTGCAGCTTTGCGCTGCTGTGTGGCCGCCGTGCCTTGATCTCGCCGGCCTACCCGTCCGACGACATCGCCGACAATGACGACCTCACTTGCATCCGACGAGCCTGTTGCGGCCTCGGCTGCCAGCGATGGCTTCGATCCCTTTGTGACGAGCCCTTCGGGGCCGACGCATCTGCGGCATTCCAACTTCGACACCCACGTCTTTTCCCTCGCCCCCGGATCCTCTGCGGAACAAGTGAAGCGCGCGATCCAGGCGCACCTGCGGGACACTGAGCGGCGGATGGAGGAGGCAGGGAAACTGGGCACCGCGCTTGTTCAACAGCAAAGGGAACTCACCGAGAAGCTCCGTGAAGTGGAACAGCTGCAGTCCGAAACCGAGCTCAAACCGGAACTGCGACAGCGCCTTGTCGACATCGAGAAGGACTATAACGAGGTGGCCAAGGAGAGCGCGCGCGCCCTGCTTCCCAAGCAGAGGGTGCCCAGCAACGAGGCTCAAGGCTCTCCGTTCTCTCCGGACAAAGGAGTCAGCAGGGTATGTCGTTGCGGCTTCCGTTTCCAGAGCTCATGCTGATGCTATCGTGCTAGCGTTCTGTGAGCCCGTCCAAGTTCGAAAGCCTCGCTGCCCCATCCCCGACGAAATTCAGCGTACCCAACCGCAAGATTCGCAACCAGCCCGCGAGTAGAATTCACGACATCGAATTCGCTACCGAGATCAGCACCTCTCTCATCGCCCAGGTCCGCAACCTGCAAAGTCTGCTCTCCGAGAGGGAGGAAGAGCTTAAGGAGGTTAAAGTGGAAAGATCTCGGCTGGAGATCGAAACCGAGGGGTTCCAGCAACGACTGAAGACCTTGGACGAGAGCGAGAACCGATACAAGGACGAGAACTGGAACCTAGAGACGCAGATCCACGAGCTGATCGCGGCGCAAAAGGACGCAGCTGAGCGCGAGAAGAAACTGACCCAGACGGTCAACGTCATCCAGGCTGAGAGAAATGCCACCCAGAGGGAGCTGGAAGAGGTCAAGGACAACCTCGCCAAGCAAGACGAGAAGCACTCCGCCGAGATCAAGAACTTGGAGATCGAGCTTGGTACCAGTCGCCGGACAGCTGTGGTCTTCGAGACCGAACGCTCGGCGCTCCAGAGAAAGGTGGAGGAGCTCACTGGCCAGAACCAGGAGCTGGCCAAGGCCTTCTCGGCGCTTCAGCGGGGACGGGCGATGGAACGCGAGGGCACCCTTGGCGTGAGCGAGGAGGACTCCAATTCGGCTCCCGACCACAACACCCCCGAGCACTCCCCCCCTCCGTCGCCCATGAAACCCACTCCTCGCCACTCTGCGCTGGAATCTGAAACGCTTAAGACGTCGCTCGGTCACGCCCAGCGTACCATCCAGACGCTCCGAACCAACATCCACCGTGAAAAGACGGAGAAGCTGGAGCTAAAGCGCATGCTCCAGGATGCCCGGGACGAGATCGAGAAGTTTAGGAACGACCCGAACGCCGCGCCAAAGAAGAGCCGCAAGGCTGAGTTGCGCGAGGCCAAGAAGCCTGCCTTCAAGCTGAACCAGCTGGGCGTCCCACGGGCGAGCCGGACAGAAGTCGTGGAAGAAGATGAGTGGGAGGACCAGTCCGAGGCTCCTTCTCCCCGCGCGCTCTCACACCGGGGCTCCACGATTCGCCTCACCGCGCACGCCGCTCCCCGTATCGAGTCGAACAGCGACCACTTCGAGACGGCCAACGAGACAAGCGATGCGGCCTTTGAGACTGCTCACGAGCGAGGGACCGAGACCGAAGACTTCCAGACGGGCGCCGAGGATCTGTCAGACGACGACGATGCGGCAACGGAGACGGAGGATGGTCCGTCTCGTGGGCTCAACTCGATCAAGCGCCCTCCGCCTCTTCCCCCGCACCACTCGAGCAACCTGTATTCCTTCGACAGCACTGCCTCGACGTCGAGTGAGGACGACGACTACCCTTCGTTCAGCTCCGAGATGAAGACGCCAACCTCGGGCCCTAAGATGCGGATGCGCGTGAGCCGTGGTTCTCTGAGCCGCCGCTCCCGTCAGTTCAGCGAAGAACCCACCTTGCAGAGCAGCCCTGCGAGCATTCCTGCCAATAGCGTCACCGCGACCCCTGGCGGACAGAGCTTGTTTGCGGAGCTTAATGATTTCGACAGCGATGAAGACTCATGCGCAGGGGCTAACACTCCTAGTCGGAGGAGCGTCCGCTCCGGCACGCCTGCCACGCCGCGGAGTGTTGTCCGGGGCCGCCTTTCGCCGCCCCCCGAAGTTCCAGCCTTGCCGAAGATTATGGTGGACAGCGGCATGATGACTGAACCAGTGGATATCCGGTCAGTGTCTGCGATTGTCGATGGGGAGAGGGGATCTGCTCAAGGCGAAGTCCTCGCTTCATCGCCTCAGAGCACCACCTTCCCGGAGCGGCCAATGTCGATGGAATCCGTGATTGGGCCTGGTCAGTTGGGTGCTTCGGCGCACTGGCTCAGGGACCAACACCGGGATGGAGAGCTGTCGAGGCCTCTGTCGTCCATTTCCTACAGCGATGCCAGTGTCCAACAAGAGTGGGACATGCACGCCAAACTCGCGCAATTCCCCTCGCCTCCCCCAACGTTGAGCATCTCGTCGATCCAAACGCAATTCATCGAGCCTCGGGTGGAGCCCGACTCCCCTCCGAACCCGCCGCTCCTCAGCGTGTCCTCTATCTTGTCTGAACACACTGAGCCAGTGGCAGAGCCGGTGGTGCCGCCGACCCTCTCCGTGGCGTCTCTAATCTCGGAGCATGTTGAGCCCGTGGCTGAGCCTGAACCGCCGGTTCCAGAAGCCCCAACCCTCAGCGTTCCTGTCATCCTGTCACAGCATATTGAGCCTGTGTCCGAGCCGGAGCTGCCTCTGCCAGAACCGCCGGTCTTCAGCATGCCGGCTCTACTTTCTCAGCACGTCGAGCCTGTGTCCGAGCCAGAGCCGCTCCTACCAGAGCCGCCAACACTCAGTGTGCCTGTCATTGTCTCTCAGGACATTGAACCAACTCCCCAGACGCCGGCCGCACTCTCTTTCTCGACTGTCTGTGCCGAGCACGTCGAGCCTGTAGCTGAGCCTGAGACTGCCCCGCCATCGCCGATCTCGCTCTCATACTCGGCTATCCTCTCTGAACAGGTTGAGCCGGTTGAGCTTCCTGCGCCCATCATTGCGCCCATCGTCGCGCCCATTGTTGAAGAACGCTCGCAGCCCGAAGTTGCCATTCCTCTACCTGTCCCTCTGTCGCTCTCATCGATTGCTTCACAGCAGGTTGAGCCCCAGATCGAGGAGCCCACATCTCCCATCAAATTATCGGTGTCATCGATTGCCACGACAGAAGTCGTGCCTCTCCAAGAACCCGAGACGCCAGCGCCTTCCCTCGTTTTGTCTTCCATTCAAACGCTGGATATGGCTCCCCTCGAAGCGTCGGCGCCTCCTCTGGCTCTGTCTTCCATCCAAACGCTGGATACGGCTCCCCTCGAAGCTTCGGCGCCTCCTATGGCTCTGTCTTCGATCCAAACACTGGATGTGGCGCCTCTCGAAGCTTCACCACCTCCCCTCACGATGTCGGGCCTTCAATCCTGGGATGTTGAACCGCTGGATGTTCCCAAGGTTCTCCCGCCAGCCCTGTCTTTGTCGAGCATCGAGGCTCAGATCATTGAGCCCATTCAACCCCAGGAGCGCGCAGCGACTCCGGTTCTGAGTTTCTCGGGAATCCAGGCGCTGCATTCTGAGCCCGTTGAGCCTCGCAGCCCTAAGAGGAATGCATTCATCATCCCTCGCGACGCGGAAAATGTCCTCAACGGTGCTGTGTCACGACCCCGAACTCCTCCACCTGCCGTGCGAGCTTTCGACTCATCGATGGGCGAGCCTGAAGATGCGCCCGCTCAAAAGCAGATCCCAGAAACTGCAGACCAGGGCGCTCAGACATCGTTGACTTCCGAGGCGATTGACCAGATGCTGAGGGAGAAGGCTCAACTCTTCGACGTCCCGAGCCTTGAGCGATCCAACTCGCTTGGTAGCATCGCTACCCCCTCAACAGTGAGAATTCACCGGCCTCGCCAGGAAAGCTTTGACAGCCCTCTGCGACTCAAAGGCATGGCAGCCGAATCCAGTGCCGATGCGCTGGAGGGCCCCCTCCCTCGGAGACCTGGCAGTTCGGCCAGTGGTATGGCCTCTATCGACGAAGTCCCACCCCTTCCCGCGAACCACAAGGAGGTTATCGAGGCAGCGAGAAGCGGTTCTTCGCAAGGCGGCCAGGGCACTATCGGCCTCATGGGCCCTCCCATGTTCCCTGCTTCTGCATTGAAGCCGCAGAACCTGTCCCTCAGGCCCCGGACTCCCACCGGCTCGAGGCGACCCATTTCCCCAGTTTCCGTCGCATCTGGCCGCGGGACGCCAACTCCTCGTGCGGCCGGCAGACCCGGCCTTACGCCCGGAACCGCCGATGTTCAGGAGTCGCAGTCGGTGTCAAGAGCGACGCTCCGCAGCCGCAAATCGTCAATCTCGTCGTTCACGTCCGAAGTTGATACTCGGTTCAACATGCAGCACCTGGCCGGCTTTGACCCACAAGGCTTTGGACCAAACACCGATCCTCGCATGATCCAAGCAATCACGCAGACCATGATTGGCGAGTACCTGTGGAAGTACACGCGCAAGGCCGGCCGTGGAGAAATTTCGGAGAACAGGCACCGCAGATACTTCTGGGTCCACCCCTACACGCGGACTCTCTACTGGAGTGATCGCGACCCCTCGGCTGCTGGGCGTTCGGAATTGCGGGCCAAGAGCGTTCAGATCGAGGCGGTGCGAGTTGTTGCCGACGACAATCCCATGCCGCCCGGCCTTCACAGGAAGAGCCTGATCATTGTGTCTCCGGGCAGAAGCATCAAGTTTACGTGCACGACTGGACAGCGCCACGAGACGTGGTTTAATGCGCTATCCTATCTTCTGCTTCGCACGGCCGACGAGGGACAGACGGACGCCGAGGAGATCGCTGGGAACATTACCAGGGAGGATGTCGAGGAGTTCAACCCGTCGTTCGGAAGGCGCTCGGCAAACGGCAATCGGGCGTCCCCTTCGCTGTCGTCATACAACTCGCGGACAGCGCGGGGCTCTCCGACGATGGACATGTCGATGGGTATTCCTACATTGACACCCTCGCGCTCCAGGGTCTCGCAGACCCGGCCCTCGTTCGGCACTCTCAGCCGGCTTAGTGGATACCTGAAGGACAACAAAATCTCGGGGAGCTTCGGCAGCATCCGCAGCCGCAGTGTTCAGGGGCGCCATTCTGCTCAAGGCATCTATGAGACCAGCGATCTGCACGACTCCGCTGAGGATGTAAGGCAGATGATCGAAAGGCAGGATCGCGAGTCTGACCGTTTGGAGAACGTCCGGGCATGCTGCGATGGTAAGCAGTCCTCGCCGCCGGAAGGGAGAGTACCCAACAAAAACGCTAACAATGTTGACAGGCAAGCACGATGTCGGCACCCTCACTAATAGTGCGAAAAAGGGCCGTCATTCGGCGACAGGCTTCCGCTCGCCCACGCCAGGCCCGTCAACAACCCCAACACCGATGGGGACTATCAGGTCCCGGGCATGAATGAGTGCATCGTCCGGGCCCACACTCTGGGTTTCCTTGGAATAAGAACTCGCAAGGCCGTATCAACAGGGCCAGCACACCATTACTTTTCTCGTCGCTCGCTACAAGAACCATTTTTCTGCTGCATTTGGGGCTTCTGTGGTGCATACACCGGCCATACTCTATGGGTTTCTTCTCATGACGTTGATGATTTTCTCCTACTCCTCTCTCCTCACCGTCGTCTCCTGTATCACCACCGCACTCTTCGACACAAGCCTGCTGCGGCCGCCCTCTAATCCGCGCCATCACCTCCGAGGTGTGCGCATTACCACTTCAAAGGCGCAGTCTACTCATCCCACTCTGTCGGGCATCCTTCAACGGTCTTTGGCGCATGTTTTCTTCTCACTGGCGAACATGGCGTTGGAGCATACTCGGGTTGTTGGCGCATGTGTTCACAAGATGTTTTGGTGGCTCAGACGGCTCCCCCACGCTCCTCGACTGCTGTTTCTTGGTGGTTCAAGAACATTTCCTGTCTGGACTCTGAAGGCTGGAAAACTGGCAGTGAAAAAAAAAACGCACAAACTGGCATCCGATGATTCGACTTAAGGCAACAGCATAACTGGACACCTGGCTAGCTCGTCCGTCTCGGAAGCTTTCAAGGAGAGGGGGACAAGCTCGAAGGAGCTGGTGTTGTAGAACAGCGGACAGTGTGTGAGATAGCGTTTGATGACTGAATGAGAAAAAACTAAATTGGATATTCCTGTGTCTAGTGACAAATATGATTCGAACCATCACGATCACTTCTCGTGGTATTGGGACGTTGTTGCCGTTGATCCTTGGTTGTTTGTCAGCAACGCCAATGTTCCAGAACTTCCAGAACATCCCCAAGCGAGCTTGGGCCAATCATGACATAACCCAGTATTATTCTTCGTTTCTTTTGATATTCAAGAAACATCTTTCCCCAAAAACCGCCACCCCACCACATTCAGACAAGGCTTCACGAACTCTAGAGATATGGCAGACACAGAGACAACACCTGGCGATGGGCCAGTAGCCCCGATCGCCCCAGTGGCAATCTTCAAGAAGCGCGGCGCAAAGGGCAAAGCAAACCTCCGAAAGCGACCAGCAACACCGCCGCCCGCCAACGACAGCGACGACTCGGATTTCTCCTCCTCCGAGGACGAGTCCGGCCAGCGGATCAAGCGCAGAAAACGCAACACGGGCACGGTAGCCGCCTCCTCCAAAAACAGCGCCGCCGCGCTCGGGGCCGGCAAGCACGACAGCCTCTCGGCGACCGTCTTCGAGGCCGACCGCACCGCCACCCTCGACAGCGGCAAGCACGAAGCGACCAAACAGAGCAACTGGTTCGACGAGTCCGCCGACGGCGCCCTCTCCGCGCGCAACCTCCTCGGCTCGAGGCGGGCGATGCCGAAAAGCACAACAGCAGCAGCAGACAGCGGCGCGCCGCCGTCGGCGCCCGACGGGACGTACCGCGGCCTCGCCAACCAGGCGAGCTACATCCAGCGCAACCCCAACGCGCCGCAGCGGACCGTCGGGCCGATCAAGGCGCCGACCAACATCCGCACCATCACCATCACCGACATGGCCCCGGACGTGTGCAAAGATTATAAGCAGACGGGCTTCTGCGGCTTCGGCGACGGGTGCAAGTTCCTGCACGCGCGCGAGGACTACGCGCACGGGTGGCAGCTGGACAAGGAGTGGGAGACGGTGACCAAGGGCAAGAAGGTGCTCGCGGGCACGGTGGTGGCCAGCGCGGACCGGAAGCAGGCCGGCGGCGCGGACGGGGAGAGGGGTGGGGACGAGGACGAGGAGGAGGCGGCCATGCTGGAGAATATACCGTTTGTGTGCATCATCTGCAGGGAGCCGTACAAGTCGCCCATCGTCACGCGGTGTGGGCACTACTTTTGCGAGGGGTGCGCGTTGAAGCGGTACAGGAAGGACCCGAGCTGTGCGGCGTGCGGATCGGGGACCAACGGGGTGTTTAACGCGGCCAAGAGGTTACAGAAGCTATTGGACAAGAAGAGGGAACGGGCGGCTAGGAAAAGGCAGGAGGCGATAGAGGCGGGTGAGGAGGTCAGTGAGGAGGAGGAGGAGGGAGACGAAGAATAATTGATGAATGAATGCATGTCTTGTCATATCCAATCTGTGTGGTATTGCGTACTATCGTTGCTCTTCTTGCTGCTTGCCTGCTGCAGTGCGCCCATACTCCGTTTGCCTATCGCCGGCCCACCGTTGATATGCTCTAACCCCATGAACGAGCCGCATCGAAATCAGATAACCCCACGCCAACCCAAGAAAAATACCGTAGACATAGCAACTGGACATCAGACACCCATCGTGAAATCATGTTCGATGCCAGGAGTCACACTGGCGATAAACTGGACGAGGTGTTAGTCTCTCTGTGTTGACCAAGACGGAGCGACACATGAACGTACCTTTAGGAACACCACCAAGTACTGGTCCACGCGGATCGCCACCTCCTGGTCGGCCGCGTCATGTTGCACCTCCTCCCACTCGTCGTTGTTATCGCTCGATGTGTCTGCGCCGCCGACGCTGAGGCTTCCAATCTGTCCCTCCAGCCCCTCCAACCCTTGGCTGCTGCCTGCTGCCTGGCCCGCCTTCTGCCGCTCCCTCCGCAGCTTGAGTGCCGCGTCGGCTCGGTCGAGCAGAGTCTTCATGACCGGGGCGTGCTTGCAGGGGTGTATGCTGGCCATCTTGACGTTGTTGGCAAAGAATGGGAAGTCTTCTAGGGTCACGGTCTTGTCCTTGTAGTCGCCAACAATGTCCTCCATCATGAGGTGAGGCGGGAGCGGGGCGCCGTTGGGTTGGTAACCGGACAGGTACATGCGTGGGGTCTTGTACCACGGCGAGTACGTGATGTACAGCGAGTATGTTCGCCTTCCGCTAGAAAAGACTGAAGTCAGCTCCGAGTCGGGTCGCCAGGTCCAAGGTTCCGCGGCTCACCTGTTCTTGCCATCAGCGTCAGCATCCCGGATGATGGCCTCATCGTCCTCCTCATCTTCCATATCCGGAATATCGTCTTCCTCAATCACCTCTCTATCGCCCACGTTCCCAGAGTCGTCCATCGTCCGCACCTCCCGAACCTTGAGCGGCTGGGAGCTGGTCAGGCCGCCCGTGCGCAGCCAGCCGTCGTCGTCACTGTTCTTCCCCCCTTCCACCACGGCCTCTTCGTGGCCGGCATCGCCGGCAAAGTCGTCATTCAAGCGGCGATGGCAGGGGACGTGGCGGGTTACGAGATACTGCTTATTTGGCGGGAGATGGCTGATGCGCTTGGCTGGTGTCTCGGCATCGGCCCACGACCAGGACGGGAACTTGAAGACCAGATAATCGCCCGCTTCGACAAACTCCTCGGGGGTGATCTCGCCCGTCTTGCGAAATGTCGAAGTCGTGCTTGCAGGCGTGTACCTGTCGCGCAGGCTGTTCACCGTTGAGTAGATGATATTCATGGTTGGCGGCGATCGGATCTCGCGGTCAACTCGCTGGTAGAGGCGCAGGGTGGGGTCTGTGTGTTGGGCGCGGGGTTCGATAACCAAATCCAAGATCAACGGAATGAGTGATGGCTCGAAATCGAAGAGGTTGGATGTTGTAGGGAGTGCAAGAATCGAGGACCGAGTCACAAGATGGAGAAAAATAAAAGACACCGGCTGGGGGGGCACACAGGTATCAAATGACGAGTCTGGGTTCCTCGTGACAGCTTCGGGGCAGTGGCAGCCTTGAAGTGGCAGCGCCGGTGACGAGCTTCCCCTTGCCGGTTGATAAAGTGGGCTTGGCGGCCACGGGCGGGCGTGGCGGGCTGGCGGGGTTGGAGCTTGGGCCCCGCTTTGTGTTGCGGACACTTGATTGACCCCACAACCGTGCTCCAAGGCCCCCACTAACATCGTTGTGATTGGTGGGCGGGTTGCAGGTCCAAGGCAATCGCCGCGCGACTTCCAAGACAGGCTGACGACGTTAGGAGGCGAGCAACAGACTCCACGGTCTAATTTACCCTCTAATATCCTCTATTTCCCCGTTAACCTCACCAACCTCGCCAACGCGGCAACCTGCCCTCTCTAGTTTCCATCCGCCCAGTGCTTCACGTGCGGTGTTGCTGATGTGCCTGGCGCTGTCGCAGCAAGCCCCTGACTCGGCGCCATTGGTGATTTGACTTGTCGCCTGTCGTCTGCTGTGTCGTCGTCCCAGTCCCTCTGATTCGCACACCCACCAAGCAACGCGGCAACGCGGCAACACTCCATAGGCGCCCAACATGGCCACAATACGCAGCCTCGACCATACCAAGTTTGTTTCCGCCTGCTTGTCCCCTCCCACCCTGTTCCCCCTCACCCTCCTTAGCACCTCGACGCCTCCGCAAGCCCCCGGTATCCCCGGCTGACCAGGCATGCCACGCAGATCCGAGGCCGAACTGGCCGTCAACATCAAGAAGGCGACGAGCCCCGAGGAATCCGCCCCGAAGCGCAAGCATGTCCGGAGCTGCATCGTCTACACATGGGACCACAAGTCCTCCCAGTCCTTTTGGGCTGGGCTCAAGGTCCAGCCCATCATGGCCGACGAGGTCCAGACGTTCAAGGCCCTGATCACGGTCCACAAGGTTCTTCAGGAAGGACACCCGGTCACACTGAAGGAGGCAATGGCGAACAGGGGGTGGATCGACAGCTTGAATCGCGGAATGGCCGGTGAGGGCATGCGCGGCTACGGCCCCCTGATTAAGGAATACGTCTACTACCTGCTGGCCAAACTCTCCTTCCACAAGCAGCACCCTGAGTTCAACGGCACGTTTGAGTATGAGGAGTACATTAGCCTCAAGGCGATAAACGACCCCAACGAGGGCTACGAGACCATCACCGACCTCATGACCCTGCAAGACAAGATCGACCAGTTCCAGAAGCTGATTTTCTCGCACTTCCGCAACGTGGGCAACAACGAGTGCAGAATCTCCGCCCTGGTGCCCCTCGTTACCGAGAGCTATGGCATCTACAAGTTCATCACCAGCATGCTTAGGGCCATGCATTCATGTTGGTTTTCTGTCCCTTGCGAGTGGATGCCTGTGAGTCAACTGACGCAGTCCAGCCACTGGCGATAACGACGCCTTGGAGCCGCTCCGCCAGCGATACGATGCCCAGCACTACCGCCTCGTCAAGTTCTACTACGAATGCTCGAACCTGCGTTACCTCACCAGCCTCATCACCATCCCGAAGCTGCCTCAGGATCCGCCCAATCTGCTCGCAGAAGACGAGAATGCGCCAGCGCTTCCCGCTCGCCCCAAGCAGGAGATCGAGAAGCGCCCAACCCCCCCACCACCCCCGAAAACGGACGAGCCGGACGAGATCTCCGAGTTTTGGAAGAGCGAGATCGATCGGCAGAACCGGGAATACGAGGAGCAGCAGCGCGTTCTGGAGGCCCAGCAGCAGGCGTCGCTCCAGGCGCAGCAACAAGCCCAGCTCCAGGCGCAGCGTGATTTTGAGGACCAGCAACGGCGATTGCTGGAGCAGCAGCAGCTTGAGCAGGACGCGCTGAGGAATCAGCAGGCGCAGTGGCAAACCCAGGGTCGGCTGGCCGAACTCGAGCAGGAGAATCTCAATGCGCGCGCGCAGTATGAGCGAGACCAGCTGTTGCTGCAACAGTACGACCAGCGCGTCAAGGCCCTCGAGGGCGAGCTGCATCAGCTTCAAAATAACCTGGGCCAGCAAGTGGCAAGCAAGGATGACCAGATCCGCGCCCTGCAGGAACAGGTCAACACGTGGAGGACCAAGTACGAAGCCCTTGCCAAGCTGTACTCTCAGCTCCGTCATGAGCATCTCGACCTCCTCCAGAAGTTCAAGTCGGTGCAGCTTAAGGCAGCTTCTGCCCAGGAGGCGATTGATCGACGGGAGAAGCTGGAGCGTGAGATCAAGACAAAGAACCTCGAGCTTGCCGACATGATCCGGGAGCGCGACCGGGCCCTGCACGAGAGAGACAGGCTGCAGGGCTCCAACAAGGACGACCTGGAGAAGCTGAAGCGCGAGCTCCGGATGGCCCTGGATCGTGCAGACAACCTCGAGCGCAGCAAGGGCAACGAGCTCTCCACCATGTTGGGCAAGTACAACCGCGAGATGGCGGATCTTGAAGAAGCACTGCGGAACAAGTCGCGGGCGCTGGAGGAAGCCCAATCTAAGATGAGGGATGGCAGCTCAGACCTCGAGGCGCTTCTCCGCGAGAAGGAGGAAGAGCTCGAGGTTTACAAGGCGGGCATGGACCAAACCCTGATTGAGCTCAACGAGCTGAAAAACAATCAGGGGACCACCGATCAAGTGCTTGATGGGCAGATTGACGCCTTGGTCCAGGTGCAACTGGACAAGATCAACGAGATTATCGATTCGGTGCTTCAGGCGGGCGTGCAGCGTGTCGACGACGCCATGTACGAGCTCGACTCGACCATGCAGGCCGGTAACCAAAACGCCTCACCTTCGTACGTGCTATCGCAGATTGAGAAGGCGTCTTCCAGCGCGACCGAGTTTGCGACGGCGTTCAACAACTTCATCGCCGATGGACCCAACAGCACCCATGCCGAACTGATCAAGACGGTTAACGTCTTTGCCGGCGCCATTGCAGACGTTTGCGGCAACGCGAAGGGTCTGACGCGTCTCGCCACTGACGAGAAGAAGAGCGATTCCCTGGTCAATGGTGCCCGGCAGTCGGCTCACGCAACGGTCAAGTTCTTCCGCAGCTTGCTCAGCTTCCGGCTGGAAGGCATGGACCCGTTGCAGAAGGCGGACGTGGTGATCAACAGCAACCACGATGTCCAGATTAACCTCCAGCGCCTCAACAAGGCGGTTGAGACCTTTGCGCCCGGCTTTGGAAAGCTTGCCAACAAGGGCGACCTGGGCGACATTGTCGACTCGGAGCTCAGCAAGGCAGCCGATGCGATCCAAGCAGCGGTCGATCGCCTGAACAAGCTCAGGAACAAGCCCCGCGACGGCTATTCCACCTACGAGCTCCGGGTGCACGACTCAATTCTGGATGCTGCCATGGCGATCACCACGGCCATCGCTCAGCTCATCAAGGCGGCCACGGTGACGCAACAAGAGATCGTGCAGGCCGGGCGGGGCTCGTCGTCGCGCACAGCATTCTACAAGAAGAACAACAGGTGGACAGAAGGTCTCATCTCGGCTGCCAAGGCGGTCGCGACGTCGACCAACAGGCTCATCGAGACGGCCGACGGCGTCCTCTCGAACCGCAACAGCCCCGAGCAGCTCATTGTTGCATCCAACGATGTGGCGGCATCGACGGCGCAGCTCGTGGCGGCCAGCCGCGTCAAGGCCGGCTTTATGAGCAAGAGCCAGGAGAACTTGGAGCAGGCCAGCAAGGCCGTCGGCGCTGCCTGCCGCGCTCTCGTCCGCCAGGTGCAGAGCATGATCAAGGACCGCAGTGCCGAGGAAGACCAGGTCGACTACTCCAAGTTGGGCGCGCACGAGTTCAAGGTGCGCGAGATGGAGCAGCAGGTATGTAATCAGATTTCTTTTTCTTCGAGTCCGGCCAGTGTCCACGCCCACCATTTTCTAACCATCTTTTTGCAACTAAGGTCGAAATCCTTCAGCTGGAGAACGCTCTGTCGTCTGCCCGACACCGGTTGGGCGAGATGCGCAAGATCTCATATCAGGAAGAGTAGAGATACCGAACGGAGGAGCCTGAGTGGATCGGAAGGTGTCGTGGGGGCGGGGAGGCAGCGCTTGATTCCTAGTCGACTCTACTTCGCCGTGTTTAGTTTGAGCAACTCATTGGAGACTTTTCTTCGGCCATTCCGTGTGTTCCTTGGGGCTGGCAAAGCTTGGTGGTTGGGTGTTGGGCTTGGGATCCCTTGCGACTGCAAGAACAGCAAACATTGAGCAACAGGCCTGGATGAGCAGAGCAAGCAGTCCGATCGGGGACAGGACTCTGTTGCCTGTCTGCAAGGGCGGGTGTCCGGCGGCTCCAGCCACACCGCATCATCCAAGCCGTTGCAGTTACCCCTGTGCCGAGGTGGGGGTTCGTCAGCCTAGCCCTGGGCTTTCAGCCCCGCATTCCATACCCCGCCAGCCTGCAAGCCGATGCCGGTCTCGTGAAGCCATATACCACAACCCAACTGCCCAGGCCACACCAGGGGTTCCGGGGGTTCCTGGTCAGATTCGCACACCCTTCTCAAGCTAGAACGTCCAACTTTCCAACTTTCAACGGCGATGCGGCAGCATGGAAGACGTCACCAACTTCGAGGCTAACTTTCCTACGGACACAGTACGTAAGTACTGGGCTGTCTGCGTGACTCTTTCACCCCGCACTGCGTCGTGTTTGCTTCGCTAAGTCGTCAGCTGGAGGAAAAAAGCAAACATTCTTGCCCAACCCTAACCCTGCTCTTCTCTACCTGCAGCGCCAGATCCCTGAAGATCCGATCTGGCGAGAGCCTTGGTATGTGAGCCTGATCCCAGCTCTGTCAGAAAAGCGAGTCACCTCCCAACTCCTTACCACCATTCGTATTTGCATCCCCTAGCGCTGCATGCCCTGACAGTCACAAGCACACGCAGCCCTCACGTCACACAAAAAAGCGGGAGACGCGGAAAGAGCAAGGAGAAACCCGGTCCGTCCGCTGCAGGGTGGATCAGCCCGCCCAAGCTCCAGATTGGGCAAACGAACGACCCTGCGGCTGATCCGAGGTTGGTGCAGATCGCCGTGCATTAGCGTGTGGAACCCTGCTGCTTAAATCGACGACAGGTCGCAATCCAAGACATCCCTTGCAGGAAGGAAAAGTGCCAGTCTGAGCCGTTGATTCACTGTGCTGTGTGCTATGTACTCCTGACGGCGATAACGGGGGAAGAAGATCCTCTAATGTACCTAGATACATACGAAATGGAGAGAAAAAAGGGAAAAGTGTCCGCAGAGAGAGAAGACTTGGATGGGGGGGTGGAGTTGTCAAAGAAAGACCTGTATGTCACCTCCTCCTTGTCCTTTGTCCTGTATTCTCTCCGTATAGCGCGAGCTGGGAAAACTTGACCGGTGGAAACGGTGGCGACAGGGCTGGGGGTGCTTTGAAGGAGCGGCCTTGCATGCGTTCTTTGCTCGGCAGCAGAAACGGCCGGCAGAGACATTAGGCATGCTGCCGCAAGCCACTCGGATACGAAGTGCTGGCTGCTCGCACGGTACCGCGGAATTGACGAATGAGATGTCGGGGGTGTTCCCGTCGGATTGCTTTGCCCTGCCGCTGGCGGTCGGGTTGCCACAGGAGTTGTCGGCTGACCCGGCCATTGCTTTGATTCCGCGAGTATTGGTGAGGGTGGGAGTTTGGTGCTGTGAGCGACGGCTCCAGCTGCAGCGGATTCATGTCGAGTCGGAAAGGAACATGGCCTGCTCGGACTGCAGCAAATTGGAGAGATCAATTAAAGCCTGCACTTTAGTTAGCATGACAAGTCCGCTGAGTGTAAATTGAAAATAATCGGGACTGGCGGGTTCTTACCGGGTGCGCCATTCTCCATGCCCATCGGGAAGAACTGGTTTCCAAGATTGCCCTGGTTGCCCAGATTTGCAGCCCCGTCGCGAAAGATCTGGTTGAGCATCGCATCGAGCTCTGGGTCCTCGTCTTGAACCATGAACATCGGCTCATTCGCCGGAACTGCGCCCAAGTCGGAGAGTTGATGGACCGAGACGCCCTGGGTGATGAGCGGGTGCGCCGCGGGCACCTGAAAAAGTGCCGACATGGCGAGATGAGGATTATTCTTGGCGAACTGGCGAAATCCGTCCATGGTGTTGGTCGGCTTGGCCGGCGCTCCGGGCTGTGTGTTGACGCAAATAACGTCGTTGCTCGGGCCCGAAAGTTTGGCGATGATGGGGAGTGGATCGGAGACCGGCAGCCCGTGGTTCAGGCAGTTCATGAACAGGCCGAGCGCGTTCATCGGCTGCACATAGCTCTGGACCACCCGGGTCGCGGTGCGCTCCAGCTTGTGCGTGCCGTCGTCAAGTTTGACGAGCTCCCAGCCAAGGGCCGCCAGGTAGTTATCGCGAACAACGATCCCCAGCTGCTTGATGGAGAAATTGATCCAGCTCTGCAGCGAGACGTTCTCGTTTGACAGAAAATCTCGGATCGCCGAGTACACCGCACACATGAAATGCCACCTTTTCTGAAAAGGTCCTTCTACCAGAGCATCGCCATGATGGGCGACTCCTTCTTCTGCGGGGCCCAAAAGCGAGGGGTAACCAACTTAGTTGTTATCAAATCTACCTAATGTCTCATGTCCTAAATAGTGTGACAACGGGTAAATAGCCCAGTTCTGCGCAGTCACTCCCTGCTCGTGGGTCATCCCCTCGCATCTCGAGCCAGGGATTTTCTCTTGGAACGCCAGCATTGGGAGGGCAGTTCAACGTTTTGGTACAGTCGTTATGTTCCGAACCAAGCTTCATCATGTCACACCTCAGTCTTGCTTTGAAATCTTGAGCGAATCTTGCCTTGCACAGCGACCGAATTCTAAACGGAACTGCTTCCCTGAGAAGAAACCGTTGGCTTCCACCAGGGCGTCACTTGATCCGCCATTGCAATCGCCTGAAATATTGCCCGGTTTATACCACTTTGGTTTAAAACACGGTTGAGTATCAAAAAACCCAATGGAACGGTGGTACCCAGAAGGTTGTCCCAGTGACTGCTGAATTCCCTTGGGATTTGCAAGGAACTGGGGATACACGACTAGCATTGACGACTGGGGTCACCACATTCAACACCTTTATTCTGATCTATTGTGGTCTCTCAGAATGACTTTGAAATGAAGCTCTCAAATCCGTAGCACTGCCTAACCTGGGGTTTAAGGTGCAGTTCACAGCGAGAGAAACTGCACGGTTGTCCAGGATCTGACTGTCATCAAAACGCAAAGTAGAAGCACAGGCAGTACCTCTCTCTTCACTTGCGGATATGGCATGATGATTGGGTTCAGAGGGTGGGCAAAAGGGAGTGGTTTGCGTACCTTCCCTCACTGGTGCTTATTGAAAACTTCGAGTAGACCTGAATAGCGGGAACAGCTATTGACGGCCTATTGTGGCTAGGGTTTGAATAAACTTGAATAAAGAATCCCCGAGCAGCCCGCATCTGCCCCGCCCTCTTTTCCTCTCTTTCACGCCCTCGCAAAAAACCCCAGCCTTTTCACCACACCCCTCTCTTTTCCAAATTCCTCCCACACTCGGAAAGCGACCTTCCTCTCCCTCCAACAAATTTTTTTCTTCCACGATTCAACAACACCACAACATCGGCGCCTCCCAGCTTGGAGGTTTTCGGTCAGTCGCTGCCCATTCTCTCTTCTTTGTTCTTTTCCCTCCTCGTCTCTTTGCATCGACCACATCCACTCCGTAAGTACTTCTCACGACCGTCGACCTCATCTCAACAATTTCCATCCGTCAACATCGCAAACGACCACGGGCAAAATGGCAGCTCAACCCCAACCCCTCGACCCCATGATGGCCAAAATTCTGGGCCAGAAGTACTGGAATCATTTCGCCATCCAGCTTGGTCATTGGAACGCCATGAAAGTCATCATCATGGATGACGAGGTGTTTCATGAAATGGCCACCCCGGTCAAGATTGAGCTTGCTCGCGAGATGTGGTAAGTTTCTCATTTCAGCTGCAGTCGGACCGACCTCAATTGACATTCGCATCAGCAAGTTTCTCAATGAGGACGTGATGTATGCTCGGGACGCCGACAATTCCCAGGTCTGGATTCTCGGACCCAAGAGAGTCATGCGCCCCGACATCACCGTTGTCGGCAACATTCCCATTTGGGACCCGAAAAGGAAGCATGTCCCCCCTCCGGAGATCAAGATCCCTCGCCCTCCCAATGCCTACATCCTCTATCGCAAGGACAAGCACAACGAGGTCAAGGCCGAGAATCCCAACCTGCACAACAATGAGATCTGTAAGTCGCTGTGCCATTTTTTCAGTCTCACTCACTGACCCTTCCCAGCGGTCATCACCGGCGCCATGTGGAAGGGCGAATCTCCGGAGGTTCGGGCCAAGTATCATCAGAAGTCCTTGGACATCAAGGCTCAGCTGCTGGCACTCCACCCTAACTACCGCTATGCGCCCCGCAAGTCGTCGGAGATTCGTCGCCGTGCGCCTCGTCGCTCTGCCAATTCTCATCTCCAGCCCGGTTCGCCTGCCCATGCTCAGCCCTTCCAGCACAATGCGCACAATAGACCCGAGGTCAACAACATGAAGGCCGGGCTTAAAGCCACCAGCGAGATTACCCGCCACATCCCCGGCGCTCAGCAGTTCCTGCCCCCGGTTGTGGCCCCTGGCTGGAACCCTTATCACCTGTTGCCTGGCGCCACCTCCCCTGCCGAGGTCTCTTCGATTGAGGAGGATCTCGCTGAGGATCTCGACGTGGAGATGGCGGTCCAGCAGGCCGCCACTGGCGAGGCCATGAACATGAACAACGACCAGGACTTTGCCGCCAGCGTTGAGGAGTTGATCGACAACTGGGACATTGAGGCGGACTTGGCTCAGATGCTCGCTGAGATCTGAGCAATCCCCTCTTCGGCAATCAGCAGCCTCCGCATGAACAGCATGCACCTCCACGAGGAGACCCATGAAGCCGCGACATTTCGGTTCGTGCAATTGAGCAACACCAGCAGAGGAAGCACAAAACCCAGAAATCCCCCGAAAAAAAATTGAAAACACAAAACACAAAAAGGTCAGTGATCACTTCCATGCCTCAGCGTGCCCAGCCCGAAACCAATCTATGGCGACATGATGCTGACATCCCATTCGCGACAGATTGCAATACCCCGTCCTGCCCTTCGCCAATCTCCGACTCAACCGCATCCCCATGGTCTGAGTCGCTGGAGCGGCAAGCCGCGACACTGTTTTTTTCGCTCGACGTTTTCACCAAGCCTTTTCACCACCATGCAACATCAGCCTCATAATTGTTTGCTGGAGGGACACCGCCAGCATTGATGGTCACTCGTGCTATACCCTGTGATTAAGTTCTCTGGGGAGGAACACTCGACGATGGACTCTAGGACTAGGTTCTTGGAGACGAACTTCTGGGATTGAGTTCTTGGAGGGGGAAGAAGTCGGAATGGGATGGTCCAAGGTACTGATACCGTTTCGGGAGCTGTTTGTTTGTCATTTGGGATGGTGATGGAGGCTTTTCGGGGTTGATGGAACGGAGCCGCGAGGCCTCGGAACTTAGATAAAACCCCAAGAGAATTAAAAAAAGAAACATATTTAAATGTTTTCTCCACCTGGTGCGTGAGTGTTGCGACTGTACTTGCGATAACACCGCTCTTGCGAGCCGCGAAGCGTCGCCTTCCTCCATGCTTCCCGGCCTCCTTGAGACGCTCAGTAACCAGAATCATCGCGGCCCCAGGCAAACTGTTGTTGCGCCCGCCAACCCTGACCAGTGAGCATCACAACAATGCGAGAGCGCCAGATAAGCAATCTGTACCCAGGAACGCAATTACAGGAAACCATCGCGAGAAGCGGGATATCCACGGAAGGAGAGATTCGGACACGTCAACCTGTCTCGCGCGATCATGGACACAGTCGAGGAACATGGGCACAAGGGTGACTGGACCAGAAGGGAACTTTGCCAGAGCACCTGTCAATTGAGTTCATTGCTGACTAGAGATGGAGCCAAGCTAGCAAGTCTATTCGGTGCCAGGAAGCTCAAGGGCATCGTGTCCGAAAGTCCAGCCATTCCTCCGTCATCTTCCCCGATCTCATGACCCACGACTGAGCTTCCGCCCAACCGACCGAGTCAAGACCTGCCCAAGCAGCAGCCAAGCAAGTGAACGCGAGAACGATACCCCCAGCTCCCCGGCTGGGTTTACTGCCGGCCATTCCAATCGCTGCTCCAGATGAAGGTCCGGCAACGGAACTCCGTTCCTTGCTCTTTGTCCCCCGAGGGACCCAACGGACGAGCGCACATGAAGAAGGATCTGCCTGTGACGGTGTCAGCCGGACTGGAAGAGGAAAACAACAATGGATGGAATGACACATTGGATACTGGGGCGAAGAGAAGAGGCGGAATGAGAGTTGTGAAATGGGGGTGCAGATATGCGGTTGGGAGGTAAAGGAGATGGGAGCAGCAACGGGCAAGAAAAATACATACCGCAGTTGATGCCGGCCTTCTTGGTGACCAGCATCTGGCAGTCATCTCCATGCTCGCACCTGGGGACGACTCGCTTGCCGAGCAGCTTCGACCAGGACTCTTTCGCTTCGATGGGGTCAAACACCTTCTCTGTGGAGGAACTCTCGGGTTTGGGGTTTTCCTTGACGGTGTTCTGAATGCCAGCCGCTGTGACGGGTCCGCTGCTTGATTTGCTGTTATGAGAGATCTCCTTTGAGATCGGTTTTGGGGAGCTGTTCCCAGTTGGGGTCAGCCCCTCAGTATTCGTGTCATCTGCTTCACTGGCAGGATTGGAATCTCGCGTCGGAGTCTTTGGCTTGAAGAATCCCTTGAGGCTGCTCTGTGACTTGCCCAGTGTGGATTTTGTTGAACTCTCCCTGTTCAGGGCAACCTTTCCCTTCTTTTGAGGTCGAGTCTGGGACGGGGACGGCTCTGCCTGCCGTTTCGCTGTCAGGGGTTTCTGGGGAGATGCTGATGTGCTGCTGTGGAAAGGTGCGTTGTTCACCGTCGCCGATGATGTTGCTTGGCTCGCCGATTGCGACGCCGGGACTGTCCCGTCCCGTGGGGGCTTGCTATCTTCCGCACCAGCTGCACCGTTGAGAATACTGGGATTGTCTTGATTGATTGCCTGCGTTGGTGTGTGATCTGACTTGGTGGTCGGGATGGCCTTCTTGAAGAACATATCCCGGATACTCTGCCGGCGGTCGAACTCGGGAATGAGTTTTGCCGACGTGGGTAGAAGATCCTTGGCGGACCACTCTCGCTGCCGTTCTCCGCCTTTGAACATGCCTGGCGGATTCATGACATCTTCAATACGGAGCTTGGTGCCATCGAGACTGACTGTGTCACCAATGGTAGCGAATACGGGGCAGTGGTCGGACCCCAGCAGGCCCTCTTGGATGTTGGAGTCGATGAACCAGTCCTTGATTGCAGCGCTGCACAGAACGTAATCTATCCGACTCCCAAAGTTGCCTGGCCGCGCATTCTTCCTGGTCTCCCAGCAGGTGTACATGCCTGCACGAGTGGGATGGAACTCCCTGCAGAGGTCCCAGAGAACGGGCTCCTCGCGCCCTTCATCCTTCTCTCCTTCGACACGCCCTCCAAACACCAAGTGATTGAAGAAGCGCCGCGTTGGAGTCGACAAGAATTCGGTGAGTGTCATGCCCTCCTTGCGCAGGCGTTCTGCCAAGCCAGCGGTGTCCATTTCAGAGCGGACGATGTTGAGGTCGCCGCAGAGAAAGACTTGCTTCCCCATCGCAACCAGGTTGCGAACCCGTACGTCGATGGCATCGATGTACGCCTCGCGGAACTCTGTTCTTGTCTCGTCTCGGGTCGCAGGGCTGTAGAGTCCAATGAGAACAAAAGCAGGGAACTCCAGGATCACGCAACGGCCTTCAGAGTCGAGGGTTTGCTCGTCGACGGAGTCGGAAAGTTGTCCAGGGGCCGGGTACCCGCCAATTTGTTGGTCTGTAGGGAGGTCCCTGAACTTGGTAGAGGAGTTCGGGGAACAAAGAGCGCCCGTGATGCCCTCTTCTGCGCGGATCGGGCAGCATTTGGAAGAACGGGTATAGATGGCAACGCCAGAATATCCTTGCTACGGGGTTAGCAAGGGCCACGCCAGCGGAGATCGCCTCGGATTGTCGAACCTTTCTTGTACTTGGGGAGACTGAAAAAGACGTCCCAGCCCGGAACTAGGACCATGTCATCTCTGAGATCCTTCCGCTGGATCTTGGTCTCCTGCATCACAACAATGTCCGCCTCCAGCGTGTCAAACATGGCCTGCAGACGGTCAGTTTGGCAGGCCTGTCGAAGCAGAAACCAGGTGAGGCCGTACCTGGAATGTGCGGTTCTCCCGCCACGGCTGATACCCAAACGGATTTCGTATGCCATTGACTGCAAAGACATCAGTAACAAGAAGGAGCACGGCGATGGCCGGAGCAAGCATGTCTCACCGTTCCATGTCGTGATTCGAAGCGGCATCTTGGCTTGCCTCGATCCTCCTGTTGCGATCGCTGTGTTGTGGGTTCTTTCAGGGTGGATGTTGCCACGGGATCACATCAAAACCCCGAAATAATGTTTGCGGAGTTCGAGAATGGTGAACGTGCGCTGAGTCGAGCAGACCATGGGCGAACAAATCCCAGGTTTCAAGGGCTCAAAAGAACGAGAGTCGACGCATTCACGGTCGCAAACTCAAGACGGTGTAATCGCTCCTTTCCCATTCTGGAAACGCATCACTGAGCACTCGCCTTCTGGTTGGAAAATAGCCTCCCGGTGGCTTTAATCTTGTCTCCTTTGATCCTGGGCGCAACAGGCGATTGTTGCCCCAATGCTGTCCGTCCTCCGACACGTCCAACCAACTTGCAAGACGGGCAGGTGTCACGAACAACTGCACCGCCTGCTGGTCGCGCGGTCACCTGACCTGCGCCAAACGATGTCATTTCCTGCTTGGCGAGCAGCTGGCTCGTGCGCAGGGAAGCTCCCACACAAACCCGAGGTCTAACCGAAAAATGAGCTGATCGGGGTCTGACCTCACACCAGCCAGCGGAGCTCAGCCAAAAGCGGGTCAATTGCTTCATCCATCTCTGCTTGCCTCGGACAGCTCCCACCACACGGCAATTGACACTCCGCACCACCACGAATCGAGCCGCCGTCGAAGCACTCCCACCACCATGTTTGCCCAGCGCCAGGTTGCCCGCGCTGCCCAGCGCTACGCTGCTCAGTTCCGCGCCCAGGCCCAGCGCCGCTTTGCCAGCCACGAGACCGAGAACCACTTCATCCGCGAGCGCCGCCACGTCAAGGAGCACGCCGGTGCCACCACCGGTACGGACACCCCCGGTTCGCATGATATCAATTGACTGGAAAGCTAACCGGCAAGCAGAGCTGTGGCGCAAGATCTCCCTCTAGTATGCCACCTCCATCTCACCCCTATCCCCGATGCGTGGTTTTCGTGATCCCTTCCGGTCTCCATGTGTCCGAGCCGACGACCTTGCCATTCGGCGATACGAAAAAGAGAGGAGCTTTAGTAGCTCTATGGCAGCGAGACCAGGATGGAGAGAACCAGGACACATGGAGAACCACGACAGTCAACCACAAAACGGAGCTGACTCAGACACCCAAACAGTGCCATCCCTCCCTCCCTCCTCCTCGCCGGCCTGAACGCCTACAACCTCTGGAACGAGCATTGGGAGCACTGGTCGCACATGCCCCCTCTTGAGGAGCGCGTCGAGTACCCCTACCAGAACATCCGCACCCGCAACTTCCCCTGGGGCGACGGTGACAAGGTATGTTCGACCCCCAACAGGCATCTCCTGACCTGCCAGCGGATTGTGTGATCATTAAGCTAACAGCCGCCAACAGACCATCTTGTACGTACACTCATCAAGTCTCCGCCACAAAGGCTGGGGACGAGACACCGGACACACACAATGGAATGAAATGCTAACCCTGTGACGCAGCTGGAACGACGACGTCAACTACCACAACAAGGACAAGACCACCTAAGTGGGAAGACGATGGCCAATTCCACTTGTCGTTAGAGGAGGACCGGGCGACAACGGAGGTGTACACGTAGACGGAGCGAGAAGAGCAACACAAGCGGACTGTACATGTTTCCTAGAGTCGTAAGAACCAGGTCCCAGTAATGGGAGCCTCTTTTTGTGATAGACCTGCCGTATTGTTCGTGTGTGGCCCGTGTTTTGTGTTTGCCCGGTCTCGATTTGACAGACACATGCTTGACGTTTCTTGCATGGAGTAGCTGCGCAAAAACGAAACACGTCTCTCGCAACTGCATCGGTAAAAGCTAACAAACATCCCACCCACTCTCCAGTCATGGCAACGAATTAAGCCTGAGACGTCTGGGTTGACCATCACTCTTCCTTTTACGTCGCCAGAGTCAGCACTAGACATCGCCCATCTATGATCCTGCTGCCATCCGCGACTCTCAACACTCACCCGCCCCTGACAGTCCCAGCACTACCCCTTCCTAGCCACTTCTTCCTCCCATATTCCCAGATACGTATCCGCGCAAGTTTCAGCCCGCACAAGATCCCCTTCCGCCCTAAACAACGCCGCCTTCTTCGCCATCATCTCACACTTCTTGTCCACATCCTCCACAGCCGAGAAGCACTCAAACGCCGAGTCCAGGTTCCGGTGGACTTTGCTCATCATCTTTGCGCGCTCCGCTGCCTGGAGACGGATGTCG
>Ga0247824_10000211_pt1 | contig 26285 bp, 13 predicted proteins | sample 13C_PalmiticAcid_FD_194412 | JGI IMG/M metagenome (GOLD analysis project Ga0247824, IMG submission 194412) | Soil microbial communities from agricultural site in Penn Yan, New York, United States - 13C_PalmiticAcid_Day48 | ecosystem: Environmental > Terrestrial > Soil > Agricultural land...
TTGAGGGGTTGTAATATGGGTGAGGGGGGAAGGGGAGGAGATGGGTTTGGTTGGGTGTGGTGGAAGAGAGAGGATGGGTGTGGATGGGTGGATGGATGGTGGTGGTGGTGTGAGGAGGGGTTGGTTGGCAGGAGATGTAGAAATGATACTGTAATGTTACACTTTCGACGAACTTGATCACAATCAAGGCAGGATGATGCAGAAAACAAAACTCGGGAATTCCTAAAACGCCGTCCCTATCCTAGTACCACGACTCTGCACCTCCCATCTTGCCCTCTTCTGTACTCTGTAAATGTTACCTATGGCCTCTGTCCAAATGTTCTTTTGTTTTCCCACCCCTCTTTAGGAAACCTGCAGCGGGTCCATTTCCTCCACGCCAGTCTTGACGCCCACGTACTTGGTCCTCCTCATGATGCCCTCGACGGGCCCCAGCAGCCGCTGGAAGGCCGACTTGCCGAGCCGGGCGACCTTGACCTCGGACGTGCTCACCACGCTGGCCGCGCGGGGCGCGTCGTTGAGCAGGGCCAGCTCGCCAAAGAAGTCGCCCTTCTTGTAGTGCAGGACCGGCGTGTCATTGCCGCTCTTAGTCGCAACGGCCTCGCCGGACTCGAGCAGGTAGAACGAGTGGCCCGGGTCGCCCTCGCGGATGATGGTGTGGCCCGCGGGGAACTTCTGGCTCTCGAGCGCGTCGGCGATCTTGGACCGCTCGTACGGCGTCAGGCTCGACAGCAGCGGCACCTCCTCGAGGAAGCCCTCGTACATGCGGCGCCTGGCAAACGTCGACTCCATCAGGATCCGCCGGAACGTCACGCGGTCCAGCGCCCAGAGCGTGCACTGCGGCTCGGCCGAGATGACCGTCGCCGCGCGGGGGGCGTTGTACATCAGCGCCAGCTCGCCAAACGACCCGCCGGCCTCGATGGTGCCCACATTCTGCCCCATCCCGTCCGGCCCCGGCTGCAGCGCGCCCTTGGGGTTGACGTACACGCCGAAGGAGCCCTTCTCGACCACGTAGAAAAAGTCGCCGGCATCACCCTGCGTAATAACCTGTAGCCGAGTTAGCGATCCAACTACAAAATCGGCTGCTGGCTCCCAGCACCAGTTGCGGCTTCTTACCTTGATCCCCTTGGTGGGGATCGGCTTTTCTACCAAGGCACCGAGAACCTGAGCACTCTGTTCATCGTCGAGATGGCTGAACAAGAAGTTGCCGCTGATAGCCTGTTTCAAACGCTCCAACTGCTCCGGCGTCTTGGGATGTACGGGCGGCGTCCAGTTGTCGTTGTTGTCCGCAACCGGTTTGAGGGATTCTGCCGAGACTGAGGTGCGCCGCGCAAAGTTGTACTGCGCCGGGTATCCTTCTGGGTTCGGCGGGCTCCGCATGCCCGGGGGGCGAGAGTCGGTCGAGCTGTCGCCTCCAAACGGGGCCCTGAAGGCGTTGGCTGCTGATTGGCCAAAGTTTGGTGTCGTGGGGGAGGTAATGGTGTCGTTCTCGTCCTCCTCGGCCACCCTTTGCATAGCGCTGGTATCGAGCCTCGTGGACCCAAAGGGGTTCGAGTTCGCCCCGAATGGGCTGGTGAAGTTCGAGCTGGACATGTCGGGCGGGCTTTCCGGACGAGTTGCCGTGTCTGGTGATTCTAAGTCGTGGGGGGTAGGCGGTATTTGTACGGGCTGTGCTCGGGCAGGCAAGACTGCGGCAAGCCAGATATGTTCGCGTTTGGGAGCAGTGTTGTCAGTACCACGGGTTCGGCTGCTGGGTCGCGAAACGTTCTTTTATTTCTGAGACCTGTCAGACAGGGTTAATACGCAGTTCAACACAAACTGTGCACTCCAAGCTAAGAGATAGCTGTCAGGGGTTAAAACAAAGAGGCGTGACAAGTTAAGTGGTCTGCGCAGTCTGGAAACCTGCATCCTCGCGGGACGTTGCTTCTGCAGTGATGGTCCAAGTGGTTGCTGACGGCGGTTGAACCGTTTTATGTCGATGGACAGCCTTTCTCGTAAAGCGAGGATTGGGTCCAGCGTAGCATCGAAGGTTTCGCCGCAAAAGGCACAACGAACAGAAAATCGGCATGGAGCAGGCAAGACGGAGCTGTCAAGAGAGACACGGATGCTTACTCTGATGTGTCGTCTGCAAAGGCTGCGAGAGAGACAAAGACGCCGGCTGACCTGGCTGGTGCCTGCGTACCCAAGCTCCGGGCTGTGGACCGAGATTGGTGTTTTCGAAGACGATGCTCTCGCGACGCGAGTGATGTCCGCTCGAAAACCAGTAACGACAGACCGGGCGAGATAAAGGGGATCAGAGGACGGAAATGGAACCGAGGTGGCTGATTCGCAGGGGAGAGTGCGGTGTGGACGATGAACAAAGGCCGGGCCCAGACGAGACCGGCACAACGACGAGATGAATTGCGAGATTAGGCCGACCAGCAAGCGCACGCTTTTGTTGGGAGGCGCGCAGAGATCGGCGACGGGAGCGATGGCAGGAAATAGGGAGCCTGCGGCGATCAAGTCGGGGATGGTGGGCAGGAGAGAGCCAAAATATCCGGGGGGGGGTAGCACGGGGACGACTTGTACGGGATACCTGAGGTTGGGTCCTGGCGAGAAGGCGAGGACGCGGGGAGATGAGGTGGGAGCATGAAGCTTAAGGGAGGTTCCAGTCGATGAGTGGGGTGTTTCCCGCCCTACAGTAAGGTAATCTGTCTGGCGCACGTTCCCGAAGTGCATCATCGCTGGGAAAACCTGCAGGCGATCCAGAGCATCCTCTTTCTCGTAACTGCCACCGGCGAAAACAAAGCAGTCACCGCGTTTCCCAAGACGGAACCAAATGCATTTTTGGCAGTCAAAAAACACAATCCTGCATCCCGCTACCTGCCATTGTTTTTTTTTCCGGCGCAATGGACCCGAGCATCACAGCAAACCCCATAGTCCCGGTGCAAGCTTGGGCCATGGCAATCTCCATGTCGTGGACCTACGGATCCCGTACACTGTGGGCGAGCTGCCAGCTTCCCCTCCTTCCCCCCCCCTCCCGCGACCAGGTCCTTGCCCACGCCTTCTCCACAAACCGTCGCTCGGCATGACCGCTCATTTGCGTCGAATGCTTCTAGAAGACGCACGGACTCGGGAGTGGCCCGACCCCTCTAACTCTATCCGGCCTCGTGTGATGCACACCACCAAATCCAGATGCGAACCGATGGTGGGGCTCGTTCAGTGGTTCTCCAGCGGTCGCTGACGTGCGAGCCCAACTTTCCGCCGGCCTTCTCTGACGGCTTCTTTCGCAGATCTGCCGCACCGCGCCAGCAGGTGGCAACAACACAACTTGGCGCGCTGTGTTCTTGCTGTACGGGTGGGAATGGCGGCAGTTTTGGTGACCAGAGACGAAACCGCAAATGGTCGCTGTATTCAATTGCAGGTGAAATTACGACATCAGCTCCAGGGAGTCTGTCGACCGGTCCTGTCTCAGCCTGTTCCTCGTGAAGTGGAGCGAGTCTGATGAGCAGCAGCCCCTCCGCCCCATCCAAATATGTCACCACGCCGATCTCTGCCTGCTTTCGCGTTGCTCGTTCGTGAGGCCGGAGGAAGCTCACGTGCAAAATCTCGTGATTTGCGTCAACCCCGTCATCTAAAACAGACGTGCTGGCGCGGCCCCGTCACAGCCTCTTTGCCAAGAACCTGCACGGGCCACCCTACATGCCGCTGAGACCGAAGGCTCCGTGTCTTCGAAACGCTCCTTTTCTGACCTACACCTGCCCTTTGACACTCCCGGGACCCTGGGAACCGACCACAACCGACGACGACTAGAACCAGCCCACCATGGCGCCCCGCCGTCGCCGTGGCGCCGGCCCTGATGCCGGCGACGATGCCAGTTCCGAGACGGACAATGCGCCCAAGAACCGCCCGCCGAACACTGCATTCCGTCAGCAGCGCATGCGCGCCTGGCAATGCGTCCTGACCCCGAAACTCATCGTCACCATCTTCTCCATCCTCGCCGCCATCTACCTCGGCTTTGGCGCCTATTTGACGTACCTTGCGCATACCGTACGGCTCCCCGCGCTTTTGTTCGGCTCGTCGTGCGCAAGCAGATGCTAACCGGCGCTTCCGCGCCTCCAGGTCAGGGACATTCGGATTGATTACACCAACTGCCAAAAAGATGCACCCGAGGGCAAATTTGGCCCACTGCCTGCCGACTACATCACAGCCCACTTCTCGAAAACCGACAGCACGTTCGATCCCTACGTCGCCGAGTGGCTGAAGGAGGTGGTCGAGGTGCCACAGCTCGGCTTCAAGGACAACCGCACCGTCTGCCGGGTCAAGTTCAACATCCCGGAGGAGCTGAAGCCCACCATCAGCTTCTTTTACAATCTGGAGAACTTTTACCAGAACCATCGCCGCTACGTCAACTCGTTCAATGCCAAGCAGCTGCTCGGCGACGCTGTCGACGGCCGCACCATCAACGATTCCACCTGCGACCCAATCGCCCACGATCCCCTCGGCACTGGCAAGATTGTCTACCCCTGCGGCCTGGTGGCCAACTCCATGTTCAACGACACCTTCTCGAACCCGACGCTCCTCTCGGTGCCCCAGTCGAACGCCTTGGAGGAGAAGTACGTCATGGCCACCAAAGGAATCGCGTGGGGCGGCATGAAGGACCTCTACGGCAAGACCAAGTACAGCAACGACCAGATCGTGCCGCCGCCTAACTGGTACAGGCGGTACCAGAACGGTTACACGGCCGAGAATCCGCCGCCAGACCTGAAGGAGGACGAGGCTTTCCAGAACTGGATGATGCTGGCGGCCGCGCCCAACTTCTTCAAGCTCTACCAGAAGAACGAAGTAGACAGCATGAAGGCGGGCCAGTACCGGGTCGACATCGAGGACAATTTCGACACGACCGTGTACAACGGCCGCAAGGCCTTCGTCATCACCACCGTCTCCACCATGGGCTCCCGCAACATCTGGCCAGGCATCATCTTCCTGATCGTGGGCGGCATCTGCCTCATCCTGGATGTTTACTTCATCCTCTCCTTCTTCTTGTGGAAGCCCCGCAAGCTGGGTGACCCGTCGTACCTGTCGTGGAACCAACCCTCTGCGCCCCAGGGAGGACATGCGGCGGCATCATGAGCGCTTGAGCGACGAATGAGGAGCGCGCAGGTTATGGAAAGTCGATGAGGGAGCGGGCGTCCCCTGATGTTGTTGTTTACTAGAAGTCGTTTGGGATACGGGATCACATGGCGCACGGAGTGGCATATGGTGTTTTCTTTCTCCTCCTATTCTTTCCTTGCCGTTGATGGTTTTTGTTTGCTGTCTCTTTTTACCAAAACGAAAGGCCGCCTGTTGCCATGCCCCGGTGTTGTATGTACATGAACAGATGATACCTTTTCTGCTTGGGGATCACTGGCCGGACAGGGTTTCAGAGGTAATGGATCCAGCGGTTCTCTTCAACGCATTCCCAATCAAAGCGGAGGAGGGCCCATCGGTGCGTGTGCTTCATCTAAGTGACTTTCAAAAGGCTGCCCTCCAACCCAACTACCTCGGGCTCTTCCTTTGTCTTGCTCCGCTCACAGCAACCTTCAACCACCCCGAGACATCAACGCTCAATTCACATGTGTGTCATTTGACGCCAGTCTACTTGCTTTCTCAATCTCTGCTCTCCAGGACAGATGCACACCTGATTATGCCCAAAACCACTCGCTCAGGGGCGCGCGCCATGGCTGTTTTAGCCAAGCGTCACTCAGGTCACGAACTCAGTCCCTCCTAAAGCCAATCAAGCGACAACAGCCAGAAACTCGACCCCGGCTCCTCCTTGCCGTCCGCGTACTGACTCTCGTAGCGATCCCCCATAACCATACGCTCAAGGGACGCCTTGAGCTGCTTCTGCTTGGCCTCTATCCGCGGCCTCATCTCGCGGCGGCGGTCGGGCCCCATGGTGCATTCCCACGGGAAGGGCAGGCAGACAAAAAACCGGGCGAGACCCACGCCCCCCAGCGCCTTCAGTGGACGCGCGAGATGCAGGTGGGCCGTCGCGATGTCGCCGCCGTCGGACAGGGGGACGACCTGGTGGTACTCATCCGGGGTGCCGTGCGGGGCTTCGGCGCCGGCGAGCCGCAGGGTGAGGGCCGGGGCGTTGACCTTGTCGAGCAGCCAGTCGATGGTGGCCCGCCAGTCCTGCAGCACGGGGTGGTGGTCCCCGCGGGGCCAGGTCTGGGCGAGGTAAGGGGGGAAGACGAGCTCGAGGAAGCGGAGGTAGGCGAGGCAGTGGGTGGGGACGACGTCGCGGAGGAACTGCGAGGCGGCGAAGCGAGTGTTTGGGTAGGCGTAGCGGGGGGTGTCGCTGGCGGAGGCCCGGGGGGGCTCCTCGAGTTCGTGGTTGGTGTATTCGCGGAAGAAGGGTAGCGCCCAGCACCTGGAGGCCTTGTAGTCGTGGACGATGAAGCGGTTGCCCGAGAAGAAGGTGAACTGGGCGTCCTGGAGAAGGGTGCGGCAGACGAGAAACAGTGGCGTGGGCGGTGCCCAACACTGGCATCTAAATGAGAAGGCGGCGTGGCGGCGGCGGCAGAAACAGCCCATCAAGGATAGCCGCGTACTGGACGAAGTCCAGCAGTGATAAAACGAGCGGACGTCGTCATCCCCGAAGTAGTCTTTGCAGGCTACTGTGAGGTAGCCTTGGTCCTGCCTGCTCCAGGTGACTTCCCTACCCGGGGCGATGAGATCGGTATACTCGAAGATGCGAAGGCGGAGTTCGCGTGGGAGTCCAGCCAAGGTCGCCTGGGTCCTGGCCAACGGTTTAGGAGAGTAGTAAGGAGGGGCCGCGATACGGTATGCGTGCAAGACGCCGTCCCGGGCGATCTGCTGGAGGGGCGCGTCTGGGACTTTGCAGAGCCGGATATGGCAATCTCTCAACTGGGGGAGAAGGCGGAGCGGCCTAGTGACGAGCGTGGCGACTTCACGCGCTCGCTCGTGGTGAGGGTCAATGTCGCAGACCAGGGCGAGCTCGAGGCGCCCGGCGGGGATGGACGAGAGACACGCGGCGGCCCGACGCCACCGGGCGAGCAGGTGCTGGGCTACAGCAAAGTCGCCGTCCACAATGTCCATTTCATCCTGGCAGCTGGGACGACGGGCCAACAGAGGGCATTGGTGCGAGTCGCCATCATGAAACGACGTGCAGTGGGCCAAGCCGCTCCCGCCCTCGTCACGACCCTCGAGGCAGCAGTAGCCGTAGTCTGCGTACCTGCAGTGCTGATGGCAAGACGCCTGGTTGAGGATGATGGTGAGGCTGGTCAGGGAGGCGAGCGCTGTGGGGGTGAGTGTGTGCAGAGGCCGAAGGGGCTCTGGGTGGGATGGGTCGTAGCGGAGGACAAACAGGTTGTCCGCGTAGATGACGGCGGCGGCCTCGGTGTAGAGGGTGCGGCAGGAGAGGAGCAAGCCGTGGAAAGTGCCGGGCGGCGCCGCGGGCGGATCGATAGGGCGGCCGTGCAAGTCGAATTTGGTTGAGCTCGTGTCGGGGGGCGAGGAAGCCAGGCCGACGAAATGGTAGATGCGTCGCCGGAGGGGTGGAGGGAGGCGCAAGAGTGGCGGCAATTCGGCCATTTTTCTTTTTCTCCTTTTTCTCTTCCGTGTTTCGAGCCCCAACTCGAGTTTTTGGTTGTTTGTTGGTGTTGGGTTTGTGGGCGGATGTCAGAATTTGGCAACCCAATGAACTTGGGCGTTAGGCAACTCCCCTCTGGAGCGCAGGCGGGAGCAGAATATCACAGAATCGGCGTTAACTGTCTCCCTCTCTCGGTTATCTGCAACTTGCTGACACGCACTCACCTTCTCTCACTGTCTTCATCCCACCACTCCTTTCTCTTCCGTCTCTCGCCGGCCGAGGGACATAGAGTTGCTGCCACCGCCGCTCCTTGATACACAACGCACCTACTATTACGGTACTCACAGTGCCTTTTTTTACAGTTTTGATTTGTTTGGCTTGCCTCCTCTATGCTTCTCCCATCTCACCCCCGTTCTCAAACAACATGACGTTCATGAACCAAATCGGCGGCGGCGGCGGCTCGACCTGAATCAGAGACTTCCGTCCTACTACCCGAGCGGTAGCTCGCCAAGCGGGGACCATCTTACGGCTTCCGGCTTCGATTGCGACAACTAGCTCATCCAGAATCACTGGCTGTCACACGAGCAAAAGGACCTTCTTAGCCGTGCTAAGGTTCCTGGCACTTATATATGTAGGGCTACCGTACGGAGCCATCGCGCGGTAGAACTTGGTGAAGAAGTCTATCTGATTAAAGCCTACTACAGTCGACCGAGGCGACTTGTAAGTCCACATCGATGCTTTGTTTTGCTGAGATACCTGACCTATAGAGCTCGTGTGGATCCTTGCAGGCAGTCTAAATCGCAGCAGGCTGTATACCATTACACTTTTATTTGCACGAGAGAGGTGCTGAATAGGTGGCCTCCGATATAATCCGAAGACACTAAACAGATAATTCGCATTCTGGAAAGTTTGAAACTGCGGAGTGAACATGAAGTACCTATGTCCGGGGAAGAGAAGTTTAGGTACCAGGCATCGTCCATCTTTCACCGTTTGTCTGTCAGCACGCTTCGTGGTGCCGAGCGGAGTGACGCCCTAGACGAGAGTGATGTGTTGAATGAGTTGGTCCCTGGCATCGCCGCGCAAGGTACTCGGCGCGTCTTGGAATGAGGGGGGACATCCGTTGCCTCGAGATGCAACCACATGCGACGACTAAAGCAATCATGTCCGGATGGAAATTTAAGGGAGCGGAGGCCGGAAGAGCGGGTTGTTCAGTGCACTGGTTCCTGTTCAGCGCGTTGATCCAGTTAGTAGTTAGTGTTGGCCGGCCAGAATCGCCAGCAGAGGCTGTTGTTGGTCTTGGATTGATTGGTGCTTGAAGATGCATCGGCGGCTTCGCACCCCACCCCAGCCCTGCCAACGTTGCCCAAGTGCCTCTCAGATCCCTACATCCATTGGATAGGCACTTCCATGGACTACGGTGGGCATTCCCTCCACTTCGAGTTTCTCTGAACCACGAGACCTTGAGTTGTGCGTCTTGAAGACATTTGATTTCTTTGAAAAGCTCATCGCATAAACAGGGGGGAACGCAACTGAATCTGGAGACAACCCACAGACCTCGACTTTCCGGTCAAGACTTTACGCATCAGCTCTTTGCCTCGAGACAATGGCGCGAGACGTTGGCAAACGAGACATCTCTGAGCCGCCGACGCTGCTGAGCCTCCCTCCTCACCTGCGCCATCGCATATACCTTCGCCTGGGCGTAGCACGCCATGATGGCACTGATGGGCGCCCGTATACCTACTAGCTGGATGGCCGCAAGGAGCCTCGGGAAATCCGAATTGTATCAGCCTCTGACCCGCCGCCGGCGCGCAACTTTGCCGGCTTGTTACTATCATGCCGCGCGCTGTACGTCGAAGTAGCTACTCTGCTCTATTCTGCCAACCGATTCGTCATGATCTACCAGGCCTCTCTTGAACCCCTCCACGCACTGTCGCCAACGGCCGTCGCCGCTTTGACCAGCCTCAAGGTCGTTCTCAACGAGTCCTCGTGCCACCAGGCAGTCAACTCGAGTAACTATCCACCAGATTGCTGTTGCGACGACCCCGAGGACAAGCCACGGGCTGGTAGTACGAGCTTCCACTGCGCCGAGTACCACGGTAGTATGCACCGCCGTCCGCTGCCAAATACCTCGACTGAGCCAGCAGCCCAAGCTATACTGGCAACGTGGCGCGACGCTGCCGCGTACTTGTCGTCCTACGTCAGCGCGGGACGCCTAGCGCTCTCGCTAGTCTGCGATCTCGACGATGGTCATGAATATACGCTGGAGGCTGCCCAGCTTGCCATCGCGCCGCTCGCTCTCTTCCCACCCCTCAAAGACTGCCATGTCCGGCTTGGCAAGCGATGGAATCGTCCACTCCAACGGCTGGCCGAGAGCGCTGTCCTACAGGCGTGCCCCAACGCCTCGCCTCTTCGCATTGCGCCCGCCAAGGTGCCGTCGGCTTTGATAAGCCTGCCACCCGAGCTCCGTCTCCGTATCCTACAGTACACCGACTTGATCACCCCTTGGAGCGAGGTTACGTGGAGCAGGCAGTACCCCCGGTACCAGGTATGCCGCCCGTGTTGTCTACTCTCTGAAGGCGGGTGTCCGCCGCACATTCACCATGGTTGCCGTCTAAGCCAATGCACGGGCATCGATGAGCCAACCCGGTTCCTACCGTCATTTCCAGGCTGTTTTTGCCGCCGTCGGCATGCTGCTTTCTCCTCGGCCTGCAACTGCTGGGCTCCACCGACCAGCCTTTTTCTTGTTTGCCGGGTCCTGTACCGTGATGCTCAGCGTGTTTTCTTCTCGAGGAACCGATTTATTGTTCACGATGTCCAGGCAACTCCCTACTCGGCGCTGCCCCCGATCCATTACGAGGCCACGGACCCAGAAACGGCTTGCACCTCAGACCTCGCTAGCAACGGGAAACACTACCCATACAGGCGCCTTACCGCGGCACATTTCGTTCGAGAAGCCGTCCCTGTCGACTGCCTCGCCCACCTCCGCTTCCTCGAGCTGGTCTTCCCCCCCTTCGCACCGCGCGGCTGGCCCGTTGCCCAACACCCCGCGATGGCGGACTGGTTCGCCACGGTCGACTGGCTGCGGGGCAAGGTCAACGCACCGGCGCTCACGATCCGCGTCGTCTTCGCCGACATGCTGTCTGGCAGCCGCCGGGAGCTGACCAAGGAGCAAGGGACGCAGATCGTGCGCGGCTACAAGTGCATCCTCTACCCCTTCCGGTCCCTGCTCAAGGACGACGGGCTGGCGGCGCTGTACGTGCAGGCGGCGCACCCCTGGGCATGGGACCGCAACGCCGTCCGCTACATGCGGCTGCACAACGGCGACGGCTGGCTGGAGGCGGCGGAGCAGGAGCTCAAGGCACACCTCGAGCGTCTGCCGGGCTGCGAGGCGATTGTCGACGCACGGCGCACCAAGCCCGAGCCGAGAAAGAGCGTTTGGCAGCGCTGGTATGACGTACCGCTGTACTGATCAAGGAGGTTAGTGTTGCATGTGTTGTCAAGGGGCTACGACTTCTGAGAGGAGCAACTGTCAAGCTTTTGAAAATTGCAGTCGTCCTGATCCCAAACCTTTTCCGTGCATCAGTATACTTGGCTCTCGACAGGTAGCGCTTGCGGCGGGGTTTGGGTTATTCAAGTTTAGGAGAATTTCTGTGAAATCCGAAATCGAAGTTTTGGTGGCCGAGAGTTCAAGACCGACCATCAAGATATAAAACTCTCCATCGAGGGCGATTTGGAAACCCTCCAATGTGTGTGAGCCAATGAATCGCGGGGTTGTAAAGAGGAGCCGCACTGGAAACGCGACGGGGTGGCCCGTGACGTGAGCGACGCGACCCCGGAATTTTTTGGCCTTGGCCACCGCCCTGTGGCTCCCTTGGCAACCCCGGCAGCTCCATCGCGGTTTATTCGCTGCCGCAGCATCGTCCCCCAGCCAAAAGGCGACCTAAGTTTCCCTCTTGCATCATCAAACCCGCCGTCCGGGTAGCTCTGCCATCGTCAATCGCAGCGGTTCGCGCAATCGCCCACCATGGTGGAGATCAAGATCGACGGCAAGACCTTCCAGGAGCGCCTGTCGCACTTCGTTAATGCATGGAAGGCAGACAAGCGCTCCGGCGACGCGCTCTTCGCCGGCGCCTCCTCCATCGTCGTCCTGATGGGCAAGGTCGAGGAGGAGCCCGAATTCTACAAGAACAATGCCATGCATGTAGGTTCACCGCCATGGCGCGACCCCAGACCTGCTGCGCACCGCTGACAAACGACCAGTTCTGGCTGCTAGGCTACGAGTTTCCGACGACCCTGATGCTCTTTACCCTCGACACCCTCTACATCCTTACCACCCAGAAGAAAGGTTGGTTTTCGTCGACTCACCACCGGATTTTTGTCCGAAGCGCTGACACGTTTTGCAGCCAAGTACCTCGACCAGATCAAGGGCGGCCGGTTCCCTGTCGAAGTCCTCGTACGAGGCAAGGATGCCGCCGAGAACGAGAAGCTCTTCGCCAAAATCACAGACGCCATCAAGGCAGCAGGCGTGAGTCATGAGTCATACGGTGCCCCTTAGCCGCGATGCCAGAGCTGACAAGCGTGCTGCCAACAGAAGAAGGTGGGCGTGCTCACCAAGGACACCTCCAACGGCCCATTCATCGACGAATGGAAGAAGACCTTTGCGAATAACTGCAAGGATGTCGAGGAGGTTGATATTGCTCAGGCTCTGTCCGCCGGTGCCTTCTCGGTCAAGGACGAGGCGGAGCTTCGCGCCATGCGGACCTCGTCCAAAGCTTGCGTCGCCCTCCTGACCCCATACTTCCTCGACGAAATGTCCAACATCCTCGACCAAGACAAGAAGATCAAGCACAGCGCGCTCGCCGACAAGGTTTTTAGCAAGCTCGAAGACGCCAAGTGGTGGAAGACCGTGGAGCTCCCCAACCGCCAAAAGATGCCCAGCGATTTCGACCCCGAGCAGCTGGACTGGGTTCTTGGGCCGATTGTGCAGAGCGGCGGGAAGTTCGACCTCAAGTGGCAAACAGATTCGGACGATCAGCCGCTCCACCCGGGCATCATTGTCGCGGCCATGGGTTTGCGGTACAAGTCGTACTGCTCCCAAATTGCCCGTACCTTCATGGTTGACCCCAACAAGTCCCAGGAAAGCAACTACAAGTTTCTCCTCGCAGTCCACAACCTCATTTTGAAGGAGATCCGGGACGGTGTCGCCGTTAAGGACGTCTACAATAAGGCCTTGGCCCTGATCAAGTCCAAGAAGCCCGAACTCGAGAAGCATTTCTTGAAGAATGTGGGGTACGGCATCGGCTTGGAGAACAAGGACCCTACTCTCGTCCTCAGCGCAAAGAGCACACGGACCTTGCGCGATGGCATGACGCTCTGCGTCACCACGGGGTTCACCGACATTCAGAACCCCGATCCCCAGGACAAGCTCAGCAAGGTCTACTCGCTCGTTCTCACCGACACGATCCGCGTCAGACCAACAGAGGTGGTCGTCTTCACCGGCGAGGCGCCGGCCGACGCAGACGCGACTTCGTTCTTCTTCAAAGACGAGGAGGAGGCCCAGCCAACCCCCAAGAAGGAGAAGAGGGACTCGCGGGTCGGGGCTGTTGCCACTAAGAACATCACCAGCACACGCCTGCGCTCGGAGCGGAATTCGGCGCCCGACGATGATGCCGACAAGAAGCGGCGGGAGCACCAGAAGGAGCTCGCGGCCAAGAAGCAGAAGGAGGGGTTGACCAAGTATGCCGAGTCCACCGCGGACAAGAACGGCGTCGAAGTCAAGAAGTTCAAGCGCTTCGAATCCTACAAGCGGGACAATCAGTTCCCGCCAAAGGTCCGCGACATGGGCATCGTCATCGACCAGAAGAACGCCACCATCGTGCTGCCCGTCATGGGCCGGCCCGTGCCCTTCCACATCAACACGATCAAAAACGCCAGCAAGAGTGACGAGGGAGAGTGGTCGTTCCTGCGCATCAACTTCCTGTCTCCTGGCCAGGGCGTCGGCCGCAAGGACGAGCAACCCTTCGAGGACGCCTCGGCCCACTTTGTCAGGAGCTTGACTTTCCGGTCCATGGACGGCGATCGGTACATGGACATCGCGAACCAGATCTCCAACCTCAAGCGCGAGGCGGTCAAGAAGGAGCAGGAGAAGAAGGACATGGAGGATGTCGTGGAACAGGACAAGCTGATCGAGATCCGAAGTAAGCACACCTCCACTGAGATGCCGGTTCCGCCCCGCAATGCTAACACGCTTTCAGATCGACGCCCGGCCGTGTTAGATAACGTCTTCATCCGGCCCGCCATGGAAGGCAAGCGGGTGCCTGGCAAGGTCGAGATACACCAGAACGGTATCCGGTACCAGTCGCCGTTGAGCACGACACAGCGGGTGGACGTGCTCTTCTCCAACGTCCGGCACCTCTTCTTCCAGCCGTGCCAGAACGAGCTGATCGTCATCATCCACCTTCACCTCAAGGATCCCATCCTCTTTGGCAAGAAGAAGACCAAGGACGTGCAGTTCTACCGAGAGGCGACAGACATCCAGTTCGACGAGACTGGCAACCGGAAGCGCAAGTATCGCTACGGCGACGAGGACGAGTTTGAGGCGGAGCAGGAGGAACGCCGCCGCCGCGCCGACCTGGATCGCCTCTTCAAGAGCTTCGCCGAGAAGATCGCCGAGGCCGGCCGCAACGAGGGCATCGAGGTGGACATGCCGCTCCGCGAGATCGGCTTCAACGGCGTGCCCAACCGCAGCAACGTCTACATCCAGCCCACGACCGAGTGCCTCATCCAGATCACCGAGCCGCCCTTCATGGTCATCACCATCGAGGACATCGAGGTGGCGCACCTCGAGCGCGTGCAGTTCGGCCTCAAGAACTTTGACCTCGTCTTCGTCTTCAAGGACTTCTCGCGCCCCCCGGCGCACATCAACACCATCCCCGTCGAGTCGCTCGAGGACGTCAAGGACTTCCTCGACTCGTCGGACCTGGCCTACTCGGAGGGCCCGCTCAACCTCAACTGGTCCGTCATCATGAAGACGGTGACGGCCAACCCGCACCAGTTCTTCGTCGACGGCGGGTGGGGGTTCCTGCAGAACGACTCGGACGACGAGGAGGAGGAGGTCAGCGAGGAGGAGAGCGCCTTTGAGATTGACGAGAGCGAGCTCGAGGAGGCGTCCGAGTCGAGCGAGGAGGACTCGGACTACGACTCGAATGCGTCGGCCGAGGCGAGCGACGAGGCGGAGATGAGCGATGAGGAGGAGGGCGAGGACTGGGACGAGCTGGAGAGGAAGGCGAAGAAGAGGGATCGCGAGAATGGGATGGAGGAGGAGGAGAGGGGGGGGAAGAAGAAGCAGAGGAAGAGATGAGTGAAGTGGGTGAGGGGGTGATGGGATGGCAGTGCTTGCGGTCTCTTCTTGGGCTGGGTTGGGTTGGGTTGGGTTCTGGGCTTGTTGGTTTTAGTTTCTGTTATGTATGTATACTTAGTTGCTCGTCGGTGCGTTGGCGGTCTGCCATGCCATGCCATGCCATTGCAGTTTGGTTGCGAGTCTAATGGCAACAGTGGGCGAGGTCTTTTTTTCCTTGAGGAGTTGAAGATTGACAGAGACTGTGGAGTTCTCGTGTGTGTGATGTGATGTCTGGGGAGTGAAGGTTGTCGCTGTCAAGTGCGATGAGACAAGACATTGTGTGTATGTGTGTTTGTGGACCAGTCCATGGGTGTTATCTCAAGAAACTAACTGCCCAGGTTGCAAACAAACCGCACAGCAGAGAGACACACCGATGGACCCCGTGTGGCGCACAATAGTTACCTCACCGCCTTCACTCGCCGACTGCAATAGTTGGGATTTTGACAGACTCTCGCCACTTAGACCCCTTGAGACGAACGGTGTTCGACGAAGGGGGTCTATCTGTGATTGTCTTCCACCCATCATCCCCCCTGGCCATGCTTCCCTGCGTCTGGTGTCTCGCATCTCGCGTCTAGCATCTAGCATCTGGGATCTGGCATCTAGCATCTGGCATCGGGCATCTACATAACATCCGAAATCTTGTGATATCATCGACCCTTTCCCCCGAATTCCGCGAGAACTATACGGTGTATACGGTGTGTGTACGAGGAGGGCTGAGACAAGCGATGCAGATGCCAACTCGCCCATCTGCACCCTGAACCCTGTATGCGTCTCCCCCCTAGTGTCGTCAGAGGATACGAGAAGTTCGAGACCTCGACGTACATATGTCAACGACCCCTGAAATGGAGGAAAGGATATACTGTGTGGGACTTTCGGATCTCGTTTGACAGGACTTGGCATGGAGTTGCTGTGTGGATGGCAGGTAGGGGGAAAAGGGCCGGCGAGGGTTTGCTGGTGGTGAGTGTGGGGTGGGGGGAAATGGATTCCAAAGAGATGGAAACCGTGGAGATGGATCTGGATCAGGAATCAAGATTAACGATCCAGTTTCCGCGGAGATATGAGCCTTGCAGAGTGAGATCTGATGTCCGTCTCACACCGGGAGCCGGGATGGCACTCCTTCGTATTCCTCCCACCTCACCGGTGTCTCTCTGCTTTGCGTCTTGGGCCCCTCTTCGTCTTGTTTCTGGCCAGCCAGCGATGGGCGGGTGGGGGCAAAAGGAGCGTTTGACTATTTGGCTACTGCATCTTGCATGGTAAGGAACCCCCTAACTTCGATCACAGTAGTGTCGATGCGCGCGATCGCATGTCTCAGTTGAGGTTGAGGTTGCAGTGGCGGCGGGGAGGTTGAGGTTCTGGACTCTTTGGGCCCAGGGATGGGGAGATGGGCGGATGCGAGTTTGTTCGGTTTCGCGTGTGATTTTCCTTGCTTTCCTTGGAAGTTATTGCCTCTCTCGATCTCTGAGGTCTTGGAGGGAGGAGCGGTCTGGGGGGGGGGGGGTGACGCAACTGTTGAGTCCAGCATGCTCTACCCTGCGGTGCTGCGGCCTTGGAAGTTCGTCGGAGATCGGCTGGGTCCGTGATAGTTGTGCATGCACTATTCTTGTCAAGGCCGGCACCGGCGCGCTTGGTCTCGGCGGAATATACACCGGGAGGGAATCGAGGTCATGAAGCAAAGTCAGGCGGGCTGGTTGTTGTTCCAAGCCCGATCGTGAGAGTCAGCTTACAGGGAGACAGGAATGGAGGTTGGGAATAGGGCATGCAACTCGTCGTGGAACCACACTCTCCGTTCATGCACAGAGAATGACAACCCTCTCTGACGGATGCCCTCTTCTGACCTCTCCCCGCGGGTGGTGTTGAGCAGTGCAAGGGAGAGCGAACCAGCTCACCATCACAACATAAGCAAGGCCCGAAGCCAGCAATCCGGCCCGGAGGATTCACAGGAATTTTCGGGACCCAAGTGAGAGGATTCCGGAGGCGTCACGCGCTAATCCTGAAAAACAGCACCATCAAAAGCCCCCATTATGCCAGCATGCCTTTCGGTGTGGCGCAGAAGGAACAGGAGGCAGACGAGATTGGCGAGGATCTCTTTCCTCAGCAGCGGAGGTGCCGCCAGCACAGTGCTCGTCTCGTTTGTCCGAGGCATCATTCCCTCATTCCGTCCACAGTGTGCGAAAGAGAAGACCAAACCCCATCAACCTCCCCACGTTCCCAACCGAGCAACCCGCTCTCAGACACACCCACCACCCCTTACTAGCTCTCCTGGGCCATGCCAGCCAAGCCCCAGAAAGCAAAAGCAAGCAATGAAGCAAGCAGGGCGATCCCTGCCCTCGAGCCGGTCGCCGTGAGCAAAGGGATTGGCTGCTGCATGCCAACGACGATCTGCCCCCCGGCCTCGGGCTGAGAAGCCCGGTGAGATAGCGTGCGGCCAGTTGTCTCAGCCACACAGTGACTGCACGCGCTTTCCCCGAGTCGGAATGCCGCGCTCTTCAGCACATGGCATCCCGTACATAATGTACCCTCCTCTGTATGTATGTACGTACACTACCTCTGTACAGTCCACAGCACGCAGGCAGGAGGAAGAAGCTACATACCGAAGGAGCGAAGTGAGGCCATGGGACGTTCCGCACGTGTGTGTTGCGTGCCATCCCATCCTCCCATCCCATCCCAACGAATCGAACCGAGCCGTTCATCCAAGATCCCCTCTTGGCTGGCGCGGACCGAGCTGGGGCTGATCTGGGCTGATCTGCCATGGCGACCCAGTTCCCAAAACCAAGGGCGCCCAGCCCGCGAGCTGAATGCCCAGTCCGTACGGGCCCTGCTGAGCACAATAATACGTCAGAGGACGTGATTAACGTTGGGTTAGTTCAAGACCGGCCGTTTTGTTCAGCGGGGAGCCAGCCGGCCGACCATTCCCGATTTGGGCCGAACTAGCGCTGGACCGCCGACGAGGGCCCAGCGCCGCCATCCTATCGTCCTCGCCCAAGCCGCCCTAACCAAGGGCTATCCAGCGCGCCGGCTCCGGGGGCCAACCCCACTGGCACTTTTGCACTGACTGCTCATCCCCCAAGGATCTTCACCGCGCGCGGGCGGGGCTTGCGGTTTTCAGCCCGGCAGGCAGTGCCGGGCGTCCCTGGTCACATCACACTCGTTCAATCCCAGCTTCAGGGGAAACGGGGGTGGTTGCGTCTCGACGGTCATGGCAACAGGAGGGACCGGCTTTTCGTGTTTGACTTGTCGTTTTGTTTCGCGGGGGATCGGGCGGCCAAGAGAGAGAGAGGGTTTCCTGTGCTATGTATAAACCGGGGAGACGGGAGAGACGTTGATGAAACGGGAGGTTGATCCTGTCGATCTGTCGAGGAGAGCAGACTCGGAGGAACTTTGGTTCCCGCGGGAAGAGCTTGGATAATTCCATACTGTGTCGAACCAGGCACGTTTTTTGCAGTTTCGATGTTCATTCCGTTGACTCTAGTGAGCCTTGGCTACGGGGGGGAGCTGGCCGTCGAACGTGGTAGCCACGCAACAACCAGGGTCTGTCGACGAAGAAAGAACGGCAGCGCCACTATCACCTCCTGGGACGGCACGCTGTTTCTTGCTCATTTCGTTGCGCCTTAGCACACGTGGAATGCCGATGCTTAAAGTTTGGTCTTTGAACTCCGCGCCGAGGAGGCTGTCGAGGGTGGATCGACAAGAGTGCTGGATCTGTGTGACCGCGTCTGCTCCGGGAATTTTTCAGACAGCAATGCCCCGGGACTAACTCCCGAGTGACAACTGCCGTGGCCAGTGGTTGGTTGATGTGATGGGCCTGCAGGCGATGGATGGGCTTTGCGTTCTGGGGAGAGGACCCCCATGTTGTGCTCTCGGGGCTTGCTGCGTGCTTTGGTGGAAACCAAGACCGGGGCTGTCCCGCCCGGTGAGACACACTTGTCCACAAGCAGCAGCATGGCGTGCCGGTAACATTGGCTAGTGAGACCCTGAGTGGAGCCCCTGAGTGTCAATCTCAGCCCGGACTGCTCCATCAGATCATGCATCGCAAACCCATCTCGATTCTCTTTTGGGCCCATGGCCCATGGGAGGAGCACGGTTCGATTCTTTGGTTGCCGGCAGGGTTCTCTCGTGGATCTTGACCGGAATGGTGAAACCGGCCGATGGAACACCAATGGGAGCCGATGCTCAGTCCAGCATGCTCATCCCCCCGCCGGCGGGAGGACAAGGGGCGGAAACGGGAACCGGTCACAGCTTCCGTTCCTTCCCTCTCCGAAGTCTGGTCTCGCTCGTCTCGGTAACGCCTGTGCAAGGCATCAACCACGAGGCAAAGCGATGGGTGACCGAAGCCCTGGCACGAGTTCCAGGGTCAGTCTCTCAACGGCCAATGACAAAGCCGAAGGAGAGACACTGCGGAGCAGGGCTGCATTCTCGAGCCGCGTCGCAGCCCCTTGGTCGGGAGTCCATGCTGGTACTGCTTGGGTGCAAATGCACTTCGCTGCTGCTGCACCAACGACCAGCGGCACTTTGCTTGCCTTCGTATGTACAACGTTGCTAATGTACGAAAATCTCCGACTGACATGGTGGCGTCTCTGTGCTCGGGAGAACTCCCGGGTGTCAACCGCGCTTCGACTTCCGAAATGGTCACAAAACTCCAAAACGGCATGTCAGACACGCCGGATGATGAGATATTCAATAATGCCCGCGCCCTTTTTTGGGGGCTGCCTCGGAGCTGGTATCGGTTGCCAATGAGAGCAGGGCCGCGCATCGAGAAGGGTGCTGTCATGCAGTTAATTTATCGGAATGATCTCTCAGCGCCTGGGCGGCCGTGGGTTAAGGGTGGTGGATCTGGTTTCTTCCGATCAGGCGATCGGGGAGGAGGGTCTGTGGAGTCATCTGAAAGAGGAGACGAGATCAATTGGGAAAGCAAAGATGCGGTGAGCCTGGTTCGTCCCACACGCATCTCGTGTTCAGGCTGAAATGTCCAAGAGGTTGATGGTGCCCAAAGATTACGCCGGAGAAACACGAGAGGAGCCGAGCAGGATCGCCAGAGGAGGATGGGCGCACCTGTGCTTCGCTTCTTCTGTTGGCGCACGTTCGTTCGTCTGTTCGTTCCAGAAGGCTGCGGGCTGCGCCGCCTGCCAAAGCCATCGAGATTGGATCGCGACAGGGGTGGCACGAAGCGGGCGTTCTGAGCGCGTTGGCAGTGACCCGAGCGGAGAACCAATCTTTCAAATCTGCGGTTGAGAGGCGTGGTTGGGACCATCATCACAAGAAAGAGGGGCAGGTCCATCCCGTTGCCGTGGCTCGTGGTAATGTGATAAGTTACCGCAGCACCGCCGGTCCTCAAGCCCTCCGCGCGCTTGAATCGTCCATCGCTCGAGTTTGAGTCGAGCATCGCATGGGTGGTTGAGGTGGCCTCCAGAGCTCGCACTGTTGGCGTCGTCGTTCAACTGACGAATCTGCCGGCGGGCTCAAGCCGTGCCACATGGCATGACACCCGGGCACAAGACCCCTTCTCGTTGTGGCGGCGACGAGGCAGTTCCGGGTGGTGGGAAGCGCATCTCGTCATGCGGACAGCGGACGTGAAGGAGCAGATAAATTGATGTTCGGATGCAGGAGCAGGCACGATGCAACCACATCGCCCGCTGCATCTGGCATGGCCCATCATGCTGCGAACCAATCTGACGTCCGCCAGGGTTGGAGGAGCAAGGCCGGAAGTGGGCCGCCTAGGGTCGCATCTGTGAATGGCCCAGGGAGTGCAAGAATCCCACTCCGCTGAAGCATGGTGCTGGCTGTTATTAGCGTTAGCGTCTGCCACCACGGCAGTCTATTGCACAGTACGCCGTGACAGCGCACCGCACTGACGCTCCCAACCAGCGACATCGGTACCAGACCCGCTCGGATGAACCCAGCGGGAAGGTTGTGAGATGTGATTGCCTGCAGCCATCGCCTGATCTGGGACGCGGTTGCGAGCCCCGGGGCCAATAACTGAACCGGCCATGCCTTGCCTCACTTGCCTGGGGCCCGCCGTTGCCCGTTCAGGAACCATTCCCGATCGCAGGGGCCCATCCCGCAGTCCCTCACAATGGGGCAGAGCGCCATCTGGTTCGTTGACGGAAATGGAGGTACGTATCCTGGCACATGGTCCTTCGCTGTGTGCCCCATGGTGCTGGTGTCAGGCCCACAGCATCCAAGGCGCGTCCTGGCCATGCAAGGCGATCGGTCAGGGCCATGATCTTGTGCTCACCAGCTGTGACCATACCGATCCCGCAAGCAAATGGGCGAGGCACTCTTGGGCACCTGGGCATGACGAAACGGTGCGGGATTCATCCATCCTTCTGACAAGGGTCCATATCCGCCGGAGTGTGGAGGCCGAACACAAGCTGTATGCACGGTACTCAAACCAATGCCACACACCACTGTTGGCAAGGCCAGCCATGCAGCTCACACTGACGAGGCTGCCTGGTCAGATAAGCACGCTGATGGGACCATCTTCATTCCGGCTTGTGGTGTGAGTGGTGGCGGTAGCTGTCGGACAAGGTGCTTCGAGGCAGCCTCCCAGACGGGCGAAGTTGGAATGGGTTCGAGTCCCCACGTTCAGGTTCCAGGCGTCCGCTTCCATGCTTGATCCGGGTGCTCTTCCGGGGCTCTGGCTGTCTGGCTCCTGGGCACGGTGCCCTCCCCACTCAGGATCAACGATGTGTACTGTGTATGTTGTATTGGCAGACTCGGCCAAGAGCGGAATGTGGAGAATGATGTACCAGTATTCGAATACAGAGCACAATACACGTCCACACGGTGTGCATCCAAGGAAGCAAGGGGTCTCCCAGTGTCTGGGTCCATTCTGCTGGAGTCGGGGCGAGGTCAAAGCTCCCACCAGGCCAGGGGCTCGTCTCTGAATGTCTTCTGCCCAAGTACTGTGTGTGTAAAACAGCCCAGGGGGTGCATACGGATACGATGACGCGAAGCCCAGCGCAGTGGGTGGGAAGAATTCCCGCACCGAGGTTGGCGATCCCAATTCCTGTGACTTCCATGTTTGACAGCGAAGGTAACGTTATTTTTAGGACAAGCGGCTCGCGAGGCGACGTGGTGGGGTGCGTCGCACGTGTCGAACAATGCGGGCCAGGCATCGAAGCTCTCATCTCCGAAATGAGTGTTCGGGTATTCCCAAGATCTCGCTAGCCCACGGGGGTTTTCCAGATTCGGGGGGCCGTTGTCATGGGAATTGTCAGCTTTTCATCAAAATGGGTTCGGTTGCGGAGTTCTCCGAGCGTGTGCCCACGGCAGCGGGACCGTGGGCTTTTTGGTTGATGACGGCGACGGGGGCGTTTCAGTGAATCGACTCGCAACTTTGATGACGGCCGCCCGCCGGTGAAGGCAAGACATCATCTTGCATGCAGACTCGGCGACTCCACGTTCGGGCAAACGGGGCCAGCCCACGTTGCAAACTGCCGGCATCCAGCGTCGGCATGCTTTGGGGGCGGTTTCGGTTTGGGGTGCGTGCCAGGCGTTGCCAGCGGATTGCCGAGTCTGGATCGGCTGCCGGTAGCGTTCCATTCGATGCTGATCGGAGACTTGCCGGTAATGACGAGTTTCGTTTCTGATGAGCATTTCGTTTTGTGTTTGTTGCTGCGTTTTTGGAGCGCGCCAGGCTCAAACCCGGGTTTGTGTGTATTTAAACTGGAGTGCTTTGATTGGCCGTGCTGGCCCGTGGGGCCCACTTCGGCTCTGCTGCAGCCTGTCGTTTCTCTGGGTCCCGGATCGGTCCTTCAATTGTGACAAGACCACCCATCTCTTGGAGCCGATGCAACCGTTCGATTAGCGAACAAGCCAGCACCCCCAACCTCGCCATGCTCGGGCTAGCGCGCAGCGACACAGCGCGCCATCGACTAAAATTGGCTCCGCCCTTTCATCTCATGACCCCTGCCGTGGGAACGTCCGGTTCGCGGGGACACCGCCAGATCCGATCGAAGCAGGCCCGCGGCCGGCCCTCCACGAGCCCACGCAAACCGTGTCGTGCCCAATCGCCGGCCCCAGCACCCAGCACGCACATTCCGCCTGCCGCGCTGCCAAACCTGCCGTGTTTGGAAACGTCGCACAGAGGCAGCGCGCGGGCGCTTGACCCATGCCGACACAGAATTCCCGAGTATTGGGGCTCTCGCAGAGCTCGAAGCTGGAGAGCTGGAGAACTGGAGACGGGAACACCCCCGGTGCGTCACCTAAAAATTCCTGCACAGGTCGACGCTGCAAAAAAGTGCAACTGCCGCGCCACGCGCTTGCTGTCTCCCAGCGCTGCGCATGTGCCTGCCCATCTCACATTTTCTCAACCCTTCTCTTGTGGGCCGACCGTTATTTCTTCGGAATCCTTCCGTTGGGCCCGCCCGATCACCGAAACGGGAAGCTTTTCCTTGTTCTGTTGCTCTGATCCGCCTCTCTCCACTGCTCTCATCCACCGCCCCGGGATGCCACCAGGCCACTTTGTAATATGGATGGAAACCACGCAAGCGTTTACATACTGTGCGGCCTCCTCAGCGGCGATGGATCAAAGGGAACAACCATCGAGGTTGTCTTGGCGAGAAGAGAGACATTTCCTTCTAGAAAACGTGCCAAGACCAGGAATCCCGGCCAGCTCAGATTGAGATGGTCACACCTGGTCCTCCTGGAAGCTCCAGCTGATGATGCCACTACTGTATTCTGGGTACACAGTAATATCGTGGCATGGTGCTGTCTGGGAAGGAGGAACATGACGCAGCGTCGTGGACCTAAGCAACCAGCCCGGCGCGAGACGTCCTTCCAGAAGGGCCCTGCCGCCTCGAGGTTGTGACAGAAGGCTGCTGAGGGTGAGTCTGGGAGCCTGGCGTGCAGACAGCCGAACCTTTGCCTCGCCAGAGCCCACTCGCGTATTCGGCTATGGATGGCCACCGTCCAGCCTCGAGCAGCGCTCACCGGGCTTCGCGTCCCTCTTGGCGGCGAATCCTTCGACGCCCAAGTGTGCCCAGGGCACAGTCATGCACGCAGATCGGACGTTTCCCGATCGAAAACCCCCGAGGACAGAAGATCGCCATGCATCCGGGGCAGTCACGCAGCGGGACACCGAAAGCGCCCCAAAGGCTGCTCCAGCAGAGTGGCACTGAGTGGGTGCCTCGGCCGTGGAGAAGACGCCAACATGATGGCGACTCGAAGGCGAGCCTTGGTGCTCTGGCTGGGCAAAGACGTCGGGCGACGGAATACGGCCAAGGAGTTCGTTTGCCAGCCAACGCGATCGCTAATAGCAAGCCAAGTCTTGGTGTTCACGGTGCTGCTGTGAAAAGTAGACACACTGTTGCGGCAATATCTGGGGTTGTTCTCTCTCCCCAGTGTCCTCGAGGCTCGAGCCACCAAATCTCGCTCACCGCATCGGGGTGACTAGGATCCTCGCTGGCCACAAATCCCAGCATCGACGACACCCCGGTCGGGTGGTAACCCCAAGCGTCCCAGCGAGGCTCCTGGCCCGGTGAGATTTGTGCCCCCATGGCCCCTTTCCCGCACCACCAAGGCGGGGCCCCCACCCACGCCCCAATCTCACCAAGGCGACTTTGAATCGGGGCCGCATCTCCAGGCTTCCCTTCCAGATGCTCGGCCCCCCCAGCTGCACCTGACGCCACGGGTCAATGCCGGGACGCGATCGAATCAGCACCATGAGGCACGAGGGAAGAGATGCCCGCCGAGCACACAGTGCCCTCCGCCCATTGGCTTGCACAGCCTGGACAAGCCCCCCCAACAGCTTTCTCCCGAAGGAGGGAAGGGCATCGTGCTCTGTGCACACTTGCACAGTCCGGTCCCCAGAGGCGCCCGCTGCCGCTGTCTTGCCCCGTCGCGAGAGTCCTCTTTTCCCTGGGCTCCATGGGTTTTACCCGAGTTTTGTGGCATGCCGACCGCGGGTTTTGCAAACGCTGGCGTCAGACTCGTCACAGGCCACACGCTGCAGGTAGTTCTCTCGGCGATGGAAGGGCTGCTGCCTGCCTTGTCAGAGACTCCCGTCGCAGTCCCCTGACATCAGCGCGGCAGAAGAAGAGAAGATTGTCCCCGAACACTTTGAACCTTGACTGTGTCTCGCCTCTGCCATCCTGCCCTGCTGCCCTGGCCATGCGGATTCCTCCCTCACAGCACAAGACGCTGAGGAAACAGGACGGCGCGCTGTGGCTGCTGGGGTGGCCCGGTCGAGGTACCTGGTCCGACTCCACGAGACAGGGAAAGGTGTGAATGGGGGGGAACGGCACGTTCCAGCAATCCATTTGCACGGGAACCCGGGCGACCCACTTGATCTCGATCGCCCCTCACCTTTAAGCCCACACAGTGCCCACTGTCCCGAGTGTGGACCCCGAGCGGCTGCAGGCCCCCTTGCACGGCCAGCCAGGTCAATCAGCTCCTGGCAGAAACAGGAAACACTCAAAACCGTGGGTGCCCGCCACCGCCCGTCTGTTTCCTCCTTGGTCTGCGCTCCTGCCATCTGCTATAACGCTTCCTTCCTGCCCTATGCATATCTTGCTGCCCCCAGATCACTTGTGATTCCTGCACCTTCCAACACCCAAATATTGCACACGTGGTCTCCCAAACACTTGGGAACCTAAACTCGGCCAGGGAAAAAAGAAGAGAGAGTCGAGCTCGGAAGTGGGAAAGTCGGCCTCCTCCCCACACCACACCACACACACACCGCACCCTCGTTTCGAAGAGCATTGTTCCTGCACCTCCGTCACACACCCTTTCGCGCCCGTATGGTTCAGAGGTCATTTGTCGTCAAGCTGCAGGAGGACGTCGACGATTTCGTGACAGAGACCCGCTATGGAAGCGGGCGAGCCGGGACATAGGTCAAGGTTGGTGTCCTGCCCAGAGCAATACCGGCGGGTGATATCTTTGCCTGTCTCTAACCCTTTGCCAACTCCACCCCAGTGGAATTCCAACGTCCAACAGCGTCGAACTCTTGCACAAGCGCCCTCAAGAACATATCGAGACATCGTACAGAGAACGACCGACCATGGCCACCACATTAATGAGCCCGAGTGCTCCTTATCACCACCACCATCAACAACAGCAGCAGCAACAACAACAACAACACCAGCAACCGCAGCACCAACATCAGCACCACAACTCGTACAGCTCAGGATATCCCCACTCGGCACCTGCCACGAGCATACCCGGCATGATCTCGCCAGTCGAACCCCGGAGACCGTCGGACGATTCCGAGGGTGGCCATGCGCACCGGCAGTCTCTGCCCTCATTGCCGTCCATCTTGGAAGTGTTTGCGGAGAAGAAGCCACTTGGCTATGCTCCCCCGCCACCCTCGGAATC
>Ga0247824_10000212_pt1 | contig 26217 bp, 34 predicted proteins | sample 13C_PalmiticAcid_FD_194412 | JGI IMG/M metagenome (GOLD analysis project Ga0247824, IMG submission 194412) | Soil microbial communities from agricultural site in Penn Yan, New York, United States - 13C_PalmiticAcid_Day48 | ecosystem: Environmental > Terrestrial > Soil > Agricultural land...
CCTGCATGTTGCTTCCGCGACGGTGGCGCAATGAAATACACAGAATCTTTCCCGTGTAAGATTCATAAAGTATCTCTCCAACCTCGAGCTCTCGCAACACAGCAGCGCTCATTCGCTGTCGGGAAAGTGCCTCTGCTGCCGGTGTTCTTCTTGATTGGCCAGTCAATGCTGTCGATTCAATCAACTGCCTGTCAATACCCGCCTTCTCGACAAACGGCCTTCACCACTCACTCATTACACTGTGTGCATGGATGTGGTGATTCATGAGCGGACTGGTATGGTATTTACAGGCGGCGTAATGACACGGTACCTCCCTGACGGATGGAAACTGAGACCCCCGGGCAAAATCGCCTGAACAGGGAGCGCGGCCCGCGCCTGGTCCAACCTGGAAGCAGGCGGTTCCGTTGCTTCCACCGACCCACCTTTGCCCCAAGCCACCAGCTCCGTCGCTGGGACCGATCCAGGGTCCCTTGAAACCCGTGCTCTCGATCCACCTGGTGCTGTGCCTGGCCAGCAGGTGTGCAGGCGCGCCAACAGTACAGATTACTCTGTACACAGTCCAGTGTGTATGGAATCTGGTGCTGGCCCGGGTATGGGGTGGTGTGCATGCCCGCGCAAGTGCATGCGCCGCTCGGCCTGTGACCCAACCAACACCTGCTGCGGAAGGGGAGCACTGATCCATCATGGATGACTTAACTTTCCTTGTCCAAGCGAAGGTGCCTTAAGGTCAGCCAGGCGACCCGTCCACTTTCGTGCTCCGGTCCTGCCCTTCTTCCTAATTCCCAACCTCCGCCTGTGCTGCGATCCGCTTGTCCTCCCATCGCCCGACCAAACGGTAACCTGGGAGACTCTCGGTAGACTTGGCAGTCGAGCGTGCCGTCATCTCCCTGGCTGCGCCGGGCCAGCCCGAACTCCCGAAACCTGGAACCTTTTGGGCCCGTTGCCAGGAGCCCTGACTGCTGCCTGTGAGGACCGGTATTCTTTTGCTTTCCCCAATTTGTGTCGCGACATCGGCTCACCATTTTCATTGCCTAGATATTCTACTACGAACCAACTTTACGCTTGGGTTGCTCTCCAGTTTCTTTCCAAAGGCCACCAGTCTCCAGACACGGCAAACGGACCCAATCACAGCCGAGTGGAACTTACACCTCCCTTGCAAACCAGGTATGTCACGCCCACGCGCACTCCATGTTTTTGGTTGCGAGTTTGTTTGCGCTGCAATCACCCACTGCCCGGCGAGCCGGATGAGCGGTTGGGAACTGCTGAGGACTGCCCTGGATGGAGCGCTCGTTCTGCTTGGGGCTCAAGGAAAGCGGTCAAGGAAGGAGGCAAGGCCGGTCCTTCCCTTGGTGCAGCGCTCTCTGGCTCTGGGCACGCCCGGGTTTTTCTGCGTCCCTTCCATTTTGGTCATTCGGTCGAATCCGCTCCACACACTCCCTGCCGGGTCTGCGACATGCCCTTCCAGATCCACCCCCTCCCACACAAGAACCAGCACCATGCAGCTAGCACTGCACATTGCGTCCGTTTCCGTCTCCTTCCCGCTTCCCATCCATGCTCCGCTCCCCTGTCGACCGTCAGCCGGCGCCTTCTCGGTTACCCACCGGGGGCGATCGAAACTGCTCACGCTCGCTCCTGGGACGCTGGGACGCCGCCTGATTCGCTGCTGCAGAACACGATCCGTCGTTCCACTCCCGGGGGTCTGCCTGGCTTTCATGCAGCCCCCTGTGTTATTTTCCCTTTCAGCCCCGCTGCTCGTGCCCACCCGCATCGCATCCACGCTAACTTCGGGACCCAGGCCGTCAGCAACAAGGGAACTCCCGCTCCTTGATAAAAGGCTCGTTCCAGTTCCCGCCCCGGCGCGACGTACATCATTACCCGCCCGCTTCTTTCCCCCCTCAGCCGACCCGCCCATCTACCGTCTATTTATTCGTTCATTCCACCCGCTACCCCCCAAGCCGAGCTTCCTGGGCTCTTTTTCACTCGTGACCCATTCCATCGGATTTCGTCGCCTGGGGGCTTGCCTGCTTGGTGTGTTGCCAGGGATTGCCACCGCAAGTCGACTCTCTTCTGGGCCGCTGGATTTCGAACCCTGCGTGACGAGGCGACCTGCACGTCCCCGCCAGGAACTCGACAACCCTTTGTAGCGGGGACATCTGCATGCCTCGAAGCTCCTGGACTCGTTGAGCGAACAGCTGCAAGCTCCCAAAATCATTTTTGGAGCACCACTCTCGCCACATTGTTGGCTTCCCCCCACACATCACTCGCAGCCCCGTTTCCAACCCATTTGCAAAATGGCGGACGAATACCGGAGAGGGAGAGTTGATCCCCCACGAGAGAACCCTGAAGACATGCGCTATCCGCCTCCTCCCGAGAGTGAGGATCGAAGGCGGTTGCCCCCAGTAGGTCCAGACGGCCTCCCGGGCCCCTCAATGGCATACCCGCCCCCAGGCCCGCCGTATCCGTCGGACCCACGATATCAGGATCGGGGTTACTCGTCAGACCCGAGATATCAGTCGGATCCAAGATACCAAGCGGACCCCAGAGGATGGCCTCCCGGGGCTCCACCGCCCAATGGCTACCCTCCACAACAGGACGCGCGCTACCCACCCCCGTTTCCCGCCCAGGATCCACGACAGTTTGACGACCGGAGGCCGTTCGACGACAGGAGGCAGTACGAAGACCGCCGCCAGTACGAGGACCGGAGACCGTACGACGACCAGAGACTGTACGACGATCAGAGGCCGTACAATGACCGGCGGGGCTATCCTGACCCGTACTACGATGCCCAGCAGGCGCCGCCGGGTAGAGGGGGCGGATATGGCGCCGACTACTACCGATATCCGCCGGGTCCTTATCCCTACAACATGGGCCCTCCTCCTCCACCTGCCGTCACCCAGCAACAATCCGCGCCAAGGCAGAGGACATCGATCGCTTGTCGCTACTGCCGGAAGAGAAAGGTAAGACAGCAGTACGGCCGGGGCGGTCTCCGAGCCGACTTCCAGAGCCCAGGCTAACCTGATCCCTTCTAGATCCGTTGCAGCGGTTACACGCATACCACCAACGGCAAATGCACCAACTGTGACAAGCTGCGCATTGACTGCATCTTCCAGCCCGTCTCGTCTAATTCTTCTGCCGCCTTTGTTCCCGTGTCGGCCGTTCCAGGAGGAGTGCCGCCGGGGACGCCCCTCTACGGGGCCTATGGCCAGCCTTTGCCTCCATCTACCGCGCCAGCTCCGCAAGGTGGTCGGTCATATCAGTACCCACCGTCTGAATACACCCCCCCGATGCATTCGCCGACGGGATCATACACTGCATACGACGACAAGGACCCTGGGCGCCGACGGACGCGTCCGCAAGAGGAGGAGCACAGCGCACGACCGCCGCCTCCAAACTATCCACTGGACGACGACCCGCGCAGACGATCTCCCGTCTCGATTCACAGCAATGGCACCCCGCCCGCAGGTTACCACCCGTTCCAGCAAAGTCCCTATGACCGGGACCGGCCTCCGACTCCGACTCAGAATAGCCCTGGCCGCGCTATGCCGCCGCAGCAGCAGCTACGGACACCACAGGCCGCACCGCCGCAGATGCAGCAGATGCAGCAGCCCCAGCAACCGCCGCAGCCGCCGCAGCCGCCTCAGCCCCCGTCCCAGATTCCACCCCAGACGAAAGGCGGGCCTCAACCGCCGTCTGGCGGGTATCCGAACCCGATGAGCCTGGATAACTTGATGGGCCCGGGGCCCCGAGCGGTAAACGACATTGACCGGAACATGCTGGGGCGGCTAAATCGGCGGGGATGATTCATTGGAGAGACGGCCTTGGTGGTGGAGCGAAATTCAAACCCAACGTCCTGCTTGGGATGATCTTCAATCCCGATCGGCTGGGCGGCCAAAACCGGGATTTCTGTCCGTTGAAGCAAAATTCGCACGGGTCGGCTGCCGGTTTCTGGTGGCTTACAACCATAATTCAAGAATCCTTCTGTGTTAGCTCGTTTCCCTCTTTCCCTGATGTTGTCATGTTGCTCTTTCACGTTCCTCTCATGTTTTGAAGCCAACGGCGGGCCAACACTACAGGATGTGGATGTTGGGCGTTCTGTGAGCTCTGCTCTCGAGATTGCGAAGGGGTTTCCTTCGCGTTGGGTCATTTGCATATTCGGTTTCAAGTTTCGCAGGTGTATGGCGAAAGATTGGGATTGCCTCACGGCACAACTGTCAGCTTCGGATTTCTCATCTTTTTCGTCTTTCTTTTTCACGCTGCTTGTCTTTTCCTTGGACTTGGTCACCAGCTTCGCTGCCTTCGCAAACCGCCGTGTAAACAGTGTGCAACCAGAGTAGTTCAGCACCCTCCGATTTCCTGCCGGCTTCGGAGCGGAGAAATCAAGCCGCAATTGCTACAGGTCATTTCTTGGGATTTCTTTTTCTTGCAGCACCACCATTGCCAGTTGCGTCCCACAGCTCCCCACTTTCCGTTGCCCGCGGCGATGCAGGCTGCAGCTCGGGCTCCAGCCGGCACGTCAATGGGTGATTGATAGTTGACGGAGAGATATCGGAATCGAGACGGAGGACGGGGCACCTGCCGCGGTCAGGAAAGGGGGTCAGATCCCTCTCCTTATCCGCTTGGCCCAAAATGGCATGATCCTCGAATTGGCCACGCATCTCCCCCGTCGCCGTGGGAGGGGAATGGAGCAGGCCCAAAGCTGCGGTATCCCAGCAGAGTCGGGCATTGCTGACTGCCGCTAAGACCACCACGGACTAACACCGACCAGGTTCTGGGGACATTGGGGCATTGAGTGCCACGCTGGTCCTCCGGAGCCGCGTCCAGCCATGCGAGGTGTTGGAGCTCGCCAAGTGTTCCACCAACCTGCGATGCTGCCACATGGATGGAGCTGCGAGAGCACTTGAGTGTTCCGCTGGAAGTTCCGCTTGTTGATGGGCCCATCCTTGGCTCGAGCCTGGCTAGGTATCACATCTCTCACGCATCGTTATGACCTCCACACAGCATGGTTGGACAATGGACACAGGAAACAGCCCCTTTTTTCAAGGCTGGAGCCCTCCAGGGACAGGCGTGACGCGGGTCCGCCTCAACCCAAATTCCCCCTCGTGGTGTGAAGAAGCCAGTTGATCCTTTCAGCAAGCCGGATGTCGCCGTTGCTGTGTCGGCGATTGCGGGTCTTGGGGCAAGTTTCTGGCCTGCGGCACCTCCCCGGCCATCCGTGTCTTTGGACAGCAGTTCCTCCGTGGGAGAGAAGGAGCCGGAGGCGGCCGGCTGCCACCAAACCAACACGTCCACAACAGATGGACCTCGCCAAACGCCTGACATGGTACGTAACCCTCAAGGTGGGTATGTTGATATTACTCTCTGCTGGTTTCTGGTTATCGCCCACAGATGATCATCGCTTCAAATCTCATGATTAATCTTCGTTCCCTTGCGAACCCCATTTCCGGAAGGAAGACAGCAAAAGAAATTCTCGGCACGCTGTGCGGCGTAGGCGAGAGCGGCGTTTGAGGAGCCTTCACAAGGTCCGCGCCCGAGTGACCTGTCACTTGGCACAGAGTCACACACCACGCACCACACTGCACAGCACTTGCAGCGAGGCATGCCTCGCCGATCACTCCCTCGACTCGATAGGGCATACGCTGTTTAAGCGCTGCAGCAGAAAAGTCTTGCCAGAAGCATGGTGGTGTGGACTCTCCGGACGGCCGAGAATTGGCGACTGCCCAAAAGCGGTGGCCAGCATGAGACCATGTCTTCTGGCCGCTTGCTGCGACATCCCGGCGGCTGCGTGAGGCCCAAAATGCGTTCCTTCGGGCATCATCAGCAGCAGCCAGCCGACATCAGATCGACGCTAATTCCATCGTGTTGCATAGTATGCACACCATGACTCGCAAAATAAGACATCACCGTTACGAATCACTCGCAGCACCCCCAGGCCAGTGAGACTTCCCGGAGTGCGCCTGGCGATCCGGGGGGCCCCCAGATGTCAGGCTTGGACATTGGACCGCTTCTAGGCTCCATAACGGCCCGAGCCCCCCTTTGGAGAAAAGGGGGCAGGCCTGCCGTGAGGGGCTGCGGCCATGTCGAAACGGAGACCGTAACACTGCGTAACTGCGTGGATACCGTTCAAAACGGGGAGACAGCAATCTTTCTGTGAGGTCAGTCGAACGTGGGAGGCCAGAGAGTTTTGTTGTTCGAGCACTGAGCAAATCCGACTCGTGCATTGCGCTTCCATCAGTGATGGTCCGAGGGGGCGGTCTGGGCGTCCCCTCCGAGGGAGGCGGGAGTCTCCGTTCGCTCGGACGGCTCGCCACGGTGTAGGCCACCGAATCACCGCCAGGCCGGAGAAGAACGCACGCACACTGATGGGCAAAAATGACCGGAAGGACTTCCACTGATGATGTCTGTTGTGGACCAATTGCTCCATCCCGTTGACCACGAGCAGAGCTGTCTGCCTCGTGTGTCCGAGCTTTGGGAAGCATGTTCACATGTTCTTGACAAGGCCCAGGCCCTTACTGCGCGTCCTCGGAGAGACTGACAATCGACCTGTTTGACTTCGGATCACTGCGCAAAACGACGCCGAGGCGTGACCCAAGGGCTCACCGGAACCGAGAATCCGAGGCGAACCCCGAGGGTGCGCAGAGGAGATGATCAGACGGCTTTTTCAAAACTTGTCTAGCGGCGAGAGCAACCGGGAGCGAAATGATGATTGAATTTCTTAAGATTGAACAGAAGCAGGAAGGCGGCGGTGCCGTGTGCTACAGATCAGGCCGTTCTTTCCCGCCGCTGCCGACCTTCACGAACACAACTCCAATCGAGCACGCGGTTTGCGCCTGCCAAACGGAGGGATCGAACATCTCTCTGGGGCACGAACGCCCAAGACGCACCACATGATGGAAGAATTGGCCCCAACGTCTTCAGTCTGGCCCACTAGTCATCATGGTAATCTTGTTCCTTCTAAAAGCGCGTTCAGTAGCTAATAAGATTTGCTTAGAACCGCCGTGAAAAACCCCCTTGCCGTCAGACAGCTCAAATTTAGCTCGACATAGCGTCAACAACCTGTCGCACCCTCGTCTCCGTTCTCCTGGAAGCGCCTCCCAAGGCATCCAAACAACCACCCATTTCGCAGCAGGTGTCAGCGAAGGCGCCAAAAAGTGGCTGCAACTTGGCTTCTTCACTCGATCCCCTCCCGAATTCACCTCCTTTCGGACCCGTCTGCCAAGCCTCAAGGGTCTCGACACACGCCGCAACGGCCATACACAGCATCAGCGGCACAACCCGAACGTTGGGGGGACATCGGAATACCTTGCCAGTTTCTTTTCGCGTTGGGTAATAAGTGCACAGGCAACCGCGCCTGGCACTTGCCGCCCTGCGGCGCCCCCAAGGGTTCGCATGCTGCTGTCAGCTTACGCAACCACGTCAGAGATCCCTCTTGAGCCGAAGGATTGCGGACCCGTGGCTCCATGGGGAAGAAAGATTGAGACGTTATTAAGAGCTGTTATAGGTTACTTCTGTGGATCGGTATGCTTGTCGACTGGCAGACGAAAAAAAACAAAGCCCAACCTGGCAAATAGGAGGTCCGTCGTGGCTCAAACCCCCAGACTCATCCCTCTGACTCGCAACACTAATGTTTGCTTTCTGGAGACAACCCCTTTAGTTGAGCCAACGGACGGCGCGTGGAGCCCATACCCTGGTGTTGAGATGGTCCAAAAATACGACTGGCGCAACACCTAGAGTTGCTGGGAATGGGCTCGGCATCATCCTTGACCTCAAAGCCTTGTCCGAAATTGCGTCGTTGGGAATCACGACATCAAGGAGAGAATTGTACAGGGCAAGAGCTCGGTTTTGATTCTCTCTTCCTTTGATCTGCTTGTTCAACAGAAACTGACTGTCTCAACCTAGGCCCGCGCCCTCGTTCTCCCTCCCTCGTTTGCATGCGTCATACCCAATCAACACCAGATCAGCCAAAGAGTATTTCTGTCTCCCAGTCTTTTGCGGAGGTTATTCAAACTGAATTCCTCTCACCATGACCAGGGACCAGCGGCACACTGCGCTCAGATGGTGGAGACTCAGCATGGGTATCAACAAGGGGCCTTGCGTTGCGAGGGCAACAGCAGGCGGTGGGTGGAGTCGAACAAATAACGACGCCTCCAATGGTTTTCAATTATCTATCGCGGGCTGCGAGTGCAGTCGGATGGATTTAGGTTACAGTCTGCTTTTCTGGCGCAGACTCGTCAGGTTGCGGCCGGGAACCTTGAAGCCAAGGTTTTGCCTATCGCTGGCAACATCTGGTTTGTCTAATTATTCCTCTGTTCCCTGCCCCAGAAGGGGATTCAGTTGGTCACAATAGTTGTTTGATTTACATTTCCTACAGTTGAACCGTCTTCGCAATGCACTGGTCTTGTCAGGAACGACAGAAGTCGCTCTGCTCTTCAACCACGCAGCAACACCCAAACCTACAAGGTTGAAAGCAGTTTAGGAAGACAAGTGCAGCATCTCCCATACATCAGCGAGACGTTTTTGAAGAGACAGTCCCTGCTGCCGTTCCGCATGTTGTTGGGCATCAGCTGCAGGGCCCGGCCAATCTAGGGGTGGCGCGGCGCGTCGACGTGGTACAGGGGTGGCAGGGTTTCAGTCAGTTCTGCATGCAGCCATGGTTACAACAGTCGGCGAATTCTTGATAGGAGCGTTGGCCGCTTGTGGAACACTTAATTTGCCCCTTCAGCACAATCACTGGGTGAGAGATGCTTCTGGACGAGGCTGTCGGGCGAACAGTTGACTCTGGAAGCCTGCCCTATTGACTCCAGGAATTACACAGCACCTTGGTGTGTTGGCAGCAGAGGATGCAAATAATGTCCGCCTAGAAAAGGCTTGAGACCCTTCGAGGTTGAAACTGAGCATGTGCACTTGCGTTTGAGAACAACGATGACCAGAGACAGACTTTGGTCTCGATGTCCAACCTAACCCTGTTGCAGTTTGGGGTCCTTTCCAATCCTCGTTTCCCCTGCTCCTAACTGGCATCCACTCTATTGAATGGAATCGAGAATGGCTTTCCACGGAATACGCTACTGACTGGTCTTGAAGCAAAAGGCTCGCAGTTTGTTGTGTCGTAGGCCGTGGTTGGTGCTTGTCTCAGCAACTCCAAAAGCAACCTCGGACTCGATCGAATTGAAACGTTACAAGACTAGGGACGAGAGAGCGTGACGTAGTGCGAAGATACGCCAGTTGCTGCGCTTGTGTCTGGTCTTTGCTCGAGTTAGACCCAATGTCACTCTGGATGCGGGAGGTTGAGCCCCTGAAACTCGTCTGGACCACATCTTCGGACAACACTATCACAGGCAACGAAAAGATGCGGTGCGCTCATGGGTGATATCTCTCCTCTCTGTACATATGACAGCCAGATAGGTGCATCGGAGGACTGGGAGTGACAAATACGCAGTTGATTTGACCACTGATGCCAAAAACCCCCCCGACACGACGCAATAATGATGTTGGGCGAAGTTGATACTCAGCGGCTGCGAGCGACCATGTGAAGATACAGGACAAGACATAAGATATGTGTAAGACGTACAGGAGAACGTATAAATAGAGAGGAAGATCCTCTTGCTCTCCCCAACTGGGAACAAAGAAGCGTACCTCAGGAAAGAGGTAGAGATAGACGAAGATATCAGAAGAAACAAAACGAAAGCTAAAGATCACCGTGGTATTTACGAAGTCGTTTCCCGCTCTCGAAAACGCAACAAAACACAGCAAAGGCAGCGGCCACGCAAGAAGAGCCTCAGCCACGACCAAAAAAGAAAACCACAAGAGACAGATAAACCCGATCGCCAAGAAACGAAGTGAGGAGAAAGACCCCCTGAGAGGGCCCGCCGCTTAATACCGGAAAACGTGCCCCTCCTTCTTCGGCGTAGCCCTGTACGCGTCCGACTCGTCATCCGACACGGGCGTGACCGGCTCTTCCTTTCGTTTGTCAGCCGCCGCCAGGGACGAGGACCCGCCGAACCCGGGGTGGAACGGCTCAAAGGAGAGCCGCGGCGGGCCGTCTGGCCGAGACGAGGATCCCGCGGCTTGTTGGTGGTGCTCGGGGGGCGGGTCCCGGAAGGGGTCCTGCTCGTCGTCGTCGGTGTCGTGGCGGGGTGTCCCGCTGGCTGACCTCGAGGGGCCGGCGACGGCCGAGCTGCTGCCGTAGGTGTCGAGCGTGGCTTTGCCCTTGCCGTTGCTGCTGCTTCCGGCGACTGCTTTCCGGGACGGGACGGGCGGCACCGGGCGGGACAGGTCGGGCGGGGGGACCTGTTGTTGGTGTGGGTGTGGTGCCGGGCTGGAGGTGCCGGAGCTTCCGTCCCCGAGTCCGAGCTGCTTCTTTGCTTGCAGCACAGCGCGGTGGTGCTGGTTCAGCGCCTGTTGGAGCTGCTCGTTTGTGTCGATCAAACTCTCCATTGTGTCGTTGTCGGGCGCGGGGTTTTCGGAGGTCATGTATCCCTGAATGCTCTTCGAGGCGCTGTTGCAACGGTCCGAGAATTCCTTGATCAGGTCGTTGGACAGCACTTCGGAGGGCGGTGTGCAGGCAACGACTTGCTCGAGGAGTTTGGCTGATGTTCGCGCTTCTTCCAGCCGGTTCGCGAGCTCGACTGGGTCGGGGAGACGTCTGCTGTTATGTCCCCGGGGATAGAAGGCTCCGGGCAGCGGCTGTTGAGGGTGAAAAGGCGGCGCCATCATGGTCCGCGGAACTGCCGCACCAGACATTCCCTGCGCACAGCAGGTTAGCACATACTCCTGGTGCCCACCCTCACGCATCCGAAATTTGGGCACTCACCCCGTAAGCTTTGTAAGCCTTCTCCTTCTCCTTCTTCCACATGGCGATAGTCGGGGCCAGCCCCGCGTCGTAGCCTTTTGAGAGCTCGAATGTGTCGAGTGTCTCCATCAGGATCTGGCGTACGCTCGCGTCTCGCCCTGACCTCAGCAGCTCCTTGGCCGCGTCAACGAACTTCTTGTCCATGTACTGCGTGAAGCCCGGGCCAGGGTTGTCCGCGAGGATCCGGAGCAGCATGATTGCGTTGTATTGGCATGACGGCTTCGACCAGTAGTCGCGGGACATGAATTTGCGGATCAGGCGGGCGCATTCGGCGGCGGCGGCGGGGGAGGCAACAGCAGCCTCAACGATAGACGGGAGGAAGATGACATCGTCGCCCTGTAGCCACCCAGTATTCACAATGTCAGCATCCTGATTCCGATGTCTCAAAAAAAGGGCGGACTCTCGCGGCACGAGCTCTTCGTGACGTACCGACGCACTTCCGACCGACTGGCAGAATTGTTTCTGAGCTTGCCGTCAGCATGGTTTCTGCTAGAGGGATGGTGGTCGTGTTGATCGGCGCCGGGAGGAATCGTACCACACAGCGCGTGGCAACGCCTTCAGGGGTATCGTTGGTGGGATCTGTTGGTGACCCTTCGTTACTGCCTGTGGCGCGCGCGAGCAACCCGCATGGTCAGTTTCTGGGCCGCTGCTTTCTGCCGCGGGTTTGGATTTGTCGGCGTGTGCCCTCACCTTCAGCAAATGTTGGCCGTTTCTTTATGCTGCCCAGCACCTTGTTCATGCTAAAGCTCCCCATCTCGTCGGATGCGACAGCGAGGCGCGCGAGGGCCCTGCCGGCGTCAGCTCGATTGCAGCGACGCGCAAATGTCGGTGTACGTAGAAGGGTTCTGAGAGCACAGGCTGGAGAATCCTGGTGTCGTTGTGATTGTTTCGTTTCGATGGTGTCGCAGATTATCCGTGATTCCGTGGGATATTACCGCTGGTGTTGGTCCGCCGCGTGCCGCGTGCACAAGCGCTAACTAGGCAGCAAGGGTCCTTGATCTAGACCCCGTTTCCGTTGCGACGCTGGTTTGGAGAGCCGGGGATGGGTGAGGTGAGGATCCTGACTTGAGCATGGAAAAGTACACGTGTAGCAGCTCCCATGAAAAGATATTAAACCACACGGGTAGTCATGCCGCGGTTGCAGTCACAATAGGCTCGGGAGTACCAGGCAGGAATCAGACGACGCTAAAGGGAAGCTCCTCCAAAGGCGTTGAGAACTGTCTCTCAATGGAGGGGCAAACAGGCCTACAGCTCACCCGACTATCTCGGGTTTTGGGGCGGCGTTCGCTCCAAAGTCATCAGCAACAACGCCAGAAAGGCGTTGCCAAGACGGACGCACAAGCTGCACAGCCTCGCTGTCGCCGCCCGGACGCGCAAGCAGCCCTCCGGATCGTCGGCCGCCTGTGTCCGGTGGAGGCCCGGAGCCGTTCGGTTGGCGCTGCCAAGGATCAAGGCTGCGGCAACGAGCGCTGCGATAAGATAAGCCCCGCAATTTCAGGGGCCTTTCTGGGGGAGGGCAAGCTGTGGCGCCGTGGGGAAGAGTCAAAGACCGAAGCCGCGAGACAGCAGGTCTCAAAGTCCATGTCACATAGCGTGCCCAAGGACAAAAACGTACGGTAGTAAATCTACGTTAGTTATACAAATCTATTCATGCAGCCCGGTACACGACGAGCCCACGACAGGCACGTGCTATTCATCCTCCTCCTCGTCAGGCAATATCTCCTCAACCACGAGGTTGCCTCCCCTCCCCATCTTCTCACCGACTGTCGTGGTTTCGCTCGGCTCGAACGTTTCCCGGGGCATGACCGATGCAATCCGGAACCCGTACTTGTGCTCGTAGTCTGTCGGCTTCTCCGCCTTTTCACTGTTGGGCCCCGCTTGGAGGAGATCATAACACTCGACAAAGGCATACAGCTCTTCCACCGTGGTGTGTGTGGCAAATTTCCGTACCACTCGGCCGGCCTCAGACGAGGCGGGCATGTTGAGTGCCAGGCGGACCGTGTCCTTGGCTCCGGCGTCAGGCTCCGGCGCGATGGTGGTCGCTCGCCATTCCCTCCACTTTTGCTGCAGCTCTTGCAGCCGGGCAGCCGCCTCGGCCTCCTCCAGAGCCCGTTTTTCTGCAGCAGCTGCAGCAGCCGCAGCCTCCCGCTTCTGACGTGCCCTCTCCCGATCCGCGGCCAGAGACCTCTCGTATGCCGAGTCCTGCTGGGTACGGAGATTCCGCGCCATCTCCTGCGCAGCTCTCTCGGCTCTGACACCGTTCATGTCAGGCCCATACTTGGTGATGGCGCTCTGAATGCCGGCAGTGTATGACTCGGGTGTCATGGGTCCAACTAGGCGTTTGACGATGCCCATGCGCGTGCTGCCCTCTTTGGGGGTGAGGCACACGACACACGAGAAGGGGTACTTGGCGCAGTTGTACTCTCGGGCGACCTGATATGCCTCCGAGTCCAGCGCGTTTCCTCCCCATAGTATGATGTTGTTGGCGGGGTCGTTGATAAAGGTTACAACCTCTGGCGACAAGAGCGTGTTTCGAATAAACGATTCGGTCTCGTCGTTCTCGGGCGATACCAAGACCGTCAAGAGAAATTTCAGCTCAGTCTTGGCCGCATCCAATGCCTGGGCATGGCCGCCCTCAAAGAATGGAAGGCCGTGTGCCCCGTATTCTTCCTCAAAATCTCGCCGAAACCGCTGCGCTGTTTCTTTCGGAAGGGTCACCCTTCGCCCCGTTGTCTGCCTTAGGCCCTTCGAGATGGAGGATGCCACAAACCGTGGCCGGATCGATTGTGGCAGGAAGGACAAGAAATAGAAGAGCGACCTGAACAGGCCGGCAAAGATCTTGTAGCCGAACCGAAAAGGCGCAAAGAGCACGGCTACCAGGAAGGGGGTTCGATACACCGCCGAGGACTGAGGCACTACCCGCGGCGCAGGGGCAGTTTGAGGCCGTGTTGCCGGCCGATATGGGTGACTGTCAGCATCCAGAAAGCTCTCGTGGAGATTCTCGTGTCTTGCTGTCGCGCGGGGAATGTTATCGTGTGCCGCTTGCGCTTCGGCAACCAAATCAGGGCCTTCGCCGTCAAAGAACTTCGCAATCGCAATCTGTATGGCAGTCAGCTTTGGGGTCCAGACACCGCACACGGTGTACAGACCTGAACGTTCCATTGCGACCTCTCGAGGATGGGGATAGCATCCTTGACCTCTTGGCTTGTGACATCGGTGTATTGCTGCAGAGCTTCCTGCTGGCTTGCCGATAGGCTACCAATATCAAAGTCGCCCTCGCTCGCCATGGTTTCCCGAGGGCACTGCGCCCATCTACCCTTGCTGATCAAGAAAGAGAGAGCCGCATCGACCAGCAGGTTCTTTTGGATTCGAGAGTTGGGCCCGAGAGAGCCGGTCTCCGAGGGCGGCGAACCGAGCGCGGTCTGTGTGTCCTGTGTGTCTAAATGGTTGGAAAATGCGACTGGGCTGTTGGAATCGTTACAGGAGAGAAATCGGGTGCCGAGCGTTGGCTGCAACGGGACGAGCGTGTCGAGGGTGGAAGGGCTGGAACACCAGGTGTCCACTGTGTGTACAGCTACACAAAGACAATGTCCGAGCCTGGGGAAGCTTGTTTGTGTCGCTCGGCTGGGCAATTGAAGATGCTGAGTGCTCTCACGCAACCCCTATCGGCGCTGCGCGAGTCTGGTCAAGAGGTTGCCCGAGTTGCAGAGGGTGGTTGCTGGCCTTATTATCCAAGATGAGGTCAGCATGCATAGCAGGAGCGGTTATGACAATATCCAGACCTCAGGCAACTATTGATTCCGTTTATGTACATGCACCCAATGTGGCCTGTGCGCACTTCGAGGCTGAAGCAACCCAAGAAGGAGTGCCCAAGACGGGAGGGGCAGCCGAGCCCCACTCGTCGAGTTAGCGCGGGAACCCGCGCTTCTTCAGTCTTCCTTTGACGCTCCGCTGCACTTGCGCCCGCACCGCCTGGAATCTGGAATGCCCCCCCGACCCCCGACAAGCTTGGCTCGTCGGTGATCCTGCTCCCGCCTCAACTTCAAAAAATCCCTGGCCTTCCCACCGCCCGTCGACGTCGCCGCGCGTCTCTGTCTCGTTTTCCCGCCGCCATTGGGTCGGTGCCCTGACGCAATTGCCGTCGCCCGCCCTCGTGCTCGCTCGCATGCCGCTTTCTATGGGTGCCTTATCGCCCGTTCGGTCAAACCATGGGACTTTTCCGCCATCATCAAGTGAGGCCCGCCTCTGATTTTTATGCGCCGCCCGGTGCTGTGTTTGGCTGTACTCCAGGGCTGACGCTCCTTTACCTTTAGATATCGTAGAATCAGTCAAGGCGCTGTCTCCCTGTCCTTGATTTGACCGAACCCCCACCATGGCCGCGACGCGCTACCCCTCGAATGACCTCCGCCGTCAGGTCGGTTCTCCGAGATCAAAGGGCCGAGGTCGGTCATTTCCGATTTTTGTTGGTGCATCTGTCCCGCTCTAACGGTCAGGGTGTAGAGAACAAAGACACGCTGTGTCGCAACATCCTCATTTACGGCAACTGTCGCTACGAAGACCAAGGGTGTACCTTCAACCATGACCAGAACAAAACCTCTTCCCCCCAAGCAGATTTGTATGTTGATTATCAGGATCCCGTTCTGTGTGGGCGCTTTCTGGTTGCCAAACCCCTGTCTGGGTGTTGACGCTGGGATCCCCACCGTTTCTCTTCTGGCTTGTCGCCGCGTCTAACGTCCTGCCAGTACCAAGAAGACATTCAATGTTGACTCGCCATCATTCACTCCGTCTAGCCAGCAGGCAGCACCGGCCAAAAAAACTACCCTTTCGTCTCAGGCCGCGAGCGCCGCTCCATTCACTCCCCGTGGAGTGGGCGGTGAGTTATTCAGCCCTCACTGAGATTGTGCAAGAGCTGACACTGCTGTAGCCCCAAACCTACAACCCAGCACTGAAACTTCGGTGTTCAACCCAGCGGCCATCAGAGAGTTCACCCCACAAAACTACGACATCAGCAACACCGTAGCCCCCCCCCGATTGTTCGGTCCAGGGAGCGCGTTTACTGATCCAATCGCAGAATTCGAACGGCGCCACACAGGAAAATGGCCTGTACAACGACCCCTTCACCACCATGGGGTCCATCGGCACCGCGCTGCCCTCTGCCGGGCAGTTCAACCTCTACGCATCCGAGCACAACGCGCTCGCTACTTCTGGGGGCTCATTCTACCCCCAGCACGGGGCGTTCCCCGCTGGGCCCCTTCAACCCCCAAACTATCACCTCTATCAACCATTCGATAGCTATCGGCAGGAACTACAGCCATGGCAGCGGGCAACGTATGACTTCTTCATGCCAGCCAAGATGCGAGAGGAGCTGCAGAAGAAGATGTTTGCTACTCAGCAGGTGATGCCAAGTGAGTCCAACGCTCGGTCTCTTTCCCTGCCCTTGGGCCTTGCTAATGCTCTCAAGATTCCGGCCTGCCCCAGCTCGAACGCTGGCACTCGCTGTTTCCCCTCGACACAAACAACAGAAAGAACACGTCGTCTTTTGGGTACCCGAGTTGGGTATACAAGGCTCAGAATAGCCGAACCGGGAGACACTACGCCCTGCGGAGGCTCGAAGGTAAAGAGATTTGCCCAGTTGGTTCCGGTGCGGGAGCTCCAATCGTGTTAACCATGTGTCAGGATACCGATTGACCAACGAAAAAGCGATCCTCACCGTGATGAAGGAATGGAAGAAGATCAAGAACGCCAATGTTGTGACAATCCATGAAGCATTTACTACGAGGGAGTTCGGCGATAGCTCCCTGATCTTCGCATACGACTACCACCCCCTCTCTAAAACGTTGCAGGAACACCACCTGCAACCTGCTCACGGCAACCGGTATCGAGCCCCGAGCGCCATCCCAGAGAACGTTCTTTGGGGATACATTTGCCAGCTCGCCAACGCGCTCAAGACCATCCACGCGAACAAGCTTGCAGCGCGGTGTATCGAGCCAAGCAAGATCATCCTCTCGGACACCAACCGCATTAGGCTCGCTGCGTGTTCCATTCTGGATGTGGTGCAGTTTGAGAACAACCCCAAGTCAGTTCAGGAGCTCCAGCAGGAGGATCTCGTCAAGCTTGGCAAGCTTATCATCTCCTTGGCTACCTGCACGCCGCCCGCCCATCTGAACAATATCCCCGTCGCCCTGGAGTCCCTGACCGCGAAATACTCATCAAACCTGAAGGATGCTGTAACGTGGCTCGTAACGCCGCCAAATCCAGGTGAATCTAAGGGCATCGAGAACTTCATCGGTGGCGTTGCTACGCATATGACGACCTTTTTCGATCTTGCTCTACAAGATAACGACGAAAAGCAGTTCCTCCTAGCCAAGGAGTTGGAAAACGGCCGGTTTGCCCGGACCATGATGAAACTCATGTCAGTGGTGGAGCGCGGCGAGCTTGGCGGCGTGCAGAGCTGGTCGGAGACGGGTGATAGATACCAGCTCAAGCTCTTCCGCGATTACGTTTTCCACCGGGTCGATGCCGATGGGAAACCCAACCTCTCGATCGGGCACATGCTCCAGTGCCTCAACAAACTCGATGCGGGTGTTGACGAGATGGTGGTCCTGACCAGCCGGGATAACGAGACCGTCTTCGTGCTCACTTACCGAGAGCTCAAGCAAATGTTTGAACGCGCGTTTAATGAACTCGTCAAACACAGCAAGACCGGCGCCCCCGGGGCGAACAACTAGGCGGCGCTCACGTCGATGGGTCCGGTCCCGACTGCCGCTGGGCCTAGGTTGGATGTTCCACGGGCAGGGGTTCCGAAGGTGGTTGTCCCAAAGCTGGATGCTATGGACAGCCGTGCTACAAACGGAGTGATTCGGAAGGCTGGTCTGATGAATGGGGTTGTTCCGAGCAGGGGCGTTTCGAATGGGGAGGTTCCAAGAGCTGCTCTTCCGAGAGGTATCATTTCAATGGGGCCAAGGAGAGGTGGACCAACGGCTGTTTCGTTGGGTGCCTCAAGCCGACATGCTTTGCACACAGGCCTTCAGACGACGGCGGTGCCAACTGGGCCTGCTTCGCCCAGGTCTCTCTCGGAGGGCGCTGTTCCTAGTGCTCCAGCTGGTGCCGATGCACGAAGGCTTGGCTGGCTTTGGCGGATATCGACATGGGTGAACGAGCAGGCCCAATACTGGGGCGACGGTTCTTTGGGGCGCGGCTTAGGCGTGGATTCTCCAGGCACTGTCTTTCGGGATGATGCACATCGCTCGTCGGAGCATTGCTGACATCCCGGCCATCGAGCAATCCGACAAGAACAGACGTCTTGCTCACAGCCCAACCCTTGGGAAACAGCCGAGGCGGAGAGAGCTCATTAGGCCGGGCCTATATACGGATGGCGGTATCGGGTGTGAGCGACATGTTCATGAGCGAGCGTGGACCGTTTTCGCGGCCACATAGACAGAACAGAAAATTCCACAACATATTCTCTCTTCACGGTTGGCCCCAAGTGTCGTCCTGTGTCTGCTGTCATCAACAGAACTTGGCCGTACAACGGGCCAGATGCCTGTCATGAGGTTCCATTTTGTTATCTGAGATGACCGCCCTACCTTGATGCCCGGTGGATATGCTGAATCTGCGTCCCTCTGTCCGGCTGACAACAGGCAGCCATGGTGGTTCGGCGGCTACGTAGTTCCTCTCTCTTATGCATGCGGTCTGCGAGCTCGATCCAGATCACCAGGCCCCAGCAGCGCATTTGCATCGAGGCGGATGGACGTAAGGTATCCGTCTCGTCCCGTTTTCTTGTCCTTGGTTTCCCCGATAGCCTCGTCAAACTCTCCAAGCGTTGCAATCGTAACTCCCCAAGCGCGATTCTCAATCCTCGTCGGCCTGGAGGAACGGGTTCGCTATCACCTCGCTCCCGTCCACGGGGCTGACCACCACAAGCAGGGTACCGCGCACAACCACGAGACCCAACGGCCTGGTCATCTCGTTGCCTTCGTCGTCTATTCGTCGCCAAATCAGTCAACACCGTATCCCACGCCGCAGCACATGGAGATGGGGTGGCAGAGCAGGCCGTCCTCACCTCTGAGTAGCTCCTCCACCTCGTCAAGCACCAGGTTCATGAGCGCGTCGTACCCCTTGAGCACACCCGTAGCTACACACCAACAACCAACACTGTCAGCGCCCTGTATCCTTTCTAGCCCCAGAGTATTTTGGGGGGAACGAACCTTCCCGGCCGCCGTTGAACTTGACCGTGATGCGCTTGTCCATGTACTTCTTGAGGTCGAGGATGTTCTCCTTCTTGGGCCGCTCCTTGTCCTTGTCCTGGCCGTTCCCGGCACCGCCGGCTGGGCCGCCACCGGCAGCTCCGCCCCTGCCTCCATGGCCGCCGCGACCTCCTCTAGGGCCGCCACGGCCGCCGCGGTGGGGTCGGTCCGCCATTGTTGTGTGTGGGTGGGTTGAGGAGTGGGAACTCGGTGTCGACGGAGCAAGGTTCGGAAAGTATCAAAGAAAGTGGGGGGCGTAAGATTCGAGGGGTGTCTGAGCTTGACACCTAGTGACAGGACCGTCGGGTGCGTGGTCGTTCTGGTGTTTCTGGTGGGGCCCGACGCGCCGGGAGGGTGAATTGACCGATCGGATCGTGACGTGCCAAAATCTCGGGGTTGGAAGTTGCTGAACCCCACGATTGTGGAGTGTTCTTGGCAAGGCATGGTCGCGGTGGGGTTAGGAGGTGGTCAGAGCTTCGCCAAGCTCTCAGCTCCTTCCGCATCCCTGCACAACCATGTGTTGCAAGGGGGTGTGTTTGGTCGCAAACATCGGTTGGTCTGTGCATTTCGACGACCGACGACCACCGTCTTGTCGAATTGTGAATAACGTGGACCCGTCCAAGATTTCCGGGCGAGGACAGAAACAAGTTGAGACGATTTAAGCAGAACTGACGCCTTGGTTTGTACATTTGCTCTTCTTGAAGCATGCGCCTGGTCCTAACACCACCTCACTCCCAAATCCTCCCCCTTGTCACAACATCACCCGACGATGGTTGAGTGGGGAGAGCGGTCAGAGCCAGGCCAGGACGCCACGAAAGGGTATTGGAGGCAGCATTAATTCCCATCCATGATCAAACTTTGAATGGAAGGCAACGGCTGTGTCGATTCTCCCCCAACATGTACCCCTGAGAGATCAGTCAGAGGCGTTTAGCGAATCATCCCATGCATACAATTCTGAAATATCAGGAAGTTGAGGACCGGGTGTAAGGAACTACGCCCTGGGTTTCATGCTGCTCACAGTCTGCGCGGTGGAAACGGTTGACAGTGTTTCCCCGTCAGTGGCGACCATGCGGACCCCTGTCCACTCATTCAATTGGTCTGGCCGAACCGCAACTGCCTCGGTCAGCGGGCGATCCGTCATACCTGGACCCCAAAGTGTCGGCGTTGGCGGTGTTGTTGTGTTAAACACCAATGCGACTCCGCCAATGGAGTTGTGGCTGAAACCAGACCGTGCCATCAGGCCCCGGTCATCGGCTCCAACACAAACCTCTTTGGCAATCTCACCTTGGCACTTCTCTCTCAGGCCGGCTGTCAGTAGAGAGGATAGCCTTTTAAATACATTGGAACGTGGTTTTCTGATGCTCAGGTAAACCAATTTCGGCTCTCTCTCTCCACAAGCCTGACGTCCCGCAGTTAAAGGGACAGCAGCGATGATCAATCTCGTCACCGAGAAACCAAGTGGCACATTCCGTCGAAAACCCCGGGTTCGACTCGTCGACAAGAAAACGGGCCCCTCTCTCAGCACAAGTTGCAACGCTAACTTCAAGTTCGGGAGTCTACAGGTCAAAAGAGCAACTCTGGTCAAGTGACCACTCAGGCTTGCCGAGTCAAAGCGGGCCATCTGGGCCTTACGTCGTTTCCCATCATGAGCAGGAAAGAGATGAGATTGCCTCAGTGAAGGCCGCTTCTCAACACTTGCAGGGGAGCAGCGGAAAATGAGAATGCACAATGATAGAAACGAGTCCCAGAGCGTGATGGGTGTGTCGTGTCTGTCCCTGCCCAGGCAGAGCCCGGTGAATGCTCAACTAACGTGGACATCGCAAGTGTCAAATGGCACTTGAATCGAAAGTCGGCTTGTCTTTATGTGGGATTTGCTCCTCCTACGTTTCATTGTCCGCCATCTGATCTGCCTTCTCCGAAGATGGACGTAAACATCATGACAATCCTCTTGTGGACTGTGATGCGCTGCCAGGACCAAGAGCGCAATATTGGTTAATCCCTAGGAGTCACTTCTGCGTTGTTGGGGAATACAGTATCATTTTGGGCTCTAGTTTGACTTCCTTGCGAATCCGAGTCTGGAGTCCACAAGAAGGCAAGATATCCTGAGGCAGCCCTGGTGGCGCCGACTTTACCCAATAAGGAAGCCTGAGGCAATTTGCACTCCGGCATGACACTCGGGGAGCCTGGGGTGCAAAATGACGGGAATGTGAGGTCTTCCCGACGGAGTCCCTTGGGTTTAGACCGGGTGGTGGTGGTTGTGTACTTGCGACCAGGAGCAGTGGCCCCGCAGTTTCAGGCGCCAGCCAAGTCTGATCAAGCCATCACCGTCATCATCCCTATCACCGTCACCATCGCCATCATCGCCGAAAAAAAAGAGAAGGGGAAAAAGATAACCCATCAGACCATCATCAGCCGGTCGGTTGATATGTGTGATTTATGATCTTGAGTTAAGGAATAGGAGTTTGAGATCCTTTAACCCCGTGGAACCTTACAACGCAGGCCTCGCTGCCGAGGCTTGGTCGGCATGGAGGAGAAGCGGTTTCTGCCACAACCCTGAATCTCCCTTTTCCTTCATGGCCGCTTCCCTCCACCATCCTAGTTTTGTGCGAGAGTGATTACTGTGAGGTTTTGGTGCTCACCGCGCCGAGTGAAAACTGTCAAGGTGTTCGCACCACCAGCCCCAAGGGACTTCGCAGTGAGCACCGCAAGGATCGGGGAGGTGTGGCTTTGGTGGACGGACCTGCTCCCGGTGCAGACCAAACGACGTGAGCAATCGGGCTCTGCGCCAGTATTCCAGGGTGCTCAAAACATCAACCCTCGTGTGTTCCAGAGCCCGGAGGCAGGAGTGAGAAATCAGCATGGCCATTCCCGACTCTCAATGTCCTCTCGCAGAGCCAATCTAGAGTTGGAGATCCCTTCGATGATTCGTATCTCGTGGAATCTGTTTACCTCCCTTCCACCTCCGGTCCCGACCCTGGCCGGCTGAGGCTCGTCCCCCTCTGCCTCTCTACAAACCTGGTCGAAAATCATTGGGTCTAGGCAACATACCTGAAACCCAAGAGCACGCTTCCACATTCGGACATCTGCGATCCTATCCGCTTGGCTGCGACCAAAAACTGCAGAGAGCTCCCAATGACATCCCCCACGGGAGCTTGCAAATGTCCGAAGTTCGAACAAGACCCTGATGCCCGTCCGTGTTATTTCTGCAGTGCGTATACCGGCTCGTACATGCCACTTGCCGACAACGGTCGGGCCCGTTTCTGCCCGAGGGGGCAGTCTTTCTCCGGAGAGAGTCTCGTCGGGGAAGGACCATGTTTTGGTGCGCACTCGTGATGCAGGCGTCTGAAGGAGCCCCGGCGTCTCGGAGAGGATCAAGCTTCCAGATGCAGCACGCGGGCGGCGGAGGAAAAATCGCAACGCCGTGGGAGGGGTCTTGGGTTGATGTTCGTCCTTGCTCCTCCTGCTGCGTGGTCCAGATTAGTTGAGGTGTCCTCGTAGGGCGGCCCATTGATTTACGCCCCTTACCCCCCCAGCCTCTCCCTTAAATACGGTTGGCCCCTGGCTTCCCGCTCAATCCGCTTTCCCTTTTCTCCTCCGCAACGCTTGAACGCACATCTTTTCGCTCCCTCTCCCCCACCCCCTGGTCTCCCAGACCTCTGCGATTGTGGGTATTGTTCCTGCAACCATTTGCAGACTCCGCACGCCGCCGTCGCCATTCTGACGCGTGTCTTGCAATTGACCCGCCCTCTTCCTATTGTTGTTCAACTTTTTTTACCTTTTTCACACGCCGCCGGGCCACTAATACCCCCTGACCTTCTTTTGACCTCGTGTGATTCCTTTCCAACGTCTCACCCCTCGGACCCCCTTTCTGTTTTTGCTGCATCCAACCCAACGAATACCCGCGCCGCGTCTGCCCGGCCCGTCTGCTCCGCTCAGCCCAGGCCGTTTCGCCGAGCAAAGCTAACTCGCCCGTCCACGCGTTTGCATTCCTGCATCCCGCTGGCCATCCTGCACAACCTCACAACCAATTTCCGTCGCGCATCAAACCAACCGCGCCGGCTGCGACAATGGCGGCCACAGAGGCAGCACCGATAATGGCTGAGCTGGACTCGCTGCTGTGCACGTCAAGCTTCTCAAGTAGCACCCCCACAGACATGTCCTCGTCGAACTCGGCGTCTTTGAGTTCGACCCCTCCCACCACCGTCTCGCCCGACAGCATGTCTCTTGCCTCGGAGCTGGACCTCCCCAAACCCGAGAGCATCACCGCGTCCAGCATCGAGGCAGTGACCGCGCTTCCAGGAGCCCAAGAACCTGAGCCCCAACAACCCGAACCCCAACAACCCGAGTCCGGCCAACAGTCGCCCGTAGGCGCCGACGCTATTGTAGTGGCAGAGCCGCTACCCCTCACCGAAGCCCCCTCGACCAGCCGCCCGCGACGAGCCAGATCGAGTCTACCAGTGTATAACATTGCCAAGCTTGCGGGTACCGACGTACATGGCAGGCGCCGGTCCAAGGGCGATACAGTGCTGGAAAAGCGGCGTCGCACCATATCTGACGGAAACTTGGTGAAGGGGTCCGATGCAGACGTGGACGACTCCATTGACGCGCTGGCGAAAGCAAGCCACGCGGCCCAGGAGGAAGTTGACGCGTCCAAGGCCAATCGCTCCGATTCGATCCTCCACACGCCGAGGAACGCGCGAATCTCTAAGAAATCCGTTGCAAGCCCGGCGTCGGTTCATTTGACGCGTCGCGCGACGCGTCTTTCCGGTGCGCATACCGAAAATCTCACCACCAAGCTCTCGGCCCTCAGCAAGCGCGGCAGAAAGGCTGTCGAGAAGGGACTAAAGGGACTGTCGCGCGAACTTAGGCGACTGCAAGACACGAACGAGTTCGCCCATATCGACACACGACCGGTTCGGTACACGGTTTGGAGCAATGGGAAATACCTCGACGTCGACCCCAGCCAGCCGATCCCAGCCCCGGAGCCTCCACGAAAGAAGGTCAAGGTTGACGGGAATGCTACCGCTGTCGAGGCCAAAGCGAAACCCGTGGCAGAGAAGCAGGAATCCACGGCGCCAGCGGCTAAAAAGCCCCACGGCAGGAAGAAGTGGCTGGAGAAGGGGCTCTACGCAGGCCAGGAAGCACCCCTCGACATCTTCAAGGGTCTCACATCCCAGGAGAAGAAGAAGCTCGCTTCGATACCGGAGCTCATGCCGAGCGGCAAACCCAACCGGACGCTTCCACAGCCCATGTACAATGGCCTGCGAGTTCTCCTCAACGGACGCGATTTCAAGCTGCCTTTCGATGTCTGCCATCCCCTTCCCCCCGGCCAGCCAAAGCCCACGGCATATCGCACCATGACAAAGAGTGAGTACTTGATGCGGCCCTCGAAGCCAGGACCGTAGACTGACAGCCTTCTCAGACCGATTTGTTGGGAACGCGGCGGCGTACTGGAAGAAGACGCCCCATTTTGAGGACTTTGCGTCCAAGTGCGTCTGTCGGCCTGAGGATGGCTGTGGCGAGGACTGCCAGAATCGCATCATGCTGTACGAGTGTGATGAGACGAACTGCAGCCTCGGCAAGGCCTACTGCACGAACCGCGCCTTCCAGGATCTCCAGGCGCGGACCAAGAAAGGCGGCCGGTACCGCGTGGGCGTCGAAGTCGTCAAGACGAGCGACCGCGGTTACGGAGTCCGCAGCAACCGCTGCTTTGAGGCGAACCAGATCATCATGGAGTACACGGGGGAGATCATCACAGATGAGGAATGCGAGCGCCGCATGAACGAGGAGTACAAGGACAATGAGGTATGTATTCTGTCCGAAAGGGCTTCGTTCGATCGTCAGTTCACTTACTCGCGTAGTGCTACTACCTCATGTCCTTCGACCAGAACATGATCATTGACGCCACCACCGGGAGCATCGCGCGGTTCGTCAACCACTCGTGCTCGCCAAACTGCCGGATGATCAAGTGGATCGTATCCGGTCAACCGCGCATGGCGCTGTTCGCCGGCGATCGCCCCATCATGACGGGCGAGGAGCTCACGTACGACTACAACTTTGATCCCTTCTCAGCTAAGAACGTACAGAAGTGTTTGTGTGGTAGTCCGAACTGCAGAGGCGTCCTCGGCCCCAAACCCAAGGAGGTGAAGCCGCCGAAGCCGCCCAAGGAGGACGACAAGAAGAAGAAGAAAAAGAAGGGGGCGAAGACTGCGGCCAAGGTCTCGGTTCAGGCCTCGGTCAAGGGCTCAGTGACCAAAACAGCAGCTAAAGCTTCAGCCAAGACTGCGACGAAAACAGCAACCAAGCGAAAGCTGAGGGACGCCTTCGAATTTGACGCGGACGATGAACACGACGCAAAGACGGCGAAGAAGCGCAAGATCAAGGCAGCAACCAGCCTCAAGCGGACGCTGTCCTCGGCAAGCCTCAAGGTGGCAAAGGGTGCCGCAAAGGGCGCTGCCAAGAGCGTCACGACCATCAAACGGAGCGTCGCGAGCGTGTCGGTGGCCGCCAAGAAGAAAAAGACGGGTCTGGCAGCCTCTTCCAAGGTGACCAAGGCTAAGGCAACGATCAAGAAGACGACGGCCACATTCCGCAAAGGCGGCGTCCCCAAAAAGACATTGGGCAGCAAGAAGCAAACCACGGCCACGGCCACCTCCAAGAAGACGACCCAAACCAAGATCGTCATCCCGTCCCGCAGCCCGAGCCTGACCATCGTCGCGGCGGGCGTCACCACCACCACCACCACCGCCTCGGCCCAGGTATCAACCCCGGTTTCGTCGGCCAAGAGCCTTCCGAAACTGACCCTCTCGGGCGGCGGCGGCAAGACGTCGTCGCGCAAAGTGACGCCCTCGCGCAAGGTGCTCGAGGGCGCGGGCCTGCTCGCGGGCAGCCCCGTGTCGGCGAAGCAAAACTCGGCCAAGGCGAAGGCGGCTGGGCCGGAGGGCACGCCGGAGGGGAAGCGCACGCCCAAGATCAAGCTGGTCAGCGGTGCCAAATAGGCGGCTGGCTTACCCTACCTCGGCCGGGTCTAGGGGTATCTGCGTCGGTAGGGCTGTGGTGATGATGGTGATGGTAATGGTGATGGGGGATGCGCTGGGGGGAAGGTATGTACGAAAAGGGTAGGAA
>Ga0247824_10000213_pt1 | contig 26166 bp, 34 predicted proteins | sample 13C_PalmiticAcid_FD_194412 | JGI IMG/M metagenome (GOLD analysis project Ga0247824, IMG submission 194412) | Soil microbial communities from agricultural site in Penn Yan, New York, United States - 13C_PalmiticAcid_Day48 | ecosystem: Environmental > Terrestrial > Soil > Agricultural land...
CAAAAGTCCTCCAACTCATCCAGAGCATCGCGCCTTCCTGTAATCTTGAAAACATCCAGGGATGTAGATTGGACGATCTCAAAAACGCGCTGGCCTTTGATGAAGGTAGGTCTCGTCCGGGCATCTGTCTGCCACAACGTTAGTGACAACTCTGTTGGAGAGACACGGACCACACCATTGGAGGGTCCAAGGGCATTGAGAGCAGAGAGTCCCAGAGTCAAGGCTGTGGCCTTGACCTGGTCTTGTCAAACATCATGACGCCAGTCGTTTCGTCGCCGGATTGTAGAAACCAACGGAGAGGGCATCAGGTGCATTGGACATGTGACGAAACTCAATGTTGCACTCGCCCAGATCTGTGTATTGGCGACCCGTCTCTAACATCTTGCTGCCTGTAGCAACCAATGGAGTGGCCAATCCGGTGTTGGATCCAGCCGGAACAGCTGGACGTTCGTTCCTTTTGGCGACACGAAGAAGCTGAGACCGATAGTCCATGTTGTCAGGCGAGAACTTTGCGTTATTCATCAGCCAGCCGTGGTACTTTTGAAACTCGGTCATGATCTCCGAGGTAGAATAGATGATGATGATGGCCGATTTACTAATGTCTTCCTTAGGAGCTTCCACCAAAGTATATTCCTGCCTCGTGTTGATGACCATCTTCGGCATCCGCCGATTCAGACTTGCCGAGTTGCTCCATGCTGGCGCAAGAGACGGAGGACGAGAGTATGGCCGTGCAGACCACATTGTCGATCTCTGATGTTGGTGATTTCAGAGTGCAAAGTCGTACTCTCGCTTAGGATCGGAGCCGCACTCAAGAGTTGCTGGGTGTTGGTGTTAAGATTGGTATGATCATCATTCCTATCTGTTGACGATACAATTGTGTTCATGGTTGAGATGATTTATGATGATGGATATCGGTTGGTGAATGAAGATCGAAGGTGGATATCTCAGGGGTGAGGCTGTGCTCAGGGGGAATGTGTGCGATAAGTGGGTCGACGATCCCATAACGTGCTTCAGCGGCGCAATGCACCAGGAACGATGGACAACTGGCAGTGGGCCTGCCTTGAACGTAGAGGCAGGCATGTTCTTTACAACCAGTCCAGATGGCAATGAACAGAAAGGCAACGAACAACCGAAAAGGAGGCACAGATGGGACGGGGCGAGTGAAGATGTGTGTCGAGGGCGATTGAGTTACCATACACTACGATGTTCAACGGGACGCCAGGATGTACTGCATGTCGATCCTGATCTGCACTACTGATACAATGGTCCGTTGCGCACCGTTGTGCCATCTGCATATGGAGGGATCTATCCACACACGATGAAGGCAACACGTCCTGCAAACGCTCCGTTGGAATATGGGAATTCAGCAAAAGAAACACGAGAGGAAACAGGGGAGTGAAATAGCACACACCAAACAGTCCAAGGGGACGAAAGAGAGAGAGAGAGAGAGAGTACATGTACGAGAGGGCGAGTCTATTACCAGTCTACCCGAGAGAAGCAAGGACTCGCTTGACAGTGTCGCTGACGGTCTTCTTGGGTGCCCGCGCTGGATCAAGGGAACCCAGCTCCTTCATCACTTTGCCCATGTCTTTAGGGCCTGTGGCGCCCTGTTCCTTGATGACTCTTCGTACTTCGTCCTCGATCTCCTGCTCTGTCATTGCTTTAGGCAAATACACCTGAAGCATGTCGATCTCTTTTTGCTCCTGTTCGGCTTGCTCAGGTCGTCCAGCGGTCTTGTAGTTGGCGATAGACTCTTCACGCCTTTTGATGGACTTTTGGATCAGGACTTGGATCACAGAGTCGGTGACCTGGGCCGGTGCTTGAGGAGACTTTTCGAGGTATGTCAAGTCGCTCAAGATACCCTTATTCCCGTTCGATTGAAGGATGAGATCAGCATGCCTGTGAAGAGAAGGAGTAACCGTAATAGATCAAGTAGGATTGACAGTCAGCGTGTTACCTTGACAACAGCCAGCCTCTGCTTGTCCTTGGAGCGCATCGCATCCTTGACATCGGCCTTGATCTGGAGGAGCAACTGGGGGCTCGAAGGAACAGCTACAGAACAACAATGTACGACGTGTTGATGTGCTGGTCCGATATTTTGAGTCTGCTCGAGTCTAGCGTTCAGAGTTGATAGAGTGGTGTACCTTCAGTAGAATAGCGGCTAATCCTTAAGCCAGCTGCAGAGACACGGGCCAGGGCTACAGCACGGGTGAATGAGGTCCTGGCGAGCATGGTGACGATCCTGCGAGGTTGTGCGGAGCGAAGAAAACGAGCAAGAAGCGGGACAAGAGGGACAAACAAGAGGGTGCAGTCACAGTCACTCTCAGGTCCTCTCCACCAAGCTCCTCGGTCACATCAACGTCTCCTTCTCTTCAGCAGAAACATCCCCTCCAAGGACCTCACTGCAAGACAGGAACGCGCGTGGACACTGTGAACACTCAAGCGGCATCACAACCAACACTCGATCGAGCACCATGGCCCGTAGCACTGTGACTGACAACCAACTGATCCTTCAGCGTGCTGCCGACTCGTGTCGCGACTTGGACGACCTCCGGTATCGTCTTCACGCGATCCAGAAACGACTTGCTAAGATACGAGAACATCCTCCTGCGTCTTCAGCTGCAGCCGATGGTCACATTGTACGTGCAGGATCCTCAGTGTTCTTCACGGCCAGTTGGAGCTACTTTCCAGATCCTTGACACACTTTTTTTTTGTTATTGATTTTTTTTTTTGTGCATGGGGTCGACCCAACAACCATCAACTAAACTGTCGATGAATTGTCTCTCGTACGGCTAGGCACAAGAGGAAGTATTGACTGGCCTACTCCATGAAGCATACACTCTTCAATTTCAAATTTCGACTCTTCTTGCAGCAACAGAAGAGCCGATCCCAGAACGCCAGCGGATACCAAAGCAGCAAACTGATAAGAACCCCTTACACCCTGGTGAACCCACAGCCCAGACCACTACATATATATAATTAGATCTACTTTTTGTGCACGCCTCCAGGACCCGTCACCGACTTTAACTTGGTGTCCAAGGATGAGCAAAGCCCAGGCAGTGTCACACACCATATAGCATGCCACAGCATTGGATGATTGTTTCACAGAGGGCGCCAGCCTCTTCATAGATATTGTAGCAAGACTATGAAGACTAAAAAAAATGCAGAGCGGCTGGCTAACATTGCCCTTGTCCATTGAGTTGAGACCCATTGGAAGGTGCTTGGCGTCCCGATGGTCGCCATCCTGGCCCACCAGGTGCAAACGTTTTTTTCTTGTTCCTGGGATGGTTCGGGTTGGTAGATTTGCCTGGAGTTGGTTGTACGTTGACATTCCCTGACATTCCACTATTGGGGGGTGAAGCAACCATGGTTGGGTCCCCCATTAAGCTGCTTCGTCCGCCGGATCCTGCAGATGACCGGTCATAAGCTGTCGCCGATGGCGAGACGGAATTATGGTATCCAGACGGGTTTCCAGATGGGTATCCAGATGGATATCCAGACAAAGACATTGGGTGAGGTTGTCTCTGGGAAGGGTCCATATGGTGCGACATTGGTGTTGCTGAAGTGGTTATTGGAAGGTTGAGTTGGCGCTGGAACACATGGATAATCTCCTCAAAGGTTCGTTGCCGCTCCCATGGATTTTCGCTCCACGCCTGTGTATACACCGCGTGGTACCAGTCCGGTGTTCCGTCGACCCTTTCCTCGCGAGCACCGGGACTATATGAAAGATCGTCCTTGAACGGGGTTCGTCCTGACATCAGGACCCAGTATATGACTCCCAACGCAAAGATGTCGCACTGCTCATTGTATCGTGGTCGATCCCTGATCAAGCGTTCTGGAGCCATGAACTGCAAAATGCCTGCAACCGGTTGGCTTGAGACTGCATTCGGGTTGTTTCGAATACGACGCAGGCCGAAATCCGTCAACCTAGCTTGGTATCGGCCCCGGTTATCGTCAGAAGATGCGCGTGTCTCGATGAGAATGTTTTTGGGATGGAGATCGCCATGATGGAAGCCGCATCGAAGGAGATGGTCCAGACCCAGAGCAATGTCAAGGGCAAGGAATAACCTTTCGCTCATGGTGGGTGCTTCATGTCCACGTTCCTCCTTCCCACTCAACTTCAACACGCTTAACAGATCTCCCATTTCGTAATATTGCATGATCATGTACCGTTCGACTCTGTCAGGAAGATTCTTGGTCGCAATGCCGTAGAACTGAACAACGTTATCATGGTTTCCGCATATCCTCATCACTTCCACCTAGAATGCAATAAAACAATAAAATGAGCGGCGTCAATGTAAACGTTTCAAGGTTTCAGTGGCATGCACAACTGTGCTTTGGTCGGCTTTTGTTTGATCGGACAGGCTCAACAATAGACCGATTCTCTGCAGAATGAATGAATGAATAGGTTGTTTACCTCTTTGTCAAAGAGCAGGTCTGTTTTAACTGGGGTGGAATTCTTTTCTTGCAGATTTTTGAGAACGACATGACATCGCCTATCACCCCAGTACGCAAGGCGAACCAGTCCGTTACCTCCACGGCCCAACATCCTTCGCTGTGGGAACTCTGTTTCGTAATCAAAGTAGGAGATTGCTGGCATTCTGTTCATGTCGGGCGGTATCATGTTGAGAACCGACATCAAAAAGTCATTCTGATCATCTTCCATGCCTTCGTAGGCAAACCCTGCTGGTCCTGCCCCAATTGCTCCGTACTGTGCATATCCAGGCGCGATTTGTCCTTGTCCTTGTCCCCGACGATGATTTATACTCTGTAGGATGGACGATTGTGATGAGTGGTCTCCAGAGAAGACGAGGCTAGGCATGTCTGTCTCCTGGTGTCTGTAAGCATCGCCTTGCCATGCAGGTTGATGCCATTGATATTGGTCCTGTTGTTTCTCAGCCTGCCAATAAGGGAGATGCTGTTGGGTTGGATATTGACCGTGTTGTTCTTGCCGGTGGATCGGGTGCTGGCCTTGCTGAGGCTGGTTGTTCTGTAGATGCGCCCCAAGAGCCTGGATATGGGCTTGGTGGTGTTCGAGCGGGATGCTCTCAGGGTCTGCGACACTGCCTGAGGAGATGTCCGAGTACGTCATCGAGGGCAACGAAGACGATTCCATATTGACAGACTCGGTGCCATTCTGCATCGACATTTGGGATGGGAGATCGAACAAGAGACGGGTCGATGGGGGCGGGAGATAAGAGAAAGAGAAGGGAGAGGTGTGAAAGTGTGGAATGTGAAAAAAGAGAGCGAGAGGGGGGACTGTGTACAAGTGTGATAGTAGACGGGGTAAGGTAGGGTCGACGGGCGGTAAAATGGGAGAGGAGGGGGATAAAGCGACAGGATCTGTCCGGAGGGGAGAGGGAGGAAAGGGGAGGAACACGGCGCTGTTGACCTGTCCTGCACAGAGAAATGACCACCACACATGGCTTCGCTCTTTGTTGCTCTCCGCTGCTTCAAATGCTTCAAATTGAGACCGGGGCTAGGAGGCACATGTGTGGTTTAAGTGTGGCTGCATGCCTTTCTTTCATCCCCACACACCTCTCTCTGGCAAACTAACATCCTCAGGGCGGTGCACGATTCATTTGGTGTGTCCTTTTTAACGTTGTTTATCCTCTCTGACACTTGGGCCCTCCCTTTAGGATGATGGCACCGACGTATACACGTCCACAAGGCGCTTAAACCCAAGGAGCCACTTTCCTTCACTCTCAAACTCGGTCTGCATCAACTTGGTGTGGATAGCTTGGCACTCTGCAAACGATCTTAACGACAGTGCTAAAAAACATCCGAGTTGAATCTGATTAGTATGGGACATATCCTCCCATTGCACAATCATGACCCTCAGTTGCAATTGAAACACCCACCTTTAACCATATCGTCCACTGGCTTGATAATCCGCTCCTTGAGTGTTCCTTTGTCCAGATGGTCATACAGTACTGAAAGTCTGTTGGTTGCATCCGTAAGCATACGCTGTTGGGGCATCTGCAACAATCTCAAAGTCTTTACGGATGAGTCTCTCGATGTCGCCTTCATTTTCGCACGCGCAAGATTTTTTACGTGGTATCAACTTACAGGCAATTTTTTAGAATATTCTGAGCATTGCGTGACAACCGCTGTTAACATGTCCTTGATCGGTCCAAAGTCATAAGCTGTATCCTCCTTGTCCTGCGCTTTCTTCGCAAAGATCTACAAAAAGTCAAGTGATCAGATACGTTAGATGTCGGGGTTCTAGACTTGTGCGCCAATTCAGGATCTGTATCCAGACTTGCCTGGGTTGGAGGATCATTCCAATGGTTAACTATCTCGGCTGTCCGAAAGTCCTGGGCGTAGGGTGCGGGTGCTGCCGCCGTCTCTGTTGTCCTCATTGGAGGGGGAGGCAGCTTCATCCCGGGTGGTCCTCCTGCAGGCAGTGGGGGTAATGCTGGGGATCCAGATCTTCCTGGAGGAACACCGGATTGACTTTCAGGCGGAGTCCCGTCCGAAGAATAAGCCAGCGCCGAGACTCTGTTGGACTTGCGAGGCTTGAAAGCCGGGGTCCCATTCAATGGTGCAGAGTAAGCTGATGGATCATACGTGGGAGGTGGAGCCAGGTTGTCCGCCGGGGTCTCGGACGAGCTTGAAGCCCATATTGGTGGCTCTGAGGAAAAACTGTCGTTGGTGATGTCCGTATTGTTATCGTCCTGCTGACGAGGCTGAGGCGGCTGGTCGCGGGTAATCTCGTTAGCTGGAGGCGTGTCCATGTTACGCGTAAAGGTTCAGAGGAGGGATCAAAAGACGATGATGAGTGTGGAATGAAAGTGAAGGGAAAGAGAGAAAGGGAGAGAGAATGGGCGAGAGCAAAGGAGTGATGAAGAATGCAGCCAGACTCCCTTATGGAACAGACGCTGCAACAGAAATAGAGTTTTTTTTTTTAATGGCGTTTCGTTTGAGGGGGGTGCAACGTGATTCATCTCGGATGACCTACTCATTGCATTGCATGGCTATCTTCAGGTGCTTCAAGTGCAAGCAACATCCAGAGCAAAGCGCATGATGGATGGCAATTGAGCGCTCAGAGTGTGTGTAAAGCTGGGTAATGCTTTCCGTCATGATGTTAGCCCTCTGAAGGAAAAGCGAGGGCCTGCAACGCACCATGAAATACCAGGAATCTCTCTCCTCAGCTCAGCTCTATTTGCGCCAAAGTGAACACTGACAGTGGTAATCCTTCCGAGACGTGTGTGGATGTAACGCTGGTTCCTCTTTTCGCCCAATGTGTGTATCCTGAGTGGCTCGCCACTTTCATCCTCACTGCAACGGCAACATGACAAGTCAGGTACAGGCATTGCGACGATAGTCCATGTCCTACACCGCGATCGGATCTCCTTCATCGGTTCTGCAACTCAAGACACTCCAGTCCTGGCGATTCCGCTCGATTCCAGTAACATAAGTGATCACTGCAAGATCGTCTCATCCTTCCAACGTCCCTGTGAATCTGAAAGATCAGAGGTTGTGCGCCAACTGTCACTCGATCTTGACTGGTTCCAAACTGATCCTGCGATCTATAGTTCCTAGGGTTGCAGCAACTTTCATTGCCAAGAGACACCAATCAGACGGCGAGAGATCATCCCGTTACGACAACGATCCAAAGTGAACCTCCTGTGTCCGTGAACGAGTGCCCTCGATTGCTCCTACACATTCTGTGCTGGCTTTTCCATCCTGGCCTTGCCAACAATGCCACTGGTCAAGTCCTGAAAGCCATGAACTGCCAAAATATTTTTCCATGTCCTGATACCATGTCATATCCCGTACTTCTTCCGTCGCTCTTAAGAGTCTTCAGAAGTTGTGATTCGCGACTAGCGCAGGCTCGTCTTCATCTCGCCTTTGGGATTTACACTATGAACAGTAGGGGAGTCAATGTTTTGTTGCTATCCATCCTTTTTTTATTCAATTGAAGATACAAGGGACAAAGGAAAGGACCTTCCAGCCAAACAAGAGTTGCAAGCATGGGGAGCCTCTTATTCGTCATCCTCATCATCGTCCTGGTTGGCGATGTTGAAGTAGCGGAGCTCATAAGTGTTCTTGCTTGAGGCAATGACACGGAGCCAGTCGCGGAGCTGGTGCTTCTTGAGGAACTTCTTTGTAAGGTACTTGAGGTAGCGCTTGGAGAAGTCCTGGTTGGCAGTGACAGTGAGCTTGGCATCATCGCTGCGAGCAATGTTCACCTTGTCGGCGAGACCACCAGTGCGACCCTCGATCTTGATGCGATCGTGAAGGAACTTCTCAAAGGCAGCGGCATCAAAGATCTTGTCACCAGCAGGGCCGGAGCAGTCAATGATGAACTTGTGGGTGACCTTCTTGGTAGCCTTCTAATAACGCCCAACGTGGTCAACAGTCGTGGTTAGTGGGAGAAAAAAAAAATTGTTGTATCGTCGATGGGTGCTTCCACGCAAGGGCAGATCGATGACTGAATGTAGGAATGATGATCAACGCAATCGTCAGGCGACACAAAGCGTCCAGCACGTCCGTATCCATGTCGTCGTCGTTCCGTGTACGGTCCAGTCCATGGGATAACAACAAGTGTGTTTTCAGCGTTCACTCACAGCGGGTGCCATTTCTGAGAATCGGAAAAGTAAGAGAGAGAACCAACCTGTTGCTCACTTCAAGTCAGGTTTTGTTGTTTGGATTCATTCCATCCATCTAAGTCCCCTTATGTTCTGGCGTTCTGGGCAAAAAAATCTATGACTCGGCGCGTGGGGTATCTGAAAAACTTTTTTTTTTTTTTTTTACAACAGCTTAGTCTTCCTTGCAATGAGTAAGAACAAGCTTGCCGCTAGAAAGATAGCAGTGACGATCGAAAAGAACCACGTCAGTCCGTCAGATTCCTGGCCGGGAACTGGCACGTTCATACCCCAGAGACCGGTTACCAGGTTCATCGGCAACAAGATACTGCCTAGAACCGTGAGTTTCGTGAGCACGTCGTTGGTCTCGTTCGAGGCCGAGGTCATCTCAATGTTGATCTGCGCCAGATAGTTCGAGTGCGATCGCGACAGAATTTTCTCGTAGTGCGATAGGTTTTGAAGCATTGTGATGATGTGATCTATGATAGGATGGAAGATATTGTTAAGCAAGTAGGAAGTTGTCCTGCTCCTGCAAGGCACGACATGAGATCACTGTCTCCTACCTTGAATGTCACCCATGAAAAGTCCAATCTCGCCAATGCCCTTTCGCCCCACACGTCCCTCATAGCGCTTGATCAGACCTTTGATGACATCGGCTTTGCCTGTCAGCAACCGTAGCAAGCTCATAACACGCTTTCGACAATTGCCGATCCGTCGTAACATGTCAGCCTGCTCTGATTCTTTCAGGATCAACACCAACTCATCAATCATGTCAACCTCTGTTTCCACCTGGCGGATTAAAGGCGCGAATGTATCTACAATGTCGTCGATGATGGCATAATTGATCCAGTCTATTGAGGAACAAATGAATGCAATGATAAGTTTCCGAGTGGGAGTTATAAGGGGGTTTTCAATATCGCTTTTGCCTTGGAGACAAAGATTACCTGGTGTTACTTCGATCCTCTCCTTTAAATGTCGAATTCTCTTCCTTACATTCCGACAGTGAGGAACAGGCCTGAAATGATACTACGCTCAAATGTCACCACAGATACAGGTTGTTAGCTGCATTAGCCTATGATAGCCTGCCTGTTGTCATCAAACCACGTCGAATAATCCGCTTACAGAGATGATGCCTCCTGGAAAGACAAGGGTATAGAAACTCAGTGCCTGCAGGTAGTTATGACTACTAGGATCCAACACGAATGTTCGGAAACAGACAAAGTAGTAGTTCAGGAACATCTCGCATTTTTCTCGGCCCTCCTCCATCAATATGTCCTCGGTCGTGAGCGGGTGGATTCTAAACACCTACTCTCAGGAAATTCAGAAGAACGATAAGTTGCAGCACTATCCGCAAAAGGGATGCATTAAGATTGGAATTCAGATTGTCTGCATACCTGGCTGAGCATTCGAATCTCATCGTCGGTTGGGGCCAGTACGTCCAACCAAAAGTACCCGGCTTGAAGCATGGAGGACAGGGTCTGGCCCTTGGGTGGGATCTCTCCCAACGTCTGTGCATGAACGGTCACTGAGGCCGTTGAGTAAAGGGTGAATCGGTATGCATCATCCAATGGAACCTATGTAACAACCGTGTTCCATTAGCAACAATCATTTGACCGTGGCATACAATTCAAGTGCAATTCTAACGTCTCTGGTACCTGGTTCTTGTCTCGTTCTCCAAAAAGACTATAGCTGCGATCTGGAAGGGTAGGAGTCCTTGAGGCTATAGTGCCATAATCTGAATCATGAGATCCCTTGGAGGACAGTGGGCCGGAGTTTGTAAATGAGTTACTCAGACCACTGGTCTTCAACTTGGATAACAGGCCGTTGGAACTCTTTGCTTTTGTGTGTTGTGGTCGAGGATTCTTGGTTCTTCCAATCTCAGCACTAGCCCTCAGCTTTTGAAGTTTGACTTGCTCCTGTCGAATGTAGTCCTCAAGAGCATCATAGTCTATATCCAAATCCGTCGACTGAAGTGGGTAGCAAACCTAAGCGGAGTAATACAGCAATAGTCCGTCAAGTTAAAAACTTTGCACGTACAAACAGATCGCCTGCGAAATGTCAAAATATTGATCGCTCATTACATCTTCCTCAGCGACAGAATGCCTTCTACTGGAAAAGTCGTAGCTAGAGTCGGTCACATCCTCGTAGTCATAGTGAAGTGAGGCGCCTTGATTGTCCATGTCCAGAACGCGAGCTCCTTTCTTAGCTTCCTTCTGAATCCGCGATAGTCTGGCATGAAGGGGAACTGGAGAAGGCGTCATGATCCGTGGTAAAGGGCCCATGGTCTCCCCGGCCCGAAGAGCGGAGGAACGCGTTGCCAAAGAGTTCCTGTCTCGCACTGGTTTCGCAGAAATGGTGTGATGAGTCTGATCCACCGTCGACATTTGCGGCATGATCAGTGAATCCTCTGTCAGATCCCTGTTCAATTCAGAGCCACTGCTGTGCGGACTGCGCTGCGGGCTCGTTTCATTGGAATCAGCAACAGTTTGCTTGGACTGACGAGTGTTTCTCCGACTAACCTGTGGTGAGGTCGATTCTGAGTGTGCGGAAGCACCGAATTGACCTACTGATGGCGATCCGTTCATGTAAGTCCCAGATTGCTGCGGTCTGGAAATGCTGGATGTAGACAGAAATGATTGATCCCTCGATGCAGCTAGAGGTCGTGCGGTTCGATGTGAAGATGTCATCTGGGGAGACAACTGGCCATGGCTCTGAAGCTGTCGTTGGAGAGGCTGGTGGTCCATGAACGATTCATTGTAAAGTAAAGACGATGATCCACTGAAACTGTCTGAATAGTGACCTGCATCGATCGATTGAGAAGACGACGAGGAGGTGCGAGCAGACTCTGTGAGTAGCGGTGCCGAGGCCCGATCAAGACTTGTATCCCTTCCTCTATCTCTTTCTCTTTTGCCTCTGCGTTGGCGTGGGTGAGAACGGTCTGATCCTCCGTCACTGTGGCGGCCTTCCTGGGAGCAGTCGGGATCGTCATGGAGACTTAGAATGCTTTTTGACAGGGCAGAGAGTTCTGATGGGGTTCTTCTAACAGAAGGACGATTGCGTGTTGGAGTGGTTGTTGAAGCATCACTTGATCCTTGAGATCTAGGATCCATGGTCTGACAGCAAGATCCAATGATGTGCTGGCGGTCGCTAGGTTGTTCGACAGGACTGAGAGTGGAGGGAGGAAGTGGGTAGGGAAGACGAGAAGTGGGAAGGGAGACAAGATGCAAGTGACAAGTGCATGTGGCCGCCAGCACTTTGTTTGAGAAAAGGAGAGCCACCAGAGAGCACCAGCCCTGAAGGGATCAACAGTTGGGGTCGAGGACGCCACTTCGACGTCATCTTGTACCACCACCAGGATCAAGCAGGCACGGCCCCTCCGCGCCTTGATGGGTTGGGCATTGGTGAAGCGAGTCGGGAGGAAAGCAAATATTTCCCCATGGTGTGTAAAAAAAAAAGCGTGCTAGAATGCTGGAACGCCTCAGGGGAGCCTTGGATGGTCAGAGAGCCAGCTCTGTTCTCAGTAGCGAGGGCTAGTTGGAGCATGCCTCGGATCTTGGGAGGGCACTTAACGCTACGAGGATGGACAGGAAAGCGAGCAGCTCTCCTCACAATATGCAACATGTCGACTTGCACGGTCCTTGCCTCCATGAAATCGTTGAGAACTCCTCGATGAAACCGACGACCGCTTTAGCGGGATACTGAGTGCCCTTGAGGTTGTTCAGTCTTCAGTCTTCCGCTCGAGTGGAGTACTGTCCAAGCGAACACCTTTCACCTTTCCCCAGCCAAAGACACAGGTGTACGTACTCTGAGGCGGACACCAGGCTGTTTATCGTTTCTACGATCTGGTGGCGAAGCGATGCATCGACTACGCCACTCTGCCCATCTCCCACGCCTCACGCTCCCTACATGTACCTTGTCCTCCCAACACTCCACTCCACCACTTTCATTCTTATAGTACTTTCTCACGCCTGTTTCCCTCATATCCATCGCAGAAAGTCTACCGGTAAGGTACCACTTGTGGAAACGTGCTTGGTGGTCAGATGCGTCTCTTGCATGATTCAGTTCCCCCCCTTTTGGCTGCACAGACTCCGTTTGAGAGTACCGCTCATATGATTGCAGTCATGCCTCATCCTCGAGACCTCTCGACGTGGTGCAAGCGACTGTCCCAGGAACTCGAACGTATCAAGCGTCGTTGCATACACGGTCAGAACCAAAATACGAGCCTTGGAGACATCCTCCTCTTTCAGAGTCACACTTTCTCAATATTCCTCCATGGACGAGCGTATCAGGAGTCGTCTTCGGGATCGGCGCATCTGTCCGTACTATCTTTTGACCAATTCCACCATTAAGCAAGCGAACCTATTGGATACAATCGTGCCGTCAAGGATGAAACCACTCACGGCGTCACGTCAAAGAGTGATGATGACACGAGTAATTTAGGCAGCAAAAAAAAAGTATCTCCTTTGTGAAAAACAGAAACGTTGACATCCAATGAGCATTTCCTCGAGATCCTGTCTCAGTTTCCTGGTAAGTCAGCTTTTGCTGGAGATTTATTCGGTTCTCCCAAGCAGTTAGATTTAGCGAGAAGTGTTGAGGATGCTGGTCTTGGCACCCTTGGCGCCCTGCTTGGAGACCTTGGGTTGGCCGCGAGCAGAGCTCTGGGCGCTCTATAAGATATGAACATGGCAGAAATAGGTAAAGCACAGTCAGCAACATACGCATCGTAGATAAATATAGCCGTGATTCAGTGGGGTTAGGATCACGCACCTTGGCCTTCTCAGCTTTCTTGTTGCTTTCGTCAGCCTTCTTCTTTTCCTTGCCATCGCGGAGAGCGGCAGCACGGGCTGCAGCACGGACTTCGGGCTTCTGATTGCGCTTGGCGCGAATAGCCTCCCAGGAAGCACCGACGACAGCACGCTGATGCTTGACGGTACGGCGAGTGCGCTTCTTGGCGACTTCCTCAGAGATTCCCTTCTTGTGCATGCGGCGGAAGAGAACAGTCCAGGAGATCTTGCGAGGGTTCTTGCGTTGCAAGAAGAGAGACTCAGTCTTGCCGTTGACGAAACGGAACGACTAAAGCGAAAGAAGGGGGGAAATAGACACAGTCAGACAGTCGATCGTGATCTAATGTCCAAACGTATTATCGACTCCTGCAAGTGTCATTTTATGTCCTTGGCAAGTTCGGAATGTCCAAGGTGAGCTAGGCGTAGATATCGTTGCCAATTGATGCCAGACAATCCTGAGATCCAGTCCAGCGCTCTGTTTCATGACAATAGTGCTGACAGCTTGGCCTTTAAACGTTCCGTGCTCATTGATCCGTGTTCCTTCCTTCGCTGTTCGTTTGTCATGGATACCGCATACTGTACTACCTAGAACGTACCCTGTTGTCGACACGGACGTAGATCTTGCCCTTGCCGGGGTAGATCTTGGCTCCAGAGAAGGCGCAAAGCTCGATCCTGACAAACAGTGTAGAGTGAAGACATGTCAGAACAGGAAGTGAAAGTTGAGGCGAGTGATGAGGGACGGTGTAGCTGATGGATCGTTGCGCTGATGTGTTTCCACTCCAAGGAGTTCAGTATTCAACGAAAACCACGCTGCCGATCCTGTGCAGTGCTCTGCCTCGAACAAGTGTGCTGACGTATCCTTGTTGTACTTGATCAGCAATCAAGGGTTCCTGCTCAAGGTGGAATCAAGCGTGAATACAAGTCCTGTCATCCAACGTCGACCTTCTTCGCTTTAACTGTTGTCCTGAACGGAAGCACTCCGTTGATGAAGCTTTCCTGACTACAATGGCAGAAAGGTGGGTGCCGAATTGTCGAGGCCATTGATACAGATGGATCCTGGTAGCCCCTGGTAGGTGACGCCAATAATGGAGTGTGTCCATGGATAGTTGGATGATACCCTCCTGTAGAGATTGATGGATGGATGTATTGGTCCATTGGATGTCTCCCTCCCCTCATACTTCATTTTGGACAGAGTAAAATTGAAAGGAGGATCTCCTCCATCAATCACAGCAAAAGATATGCGCCTTGCTCTGTGGCTGAGCACCTCACCATGCGGCAATGTCCCGACATCAAACTTTCTGTGTGCAAAATATTGTATTGAAAATTAAACGATCTATTCTCGAAGATAAAGGGCGACTACAGCACTACAGCCTTCAGGGCGAGGGTGTTGCTTTATGCGCCAGAGTCGTAGTGGGGCATGATAACGCCCTCTGCAACGAGCTTCTGCTTGGCAGCCTCAGCCCTCTTGGCACGGAAATCGATCTCCTCAGGCGTACCACCTCCATGTTGAGGAGGGTGCCATTCGACAAGCAAGTGATCGATGACGGTCCATGCACTCATCTCTGCCAAGTGTGGAACCACCTCATACTCTGCACCTTCGATATCCATCTTAATCACCACGAAATCTTGAGGGAGCGTATTCATGAGCAACCACCGTGCAAGATTGATTCCAGTCAGATCTGTACCCTTGCTCTGAGACTTGATCGCATCTGGGTGGTTGGCATAGATGGAGGATCCCCAGTAATCGTGCGCACCATTGACAGTATCAAGGAAGAAGGTACGGATACCATCCTTGACATCCACGACAGTTGAGGGGAAGATGTTGACCTTGACACCCTTTTGCTCATAGGTCTGCTTGGCCTCGACAAGATGTGTGTTGAAGACAGGGTTGGCTTCAAACAAGAAGATCTCTGCGATCCAGACAAAATTAGAATAGGGGCAAGAATTAGCTCAATGATCTGGACGGAGGGGGAGCGAGTAATGGCACTCTTAGCACAGTGTTAGTCTTACCAGCTTCGTCGTGGGTGGCCCAGGTTGGACGGGGGTAGTCATATGTGTACTTGGCACCTGGGTGTTGCAAGAACACCTCGAGAGAGTCGGCACGGTTGGCTCCCAGATCCACAAAGATGTAGCGGGGCTTGTTGCTCTTAGTAAGTTCGTTGGTGGACACCTGAGAGCGAGGAGTGCTTGTGCTTGTGCTTGTGTATTTGTAGGTACCCACGACAAAGAGGGAGCAGATCACAAAGGCCAGAGGGAAGATCACGTTCCTGTTAGAGGGACCCATCTTGTTGACTTGAGCAAACGGAGAGGATCGAAGGGCAGATGAGAGGACAGATGATGAAGAAAAAGAGAGAAAAGATAAAGGTTGATAAAGTCCGGTCGGGAAGAGAGGGGGCGGACAGGTGGGCTTGAGCACTCCAACCAATTGCATTCCGCCCACCGGACAGTGCTCCCGCGACGTGGTTCGCACTGTCATCCAGAACCTTTGTGTACCATTCGGGTGCAGTACCGTATACAATTTTATTCCTCTTACTCACACTTCACTCAGCACCAATGGCTCTAGATCATGTCCATAAAGTCCACTTCACCATTACCAGGAGAAAGTGGGGCACAGAAAAATCCTGCCATAAGCACGCAGTAGCTTAAGATCAGAATGCTGCCCTTGAAGTAATTGCTCTTCCCCTCAATGTACGTGTAAGTGAGCAAGAAGACAGAGAACAGCATCGTGAACACATCCCACCGAGGGAAGACAAGGTTGAAGGTATAGTTCCATAACAGGGTTTTGCCATGGCTCAACCATGCTGAGACTGCGACCATGGCTGGAATCTGGATCAAGCACACTTGCAACGCATAGGCGGATCCGATCTCCATCGAAAGTGCAATGTTTCCATACATCGCGAACGAGATCGCATTCATGAACTCGGTTACGTTAGGGACCAGTGCAAAGAGCGTCAATCCAAGAAGCTTTTCATCGATAGAGGACACGGCATCAACGCAGTCCACCAGAATTTCTATTAAGAATAAAAGAAAGATGTCAGCACAAGACACCTGGATGGAGGAGATCCTGCCACATATTTGCATTGATGAATTACACACCTGCGATGATAGAGTACAGAACGGTGCAACCAAGAAGAACCGTAGCACTCTTGGCTTTAGACCAATTAGGAGAATCATGGCCTCCGTGTGCCTCGTCGTCGTCATCCTCCTCATCACCATGATCACTCTTCAGAGCATCATGGTCCAGTGTAGAAAACAAGCCTTGAGCGTTGGGGTGCATGGCAGATCCTGCTCCATGTGCCTCTGGCCCAATTCCTCCATGAAGTGAGGTCGAGTGATAGTTGGCAGTCGAATGGCCAGCATCTCCAGACGAAAATCTTCCCATCTCAGCATCATCAGTTGCACCCTGTGGTCGGTTAGCGTTGGTGGCAGGGTGAGGTGCCCCTGTGCCGTAGTGAAGAAGCTGCTGAAGGATGTGCATTGGGAGCAGCTTTTTGTAAATCGAGGAATCTCTGACAGAGCGCGGCTGAGGTTCGTGCCAGATTTGCTTGACGTGGGTCCGAAGAGAGAACCAGATACCGATCAGGTATGCGGATGGCAAGATGATACAGCAAAAGTACATGAGCGGCTTGACCTGCTTTTGGAAGAAGACGTCGTTTGTTGGGTTGGGTTGAGAATGGTAGCATCGCTGGCAAGAGGCTTCGTTGTTGAGAATTTCTGCCTCTGGGCAAGGAGTGCATCGCAACTCGAACTATTGATAAAGGTTAGAAAAAACTGTTAGATGATGTGGCTAGGACACGACATTTCACGCCATTGGAGTTTTCACGGTCATTACCCGTCCATGGATGTTGTAGAACAAGGTTGGGGTCAAGACACCGATCAGGGACATGATCAGCATTGTTGCCGTGACACCTATTCACATTGCATGGTTACATCATCAGACATTGTGCGAACAATCCAGGAAGGTTGAAATGTATATCGCGTGGGAATCTTACCAGCACTTTTCGCGTTGAATTTTTGTTCCTTCTTCTTCACTGCACCGCCCATCATACTGACACCGGGCATGAGCAAAAGGCCAGCGAGGAAGCTTCCGATCAGAGCGCCTTCGGTAATCAATCCTTTGCCCTGGGTCAATGCCACGGAGTACAGAATGATTTCGATGATGGAACCGAAAGTAGCATTGATGACGGCACCCATTCCCAACGACGATTGCGCAGAGATAGAGGACACTGCCATACCAATGAAATAGGAGAGCGGAATCACTGAGGCCAGTCCAAGCGAGAAGATGAAGCCCGGGGTAGTGATCACCGAGTGGTGTCCCAGTACTTTCGTGAGGACATATTCGTCCAAGATTGTGAAGAAAACAATCGGCATCAGGTTGATAAAAATGATGTTGGTGCCATCATATGTGTACTTGTAGTACTGCAATCCAATGGCGTCATAAGTGCAGAGAAGGATTTCCGAGTGCTGTAAAGATGGCCTCAATGAACTTCCGCGTTTGAAGTGCAATCGAAGCGGGTGGCGGTGAAGATGGGTCGCCAATACGTAGGTGAGTTTGCCCATAGGAATTGACACGACCATGAACCAGCACAAACAGGATACAAGCAAGTGGAGAGGACCTATACCGACGAACGCGGTCAAGCATTAGACAAGGAGGCAATCAAGAAAGGGCGGTACGATTCAGGACTACACGTTATGTATGTGGACTTACCGATTAGGAGATAATAGAATCCATAGTAGACGATTCCGCCAAGTCCGAGGTGATAAATAGTTCGTGGAAAGTTCTTGATGGTCCTAGCAATCGAAACGCGCCTCTTTGTGCGCTCTCGGTCCATTGTCGAGCTGTTTCTCTGAAGCAATGGCCGAGATTCGTCGGGCGGTGAGTGGTAAGTGTGTCGTCTGTTTCCGGTGCCGTACCCCTGTCCATGGCCATTGCTACTGCTCGCTGCATAGTGATGTCTGTTGGATTCGGATGCTGAATGCGAATGCAATTCTTCTGTTTTGACCTCGCCAGGGTACAACTCTCGCTCGACGTACTGCCCAAAGGGCCACAGCAGATAGAAACTAAGACCCAGTACCACACTTCCGTAGTCGGCCCCTCCAAATGGCGTCAGGAAAAGTATAATTGAGATCAAGACACACACAAGTGCCAGCCACCACCCGAAAACGAGTGTCCACAGGATATTCCCAAAGGACAAATAGAGGTCTGGGGAGGGTTGGGAGTGCAAGGCCGAGTCTGCCCTCTGTTGGACTGAGCGCGTCTTCTTGTACAATGCTGGTTTCCACAGGGGCAGGCCAAAAGGATGGGTTTGGTTGATTGTCTATGTGAGCAATGATTGAACCATGACGTGTTAGTGGAATGATCGGTGCCACGAGTGCTGACAGGATCGCCATGCATTAAAAAAAGGGGCAACAGAGGGGGATGAATAGGAGACATTGATCACACGGGGAACAGGAGGTCTTGTATAACGGTTTAGCCCAGCAGGCTGCGCTCCTTTTTTTTTGTCACAAGAGACAGGGGGATGGTGCTGAGTGATGACCCCGCTTTTTAGTGGTGACTCGTGAGCACTCAAAGTGTCAGGGCACGAGGAACAATGACGACTCAGGAACAAAGGGGGGCTTTGGGATCATTCATACCTCCTGTCGGTCCTTGAGCGTGAGAGGTTCCATGTCGCTATCGCCATCTTCGATTCCATCGTCAGACCCGCCTGCAAAAGTCGGGTCACGACCATCAAACGACCGTACATCGTACTCATCATCGGGATGAAGTCGAACGGATCGTCTAGAACTGGCACGTCTCATGTTGCTGTGGCTGGGTCTACTCCCTAGATAGCGCTCGTCTGATTCGTCGGATGCACTCTCGTCTTCCTCCTCAATGTCAGAAGACCTACTGCGAAGCCGAACTGAAGACCGCGTCGACCCAGGGCCGGCATGGGATCGTCGTCGTCGACTAGAGTGAGACGATGACAATGATGGTCCTGCGGTGGAATGTCGGTAAGAAGGGGATGACTTTGGTCGCCGTGAGCTTGGTCCAGAGGTCATCGATCCGGTTGAGGGAAGTCGGTGAGGAGGGGGTCGTCCATGGCTCGATGAAAATGATTCTTGTGATGGCTGATGGTATCTAACGGTGGAGTTGGAGGCCGTCGAGTCGACAGAGTTGATAGAGACACGTCTGGTGTCGAGTGGTGTAGGAGTGGCGGATTCTGAACGATTGTCTTCATGCATGGCAGCTCCGACCTCTTCGCTAAGCTCCAAGTGCTCTAGATCAGCGCTTAGGTTGTTGACCCGTGAATGGGACATGTTGTCTATTGCTCCTGCTTATCCGCGTAACAAAGTATTGGACCGACTGACAATGACAATGAAGATCGACGGAGGGCGGCCCGAGGCAATCGACAGGTGAAAGAGGGAAATAGGAGGTAGGGTGGATTGGAGAAAGAGTCAAGAGAAGAGGAAAGGAGTGGCGAGCCTCGCTGACCCCTTTTATGCAGAGGGCATTGGCCAGCAGGTGTGGATTGCCTGCTGGTCCACAGCCAAGGAAGACCCAGAATGGCAGTCATGACGAATGGGGGCATGCACATGCTCCTCGCCCGCGAGGCTACACTTGCTTCCTGTCGTACTTCTCACTGCACTGTGCTACTTCTCTTCTCTGCCCGGCCTCCTTAGCCCCTCAGCAGCCGAATCCCCACACCCAGTCTAACACAGCGGAGCTGAGAGGCACATACACCTTCACCCCTCGTCATTTGCCACACGACAAATGCTGCTGCAACAAGTTTGTCCCGGAAAGACAAGCGCGTCTCTGCAGAGTATCAACGCAGCTCACTACAACACAAAGCGCTACATCGTATGTCCCCCCTTCCACTTGGCAACAGCAGCATGCACTATGTGATATCGCCCTATGGACGCCTCTCTTATTGCATTCTCGTCATAGCTCTATGCAGCAACAGATTCAGTCGTGATCTGCGATGCTTCTTTCAGACCCATCCAGATCCTCTTCCTCCAGAGCGACTCAAAGGAAAGGCAGAATCAGACCGTGTCCGCGGTGGTTATGTCTGAGTTCGACGGGAAGGCAAGTGTTGTCCTGATCCTTCCACTCTGTCTGACTCGTTCGAAAGTTCCCACCCTTTGACACATGCCTTGTCTTCTTCCACGCTCCGCACACGTAGATTGCAGTCACGACGGAACACCACGTTCTAGTGTACGCACCCAAGGGTCTCGTCAAGGATGGTGAAAGGGTAAGGTGCGGCCTCCAAGTCAAGACTCGTTATCCAGATATGATCCACAAACTCACCGGGTCTCTGTCGTCGTATTAGATCGAATCTTGGAATCTACACGCTACTTTGGATTGTGGAGGAGTAGCTTCACTTGCTTGGAGGAACGATGGTTAGTGAAGGTACTTCATACTTTGGGCTTTGCGTTACACATCCGGTACCTATGCTAAGCAACCTTGTGTTTGGTGAACAGGATACCTTTTGACAGGAGGTGATCATCTCACACTCTGGGATGGTCAGGATGGTCACTGGAGACAACGATGGCAACAAAGGTAGTAACAACGATGGCAATACAACTGCCATGCCTCTCTGACGATCTAGTATGGTTCATCTGGGTGCTGACTCCAAACTGTCCAACGGCCTGTATTAGACAAGGATCGTGCATTGATCTTATCCAGTTCTCGCCGGATGGCAAGTTGTTTGCGTCAATGGCGAAGGTATGTTACCACGAGTTGCCGAGTATTGCGATCATAGTTCAAACAAAGTCAGTGAACTCACATCAAGACATTTGAATTACCATTAGAATGACAGACTGGTTAAAGTTTGGCACCAACACGCAGGTATCGAAAGGAGACAGTCCAAGGCGCTATCAAGGACACTATGGATTGGTGAAAAATAACATACTTCTTCGTATCAGATGGAACTATGGATTTTAGGTTCTCATATCTGCCTCACCCTAGAGCAGTTTCCAACTTTTCATGGCGCAAAGAAAAGACCAACTCGACGTAAGTGTTCCTCAACTGGAAGCGTTAAAGGAAAGCTCAACGCAACGGATCGATGCTAACTATTACTTATTCACTAGTTCTCCGGAGCCCCCTATTAACGTGCTCTTTACTATGGCGCGGGATGGAATATGTCGCATATGGTCACCACTTATTCTCCATCAGCCAGCATCCATGTCGATGTGCGCAATCATTGATCCCAACCAGTGGCTCGTGTCTCAACAGCAACAATCCACTGCTCAATACCCAATCCACGCTCTGGATGGCATGGAATTTGCGATGGCTGTAGAATACGCAGCTAGCAAGACTGTTGACAAGAACAACGATGCTAATAGTATCCGTCTTAGGAGGCTGCAGGAAATCGTCAGAGACACGGCGGATCTCTTCTTCCAGATTCAAGATGATGGATCGATGATCATCTGGGGTGTTCAGGTAGAGCAGCAACAGTCATTTGAATCTAACTGGAAATCGATCTGCTGGAATTTATGCTAAGAATAGTGGCGTTCTCGGTTGGATGACTGACTAGAATCTTGGCCAAGTACCCCAAAGATTGCCTCGCGTACTTCTGGTCCTGAGAATATCTCAAGCAGTCAATTCCCGGGAGGCGTCGTTCTTCATGAAAAACATCATTACATACCATGATACAACCCTGGCTCGATCCAGAGGTAAAGGAATCATCCAACGGACTATTAGCTTAGGGGGCATGCTCGGAAACTATACCAAGAACTAACTCAAATTGCTTCATCTAGGCTCTCCAGCGGATGTCACCATCGTTGGTCAGAGTCACGGAGGCCGCGTGAGTTGTTTCTCTGTCAACATGATGGAACTTTTCGATGGCGGAAACAACTTAGCTGGACTGGGTTTGAGGCAATCGTGGACAGGACAGCAGAGTCGAATCAAAGCGATTGTCAAAGATCATCGACAGCTCTGCTTTACCTCGCTCGGCGATCTGGGTGATATATCCTTGTGGAAACTGAAGACGCCAAGGGTAGGATCATAACTCTATGCGTGTCGCTATTCAACAAATGATAGTGTCGAGTCCAGAATCTGACTTGTGTCACAGTTTGGCCATAGAGTGGCAGCAGGTCTGGTCGAGGTTGGTTCTCTCACAATTGGCACTCGGAATGTTCAACTAGTGACACCTGCTTGGGAAGGTGCGTCGCAACAGCCATCATCTTTTAAAAAGTCTGGCAGCAAGCTTTGTAGTTGATTGCCGAGTATCGAGATCCTTGTTCGCGCTAACGCTTCTTTTTTTTGTAGGAGGATCGTTCATGGTATATGATGGTCAGCGAATCACTCTTTATACAGCGAATGAGAGCACAGAGTGCTTGGAAGTCCTCGATCTACCAGATTATGACCCCAGCTACCCATTGATATTGCTGGATTCATTTGAGATACCCTATTTGATTGAGGTGGATGGGCCATCAGGAAAGACGACAGATGTTTCGTGGAGACGATACATTCTAGGCCTCAGCCCAGAGGCTAACACTGTATTCACCTGGCAGCGTACCGACAGTGGACATCCGACACTGTTTTCTAAAGAGCATCTTCCGCCGTCATCTATCACACACGCCGTAACTGTGGAGTCATATGCTGGAACATTGCCAAAATCCCTTCATTCGACACATGTCAACGTCTTTGCTACTTATTCAAAGGAAGAATCCAATATCTCGTACTGGAACTGTGAGAATAACTTTCACGCTCACAAGAACAACCGACTATGGCAGAGAGCAGAGAGTATACCGATAAAGGACAATATGAAGCTCTTTCAGTGCGGTGCAAACGGAAAGCTAGCCATCGGTACGTAAAAAGCATATTCACACTTGATAACCAATGGTGTTTCCCTACTTGTCTAGACGGTACTGAACGATACATAACTGCTCTGATCATAGTGTATGAAAACACGGATGGTACTTGCGACTTGGAGATCTGGGATTCCGTGGGTGGTAGGGCCATCGGTCGACTGGAGAGCCGGTTCACAGGACTTGGACCAATATATGACCTAGATTGGATGGTTACAGCAGATGCAAGGCACAATCTCGCAGTAGCTTTCAAAAGCAAAGTGTCAATGTACTCGCCGCAGCGCACGGACACTGTCACCGACCCTCCTCTATGGATGCGTTTTCTCGACATCGACCTTCCATCCTTCATCAATCACCCAATATCGTCCATCGCCTGGCTTGATATGGGAACCCTTTCTGTCGGCGCAGGAGGCACGATGCTTCTCTACAGCAAATGGTTCAGCGAGGATTACATGACTATCGCACCTGGCTTCGAAGATGTGGGTACAGCACCAACCCTGCATCATGCCCTATCATCAATACATGGACCATTGGCAGACTACCATCCCAACCTTTTGACGGAATTCTTCCTCTGGGGTATGTTCAAATCTTGAAATTGTTGTGATCACTCGACATTAAAACACTATTAAAAACTAACCGTATCTTTTGTTGATGTGCACAGGCAAATTTGAGGTCGTCCGAAAGATTCTCTTCAGTCTCTACCACTACATGAGCTATGTGAATGAAAGTGGCGACACAACGACAGGTCCTTTACCAATTCCACTTGAAACCATTCTCAAAGCCGATGTGGTAATGTAGTCAGTTACCTTTAATTTTGGCCCTTGACGACGATGCGTTCAGTGGCCGAGCAAGGCAATTGTTTTTTTTTTAAGTCTAACACATCATTGGGATTCATAGGCAGCGAATCCCATGAAAGCAGATCACGGCGACCTGTTTATGAGTGATGATGACTACAAGAGGTAATACGCAGGAGGGGTTTTTTTTTTTTGATATAATGAAAGCAATGATGACTGCAGGGGTAAACTAACCACATGAGATCGACATTTATAGTGCGGACGAGAACAAGTTTTTGAATGATAAGACGAGCAAGGAGATGATCGAGTATTTGACCAGGGTTCAGCTGCCCGGATTGTCCAATAACGCTCAATTGCAGCTCTGTGCGTTCATCGAGGGATTTGCACGAGTAAGATTATGAATGATTAATACTCGATGCCTCTATGCGGCGCCGGTATTACTCCGTGGGACCCTGAGACTCTAAGCTCACGCATTGATCACTACGATAGATAGACAAACAGCACGGGTCCGTTGACAATAGCGGGTTGCGATTCTTGATCTCCGTTCGACGATTCAATTATCTCTCCTTCATGTTGCCTCCAAGTCAGCGCCAGAGCATGCTTAGCTATCGTGACATTACCTGGGCATACCATAGTGAATCACAGGTACAGTCTTCAAGATAGTCATGTTGCATTGCGCACAAAGATGGGCGAAATTGGAAGGGCTTACACACATCGCTCCCGTTAGGATGCCTTGTTGAGCTTTTGTACCGATTCTCTAAAAACTCCCATGGCTTGGACAGAGGCTAAGACTTTGGGGCTGTTCTTATGGATGCGCAAGAAGGAAACCATGGTACGATATCTAAAGCATTGTTTTTCCCGACCCATTGCTTGTTCCTGACCCCTTTTCTAAAATCCAAGCTCAAACAAACTAACGGTCGCCATATCTTTTTTTTTGCATTTGTTAATTGATTTAGATCAAGCAAATGGAAGTCGTTGCTCGGAACCAATACATGGGGAAGGATGACACCAAGGATCCAGTTTCATGTTCGCTGCTCTACATCGCACTCAGAAAGAAGAAGCTACTACAGGGATTGTGGAGGACAGCTCATGGCCATCCAGAACAAGGGAAGATGGTGACATTTTTGTCTAACGACTTTGAGCAAGAGCGGTGGAGGACAGCCGCGCTCAAAAATGCGTTTGTCCTTCTTGGCAAGCAGCGATTTCGTAAGCTATCACGGCGATTCGTGTGTCTGCCATCGTTCATGTTGGCAAACCTGTTTTGACTCATTGCGCCTTTTGCCGGTTCTCTCTTCAGTCTACGCGGCCGCCTTCTTCTTACTCGCTGACAAGTTACAAGATGCTGTGAATGTCTGTATGAAGAATCTGGGTGACTTTCAACTAGCCATCGCTATCTGTCGAGCGTATGAGCAAGGTACCCAGTCATTGAATCGTTGATGCATTTGATTGTTTAGCCTAATACTGATTGAATTGAACTAACAATGATACCCTTCTGTTTCCCAGAGGAGAGAGGCCCGGTCTTGACACAGTTGTTACAGGGTTTGTTGAACACAACCACAGACCCCTGGCTTCTCAGTTTAATTCACTCAATGCTGGGAGAGTCCTTGAAAGCCATCCGAGCCACCTTGGTAAGTTGTACCTAGCATTCGGTTGTGGGGTATGGAGCTACAATATGGTGCAATCTAATAACGAATGTCCGATGTCTTGACAATAGTGCGAGGAACCCAAGGACCTATCTACAGAAAATGCACTAACGCGCTCGCATCGTGACCCTTCGTTGTTGATCCTGTATCGTCATCTTCGCACACACACGCCCAATGCGTCCGTTTACGAAGGAGACGAGGAATTCTTCGCGGTAGTTCGGGCTGCAGAGGCGTACGAGCATTACGGATGCCCACTACTTAGTCTTGTGATCTTGAAGCACTGGGGCTATGTTACATCAGTTGACTCTTCAAACAAGCACACAAAGAGTGCCAGGAACCTGCTTCAAGTTCGTCGGGAAAGCATCTACGGTAGCATGAACTCTACAAGCACGTCATCATTCATGGGGTTATCTCGAACGGCAGAAAGTCCAAAGGCCATCAGCAATGGGATCCTGGACTTCGATAACTTTTCCACCATGAAGACTGCGCCCAAGCGGAGCTCTAATGAGGAACAGGACACACCAAAGCCTAATGGAATGTCGCTAATGGGTGGATTCAAGAGTGC
>Ga0247824_10000214_pt1 | contig 26078 bp, 22 predicted proteins | sample 13C_PalmiticAcid_FD_194412 | JGI IMG/M metagenome (GOLD analysis project Ga0247824, IMG submission 194412) | Soil microbial communities from agricultural site in Penn Yan, New York, United States - 13C_PalmiticAcid_Day48 | ecosystem: Environmental > Terrestrial > Soil > Agricultural land...
GGGGGGAGAGTGAGATGAGGATGGGTTAAGGGGGGGTTGTGAGCTGGGTTGAGTGTGGACTCGAGTCCATGGTCATTATCGGAGGGCACTTGGTCGAATCACTCGCACACCTCACCTCCATATCCCATACACAAGGCATAAAACCGAGCGAAGACAGAACAAAGCAAGTGAGCAAAACAGCAACCCGTCAGTGTCTTGTCCCTCCACCCAAACGGCATACCATAAATAACCCTCCCAGTCCTATCCCCTTCCGTCTTCCTTGCCGCCGCAGCTGAGATGCAGGAGCCGTTTCGTCCCACGTGCTGGGGCTGCTCCCGCCCCGTCGTGATTGGATGGTGCCTTGCATCTAAACTGAGGCGGGCTACGGCGGCTGTGTACGGTGGTGCAGCAGGCTGCAACCTTGCCTCGCTCGCCCCCGCTTCAGCCGAGGTGGTTCGTAAAATGTCATCTTCCTGTCTGTCCGCCGGTCTGTCCGTCTGTCTGTTTAGGATTTAGAATTGTCATTGGTGATGTGTATGGAGTGTGAGTGAGGACAGGGGATAGAACAGGGTGGGTTGCTTAGTGAGGGACATTGACAGAGGTCCAGCATTCAGGAGAGCAGTTGGGTACACAGCACTCAGGCTCGGGATACTTGCAATGTTCTGTTACTTGCCGCTTGCAAGTTCGACGCAAGACATGGCTGGCAAGAGTCTAGCAAGATCATGTCTCTGTACATAGGAAACCCATATGTGGTTCAGGATCCCAGAACCTCCAACGCCAACAATGTAAACACACATGCCCCTACAAGCATACTCAGCCCGAGAAGTTACCCCACGACACTGGGACGCCGTCCATCCCACCCATCCAGACCCGGACAATCCACCGCGTCCTCCCTGCCTAGCCCAACTCCCGCCGCCCCTTACGCGGCTTCATCGCCCAGTCCTTCGTCCGAAGCCTCTAGCTCCTGGCCAAGCTGAGCAACCCGCTCGCAGCCCCTCCTCGGCCTTCCAGATCCTCCTCCCCATCCCCCACCAGACTCCCCTTCCCGGTCGGGCCCAGCGTGGCCACCCCATCCGTCGCCGTCCGCGGCCGAGGCGGCACACCGGCTTCCGCGTATCCTCTTGTTCCCACCACCTCGGACTGCCGTCGCTGATGCTGGTGCTGATGCTGGTGTTGTGAGTGGGAGTGCTGCCGTTGATGCTGATGTTGATTCAATCGATCCTCACCACTTCCGGTCCCCGACCCACCCTCCTGTCTCTCCCCTTGTTGCTGCTGCTGTTCCGCCTCGGAGCCGACGCTGAGACTGCTGCTCCCCCTCCGCAGCGGGGCACCGGGTAATGGCCGTCTACTTCCCCTCCCCGCGCCGCTCGTGGCATGTGCGCCTGTTCCAGGAAATGACGCCGACACGGATGTTGCGCCCTGGTCCCGGCGGGGAGAGTTGTGACTGTAGGAAAAGGATCCCGGGCGGGAGAGGCTTCGGGACGACCCGATGTGCCGCATCTCCAGTCGGTCGAGCGGCACGTCGGTCTGGTTGGTGCGGACCTTGTAGCTTGCTAGGCCGAGGCGGAGGCGGAGGATTTCGGCTTTCTGTTGCGGGGGCGGTTCTGTCAGTATGCTGGTCCGCATTGGGAGAAGTAGGAGCTGAGGATGATGGAGGGAAATTGGAGCTGAGGGTGTGTACATACCTCTCTCGCCTGCTCACGCGTCAACCTCGCGCGGGGACGCGGAGGCAACGGTGCCACGGCCGGCGGCGCTGGTGCAGGCCCTGAGAGGTCTGGCTCGGTGAGAATGGTCACCTGCGAGTTGTCGACGGCCGAGGTGTCAAAGACAGACGAAGTGTCCGGAGAGGCGGAGCGGTGGCGGGCTGTTGTGGTTGTTCTGGTTGTGGATGTTGAGGGGGGCGGCGACTAGACGGGGTCAGCATTGCCAGTAACAACCGCCTAGAGGCTAGAGCAAAGCAAACACCAGGGAGAAACATACTTGGCCGCGACCCTCCCTCGCACTATCATCAAGACACGCCCTCTTCGCCGCGGGCTCGCCTTCCCCCACCTCACGCGACGCCATTCCCAGCGACGACGGCGAGGTCCGTTTCCTCGACTCGGCGGCCCGCTCCGGGGTCTTTGACACAGCGTCTCGTTCCCGAACCGTCGTTCCCGTCTGTCGTGGCACGAAAGGCCTTCCCAGCTTTACCGGACTCAGTGCCGGTGCCGACAACTTGCCATCGTGCCTGGCCTTGGGATTGGGCGAGCACGCGTTGGGGTCCAGCGCCCCCAGGACGCGACGTTTGGCAGGCGATGCATCCATGTTTGGCTGGCGATTGGTAGGTAGCGTAGGGACTGCACAGGTAAATAAAGTACCTGTAGGTGCCGTGTGTCGGTGGGTTTAAATACGCCGCGCCTGTGCCGTGGCGACGATCGAGTGCCTCTGCAAACAAACACCCAAACCAAATAAACGATCGGAACCCGAGGTCAGGCACCCGAGGTCAGAAAAGCACCCAGCTGATGTTGACTTGACGAGCCCCAAGGTTCAGTTCAGTAAGGACAGAGGGAGAGGGAGGCAAAACACCCAAATGTTCAAGACACGCGCAACCACCAGGACAGGAAAAGCAAAAGAAACCGCTCCAGCGCCCCTCGAACTAATAAATGGATGGACGGAACAGGAACCCCAAAACGCGTCTGTCGAAGGCGGGACACGAAACCCACTGTATTGCGTCCCCACCCACCACAACGCGGCGAGCGAGGGGGACACGCACCTGAAAATACAGTGGACCTCCCCAATCCGGCAACTTCCAAACACGCGTTCGTCCCAAGCACACCCCACAAGCCACAAACCACGCGTTTTGCAGGCGCCAACCCTGAAGGTTGCCGTCAGGGTTAGGCCGCCTCCACTGCAACTTCCCTCAACGGGCCCACTGCACCCTGGCAGATGGGACGCCCGATGGAGCTTCCCGCCCGCTAAATTTACAGGGATCGACGCGCCACGCTTCGGCGGCCGCCCCGCCTGGTCGCGGAGGTGTCCACTTGATGCAGGAACCGCGACTTGCATTTTCACGGGCGGCTCAGTGCAGATTGGGGAAAGGAAGGGACATCCCCCAAGGTGAGGACGGAATGTAGAGTGTCGAGGCAAGATGAGGGGGGCCTCGTTGAGGACTTCAGGGGAAAGGAACATTACAGATCTGAAGAATTTGAGCTGGGATGATAGATATATGTGGTTAAGGAAGGCATTTATCGTGGAGTTGGGGGATTGAAGAAACGCCGAGTTTGTGTTACATCACGCTGGGCCGAATTCATTTCTTCAACCTCGCCTCACTTTACCTACCTACGTACGGCGTCTACGCAACCACCAGAGACACAGAAACGCAAAGTTTCATCAAACCGTCAACCTAATCATCCACAACTAAGTCAGGTTATTCCTATCAGACTATTCCAAAACCAACCATCCCCAACACAAGCGTCGCGTGGGATCTATAAACCCAGAAACAAAAACCACAACCACAAAACACAAAAGCCCCACGCAGTAACAGCAGCAACAGTGGTAATAGTTGTGACAATGTACAATGAATGGGTATCACCCCCCTTGCCCGGTTCCAGGTTTTAACTAGGTATTAAACCTGCAAAGAAAACATGCCCCCTCCCTCCCCTTCCTCCTTATCCCGAACCCAAGAACCAGAACCACAACCAGAAACTCCTCCAGGGCACCAAGGGTCCGTGTCCGTCCCGCAAGAAATGATCACACACCACCAACTCAACCACCGACCGATCGACCAACAGCCCCAAGGTGGTGTAGACCACGTGCGTCAAAACTGTCAAAAAAGAGTAACAGCAGGACAGAAAAAGAAACAAAAAAGGGGGAACACCACTTGTGAGGAACCAAAGCCAGCCCCAAAAATGTGTCCGAGATGAACCTCCAAGGATACAGCAAAACCCAAGATTACGCCAACTCCCTCCTTTTTCCTTCCAACCCAGTCCCGGTCCCGGCTTGGAAAGATCAAATGCATAGCCCAACCCCCAGCGCACAACTCTCCCCCTTCATCCCCGTCGTATATGACCGAACCCCCAATCACCCTTCTCATCTTCTCCAAACACTGTGTACCGACGTGTCATTTCCCTCCAATGTCGTGGTGGCGCCGCCCCCCAATACGCCTAGCGGGAACCCCGTCCTGCCAACGTCCCAATCAATAAAATCCAAAACCCCTGAACCCACTTCTTCCCCCTCTTCTCTTCCATTTTCCCTAAAAATCCGTGTACAACGACTGGTCCACCCTAAACGGCTTGTTGAAGTCCGTCTGCATGTCCTCCAGCGAGAACATCATCGGGTCGTGCATGTACAGATCCGCGTCGGCGACCGCCTCAAAGTTGTCCATGTTGATGTTGTCCATGTCCCACAGCAAGTCGTTGTCGAATCCCTGCACGTTCAGCCCAATGTCCAGCACCGCCTGCTCGTGAATGTCGCTCGTCGGTTCCGACACCCCGCTGCTGTCCTTGCTCGACTCGGGCGTGTCGTTGGGCGTCAGCGAGCGGTACGTGCCAAAGTCGGGCAGGAAGCCACCCGTGACGGCCTCCAGGGACCGGCCGAGGCCCGAGAAGAGGTCCTGCGGGTCGACGGTCGAGCCCGCCCACGGGTCCTCCATAGCTGGGACCAGCGGCGTTCCGGCGCCCTGCCTGGCTGGCACCGTCTTGCCGGGGGTGCCGGCACTGTCCCCGGGCTTGGCACCCGCTGCACTACCCTGGCGCTGCATCGATGCGCCGCGGGACATGGGCGTCGCGCCCGGCTTCTGGCCCTGCTTGGAGCGACTGGCGGCCATGGCTGCCACTGCCGGGGCCGGGACGCCCTGGTTGTTCGGCTTGGGATGTGCCTTAGGCTTGCCTTGCGCGTCCAGCCCCAGCGCCGCCGCCATCTGCTCCTGCACGAAGCCGAAAGGATTCTCGTACGGCTTGACGTGCTCTTCTTGTCGGTGAGCATTGAGCGCCTCCTCTGTCGAAAAGCCAATCAAACTCATCTCGCATCCGGGCTCCGGGCAAGTGAGTTTGGGCGGCTCTGGTTTCCTGACATTCACGGGCGACGGGGCGTTGACCTGCGGCGACGGCGCGCCGACAGCCTGCTGCTGAGCCGCGGGTGGAGACGCCTGGCCTGCTCCGGTCTTGGCCTTCTTGCGGGCAGGGGGGATAACCAGGTTCGCCTGCGTGATCCGCTGTTCGCTGAGATACTCGGGGTTTCCGGCGGGCGACTTCTGGAGGCCAAACTGGAAGGGTGGTTGCGCCGTCGTTGGCGCGGCGGGGGCCTGTGCCGTCTTGCCGACCGTCCTGTTCTGCGCCTGCTTGAGGGCCTGGGTCTGTTTCTCCAGGTTCGCGGCGCTCAGAGGGGACGGCTGCGGGGGTCGCTGGACTTCAGCCTGGACGCCGGCCGATGGTCCGTCTTGGCTCGCTGTTCTCTTGAGCATGCCGATGTCTTGCAGCATGCTGTCCATCATGTTGATGTATTGATCTAGCTCGTCCTTGGAAATGGTCAACGTGTCCCGCACCTGCGTCATCGCATCGACATCGGTGAATTGGCGGCCCACTTTGTAGCGCTGGACACTGCATTAGCACACTCCTGACCTGTGAGCCGCAGGAGGGAAGAATCTACACATACCGTCTTGAAGAACATCCTCGCCCGTGAGTCGTCTTTGGTGAGGTGGTACCACTTTGCAATGTTCGACGCGGCACGGAGCTGCCCAATCCTGTCGACTGCAGCGCCGAGTTTGAGGCGCGTCTCGGCGAGTTCTGCTGGCGACATCGCCAACGGTTTCTCCTTGCTCACCTCCTGAAGCGCGAGGCGATGGCCTTCTTCGGCAACCTCTCTCAGCCGGCTGACGCTTTGCGGCGGCCCGGTTTGCGGCGGCCCGGCTCGAGTCCGCAAGACGTAGGCTCTTTGTTCCGGCGCAAGTTTTGTGAGTTGCTCCGGTGAGAATTTGGCAAGTTGTTCTGGCGACAGCTTCATAAGCTGCTCCATCGTCGGCTTCGGGCCTGCCTGTGGGGGCCGGGCACCCGGCTGGGGAGCGGGCCGTTGCATGGCATTCCCTTGTTGGCCGGTCGGATCCCCCGCTTCATCCGGATTGGGCCGCTTCAGGTTCTTCGCCGCCGTGGCAGGCGATGGGTTGAGGGCCCCGCGAGCCGGCAACCCGGTTCCTAGAGAGGGAGCCGCCGCCATGTCCACCATCTGAGCGCCTGCAGGCTTCTGCTGAGCAGCTTGCTGGTGCATTCCCTGTGCAACGTTCGGGTGTGGTGCTGGGATGACGCCACCCTGCTGGGTCGTTGGCGTTGGAGGGACCGGCATGGCGGCTTTCTGTGGTCCTGCGGCGGGGTTGTTGTTGTTGCCCCGTGCTTGCTGTGATTGTTGGAACTGCTCCCAAGCCTTCTTCGCATAGCCATCCCGTTTCGCCTTCCTCAGGAGCTCGCTTAGAGCATCGTCAGACATGGCCTGACACCGCTGATCCCGCTGACGTGCGGCTTCGAGCTCCTGCCGCGTCACATGAGAGAGAGCAGGTGGGTACGAGAAGCCGGGAGGCAAAGGTTGAGGTTGGAACCCGGGCTGTTGGGGAACGGGGCCACCCGGGGGCTGAGGGCCTGGGACCGCAACCGGGGCCGTCGGCGCCTTCTTCTTGTCCAGCATGGCCTTGAACTGCATGAATTGGTAGTTGTTCAGGTGGCTGTGCATCTGGGGAGGGAGCGCGGCGGGGTTATTCTGGATGAACTGCTTCAGCTGAACCCATTTCCGGATCTCGGGCGGTATGGAGCCGCGCATGCGGGTCAAAATCTGCACCGGTATATCCATGTTGTTCATGGCAGCCCGGCCTTGTGGGCTCTGAATGATGGCCAAGAGGTGTTCTTTTTCAGCCGCCAGTTGCTGCTGCTGCTGCAACGTAGGTGGCTGGCCTGTGGGCTGCATCGCGCCGTTGTTTTTCTGGTTCGCGTTCAGGAGCGCAGCCTGGTTCGCACCGGGCATCGGGCCACCCTGGATCTGTCCCGGCATCCCAGGTATCATGCCCGGCTTGGGGCCCGGGAAGCCGTTGTTCCCCGCGCGTTGGTGTTCCTGCAGCTTCGCATAAAACTCCCTCATCGCGCCGTTCTCTGGTACCGCACCCATGGCCGCCCGGGCCTCGGGATTGAGGTTCGGTACCATTCCTGCCATGGCAGCGTTGTTCATGTTCCCCTGCAGCGACTGCGGCCTCGTGTTGTTCTGATGGTTGAATTGCGGGTTGAGTGTGGCAGCCATTGGTGTGTTGCCCTGGTTCATGGCCTGCCCGTTGCCTTGGCCCATGGGGACGGGAGGCTGTCGCATTGGCGCGTTTAACGTGTTCATCGCTGGACTTTGGGACGCCTGTGGGGGTGCACTCTGGGCTCCCATGGCCCCCGGCTGGCCCTGCATGACCCGGCCGGCAACTGCTCGCACCCCGGGTTGTGCCTGAACCTGAGCGGCGGTGGGATCCAGCTGAACCTGTTGTATCCCGAACGTCTGCTGTACCTGCGGGGGAAGTGGCGTGTGGTTCGGGCCCGGGTGGTTGACGGGTGCGGGTTGTGGCGGAAGTCCAGGTATTTGACCCGGCGTCGCGTTCCGCCCGGGAGCGGCACTGGCCGGCACCACCACTTGCCCGGCTTGCTGCGCACGCAGGCCGAGTTGCTGCTCGTTCCGGATACTCTCCATGTTTGGGGCAAATGCTTGGCCATCTGCCATTCCCGGTTGCTGGCCCAAAGTGTTCATGAGGGCGGGATTCATCTGGCCCTGGAGTGCTCCCGGCGGAACGGCGTTCGCGGCCATACCACCTGCCCGTTGCTGCATCAGATTCCGCTGCTGCTGCTGCTGCGCGGCCCTAGCTTGCAACTGGCTCAGCGCGCTGTTCTGATACCAAGTAAAGACCGTGTCCTTGCGTTGGGCAGCACACTCTTGTAATTGGGCAGGCGTCAGCTTGGTCTGCATCATTTGTCGAATCTGGTTCTTGGTCATTTCGTCGGCCTGGCTCATGAGTCTCATGGCGAACTCGTTGACTCGATTCCGGTCTTGCGGAGCCAGCCGGTGCAGGGGGTCGACCTGAAAGACGGCTCCCTGCCGCCCTTGTGGCATCTGCATCTGGAACTGGCGCTGATCCGGTCGGTTCTGGAGCATGTTCGCGGCGGCCATGCCCATCCCAATTTGTTGCGGCTGCTGGGGCATCCCGGGAACTTGCATCGGGTTCTGCATGGGTTGGAATCCATGTTGAGGGCCGGGCTTGCCCAAGCCCCTCGCGGCCATCTGGCTCAACATCATCTGGTGTTGGCGTTGTTGCGCCGCCTGCAGCTGAGCTTGTCTCGCGGCGTCGTTGCTCAGCTGGTTCTGGAGGTCCGGGACGTGACCCTGTCGTCGTTTGACCATCTCTTGAGTCTTTGCCGTCATGGCGTGGTCGTAAGATTGCTAAGACCGTGTCAGCCAAACCAGGTACTCAAGGCTGCTCGGTTGCAAGACCGTGTTTGCCTACCTTGTCCGGTGATTGTAAAAATGCTTTCTTCTCGAGCTCCATTGCCTGGACAACGATGGTCTGCCAATCGTTGCCGGGATAGGCCAAGATCGTGTTGGACACCCTGGATCAGTGTTAGCGCACCCTAGAACCTCATATCCACCGTTGGTGAGAAAAAAATAAGAGGAGTCTCCGTACAGGTTGATGGCTTTTGAAAACCGGTCACTGATGCTGACACCGCTCTGCCACGAGTTCATGGGCGCCATGCTCATGCCCTGCATCAAATGGCTGTATACCATCTGGTTCAACTGCTTGTTGTTCTGCTGTTGCGGCTGCTGCGCCTGCTGCTGCTGCTGCTGTTGTTGTTGTTGCTGCTGCTGCTGCAGCATCATCATCTGGCCGTTGGCGACCATCTGCGGTATGTTGGCGGCCATGGCCGCGGGAGAGTAATGAATATCAGGCCCGGTGGCTTTTGACGTAGTCGGATCGTGTGGAAGAGGTGCGGTCCCCGTGGGAAAGTAGCGTGTTACGGGGTCTGTTGGTTTGGCCGGACGCTGGCGTCGTGGTCAAGGGAGAATACGTGGTACCTCCAGGTGAGTTAGCGACAGGTTGGGTGAATTATCGCAAGTGCCCATGTACAAAAAACAAAACAATGGTGACGTGAAGCCGGCAAGCACCAAGGGCAAAGCACCGCGCCCGTGCGGTGCCTCGGGGCAACCGAGCGACCCACTAGGTCGTGCCCGTCACCGACTACCAAGTCGGATGCAGATCAGACGATGGCCGTGGGCGGTTCGATTTCTTCACTCCGCCAGAGGTTCGTGGTCGGTCCGCTGAGGAGTACGATGTGCAGCGTCCGCATCTGTTTCCGGGACCGCGCTTCGGGAGATCGGGTTTGACGTTGGCGTTGGCGTTTGAGCGGACCGGGTGAGAGCCACAGCGGCGGTCGGCCGGGGAGTTTGCCCAGTCGTTGATGCGAAGCGGTTTCTAGCTGGCGTCGAATTGTCCGCAGCACTCCTCGCAGAGGATTAAATCGTGGCAGTCGCTCCAATCGTCCAACCCTTTATTCCTTCCTCTCCTGCGCGCTCTGTTCCTGAAGGTCGGCGGTGGTGGCGGTGGTGGTGCTTGCGAGCGGTGTTGGTGATGATTGGCGGTGATGGTGGCGGGTGGAAATCGCGAGACCTCCAGCGACGACGATCGCAGCGGCAGGAAATGGAAAAGCAAAAGACCAAGGACGACACGGAAAAGACGCAAATGGAATGAATATATTCAGACGCACCACAAAGTGCAGAAAGTCGAATGACAGCGCAAAAAGGAGGCGATCACGTACTGGAACAGTCGGGTGCCTGGTGGTGGGAGGCGTGCAATGGTCGAGAGTCCAGGGTGAGGTGGGAGGAAATGATGGAGCGAAATGGATGGGGAACGGAAGGGGACGAACGGGACCTGGCGCGAGGATGTGGGCTGCAATCGCCAAGCGGGTGTCCTGCTGGGCGGTTAAGTGGGTCCGCGCCCAAGAGCCAAGACCAGCAATGGCGGCCAAGACCAAACCTTCTCTCTCCCGCCAAGTTCCCGGAGCTGAACGACGGGACAGAGATACGCACAGCACACAGGGGAAACTGCTGAGGATTGGAGCTGAGCAGTGCAAATGGGAGTTGAAAAGGACGAGAATATTGATGAGCCCGGCTGCAGATGGCGGTGTTTTCTATCCGGCCGCTTTGGCACACGCTGGGAAAACCGATAAACACAAAACGTCACTCCTTCTGCGTGCCCAGTCTTACGCACCTCCACTCGCGGCCTGAGGTTCTGCCCTCGCCGTGGCATACTTGCGGCAGTATCCTCTGTCGCACTTTGGCTCTTGGCCTCAAATCTCAATGCTGAGAACTAGAACTCTGCCAGAACTCTGCCAGGGACTTTTGGGTGGAAGCTGGTTTTTTTTGTGCGTGTTGCTACCAGGCACACAAGTTAAGGTGGTGACGACCCTCGACCACCTCACCCCGGGATGCATGTTGTGAGTGGGCAAAGGCCCCTCGACGTCCGTCACGCGTGCTGCAGCATCCTGTGCCTGAGCTCGTCTCAGAGCGAGAAGCAGCGCGGGAAGCAGCACAAGAAGCCGCACAGTGAGAGGGACAGAAAGCAGGCCATTCTGGCCCATATTAACGTTCGTGGCAAATGCTGATCGTACGAGTCTATTCCGACTACAATTCCCCAATGCTCCTCTCATCCACGCTGCTGCGATTCTCACCCCCTCCGACCACGACCAAAAAAAACAGGTCGCAAACCAAACTTCCCGAGGCGAGCGTGTTCATCCGGTCGCCCTGTCCCATCATCCATCCATTTCCCGCCCTTCTCCAGCCCAGGTCTTGCTGGGCCACCTGTCGGCGCCGGGCACCCGACCGCAATCTGGCGAAATGAGCGAGAAGGTCGGATGACGGTCTCGAATGCGCCCTGTCCAGCGCCGACCAGAGAACGGAAAGGCAGCTGCAGGCTGCGGAGGGGCTTGCAATTCTCGTGCCTCGCTCGAACGGTGTCCAGAGTGTGGGATCAGAGCCGGGGTGACCCTGGCTGAGCCACCCGGACCCACTCGTCAACCTTGCCCAAGCCCGCTTGGGACTGGATGATCGTGCGGCATCGCCCATTCACCAGGTCGCTTGCGGGACGATGATTTGACAGGAGGCGTGACTTCGAGACGGACCATCGACTTGGACGGCTTTGAGAGCTGTGCATAGATAACCACTTGCAAACGAAGCCTCCAAAATCCGAAATCCTCAAAGGGGAAGAAGAAGAAAATGTCAAAATTATGTTCCAGATACCTTCGCTTCGCACTCGCCTTGGCAACAAGACGATGGGCATGGGCATGGGCCCTCACACAACAACCCCACCCGCACAACCGTTGTGGACTGCCCCGTGCGCCCACAACCCGGCCCTCCTGTCCCTGTCCCTTGCTCGCCTTGTTGACAACGCTTCCCCGATTTCCAGATCTCAGATCACATATGCAACGCAAATACCTGCCGGTAGCAAGATCAGACGGTTCTACTCAACTACATCCCATGATCGGATTGATGTCCCCCCACCACCGCAGGAAATTGCACACAGATCATGACGAAACCTTGATCCAACCTCGATCGTATTGCCCCGTCCATGAAACCTCTTTTCATCTAACAAAGCAAGAAATAAAGCGAGAAAGTCGGACGGAGTATCCCAAGTAACTCCATTTCAGAGAGCAAGAGGAACGAACCCCAACACCACCAAAAGCCCCTCTCACCTCATCATCCCCCTCCCTTCCCCCAAGCTTGGCAAAAAGGGGGAAGAAAAACAACCCCGCCGTCATCCATCCCTTCGGTTCCCTGCGGTTCTTGCACACGCTCCCCATCTCGTATTTCCCCCCATCCTACCATCCTCAACGGCGATCCTCAAACTCAACACAACCAGCGAGCTTCTCGAGCGAGGGTGCCTGCAAAACCCACCAGGTCGGGGGGGGCCAGAGTTCTGCAATGCCTGCCTCGCTGCAAATGCATGCATGCAGTTTCCCCAATCGGCAGCGCATTGCATTTGCAGATTGGTGGTGGGCAGAAAATGTGTGTGCGTGTGTGCGTGTGTGGCGAGTTGTCTGAGGAACAGCTCACGCACCTCAGTCACGCAGGGGCACGCACGCGTTTGTGATGGGGTCTGAATTTTGAGATTACGGGATGCGGTGGGGGTTGGTGAATGGTTTGCCTCGGTCGACTCACTTGTCTCCTTACTTTTGGTCCCTCCACGACGAGGCTGCTGCCATCATGGGTCATGTTTTGTGTTGTGTTGGGAAGGGGGACCGAGATTTGGCGGGTTTGTCAATCAACCCCCTTGCTTACTGTGTACTCCGTGGTTTTTGCTGTCTCTCTTTTTCTCCTTTGCGGTTGGGCCAAAGGTTAACCTCGCTTGGGGCGGTTGTGGTGTCTCGTGTGGGGTTTGTTTGTGTGAGCAAGCTGCTTCGGATGATTTTGTTTTGTTGATGGTTCTGACATCCATCTGCAGGAGACAGAATGCGCGTCCCTACCTTTGCGTGTCTGCCGTGCGTTGTGCGGGGCTGAGGGGCTTGAACAACTCGGATGAAAACCGATGCAGGAGTTCTGAAGATTGGAATGGCCCATTTCACATTCAAGCCCGTCCTCTTTCTGTCTGTTACTGCGCAAAATCGCCTTTCAACCATGCCACAAGAATCGGGGTGTTGGACCAAGCCAGGGAGTCGGGTAGGGTTGCGTGCATCGAAGATCAGTTCAGGGGCCCCCCGACGAGGCAAGGGACAGCAAGAGAGCGCGAGAGGCGAGAGGTCGAGAGAGGAAAGCGCCAGCCTCGAATCGAGGTCGTATCGCATCGATTGAGATGTGACACAGGCACCGCGCTTGGCCCCTTTCGTCTGGCCACAACCCCGGCTCCCGTGGCTTATCCGCTTGCCGGCCAATCATAGCCCCCTCCGTGCTCTCGGTGGGCATCCGGTGTGGAGAGGTGATCCTGTCGGCAGCCGAGAATAGCAATGGGTGAGACTCGTGGGTTTGACGATGGCTGTAGGCTGTGTGTTTCTTTTCTGAAAGGATCGCGTTGGCTCTGGCTCTGGCAGCATCGTGGGGCAAACGAGGTAGCGTGTTGCGATCCGGGTTGGTGGGTGAATCGGGACGGGATCGAGCGCGGGGAATCGACGGCGCCCGCGCTTGTGTTGGTCCCGTCCCATGACAGGGGTTTTGGCAAAGCGGGGCCCTCTGACAAACTGGGTCCGGGCCCAGCTATGCAAGGCTCCAAGCTTCCTTCCAGATCCGCCCCCTGGCAGAAGCCACCAAACCTTGTCGGCGATCACACACAGTGGCCGGGCTTGCTGTGACAACAACGTGGAACTCCAATGGGAGATTTCCCTGGAAGCTGATTCTGGCCTTGATGCCTCTTCACCTTTCCTCTTTTGATGCGCCGATACATGATGGACGATCCAAAACGGGGAAAAGACCCCTCGTCATTTGTGTCGGGATCGTCTTCAAACCTCCGAATGCCCGGTCCTCGCTTTCTGCTCCGGGCGTGGTCCATCTTCGGGGCTCGTTCTACCGGACACACAGTATCGTCTGCAGGTCTCAACGTGGCCTGGTGCACGCTGGCATTCGGCGAGCGTCTGTGGTGTTACGTCGCATTTCCGCGAGGCTACGCTCGAAGAGTTTGACCTCTCAACCTGACGAGTCAATCTGTGTTGGTGGAAGGGTTCAGTTGAAGGAGACGCTCGGGACAAGGGCCGGATACGCAGCTGCGAGAGTGAGGGACCTATCCGACCCCCATGATTCATTCGCATACATGCATGTGTCATCCGGTGAGGCCACCACCATGGCCATCACCAAGCTCTGTAATCAGCAGCTCTGATGGTCAGGAAGAGATGGGAAGGGCTTGTTGGTTGAAGTCGGGGCTCACCCGGCAGAGGCCCCCTGGCCGGTTGGGCTGAAGGAGAAATGACAAATTTACCCCGGGCTTCGTTGTGTTTCTGCTGGAAGGCAGAAGAGCACACAGCCTTGCTCCCTGGCATGCGGGCTGCAACGTGGGCTCGATTGAGGACCAAGCCCGGCGGGAAGGCATGGAGCCATGGCACTTCCCGTGCCGCCAAGCGAAGTGGGCCGAATTGGAATCGCTTGAGCGCTGATTGGCCAGCCATCATCAGCTGCTGCTGCTCAAGTTTTCGGTCTGCTGCCTGTTATGGTTGCAAGTTTGTGTTGCCTCTTTCAGGTGTTGTAGCTCCCGTCTGGTTGGTCTCAGTACAGGCCAGACGGTCAGTCCGAGTCTGTTGGACATGTTTGATCAACCCGGCGCAGTGAAGGGGACGAGAGCTCGGAGAGACGACGGGAATGAGGGACTTTGCTTGGCTCTGCCCCGCGCTAAGAGAGGAGCAGAGGGAATTGCCCCACCTCGCACAGCTTGAGTGGGCCGTCAATGACGCCTCTTTGCCGGCGCCGAGCAGCAGCACGCACCAGCAACTAGGAGCACCATCCTGGAGTGACCCCACGTTGATGATCAAGAGGAACCGACCAGCGAGCGCGGGATGGCCTTTTCCCCCGCAGCACAGCAAATAAAGATGCCGATGCTGGCCAGGAGGGTCTTTTCCACCGTGTATTCGCTGCAGGCTGTCTCAGGCCCGTCCAGCTCGCTTCCTGTGCTCCGCGTGTCTCGAGCTGCTCGTGTGACAACGACCGCAATTGGAGCTTGCTCGGGTTGCTTTTTATCAACATCTGCATCCGTTGCCGGCCGCAGCCCCGCCGCCATGGCTCCCCCCAAGTCTGCCCTCGAGTTTCTCGACTTTGTCAATGCCTCGCCCACCCGTACGCCTGCCTCCCTGGTGCACGCAGACTGATGATATAACAACAAACAACAGACTGACAAGACTGCGTGCTGCATAGCCTACCATGCCGTCGCCAACTCGGCCGCCCTCCTCGAGGCCGCCGGCTTCACCAACATCAAGGAGCGCGACAACTGGGCCTCGACCGTCAAGCCCGGCGGCAAGTACTACCTGACGCGGAACGGCTCCTCGGTCGTGGCCTTTGCCGTCGGCGCCCTCTGGAAGCCCGGCAACCCCATCGGCATGGTTGGCGCCCACACAGACTCGCCGTGTCTCCGCGTCAAGCCCGTCAGCAAACGCACCGCGAACGGCTACCTGCAGGTCGGCGTCGAGACGTACGGTGGCGGCATCTGGCACAGCTGGTTCGATCGCGACCTGAGCGTGGCCGGCCGGGTGCTGGTGCGCGAGGGCGAGGGCGAGGGCAACTTTGTGCAGAAGCTCGTCAAGGTGGACAAGCCCATCGTCCGGATCCCGCACCTGGCCATCCATCTCCACCGCCAAACAAACTTTGATCCCAACAAGGAGGACGAGCTGCTCCCCATCGCCGGGCTGGCCGAGGCCGAGCTGAACAAGGCCGCCGAGCCCGAGCAGGCGGCACCCGAAGGCGGCGCCGACTTCCAGCCCCTGCGCGAGCTCCCCGAGCGCCACCACCCGGCCTTCCTCTCGCTCGTCGCCGATCAGGCCGGCGTCTCCGTCTCCCAGATCGTCGACTTTGAGCTCATTCTCTACGACACCCACAAGGCCTGTCTGGGCGGCCTCAACGACGAATTCATCTTCTCGGCCCGCCTCGACAACCTCAACATGACCTTCTGCAGCATCAAGGGCCTCATCTCCTCCGCCGCCAACCTCCCGCTCGACAACGACGCCAGCATCCGCCTCGTCGCCTGCTTCGACCACGAGGAGATCGGCTCCCTGTCCGCGCACGGCGCCGACTCCAACCTCCTCCCCGCCATCCTCCGCCGCCTGTCCGTCCTCCCGGGGGACACCAGCACCACCTCCGCCTCCGAACTCGCCGCCTCGACGGCCTTCGAGCAGACCCTCGCCACCTCCTTCCTCCTCTCCGCCGACATGGCCCACGCCGTCCACCCCAACTACGCCGGCAAGTACGAGCGCAACCACACGCCCGCCATGAACAAGGGCCCCGTCATCAAGATCAACGCCAACCAGCGGTACGCGACCAACTCGCCCGGCATCGTGCTCGTCCAGGAGGTCGCCCGCCAGAGCAAGGTGCCGCTGCAGCTGTTCGTCGTCAAGAATGACTCGCCCTGCGGCAGCACCATCGGCCCGATGCTGAGCGCCAAGCTGGGCGTCCGCACGCTCGACATGGGGAATCCGCAGCTGAGCATGCACAGTATCCGGGAGACGGGCGGGAGCGGCGATGTCGAGCATGCCGTGCGGTTGTTTGAGGGGTTCTTGGGCAGGTTTGGGGAGCTGGAGGGGAGGATTTTGGTGGATTGAGAGGTGGTTGGTTCGGTAGGGTAGGCTATAGTAGTAAGTGGATAGAAGAACTGAGATGGCGGTGAGTTTGAAGACGTGTGATCTCTTTGAGGATGCCGTGTGACTTTGGTTTGGGAGAAAACGGTGAGTGAGGTGTGTGTTATGCCTTTGGGGTTTCCAGGTGTGATCCTCCTGCCGCCATTCCCTTCAATACTTCCTGCGTTGATGTCGCTACCTCTCTCCGAACCAACAACACCAACACCAACCCAACACGTAACACCCTCCTCCTCCACAGTCCACAAAAGCCTCAGCCTAATTCTCTTACGCCGGACATTCCCCAGCCCCCAATCTCGGATTTCTCGTTTCGCCTTCTATTCTTGACAGGGCCACCACCTCCCAAGAAACGAGTGCACTTACTACCCGCCCCAACCCCTTCCCTTCATCTTCACATTATACATCACAAGCTCGGCGATGTAGTGTTGGGTGGGTAACTGGGGTTGTTCAGGTTCGATGAGCACGGCAAGTTCCTCAAGACGAACGGATGCGGTCATTTCTCCAACTCCAAATAGTAGTAGACGATATTTCCTCTCATCTTGGGGGACTGAAGGACTTCAGTGGTCCAGCTGTTGAGATGACGAGGGGACGACGAGCTGTGCTGATAGTGAAAGCGGTGGTAGAGACGTCGCGGCTCGCTTCGATGTTGCTGCGGCTAGAACTCGAGATGGCGGGCCCGGCGGGCCCGGCGGGGTGAACGGATGAATGAGGAAGCTGATTTGGAGAGAGAGCAGAGATCTCGGGAGCTGCCACACGGGGGAAGCAACGGGCGGAGGATGTACGTGAGAACTACAGCAAGATAGACATTGTGAAAGCAAATTAATCGATGCGAAAGGAGGTGGACCGGCACGATGCGTCCTGTCTCCTCATGGGAAATGATGGAGAACCGTTTGAGAGAAAGCAAAGGATCAAACTTGTTGATTCTCTGCCATCATAACACCCCGTTGCCAGGTGGATGACTCAGGGAGAACAAGTTTCAGCAAGATAGCATCAATCTTGCCGCTTCTACTGGGTCCCAGATATGTACACACAGTTCTATGTTTTTGGTGGCAACGAATTGGCCTCCTAGTTCCCTAAACGCAGATGAACATCCATTGATATATCTGGTCTGAAATCTCTTGCTTCTGGACGTACGACCAGCAACACTAAAGCCTGAGTAGAACTCGATGGAAAGCAGGCTATAAACTGAGTGACAAAATCCCTTAGCTTGTTTCGTCTTTTCCCGTGTAATAGCACGCTCGAAGGCGGAGTCGAGAAATAACCGATGACACATTGGCAACCGCAGGGCAAAGTTAGAACCTGAAAGACGCTGGGTACTAACATAATCACGGCAACACGGGCAGCAGAACTCAGTCTCGGATTGCCAGATTCCGCAGTCCTTGTAATTCGGATCAGTTGGGAGATGAAGCGATTGATGGTTGGGCAGGATAGGCCTATTTAATTAGAACGGAATCTTGCTCCCATCCCATAGGAAGAACCCTCCGTTGTCCTCGGGGGTGATATCCTTGAAGACATTCATCAGCCCGGCAATGGATGTGTCCATGTCATCCACGCCGTCCCATCCAGTCAATCGTGTGGACAGGAAGCCTGGCTCGACGCAGATCATGGTCACCTTGCGACCCTCCTTTTCCCATTCCCGGGCCATAGTGACGGCGCCCTGGTTCAAGGCGCATTTGGCCATGCGGTAGGCCATACAAGTGCCGAATGAGTTGGCTGCGTTGGGTTTTGCGTGTCAGATAGTTTCAACACCGCGGAGAGGTCAGGGACGAACGCACTGGAGATTGACCCAAACGCCGAAGAGATGTTTACGACCTTGGCGTTGGGAGATTGTTCCAGCTTTGGGAGGAAATGCTTGATTGTGAGCAGCGGGCCAACAGCCATGACTCGGAATTTCTCCACGAGCATGTCGTTGGTCTGCTCGTTCCACGGCTTGGGGTGAGGAGAGAGACCTCCGACGTTGATGAGAAAGTCGAGGGGCTTGCTTCCGTAGGCGACGGCGGCCTTTTCAATCGTGCTTTCATCCAGGTAGTCAAGCTCGAGTATTTTGGCGCCGGTTTTCTCCAACTAAACGGCACCTGGGTGAGTAAAAACGGAGAAAACTGAAAAGGAGTGCGTGGGGAAGCCTGACATCCGTGATGCTGGGGTCGGAATCACGACGTGTTTGGGGCCGGACTGTGCCGGTTACGTCCCATGATTCGCCGACGAACGCCTTGACAAGGTTGAGGCCGATGCCGCGGTTTGCTCCTAGCATTGGTCAGACCACGATGATATGGCCTCCATGGCAAGGAGCTGCGGCGGGATTTCATAGTTCTGCACCTGCCCACAATCAGGACGCTCTTGCAAGCCATTGCTGTGGCCTTGGGGCTGCAATTCATCAGTCAGGAATTGATGTATTCCCATCAGAATAGTGCACTCTTGCGTAGATGGCCCCGGCTAGGCTCCGGCCGCTTTAAGCGGGCCGGGTGAGCCAGAGTGGGTAGAGAAGAGAGAGAGAACCCTAGACACAATGTGGTATTTATAACGTAGTTACTTGCAAACCCAAACTCGATCCTTCATTCTCCCAGATTCGTGCCAACCACTACTACGTAGTACCTAGACTTGATTCCCACAAAGCAGACAATTGACGCTCCGTCCACGTCTTCTCCCCACCGACAACCCCCTCACGTATGTCTTTTCGTTATTACATGTTAACACGGGCCCTGAATTGTGCTCCAGCACATCCAAGCACTAGAATTGGGTATAATTTCTCTTGCGAGTTCAACTTCTGAAGCGTGATTTCTGGTCATATCCTCGTCAGCGCCGTGGTCAGCAAAAGTCTTGGAAACAGAAAGAAGATAGAGAGAACACCTACCACCGGTTGAAACGCCGTTTTTAGTAACGAGCATAGTGCGAGTATGAAAATTGATACCAAGCCCGACTACATCCCCCTCCATGCAGTGGTGATAACGACAGGTTGTTTTGGGCTTGTTTCCGATACTAAGAGCGAACTTGTTGCAGCTCCCGCGGCAATAGAAACCAACTTGAGCTCTCCTACCAGATAGCTTGAGATTGCCTTCAGAATCACCGCAAGCTAATCCAATGGCAATATGTCTATTAACAACCAAAAGATTTATCAGTAGCACAATTACGCGGAAGGACTTGACATAAAGGTGTACGACTTACCCGGTACCTCCATCGCGGGTGACCTCAACCTCGAAATAATACTGGCCTACGCTCGCGGGAATAGGGCAATCTGCTCTCACTGCGAATTCGCACGTGACATAAGCAAGTGTACCGTCCTCCCACCTTGTCATCGCCACGGACGGTTGTGGAGCTGCCTCTACAATATCAACCGTTGACATTAGTGGCATGCTCATGCGACTCGAAGTAGATCCATCATATTTCACTCACTCAGCAAGACCCTCGCACCCAGATCATCATTCTCCAGGTGGAGGGGATCAGACATAGACAGCTTGTTCCAGCGACGAGGTAATCTCATTCCAACTGGTGAATTCTCTGTCGCCATTGTATTGGAGGGGTTGCAAAATCCGAGTGGAATTGCATGTGGTTGGAGCATTTGAGATGGTGCCATTGCCCAACCACTTAGAGGGGCAGCGCCAGAAGACGCAGCTGTTGTTGGAATAGGGGCCTGGGATTCAGTCCAACTCAGAGCGGGCGGAGCAGCTAGAGCATATTAGCAAGTGTACTAACAGTGGCTATAAGACTGAACATCTCTCACCGCCGATTAGTTAAAGGTATACGTACCGGGAATGGGAGCTGGGCTCTGTTGGGCGATGCCTGAGGTTGCCAGCAAACGTGGTGTTGAGACGGACGGAGAAGCGGGAATGGATCCCAAGCCATCACCAGCTTGCGACGTCGCGGGTACGGGGGAGGATGCGAAACTCGCGGGGCTCCCAGTCCAGTACGACATGCCACTTGGGGTTGCTAAGAGCATGAGATTTGTTGGCCAAAACTTCCAGTGCTGTTTTGACTGGCTTACCAGGAATTGACTGTGGAGAGAAGGCGGGTTGCTCCAGGGCGGTTTGCATCCTGGACTCGTACCGCTCGTTCTTCCGAGGTGGCACAATCTGTCCCCGCAGCCTGAAGATGTATTCCGCTTTTTCTGGTTCGTGGGCTCGTCGGGAATGCTGTTTTCGTGACATGAACAAGGATTCGTGGGGCTTGTTGTTCTTGTCCAGCCCCCATTTTTGGATTCGGGACCGAAACTGCCGCACTCTGGGACAATGTCAGTTGACTCGGTTCCTGTACGAGGCGGTGCCAGACTGCCAGGAATCCGGACGTGTACGTACGTCCGATGTGGTTGAAGGTTGAACTCCAGGTTGATAGATTGTGTCACCTGTGGAAGTGTAAGTTTGTCCTGGACATAAAGCTGAACAATCCGAGCCTTCATCAGTTCCCAATCAGAGTCCCGGAGGGTCGGTGCCTTTCGTTTCCGGGTGATAACTGCATCCAAATGTGGAGGCTGTCCAAAAGCTGATCTCACGGGAGACTCGAGGGTGCCAGGCATCGTGATAATGGTGGGGAACAATTCCTCGAGCCCCGGAGCCCCCAGGAGTGATGGTCCTAGGTAAAGGGAGCCGCCCGGCAGTGGCACAGGCCCTGCGGCAGAGGGAGGACTGGAAGGGGCAGAAGGTGGAGGAGGGCCGGAATGGCCCCACGAGCCTGAGAACGAAGGATCCATGAATGGAGGTGGATGAATAAACAGCTGTCTCCCAAAGGTTTGGCATGGAGACTTTGACCGTTGAAGGCTAAGGCCGCTTCAAGTTTGGGGTTTGGGTGGGATCCAGGGAGAGACAACTTGCAATTTATCAACCCTTGAGGTTGTCCTGGGTTTTGAGGTTGTTAGCACCACAAGATTGTAGTTTTGTCCGGCCAATGATATGTTGGGATGCACTTCGAGTTGCAGAGACAGTGTCGGCGAGCCGCAGGGGCAGATTTCTGCTGAAGGCCGGGTTGGGTGATTCTCGGTGGACGGTGGCCGGACGCCAGCTGCCGGCATCTTCATTGGTCAAAGAAAAGCAACAAAACCGCAATTCTTCCAGCGCCAGCCCTCGGCATCATCTATTGGCTGAACAAAACTACAATATTCTTGTGGTGGCGCAGCGTCAACTGCAAGGCGGCGGTCAAGTTCTTTTCTGCAACACTCAGAACCGTTGCATGAGCTTCCGAGTCAGCCCCCCGGCGCCGGCTTTGATGGCCCACCTCGGGCTGTCGCTGAGAGGGCCTGACAAAAGGATTTTGGATAAGGTCGTTTCGGGGCAAAATTACATTCACTAACACATACAAAAACCACAACTTCGCAGGCAGTGTTTCTTGGCTCCTGCTTCTTCACGTATCTTGTGTGTTAGAAACTTTACAGTCACGAAGTTAGCAAAACCGGCTTCCGCTTTTTGCTCAACTTTCACATGTCCTGCACAGTCCAGCACAGTACAATACAATACAATTTATTAACGCCGGAAGGGTATAATTATAATTACATCTGAAAGCCACTGGCAAAATTGGGAATCTTCATGCGGCATTGAAGTTGGCATCAAGAGGAGATAGCAAGCGCGGCTCTGGAACAAGAAGCCGCGGGCCGGCTCGGTGGAGAAGACAAGATCAGAGGCATAAGCCGCTTCCAAGTACGAAAGTACAGCATGACGCAAATAATCGGGATCGGGAACCTTTGATTGGCGCGCACAGGCAGTAGATCTCCCTCCCCTCTTGAAAAAATAAGACACTCCTGACCCACGTCACAAACAACAACGCCAAGTTTGATTGGTCCCGTGAGTCCGCCAATGCCCGAGATCTCGTCGAGACAGACGACTCCTATGAAGCTGGAAAACCCGGGCACGCCCGTGTAAAGGATGCGGTCAAAGACATCCCAGCTGGCTTGAGGGACAAATGTCCTCGAGGCGGGTTGTCGTCCTGCGTGAGGCCCAAGACAATCTCACGGCCACGGGGATGCTGCCGAGCCGGCTTAGGTTCCCACCGAGCAGAACCTCCGGCCGGATGCCCGTGATCCGCGATACCGCGTCCTGGAGGGTCGCTTTGATATCTTTCTCATTCAAACCCTGATCGTAGAACCGTACCGCGTCCGGGGCAATCAGCTCCTGGAGCGTCCACCCTCTCGTAAACCACCAGCATCTTTCCAGCTCCAGTACTATGGCCGCGCCCTGGCCAATGGGGAGGTCTTCTAGGTACGCGAAACACACCGCGGCGTCTCTGTACCATCGGACATAGAGTTTATAGCTTCCGAGAGCTCGGCGCTGCTGTTCTCGTCGATGCAACAAGTGTCGATCCAAACGTGGTCGAGGTTGTGACTGAGAGCCTCGAGACTTGCGTCGCGAATCTTGTTGTATTCGGGCTTGCTCCGAATGTCCGCGCAAGTCGTCATGTCTTGAAAGGAAATCTCGCTGTCGCGCCAGGTATGGGAAAGTATGGCATACGGTGGCGCGACCATGTGCTCCTCGAGCTTTCTAGTGCGAATATTGATGAGCCGGAGTCATGCGCGCAAGAGTGCCATGTTCCCAGAGAGACAATAGGACGCCAAGGAGAAGTCAAAAGTATGGGGGAGAATAGCGGTTGGTGTAGAGACGAAACGTATAGTAGAACGTCACCTGAAGATTGCCGATGTGCACTAGGTGCCTACTTTCAAAGAGACGAGACGCAGGTACGGATGGCATATGCGGGGCAAAAATCGACGTCAAAGTGTGGGCGACGTCGTCGATAGAGAGGGCGGATATGGCACTGCGTTGGTTGACTCGCTCCCATTATCAGCCCTCTGTCTGGTGAAAGTGCATGAAGATCCGTATGAATACTGCTACTCCGTACGGTACCAGGTGCGCTGTTTTCCTGCTCCTTCCCGCGTTCCTACAACCCAAGCGCGCCAACAGACCAAAGGAAAACCATGCAGTCACAAGGGTTGATTTTTAGTAAGTTCGCAAGCCCCCGCCATGCTTGGGGGTCGTCTTCTCTAAGACGGACAATCGATTATCCATTTTAAAGGCATTAGCGGCATTCACTGATTTTACTTTGGCCTTTACCAAGTGTATGTTGTCCAGCTACCATCCAAGTAAGACGCACAAGAGGCGTAGGCGCCAACTAACACTCAGCACCCAGCGACAGTTCTACCTATCGGCGGCGAGCAGATCCCAATTATCACAGGCAACATGACCTACTCTGTGCCGGACCCTGCCCTTCTCCGATCAATCATAGAGACCCATCAACCAGACTTTGCGGTTTGCGCAGACTTCTACCGCCATGTTCACCGTCACCCAGAGATATCCGCCATGGAGGAGAACACAGCCAGAAAGGTGGCAGGGCATCTCGAGCGGCTCGGCTACACTGTCCATACCGGAATCGGAGGCCACGGCGTCGTCGGGGTTTTTCAAAGCGGGTCAGGGGGCAAGACGGTCCTAATACGTGCCGAACTCGATGCGTTGCCCATCCAGGAACTGACCAGCGTACCTTACCGGAGCCACCACCGCATGCTGGACCGATATGGCAACGAGCCGCACGTCATGCACGCTTGTGGCCACGACATGAACATGGCGGCACTGCTAGCCGCTGCTGACACATTAAAGGCGGCTGCCGGGAAATGGACAGGCACCATCATCGTTCTCTTCCAGCCCGACGAGGAGGAAACAGGCGGGGCGCAAGCCATGGTGGACGACGGCCTCTACGGCCGCGTGCCCGTACCAGATCTCATGCTCGGCCAGCACGTGGTTCCCGCCCGCGCTGGCACCGTGGCCATCAAATCAGGGCCAGTCCTGTTGGCCGCCAACTCGATGCGCGTGCGTGTCACCGGCGGTCCCTGCGAGAACAGCGTCAACCCCCAGGTCTGCGTCGACCCCATCCCGCTGTCCATGCGCATCGTCTCGGAGCTGCAGGACGCCGTGACCAAGGAGGTCGGGCCTGACTAGGACGCCACCGTTGCCTGCTGGGGCTTCTGGGCAGGCGAGCCTGGCAACGACTATGTCGCCGACGCAGACATCTTGCTCGACATCAAGACGATCAAACCCGAGATCCGCCAGCGCGTCATTGACTTGATAAAGAACAAGCTCCAGACCGACTGCCGCGCTGCCGGGGTGCCGCGCGATCCTGATTTCAACATCACAGTGCGCGCTCCGCTGACGAGCAAGGACGACGCCATTGCCGGTCCCGTCGCCAAGGTCTTCCGCAGCCACTTTGGGGATAAGGCGGGCGAGATGGTTCTCACTCGCGCCTGCGAGGACTTTTCAATCTTGGGGGAAGCCCATGGCGTGCCGTATGCCTATTGGAACTTTGGAGAAACACACGAGGATACACCGGAGCCCGTTCCGACCAACCACTCGCCCTTCTTCGCCCCAGAGGTGGATCTGACGCTCAAGACGGGAGCAGAAGCTATGGCGCTTGCGGCTCTGACGTTTTTAGTAGCGGAGGCTTGATAACGACTGGGCGGGTCAGCTGTAAATGGTAGATGGGAAAGAGGGACTGAGGGTTTTCTGGAGGACGATGGCCTTTCTTTGGCCTAGGATAGGTTAGACACGGGATTTGGCGCAAGCAATGTGTTCTACAGCACAAGGCCAGAAACTCTAGCTACCACGTAGTCTTGAGTAATGAAGGGAGTTAAAACAGCAGCCCAAGAGTTGCTACCACGGAGACGGTGTTCCAGCCTTTTCGATCTATAGGTGCCCCAACAACAACGATCAATGCAACACCTACCTATATCACGCTTTCCAAGCTTATAGAAACTGGCCAAACCTAGGAAACTGGGGCAATACCTACGCTTTCGGCGTTCATTCCTCGTTGTTATGTCTACACCATGCGAACGCGTGTTCCAGACCAAGTCGCAAACAAGGGAAAAAGCGGTGAGCAGCCTGGAGGAGCAGGCCTACAAAGGATCGAATTCTCTCCGTATAACCAACACATTGTTCATAAATCATAAAGGAGCCGTGCTCAAGCTTCATACAACATTGGGAATGCCTCTATGGGGCTGCAGTTGGGAAGCCTGCGAGGCGCCAGCAGTGCAGGCTCGAGGGTCTCGCACAGCAGGCAATATTCTGGTGAATGACTCGTTCGACATTGTCGGAGTCATCCATTGGGAATGGGCCTGCACGGCGCGCCCAAGGCAGAGAGGTCTTTTGCTCCCCATGCATGATGTGGCCCGTGGGCGAGTTCTACCGCGGCTCCAACGAGCTGGCCGCTGAAGAGTTGCGGTTGGCCGACATTCTTCGGGAACGGGGCCGTCCAGACCTCGCCAACTGCGTCATGGAGGGGAGAAAGGTCCAGAGATTTCACTTTGCGACCGGGCCCGAGTGTGAGGCCGCTGACAGAGAGACGCTTGCCGATCTCTTCTTGGGCTTGAAGCAGGCCTTTGGTGACAACGAGGAAGGATGGGAGTTGTGGAAGAGCAGCGCCCTCGAGAAATGGGAAGGGGATAGCCAACTGCGGGCTTTGCTGGAAAGGGAGCGACAGAGAGAGGATGAGTGAAGAACTAGCCCAGAGACACTAGGTCTCACTCCAAGCCTACGCTTACCCTTATCATGCCTAAATTTCAAAGCCCAACTCAGCCAAGGGTTCTCGCAGAAAAGGAATCTCATGTCTGTGACAACATGGAAACCATGCCCTTGGCGGCGACAAAGGAAAAAAGTGAGAAAAAAACATACAACACCGAGGATTCGCTGGTCGTCACCGACCCAACTACTGATTCGGCTCTCACAAGTTTGACGAGGGGAGAGCGGACGGGATCCCGTATTTTCTTGCGGATATGGTCGTATGTGACAGAATGGTGTTGGGTGTTGAGACTTAGTAGGGAAGATGTGGGGAGAAAGGGGTGGAAAG
>Ga0247824_10000215_pt1 | contig 25979 bp, 28 predicted proteins | sample 13C_PalmiticAcid_FD_194412 | JGI IMG/M metagenome (GOLD analysis project Ga0247824, IMG submission 194412) | Soil microbial communities from agricultural site in Penn Yan, New York, United States - 13C_PalmiticAcid_Day48 | ecosystem: Environmental > Terrestrial > Soil > Agricultural land...
CCACTACCCCTCTTCCTCACGTTCCCGCACCCGCCACCCCAGAGGAAACTTGCCACAAACGCTGTGAGGCCGACGCAAATTGCCCGCTCGATCACCGTCGCCTCTTTTGTGTCTGCCGCAATATCTCCTAGTTGAGGGCAGTTGGTGGTTGGGAGGGTGAGTAAGGGGGAGAGGGCCTGGAGGCGGTAGCCGAGCAGGATGAAGGCGTCGTGGACGGCGCGGCTGTCGAGTTTGAGGGGCCGCGAGGGGGTAGTAGTGGCGGTCGGGGGGATGGTGACGGTGTGGAGGATGTGGGCTGTGCGGGTTGCGTCGCGGAGGAGGTGTTGGAGAGGGAGGGGGATGAGCGAGAAGAAGGTGGATGGGGTGTTGAGTGGGAGGAGGTCATCGAGGGCGGTGTCGAGGTAGATGGGTGTGGTGACAGGTTGGACGTCTTGGAGGGTGAAGCGAGGGGGGGCGCCGAGGTTGATTGAGTATTCGATGTCGGTTCTGGGAGTCGAGAAGGTTAGAGGGCATGGTGAATCGAGCACTCGGGGGAGACTTGCCTGAATATCTTGCGAGTCAAGCCTGGTGCGCTTGTTCTGAGCTCATGGATGCCACCCCGCAGGTCGAGTATCCGCCGCAGCCCGTCGAGGTGCACAAGACCGCGCTGGTACTCGCCCTGGTAGCGTTCGTACAAACCGAGCACCAAGACCACAACAATGGTTTCGTTGGATGCAGCATCCCTCCCGGAGAGCTGAGCGTTTACGAGACGGAGTGCAAGACAAAGATGGCGGACGCGGGCGGCTTGGTTGTTTGAGCGGGGATGGGAGTTGGGAAAGGCGGTCATGAACACGGCCATGGCTCCATGGAAGTCTTCACCGGCGTTAGCCCTCTGAGGTATGATCAAAGAGGAGCATCTTGCAACCCACAAGCTTCGTTCACGAAAAATGGCTGAACCCATCTCGCTCTCGGCTCCGAGCTGTAGTCAAGGGCGACATCCAATTCGGGGGCGTGCCGGATCCCACCAAGAAACAACGTGGCTAAGAGGAGTTAGTACAAGTCACGAAAAGGCTGATCAACCGATATCCTTACCTCTCTGGAAAAGAGCAAACCCCCCGGATCCCTCGTCACAATGTTGCTTCCAGTGCGCCGGGAGCGCGCTCAGGGCTCGAGGTAACCGAACGGAAATGGTGGTATCAGTCGGTAGCTGAACCAGTGGCTCAGTGACCGGCGGTTGGGTTTTGGATAGGTTGCTAAACGCCGTCTTCCTCGATGGCCGTGAAAGCTTCTTCCCCCGGTTCCGGCCCTTGGCCACATGGCTGCGGATCTGTTTTCTGACGGCCCCATCACCGGCCTCGTTGTTGTCAATAAACCGAAACTTCATCTTGTACGAGTCAGCTCAGCTTAGTTGCATGCTGCAGATATCTCGGAGTTGGATGTCTGCCACCAAATGGAGTGACGAATCAAGATGTCGTGTAAATAGGAGAAGCCAAGGATAACACGCAGAAGGAACGAATCCTGGTCGATTGGTGGTTGTGATGTTACAGGGTGAGGACATGGATGTAACGAGGTGACCAATGAACTGGTAACCAAGAACATGCCACGAGTTCTTGTGAGGGAGTGAGCGCTTGCTGTTGAGTGGAACCGAGAACGGGGTGGAGAACGACAGTGCACATTCCGGGGATATTTGGAGGGTGGGTGCAACAACGAACTCGGTTCTCGGTTCTTAACTCCGTTTATCTCCAGCAACGTACATGTAATTAACGACAACCAGCTGACATGACATCACGCAGCCGGCGTCCTGTTGGTCATCTCATAGCCACCCATGCTGTCCGAGTCGTCGGTCATTTTCCCATTGCCCTGGTTGTGAAACTGCACCGTGTACTCGGTCACCTGGACGATCTGGTTGGCAACGCCGACCGACCGCTCCAAGATGCTCTTGTCGCTGCCGCTGTCGTCGTCTTCGCCAACATGAGTCCCTCCTCTCTTGCGGTTGCCGGGACTGGTCACAGTCGTGATGTTGGCTCTTGATCCCTTCATGTGTGAGCCGTCGCTGGGCTCGAGATGTGTGGTGTGGTACTGCTTGGCGGACGATTTGATGTAGTGGAGGAGGACGCGGAGGACAGGGATACAGGAGGCCATAATGGTTGTGGCGATCTCGACGGCACCCCAGATTGCGATATCTGCAGCAACATCTTGCGAGGTGTTAGTGAATCGGTGCGACACGGTGGTGGCCATAACTAGGCTGCGAGCCAGACACTTACAGGTAACATTTTCACCTTCGAGCGGTGGAATCTTGGTGCATTTGACCACGCCGGTTCCTGCAGCACTACGAATCATTAGCGGACTGCTAAGGGACGGGGGACGACCTGGCTTACAAGATGCCCATGCTCATTGCAAGCGCAACGCCAATCTTCTCCCGTGTCTTCATCTGCAAGGTCCAAATGATCTTCCAAGGCAAAAGAGCGAGGACGGCGTCCATTGCCGCAGAGATGGCTACCAACCCGGTCAGCAACCTCATCTGCTTGCCCATTCAGGGGCACACTTGCCAGCCGCAAACACAGAGTAGATCATCATGGCGTTGGAGTCCCAACACGTGCCGGGAGTCATCGGGTCCCAGGTCTTGCGGACGGGATCACAGCGGATCCAGGTGAACAGCGCGGCCAGGCCCATGGCGATGTTCATGACGGCGATGATCACCCAAACGATTGTTTTGATGTAGCCGGTGGTGATGCGTAGGAGGGTAACCGCGAACGATGTCTTGCTCAGGACGGCCGCGAGCATCGAGAAGGTGCTGGCAACGTTGCTGAGCAGGCCGATCGATTCCAAGTTGGCAGGGTCGACGTTGGACAGGTGCTTGCCGAGACCCAGGTTGACCATCGCGGTGTCGACACCGACCGAGATGATGAGGAAGACCTGGCGGTAGGTCCGATAGGTTAGCCGCTAGAATTCCTTGCAGAACAGGGGTTAGATCGATCGAGAGGGAAGTGCATACCCACGCAACGATCAGGACGTGATCGTCCCACCACAGACCTCGATGTGTCTTGAACTTGCAGAAGAGGCGGAGGCCAAGAAACGTGGATGCCATGGCGGTCACCAGCCAACAGACGATGTTGACTTTGGGCCCCTGGTTGGCCATCGCTGAGCCTCCGGTTGCTGACGCCATCGTTTCTGGGGATTCGGACCGACAATTCGAGGTGATGAGCACCGTGAGAACCCAAAGAAAAAGAAGAAAACCCGAGACAAAACGGACTCGAGGCCATCAGGGAAAAAATGGGTTGAAGAATCCAATGGGCTGCCCTCGGCCAATGCCATGATGGGATGTGCGCGTGTGTGGCTGTTGACCAACAGGGAACATGCTCGCTACCTGATCTTCCACTAGGATCGATCTGTGCCCCAATCGAACCCTGAGTTTTGGCTTGAAGATTAGCGCAAGGGGTCTAGACTCTTCGAAGGGTGCCCGGCCCGTGGTCCGCTGTGCGTGTGCGATAGGGATGCATGGTCCGGAGAGCCCCATCGACGCCACTGTCGGTTTCGGTCTTGGGGGGAAAAGGGGAATTGACCAGTGAACCACAATCAAGGATCCCGTATCACCTCCATGGCCCGCACGTGGTTCCCGTTGCGTACAGGCTTCATCTGACTCGTGTCCGCAGTTCACCCCAGGACCGGCTATTATCGTGAGGAACGGAGGATGCCGTTTCGAAGCTGCAGGGTCCCTCCATGACCTTCAGGGCACTAGCGTAGATCATCTCCAGTTCCAGTTTAGCTGATCATGGGGCGAGCTGTGGGGTTTGTCGAGGCTTTGACGAACTAGTGCCTCCCAGAGTGTCGGGTTGGTGCAACTACTTCGTTGATGCGGGAAAATTTCGAAGCAACCATCAGGGCACCGCCAGGGGACAGGCGGGCAACCCCGGGGTGGCGTCGATCATCTCCCATTCGAGTTTAGAAGTGCTCAATTCTTGTGTACTCAAATACAAAAGAAGCTTTGGTGCCTCTTCGAGTCAACGGTGACCCTGCAAGAGACCCTGCCTACCCCAACTTTAGTGCTGGGACATGATTAGGCAGGATCTGAAGTATTGGATTGTTCCACTGCCGTCCTTCATGAACCTCGGTGTTTTGCATTTCCTCGGCTCTCATCGTTGCTTTGGACACCAGACCTGAAGGAAACAACGCAGCCTGAACAATGCACAAGCCGCATCCGACGTAAAGCTCTTGGCTGTGCTGGCCGGGGCGAGCACGTGGAGGGCACCGCGGCAACTGTCCCCTGGAACTGTGCAGCTGTGTAAAGTGACACAGAATGTTGGGTACTTAATGCTGGCTGTGAACATGAGCGTGGATTTGTTGGCGATTCTCCGGCATCTTGATTGGGGTTCCCCTGGTATTTCGGACTTTGATTCTGCAATTCTGTCGCCCCCTGGGACGGATGGGACTTTGGGAGGGTTTGGTGGGATGGGACAGCTCGCGGACATGGTGTGTTGGGGGTCTCTGGGTATTGGTCAATGGATTCGGTGGTGGTGGAGTGGTGTGATGGGTCCGGAAGGGGGCTCAGGGGGAGATGGAGTGTCGGGGATCCCACCATTACTGGGTATCTATCTATGCAAGCACTGAGAATCCGCGTGTTTTATGCTGCAGCGAGATAATCAGGTCATAGCCAACAGAGAATACACAATTGCTTTACCAGTGCTCTACCACCGTTTTGCTTCCCCGACTGGCCTTGCTCAACTACCGCCCTTCTGCTGCTCGATATATCCCTCTCAACGCACACACATATCCCATACTCAGTCGTACCACAAACCTGGCACATTCCCGTGTGGTTACTGTACACCCCGTACCGGGCCTCCCCTACAGACGCCCTGGCCGCAGCCGGTCCACCAGTTGGAACGGTCCGCCCGGCTGTTGCCGGCGGCGCATCGCGTTCATAAAAGTTGGCGAGAAAATAGTTTGCCGCGATTGGCGCAAAACCCGTCGCAACGTGGCGGATGACGCATGCCGGTATGCAGACGTCTTCGACCAGACGACAGGTTGACGAGTCTCCATTTTCCTGCGTGTCGACTTTGTATAACCTGCTCCGCTGCCACCGCGATTCCCCGTGAGGTATGCCAAAGAAAAGCTAGAAAGCGGGAGAAGTCAGCCGTGGTGTTCTGGCGCTCAGTCCTGGCTGCAAGAGAACATACGAGGTCGCGAGCGGAGTCGCAAATGCCGCGGAAGCGTCCCATATACCTGTGTGCAAGCGTGAGAGCCTAGTTGGAAACAGAAAGAAGATTTAGAGGAGGTGCAATCTCATTGCTGAGACAAGTCCTCCCATATATGCAGTAAAAACGGGCAACGAGTCTCGAGGCCAGCATGTTCCGGTTTCCATGCAGGTCCAATCGGTCAGTGGACCACCCTCTAACCCATGTACGAACACGATGCTGCAGGCTTTAATGTTAGAATGGGTTACCCCCGGATATCAACTGCGGGTTGATTGTTCGGATGGCAAGGGAACACGTACTCCAAGTTTCCGGCGGCAGTTGAAGTGATATGTTCCCGAGGTTGATGAAACGTGAGCAACTCCACGTCCGGCAACTGAGGTTCGAGTGGTGACTTGCTAGGGAATCACGGTTTATTTCGCGCGGCGTTGTGACCGAATCATCAGGGGTGTCCTTCTCGGGGGGCTGGGACTCCTTGCTTCCTCCATATTCCAGCGCTCTCACGGTTTCTGTATCTGATCGGTTGTCGATTGTTTCCACTTTGGATTGTGGCGGCGTTGCTCTGGCGTAAGCGATTGCGGCCATCATAGCCCGCCGGTACGTCAAACTGTTGACCAGGACGTCGTCAAACTCAAAGATACGGCCACTGATGCACGACGCGGCATCGCTGAAGATGGTGTCGATTAGGGGTCGGTCCTCCAGCACTGATGCTGGGACCTTGGTGCTGTCAGGATATCTCGCTCGGAGAACAACATTATCCCGCTGAACCTTTTCGAGGACATTGGACTGGACATCGAGCAACCGGCGGATTTGTAGAGTGGAGTCCCTGGACCGCAGGCCAAGTCAGTCATGGCACAGGCCATCACCTACAAGCATCCAAAAGTTGAAAAGCAGAATCTGGACACGACTCACAGCTGAATGCCTTGTAGAACCGTGTTCAAAACGGTAATAATGGATCATATGCTCTGCAGGTGCTCTTTCATGACGGACTCCTTCCAGAGCAGCTTCACCTTTTGCCACGCACCGAGACCCCCTTCGTTTTTCCTGTCAAGGGCCGAAAGTTCTTCATTGACATAGACGTACAGCGTGGCGCACTGCGTTAGAGCGCAATCGCATGCCTTGACCAGCTCCGGCCGGGCCTGGAGTTGACTGAAAGCTTCGCTTGTCAGACCATCAAATAGATGCTAGAGGCTGGATAGTGTAGCAGAGACCAGATTTGACTCGACGCAGATGCTTGTGAGTGTCGTGTTTGCGCTGCCGTAACGCCCCTGGATATCGCGCAATGCCTGGGTGACCTTGACGACTGCCGCTCCAACACCCAAGATGGAAGCCGAGACCGAGAGGGGGTCCATGGGAGTGTGTTGTCAGGTTAGATGGCTCAGCTCGGGTTGAGATAGGGGAAGTTTTTCTGAAAGGCCAGTTGCCATCTGAAAACGAACCGGAAAGTCCGGAACTGCTTCCTGCGGAGGTCTGATCAGGAGTAGGTATAATAACTCAGCCTCTAGTGAGAGCCTTGCCCCCTCGGACGGGGCTCTTGTCGCTTGTTGGGCTAACTGCAAAGCCACTCCATCGGTTTCCCCGAGAGCTGCAGTAAAAATGGGCCAAGCTAGGGGCCAATTGGTTCTCATCGGTACAGCCATCGCAGCTGCAATGAAGAGGGGAAGAAAGTGCTGATTGGCCATGAGCCAAAGATATCCTGCAAGACGAGCGGCTTCACCTCTGTCCAATCTGACCCTCGCCTAAAGCTGTGCTATCCACAAGTGTCGACCTGGGGTTACACTGCTTGGCATGGAAGCGATAGTCCACTCATCATCAGGATCACACCTCTCCGGCGAATCGGCGCACAATTTTACAGTCTGTCCTCGCCCCGTTTGTAAGCAAGAGACGGAATGGTCCAATGGTCAGGATTCGTTCATCTTCAGCTCGGGAGGGGATATGTCGGCAAGTTGATGGCCCCCCGGTGAGATCCTTGGAACGTCTGCATCTTGGGTTTCTGAAGGGGGATAGCGCCATGCGCATCACTCGATGGTCGGCCACAAACTTGATGCTGATGGCTGCAGGCTGGGCACCCTCGTCGTAGTGGGTTGATGCGGAGCCATGGCCTTGCTGCCGCAGTTGTCAACTTTCTCGTGAGCATTTAACGAGGGGTTCCGTCCAGAGTCTGGCCGTTGCAAGGCTCGTGTGATTCCTACTGTAGTGCTTGCCCTACCCGCCTTCGCCCAATCGTTCAGCTGTGACGACACGCGAGAACATAGACAAAACTGAGCAGCAACATGGGAGAGAAAGAAGACAACCGGTCGAAGACGGCTCTGGACGTTTCCACATCCAACGCGCCCGACAAACAACAAACTGGCGGTGCACCAGCCGGAGATGGGAACTTGGGGAGCGAAACTGGCGATGGAGGCGTCACTGTCAAAAATCACAAGGGGACTGCTCGTGCATGGGTGCAGGACAACCTGAATATTATTATTCCTGTCAAGCCAAAAAGAAATGCGTCGGCTGGAAAAGTCACCACTGTTGGGAACGTCAGCTTCGGGTCAACTGGAACGGGTGCGTTGGCGGGAGAAGGGAAGGAGCAAAAGACGGAACCCCCTGCCCCTGAACCCGCGCTCGCGGATGCGCCTGCCACGGTTCCCTCAAAGACACCTGCTTCAACTTCCACGGCTCCTGCCTCAATTACTCCTGCTCCCCCTTCCGTGCCAGGTGGAGCTGACAATGCTGGCGCCAGTGCGGAGAGGAAGGAACCTCCACCGAAAAAACACCCGAAACCGCCCGAGCACGTCGAGTCGCTCAAGAAAGCCATCCGCGACGGCAAGAACCCGCAGGTGCAGAAGATCTTGCAGGACCATTCCAACCTCGTCAACGAAAAGATTGGCAGCAACCTCGGGACGGCCGTGCATTATGTCATCCGCAACGGGAGTGGGAGCAAGGGCGCCGAAAGGGAGCGCCTAGACCTGCTGCGCATCATCGACACAGTCCCAGACGTCGATTGGAATGCTACCGACAACACAAAACGAACGCCACTGCACCTGGCTTGTTCCCATACGCGCAACTATGGGGACATCGCAGAGTTCCTCCTGGACCACGGCGCCAATCCGAACCTCTTGGATGGTACCGACTGCTCTCCACTGCACGACACCGTCACCGAGGGCCAGAAGGACATGGTCAGTCTGCTCTTAGCGGACCAACAAACGAACCCCAGCACCCCGGGCCACAATCAACGGACGGCGCTCCACAAGGCGGCCTACCGGGGCCATCTCGACATCGCCACCCTGCTTCTCGCGAACGACCCAGACATCGTCGACCTAAAGGATGGCGATGGCTACACGCCTCTCCACGATGCCAGCCGGCAGAACAAACCTGAGATGGTCGAGAAGCTGATTGAGGCAGGCGCCGACGTGAATGCTAGGACCAAGTCAGGGGCGACGCCGCTCCACCTGGCTGCGAGTACCAACGCCGTCGAGGCAGCGAAAGTGCTCCTCAGAGCAGACGCCTGGACATTCTTCACCAACAACGCCAAGGAAACACCCGAGAAGGTGGCCGAACGAAAGGGGCATACCGCCATGCTTGACATGCTGCGCATTCCCGTGGACGTGGACGACAGGCTGGCCGGAGGCGGAAAAGATCTGCACATTTCCGAACCTACACCGTCCCAGCAAACTGCGAGCAAACACCTGGACGGATTTATTTGGCCATCCCTTGACGGACGCTCCAAGTTCGACAAGCAGTCCGTGTTTGACATGCTCTATGCGGAAGAGCCAACGCTCAAGAAGGTTGATGTGGACAAAGACGTCCGATGGATCCACATCCCCTCCAACAATGTAGGAGCAACCTTGGCTTGTGGCCTAATGTGCGCTGGGGTGTCTGCTGACCCGTTGCGTTTCAGAGAATATGGATCGAAGTACGCTCCTATCTCCATCAGGGGCTGGTTGTGCTGAGACCACTTGCTAAGACGACGTGCAGGACGTGTTCAAACTTGTGTTCTCGTCGGAGAAACGTGACCAAGGCAACTCTGGCCCAGGCAACAACGCAAATGGGAAGGCAAAGGCCCAGGATGTGCGAACACCGGAGCAAGCAGAGAAGCTGCGATCCCTGAAAGGAGTCCTCTTCTTCGTCAACACCCAACTTTCCGAGTTTGACGCATCGAGCCAATACAGGCATCCTCATTTTGAAGTATAAGCCACCTCATCTTCCAGTTCTGCGGCTTCCTTGCTGACGCCGGCTCAGATCTCCTACGCCAGTCGCCCAGGGAGTTCCAGATTGCAGATGTTCTCGCTCATGGTGCGTCAACCAAGAACCAGCCATTGGGAGACATAACTAACCGATTCCCCAATAGTTCCCAGTAGTCGACGCGGATATGCAACAGCCTGTCTACTTCGATCCCAACCCTACTCCACCGTTCGAGTCAAACCCTGCGAGTAAGGCTGACGGCGAGATGGACGACAAACACAAAGACCGTGCCTCCAAGCTTGAGGAACTGGAACGAGCCTACCCAGGAACTCCGAGCAAAAGCCGCACGCTGGACGGCTACATGCATGAGTTTATAGATGAACGCGACCTCAATTTCCGGAATGGAGACCAAGTGGTCTCGCGCTTTGTTGAGCGAATTCGGTGCGACACTTGGAGATCTATGCGGCCATCGCAACAACTCACCATCGCGGCCAAGGAACCAGCCGAAGAGGGCATTGGAGCTCGAAGACGGAAGCGGAGGAACAGCAGTGGCACCATTGCACCTGCCGCCAGTGGAACGATTTACGACAAGACGGAGAGCCGAGATTTCAAAACCCATGGCAGCGAGCTTCTGAAGACCGCCGAGCCCGCTGTGGAGGTGGCAGAGGACACGTGGGAAAGGACTGCCACTCCTTCGCAGCTTGAAAACCAGAATCCCACACCCCGGCGACGGAGCCGGAGAGTATTGGTCTCCAGGATATGGCAGCACTTCCGAAATATGCTGGCAGGCCACGTTCGTTCAGAGTTGAAACAACTGCCTCCACTAACAGTGAAGGGACTCAAGGAACGCATCGCCGAACCCCAGGACCAGATGAAAAAGAATGAAGATGAACCTCTCGACTCGGATGATGACGAGGAGACGGATCCGGAACCCAAGGACAAGCGCATCCGACAGCAAATTCTCACAGTACCAGAGCTGTGGATCTTGGCCGTGGGAGGTAAGTTTCAGCATTGGCAGCATGGGGTGATAATTGATTGATACAATTTGTTCACCTCCCTAGGTATTGTGGTTACGTCGTTTCCCGAAGGTTGGCGTGTAACCGACGGCAAGACCCTTTCCCAGTCCATCCTGACGACAGTTCTCACGGGGAGAAGCTCCAACAACAGATCAGGCGTGGCGACTGCCGCCGGCCTCGTCAGCGACATCGTCATGGCAGCTCTGGACTTTGAGCCGACAATCTCCACCTTTGGCAGCAACCGCAGCTTCTTGGACGCGCTTAGTGTTGAGGTGGCGTTCGCGGTACTTGAGCAAAAACATTCCTACCTTGACTCTAGCACCGCTAACCAACTCTAACAACAGTCCAGCAAAGTGACGAAGTCCTACGAGAACTTCAAAACAACCCTCGGAAAAACGCTCAAGATTTTCCCGGATGCCATCAAGCAGGAAACCGAGCTCCTTGTTCGCGTCGATGACATCGTCAACGAGATCTCCATGATCAAGCGCGTGCAACAGGATCAAGACCACGCCTGTGTGTCGATGCGGATCAGCCAAGCGCAGCGAGGTCCGAACAACAAGAAGAAGGGAAAGGGGAACGGCGAGGACTGGGGCAGCAGGACTTCGATGAACGCACCGCATGAGCGGGCGATAGACAGAGGGATGAATGATATGCGCTCGGCAAAGTCGCAGCACGCGATGGCGAGGCTGAGGAGGCTGGAGGAGGATGCTTTGAGGGTTAGGAAGTCGGTGCGTAACCCTTGAGCCTCTCTCTCTCTTCAAGATGACTACCAAAGGTGGGTTTCTGATGAGAGGAACTTGCAGATCATCACCCTCCTCGATCTCCGGCAGCGACAGGCAACGACGGAAAATGCGATCAGTTCGGGTCGGCAGTCGGATCTGCTGTTTGCGCAGTCCAAGGTGCTGTTTGTGTTTACGGCCGCGACGGTTATCTTTGTGCGTTCCGTGCCCCAGCCCGGTTTTGCTGCTTGAGGTGTTCGCTAACTCGAGGGCTGTCACAAGGCGCCCCTCTCATGGGTCTCTAGCCTCATGGCGCTGAACATTGACCAATTCTCACCCGGGAAGGATGAGAGCTGGCCAAGGGGGGGCGTGTTTGGGGCTTCTTGTGAGTAAACTGTGATTCTTTGTCTTGCGTTTGTCTGGAAATGGGGCGGGTACCAAGTCCAGATGTGTGGTATCGTTGTGAAATTGCTGACGAGGGTGATCATGTAGTCTCCAGCGTCGTGTGCACATTGGTTCTCTGCATCGTGAGTTGGGCTTGGTATGACTGGCGGGTGAAAAAGAGGGATAAAAAGGCGGAGACGGCAGAGAACGCCGGCAAGCAGGGAAGGTGAGGGGCTGGAAGGTGAGCTGTCTTGGAGGGTCCCAGGGTTGGACTGATTTTGGATAGGAAGGACTGGTTGATACGACTTTTTTTTCATGACAGTGGGAGATGTAACTGTTCTTCTTGCTTTCAAGGTAAAGTGATCGTCTTTTCCAGCGCATCATTGCCGCTATCTTCTGGCGACAGTCCGTTATGTGTGAAGACGCGATACAGATATGATCAACGTCAACCACTGAAGGGTTTTCGGCAATGTCCATGTATTTGCATGGTGTGGTCACAGACCCGCTGTGCCCGACAGAAACTTTATCGCCCTCTTGCAGGCGAGACAAACAGCGACTGTCGTGGGTGGAGGAGCCCTCAAGCTCTTCACATGTAGATTCCGGCCGAGTGAGCATCTGAGCTGCATCTCACTGCCAACTTGGTCGCCCTTCACCCCGGTATGTTAATCGTATACGGATACCGCCCCCTCCACCGCTCCCACCACCCCGTCCGATGATATGCCGCAGGCCGCTGCATCCGATCCAGACAGATCCCCCGATTATTCCGACGCCTCTGATCAGGACACTGACACCGGCATCCAATCGCCCCGTCGCTCTCCGCCGACCACTTCCCTGTCCCGAGCGCCTCATTTCCAGGCAACTGCCCCTTCCCGGGGGCGTTCCCGGGACACTGGAAGAAGGGCTCGTGGTGGTACCCAAAGTCGGAGAAGTGGTGCAGCTTGCCCGCTGGGAGCAGCAGGTGCACGGCCAGCGAGTGGACGGGCGCGTCGCCCCACCGCTCGTGGTAGAACCCCCCCGCGCGGTCGAGGTGCGTAAAGAGGGACTGGTAGGCGGCGCCGCGGAAGAAGTCGAGGTCGGCGATCTCAAAATTGGACCAGTAGTGGCACAGGTTCCAGCGGTCGCCCGCGCGGGAGGTGTGGGCCGCGCCCCACAGGGCGGCGAGCTTGCGGGCGGGGAAGGCGCGCAGGTACCAGGGGATGTCGCCGCTGTTGGTGGTCAGGAGGGCGTTCCAGTGGGGTGTTTTGGGGAGGGCGTGGGCGAGGCGGAAGTCGTCGACCGCGCGGAAGAGGGTCGGACAGGTCGCGGGTTCTTCCCACAGGGCGATGGTGAAGCCATAGGTTTTGCGGTGGCGGGCCATGGCTGCGAAGGGGTCGTACGTGATGGCGCACGTGTACCGCACGCCGGGCTCGAGGCGCCAGTACCATTTGAAGGGAGCTAGGGCGGGGAGGGTATAGAAGGTGCCTGAGTAGAAGCGGCACATGTGGTGGTACGACTCTTTGCCGCCGTTCCAGACGTTGGTGGTGGCTTGGTGCGCCATGGACTGCCGCGCGGCGGCGGGGTCAATCCAGGGGGGGTAGGACCAGTCTTTGGCGGGGATGGTGTCGAAAATGGCTTGGCCGCTTACCGAGGCGTTGAGCTCGCGGATGAAGTCGGGGTCCCAGGGCTCGTTGTTGAGGAAGACGACGGGGTAGTTGAACCACTGGTTGAACTGGGCCTCGAAGTTTTGGATCGTCTTGCGCGCCTCCTCCCGCTCCGAATTTCGGGCGAGCATGACGAGGGCGGCGTTCTCGCGGGGCTTGGATGCCGCGATGCGCGGGTCTTGACACTGCGTTGAGAAGGGGGCGTCGAGATCCTCGGGCGGCCGCGGGATGCTGTGCATGTGCTCGTGCAGCAGTGCTTCAAGAACGCACAGCACAAGCACGAGCCCGGCACCCTTGAGGAGGATCCGGACACGGCGCGCTGGGCGCCACACCCGCCGGACAACGGCGACGGCTAGCCCGGGCAACAGCTTCATTTTGGATGCATGTTTGGAGTTCGCTGAATGGAAACAGTCCCGAGGGATTGGGTCGTCATCTCAAGGGGCTGAAGCGGCCAAAGAGGCGCGCTAGGCCAAGCCCCCTGAAGCATGCCACGCCTGCAGTGTAACAGTCATCTCATCTTGGCGTCAGACTGGCTTGCCCTTTTCAGGGGTTTCTCCGTGCAGGATTTCTCCATCCTCTCCATGATCCTGTTCTCACTCTGCTGACATCTCTCCCTCTTTACGTACATATATCTGTTTTCTTTGCATCACAGCCCCACCTCAACACCGCACAGCACACTTGTCTCTGTCCTTCTGGCTACGCCGCTCTCCCTAGTCATGCCCGATTTCCTCGCCGAAGACGGCCGCCGGCGCCTGGTCGGTTTTATTCTCGACGCGGAAATGCCCCTTCTTCTCAAACCCCGTGACGCTCCCCTCGCGTGTTGGGAGCCGCTGGCCGAGTTCGAGGATGTCAATGCCCACTTCTCAGCTCAAGTACACACCTTTTTCAGTGAAATGCGCGGCTTCGAAGATACGTCGTCCGCCGGCGAGCGTCCCCACCACATCCACCCGGACTATGAACTTCAACCTGTGATTCGAGTCGGCAACCAGCGCTTCGACATCGGCCCCGACTGCTGGCACCGCACCTTCCATACCCGCCGCCTCACCGTTCAGGGCCCGGATATGCTACCTCTCCTCAACCGCGTCACCCAACTACGCATTTCCCCCGACCGGGATTACGAATACGAGCCGGGCCTGATGTTCGCCGTCCGGCCCGTCTCGCCGCGCACGCCGCTCGACCTCGCCACCCGCCTGCCCCACCTGCGCGAGCTCGACTGCCCCTGGCTGTGGGAGCGCCTGCCCATCGCCTACGAATCCCAGGCGCTACGCATGTTTGCGCACGTCTGGGAAGGCCCCTGGCGCGATTTCCGCGTCGAGTTCGCGCGGGGTGTACGCGACGCTATGCCCCTGCTGCCGCCCTCCCTCGACAAGGCCCGTCTCTGGTTCTGGTATCCCAGGGCGTACGGGGATAGTATCGACCAGGCGGCGCAGATGCCCGACCTTGTTGGTGCGGCCCCGGCGTTTGGAGAGACAGATCCGGCGGCGCAGATGCCTGACCTTTTCGGCGGCCTGTCGTTGTTATCGTCGTCGTCGCCGACAGCTTCCAAGTTTGAAGGCGTGGACCCTGTGTCTCTCGGGTTGCGAATGCTAGGAAGTCGCCTGGAGGAACTGGACATCCGCGCGCTTCTTACCCCGGATCTTTTCCCTTTCGGTAGCGACTCCACGCCATGGACGTATATGCAACACCTCAAGGTGGAATTCTACGCGTGCGCCCCGGACGGCCGCTGGTACTTTTCCGGCCCGAAAGGCGAAGACCCATATCCGACAGGCTACGCTATTATACCAGAGGAGCACTATCCGCCTGGCCGACAAGACGACGAAGCGGTACACAACTTGCTATCCGACGAGGAGGAGGAGATTACAAGCGGCGACGAGCTGTACCTCCTCCGCAAACCCGATATGTTCCGCATCGTCCCCATCGCGAACCGTATCAACCCTTTGCTCCTAGCTTTTGCCCTGTCTCTCCATCGGATGCCCTCCCTCCAAGACGCGGAGCTATTCACATGGCTCACGTGGCTACCTTCCGAGCAGCGGGCTCAGGAGTATGAAGGAAGCGACGACGTGCCTCCCTCCTGGGGTGAGTATGAGTTTCCCACCGTCCTGTTCCGATGGGGGGTGAGATACGATGCGCCTAGAGGGGAAGCGCAGGGAGGGGATAGAAAAGGAAGAGTAACATGGCAGGTCGGCGAGGGCTGGAGACCGGCGGACGAGGTTGTGGAGGCCTTTGAGAAGCTTGTGGGCGGGGACCGAGAGAGGATGGAGTGGACAGCGTTTGAGTTTGTGCAGGACAGACAGGGGGACGATGAGGAGTTTGACTGATCATACACCACAAACAGGGTTCTAGGGCAGACCCGTACAGGTCAAGCCAGCCATTTCCAGAGCCCACTGATTGCTGTTGGCGTTGACGGCCGGGCTTAGAAAGAGAAAGGAGTAGTACAGCGCGCTGGGGATGTAGACGGCCACGGCCTCGACTTTGAGATGCGCGGAAATCGGTGCACTCCGAGGTGACTGTTGAGGGAATACTGTCCTAGTAGAGGAGCACCAAGGAGCAGCACTGTGGCACAGCACCGTGGCCGGTGCCGTTGATGCTGATACAATCAGGGTAACACAGAGGTTTGGATCGTGATGAAAGGTCTGGATCCCTCGACAGTGGCCTGCCTTGGAGCCACAACGGTCGGCGAGGATGAACCCCATCCGGAAGAAATGAGGCTCCTGAAGAGAAAAGGGGCAAGCGTGGGGCGGTGGGACACCGGCATGCATGCAGAACTGGTGTTGGGATTCTGTCTCTATGTTCGGTGGTGGAGGAGAAGGCAGTGGTGGGGCCCAACCGGCGGCAGACGCGAGTGTGGCTTGCACCAACCGACCGAACGGGCATCTCGCCCCCATGCGGTATTCTGTTGGCGTTGCTCTTCAAAAGGTGTCCATGAAACGTGAAGGTAGGCATGCCAAGCCGCTTTGCCTCGCACAACTCAATGCCAACGGCCCAACAGTGAACCAGGGTGCATCTCAGGGGCTCAGTCGCCAGGGCAGTGCAGAACTCACTCTCCTCCTACACACCTCAATCTTGGGACGACGGTGAGTTTCTCTCCCTTGCTTCCTCGCTTGGGAGTTCTATGTCGAGACGCGTGGCTAATGTTGGGTAATACTGGGCGACTAGATACCTACCTACATATATTCGCCGTCCTTGCTGCCGTCAGGAATCACGATGAATCCAACGAAACCGAACAACGCAACGCACGACCACACCAACGACAGGGGGGATCATGTCGAGCTGGATCGAGTTGTTTTGGCTGGTAAGCTGCCTGGCTGCTTTCTGGAGCTAAGACTTTTGAGATTGTCACAAGAAATGGCCGAGGCTGATCAAAGCAGCGCTTCCACTCGGCTGCAGCGTCGTCTCAGTGGTCAAGCTCGACCTGGGACCGCGTCACGACGCGGTCAAGATTGCGGTTCGGCTTCAAGATGGCGACAGAGTCGCGTTTTTTGAGAAGGTTGAACCACCTTCCGCAGTCTCGGCCTCGGTTGCTAATGTCTCAACACAGCGCGTCTCCGGACGAGTGGGAGCAGCGATGATGAAGGGTTCATTTGAGGCAGACAAAGCCCTCCACGAGGCCATCCCTCGCCGGGTCCCCAAGCCCGTGGCCTGGGGCACATATGTCTGTGACCCGGACATCCATTTCTACATGGCTGAATTCGTGGAGATGCGCGACGACGCGTCCAGCCCGAAAGACTGGGCCGCTGCTGTTTTGGACCTTCACCTTGCGAGCATGGGTAAATCGCCTGGCGGCCAATTTGGCTTCCATGTCACAACACATTTGGCCAATGTTCCTGTCGACAATTCATGGACCTCCTCATGGGAAGCTCTTTGGGCGCAGCAGATGAAGAGCCTGTTCGACCAGGAGGAAAGCCTTAACGGCCCTGACAAAACTCTGGCAGAACTTAGGACCGCGTACTTCGAAAAGGCGATCCCCAGATATTTGAGGCCGCTGGAGAGTGACGGGAGATCCATTACTCCATGTCTGATTCATTCCGACCTCTGGCTTGGGAATATCAAGCCAAGGGCTTCTACGGGAGAGCTCTGCGTGTTCGACTCGTGTGCATACTGGGGCCACAATGAAGGTTTGTCTGCCATCCCAAACCGGCTGTGGGCTCGCATCGCTAACGGCTCACGCGCCCAGCTGACCTCGCCATCTGCTACAACGAAAGATATAAGTTGGGTGCCGTCTGCTCGCAGGAGTATACGCGCCAGGCCAAACAGTTGGACCCCGACGCAAGCTTCGTGAAAGATCTCGAGGCCGAGTTCGATGAGAGAAACGCGCTCTATGCCATAAAGTTCCATGTGCTCCTCAGCATCATGTACTTGGGGCGGGACGAGGGGTATTTTAGGAAGGTGATGATGGATGAGCTCAGAATGATTCTCGAAAAGATTGAGTTCGAGTCTGGCATTTCCAAGCCTGAGCAAACACCGCAGACATATTAGGTTCAATCAAGACAGCAGACAGCGTGGCCATCGCCACCTACAATACACTCTGTTGAACCACAGTTCCATGAGCCCATTTGGAGCCTCCCCAGCCGGTCAGACCGACGTCACACAATCCAACAGGCCCTTTCCATCTTGCTTCTCCTTTCTCCATCTCAAACCACACCTCTTGATCAAGATTGATAGTGGTAGCGCGAGGAGCATCACAATGCCAAAGACGCCAAAGCACCACCCCGACCCAGCTACGTTGGCAAGCGGTTGCTGGATTGCAATGCCAATACCTGCCATGATGCATCTTACCAAGTTATGGGATGCCTGCACGGTTGCAGACGCATCGGGGTTCAGGTCGGTCAGGAGAGTTCCGCAGAGCTGTGAAGATATCGTTAGTGGCGGGAAGAGATTGGTATTCGTGTGTTTACGCATACCGTAAACAAACTTGATGTCGTGGCTCCGGTGATGAGCTGCATGATGAGCGGAAGAGCGATGTGCTTGAAGAAGCAGGTTAGAGTTCGGGTGTTCGAGCTGGACTGGAGTTGATTTAGGTACACTCACCGTCTTCTCGTTGAGAACAACGCCATAAGCCGCGGTGCCGACTGCGCTAACTGTAATCAGCGTGTAGATGCCCGCAAAGCGTGCTTGCTCGATGGGAAAGTCGGAGATGTCATCTCCGCGACGATAGCCCCCACCCCGTCCGTGCCGAGCTGTAAATTGCTTGAGGTTCCAGTCCAGGAGCTTGCCTGTGCCGTAGGCAGCCAAGGCGCCCCCAACGCCAGAGGGTAGGTAGATGAGGCCAGCTTGAAGATAGTCCAGGTGGTAGATGTCGATGCACTGCGCCGCGAGCGACATTTGCAGCGTCAGCTTGACCGTGTATGTAATGGAGGCGATGGCGATGACTGTGAGATTCCCTCTCTCAAACAGCATGGGAACGCACTTGAACGGGTTGGGTAAGTGGCAGTTCTTCCGCCTTGCTGTACCACTCTTGGTTCCTGCAATCTGGCTGGGTTCTGTCCTTCGGCACTTGATCAAGATGTCGAACAGGCTTCGGTGAAGACCACGTGTTGCAATGCTGCCATTTCCTACAATCTTGCGCTGTGTCTCGGGCAGGAGAAGGACCACAACGATGAGATAGGTTCCTGTGAGAATGACAAGGAACCAAAAGATCCAGCGCCAACCAAGGTTTTCTGTCAGGGCACCGGCAATGACGGGCCCGAAGCTCGGCGCGGCGCCCCCGCTTCGGAGATGTTAGCAACGGCTTGGATTCTTCTGACAACAAGGTATCAAAGGGAGACTTACAAGAAGACCAAGGTCCCGACATAAGACCCCCGCTCAGCAATGGTCGTAATGTCTGCCACAATCCCATACGCCGCGCCAAATAAGCCTATGAAGTCGTCAGCCAAACGTAGTCCTTCTTTTGCTTGTAAAAGTTCAAGAAGATGTCTACTCACCCGATGCCCCAGCGCTCTGCACCATCCTCAACACAAACAAGGCAGCATACGAATGCTGCAACGCAAGGCCGATGTTTGACGCGACGACTAGTACAAACATGAGAATGTACGCCGGCCGTCGACCGCCCTCGTCGGCCAAGCCTCCCATAAAGGCGGGCGCGACGCCCGCCATGATCATGTAGGAGGTGACGGTCAAGTTGATCAGGGAAACCGACACCCCCAGATCCGCCGCCATGGGAACCAAAGCGGGGAAGTAAATGTAGCTGCTGAGGACAGAATACATGGCGCCAAAGGCAGCCACATACGAGATCCATTTCTTTTCGCGGTGGGTAAAGATTGAGAAGGGCGGTTCGTCTGCGTCCCCACTTTGAACCGTTGACTGTGGGCAGGTATCAGACACATCACCATCATCCTTTTCCTCGACGTTCAGATCGTGCATGCTGAGAGCCTGGTCTGTCATTGCAACTTGACCCCGAGCCTAGTAGAAAAATGAAGGTTGAGCGATGCAACCTTGAAAAGAAACTTGACATAGGTGTTGATGGGTGAGCTCAGAATGATCCTCGAGGGGCTCGGATTCGGGTTTGGAATTTCTACTTGGCCCGAGTTACCTGCTTCGGCGGGACCTGAAGATCCTCTCACCTCCTCTTTCCACCCCTACCGTCACATGTCTGATCGCTGGCACCTTCATCGAAATACTGTGTCAGTAATGGTTGCGTATGTGCCTGGTAGTTACGATGCCAATGCCAATGTCTCTGGTTTGTGCTGAAAATCCAACAGCCGTGTTCTAAGGTTGGCATGCGGGGAGTGAGTATCTATAGACAGACATATTGTCGGGTACTTGGGAGCAGTGCAAAAACTACCTGCATAGTTTGTCAAGTGTCCAGGCCCAGTTCATTGTCGAGATTGTTCCCCAGGACCTTGTTGTTTCAGTTCTAGCTACGGTAAGGTAGCCCGGATCCAGCTCTCCACACCCTACCAAACAATATTCTGTAGCTGCAAACCCCGGATTCTCTCTCCCACTCGCAGATGCCCAAAATCAAGCCCACAAAAGGGCCGCGATGATGTTTGCATGACAGAGCGCCACATACCTCCAGCCAAGCGTCCTCCAAGCTGTGATCGTCAAATATTCGCGGCTGATGGGGTTTTGGGATGCGATCGGCTCAGAGGGGTATGAATTGGGAGATCCGAGGCGTGTTCCGAGACACGGCCGTGGCAGCCACCCCAACTTCCGCTGGGATTGTCTACACAGTCCACAAAGATCCTCCAAGAGGTGGCTCATTATCGGTCATGAAAATGGGTGACATTGCTATGCTCTTTTTGAACCAACTGCGTACCTTACCCAAGCCATATTTCACAGTTCAGCGGGTCCCTAGCACTTCCGAGCCTAGGTGTTCAGCCGGACGGGTCTTCTGACCAGCCGACGATCTGCTTGGCCATTTTCTACATTATTTACTGTTTGTAAAGGAAATGTGTCTGTTGCATGCCTGTCTGAGCCCTTCATCTCCTCGAGACGCCGCTCACCGGGCTCAAGCACTCTGGTGTGTCACTCATCCCTATGACTGGCTGCCATCATGAGAGCGTCATTTTGCCAACCTTCCTCTTTGTGAGGTAACTCCCGAGGTCCCAGACCAAGATGGTGTGTTTCCGCAGACTCCTGCTGGCCACAATCAAGTGCTTCTCCGAGCAAAACTGGCAATTGGAGATCACCGAGAACAGGCCCGATCACACCTTACCGGCAGCATCGATCCCATCGAGCACCGTGCATCCGATCGAGCATACAGCATCTGGCCGATTCCCGAAGTAACCTCTGTTGTAAGTGGACAGGATCACGTTGCCGACAATGGAAACCCGCGAGCTGCACATGCGGGCCGAACATCTCTTGCAGACCGATTCTCGGGATCAGACAACAACTACGGCTTTTCGAAGCACCTTGGCAATGCATTGCTCTCTACAAGAGTACTCGGCGTGGCCTGGTGCTGAGAGAGCAAAGTGAATTTGTATATGACATGCAGTTACCTCCCGCATGTCCTCGGTCAAAAACCTGCAACCACAACAGCTTCACCAGTTTGGTCAGACCCTCCACAACCATTACTTTTGCGTACCATACTACCCATCATGCGCTTCACAGCTCTTGTCCTTGCCGCAGCGGCTCACAGTGCCCTCGCTGTTCCCCATGGACCGGACGGACATGTCTTTTCATGCGCTGCTCCCAAGCCCGATGCGGAACACCTCAAGATGACGGAGCAGCTTGCTGGAGACGAGGCGGCCGCCGCTGCTGCAGGCAACATCACCGCCCGTCAAGTCATCAACGTGGACACCTATTTCCACGTTGTTATATCGGGCGACGGTGTGCCCAGCGGCCATATCACCGTAAGGATACCCGCTGGTCTCTGGTTGCATTCTGGCAGAAGACTAAGAAATTAATTACAGAGAACCACGGTCTTGGCCCAACTCGACGTTATGAATGCCGACTTTCTGCCTCACGGGATCCAGTTTGTGAACAGGGGTGTCGACTTCACCATCAACACTACCTGGGCCAATGGCGACTGCGACATGGCCATGAAGAGCGCGCTTCGCCAGGGGACCTACCAGGCGCTCAACATCTATTTTGTCAAGGAACTCGGCGATGGCTCCCTGGGCAAATGCAACTTCCCGAGGGCGTCGCCCGACTCGTCGGTCCTCACTGGCGACGGCTGCACGGTCAAATTCACCACCGTGCCCGGCGGCAGCGAGGTCAACTACAACTTGGGACACACCACAACCCACCAGATCGGCCACTGGTTCGGGCTCTACCACACTTTTGAGAATGGGTGCGATGGTGCCGGCGACATGGTGGACGACACGCCAGCCGAGGCGTACGCGAGCAGGACCTGCGATCTCGGGAGGGACTCGTGCCCTGGCCAGCCGGGGAGGGATCCGGTTCGCAACTACATGAACTTTTCTCCGGAGTGAGTACCAACCCTCAAAGCGAGGTTTTTGAAGCAAGACATGTCCTGACACTCTGGGGTAGTACTTGCGTCACTGGGTTCACTGCTGGGCAGGCAACTCGCATGGTCAGCAACTGGAACCAATTCCGTGTTGGCAAGTAAGCGGAGCAAAAGCCGTGGGTGGTCGACTCGATGACCGCCTTCAGATCATGACAAGCAATTACGAGGCATACACGAGGTTGGGTTCGGACATTACGTCGGGCAAGATGTTTACGCAGACCACAGCTTTGGGGCAGCGGGGAGATTGAACTGGGGGGGAAACCAACGACGGGCGCCCCAAGGAGCTAATAGGGTCCTGACCAGAGGGACGGAACATTCTTTTTAGGGGTAGCCCAAGTACCTTAGGTACTTTGTTTTTTGTCTTTGCAAAGCTTTCTCATGTCGCTTTCTCATTGTGGATTTAAACTTCCTTGAAGCCAGGGGGATCATCAGAGGGTCCAGGGCAAGCAGTCCAGATAGCAAAAGACCTTGTCTTGTTCTTTTGATCGGAGGGCCGGGTGCCTGAGAGCTTGTGCAAGGCCCGGTAGAACCTTGGGAGCGTTGTGAACCATCATCCGCTGAAGCTTGTTTACCCCCGAATGCATCCTCACCAGCACACGGATGCTTTGACAAGACGAAGCTGGGAGTTCTAACTCCTCAGTATTTCAGGCTAATGTGTCTTTCAAGGGATCAATCCGTCAAGCCACTGACCCAAGAATTCATTGATCTCGGCAGTCTTTCCAGAAATCGCAGTGATTTGCAGGCCATGCACGCTTGGGCGCCTTGTCAATAATCTCCTGTGTTGCCAGGACAACTCGTCCCAGAAATGGAGATCAGGGGTCACGCTATAACCTGGTCGGTGGATCCCGAGCAGCAAGCTACGGTGGATGTCAACATCCACAAGTCTTCCGTAGTATAGTGGTCAGTATGTGAGCTTGTCATCGGACTCCACAAGCCCAGACATCGCTCGAGACCCGGGTTCAATTCCCGGCGGGAGAGATCGCAATCGTTTTTGCCTCGTGCTCAACTCATTTGGTTCCAGAACTATGGTTTGTCATTTTTGTCATGGCCGCATTTGTGACGCTTGCGAAAGAGCGTGATGAGCCTCTTCTACCCTGCGCACGTGGCTCACCTTTTGCAGCGTCGTAATCTGCAAGCCAACTCTGCCCTGGGTCCTATTGGTTTTGGTACATAGCACAGAGCCTCAGACGGCGTTTTGATCACTGTTCGTTGACGGTGAGAGTGCATTGCGAGCGAACAATCTCATTACTCTGGACCTATGAGATCCTGCAAGCTGGGCGGCGTGTCGGGATATCAATAGGAAGTCTCGGTGCCATTGCAACTGTGCCATTCCATCTCACAACTATCCGTAGATAATAGCTGCTTCCCCAAATATGTGGCTTGGGGCTGTCGACAAGGTTCAAGTTGTGTGTAGTACAACATAATGAATGTGTGCTGATCAGGCCCTATCCAATGAAAGGCCAACATCTGGCCAACGCTGCATAAATGTGGCGTGGGCGTGGCTGGCGGGACAGCGAGAAAGAGGGGGGCATCTGGCCGTGTTTGCGGAGATGTCTGAGAGCAAAAGCCAGACAACTCTGCTCCTCTCGCTTGCCCTCCAAAAGTCCGACAACTCCTTTGGGGGGCCAGGACGCATTCCCCATGGCTCCGTTGGACAAGTTCTCGGATTTGGACCTCTATGCCTTCCGGTTTGACGTCAAAACCGATCGGCCATGCATAGCACTCCATTCTTGGTGGTCACAGGATGTTGATCTCAGCTCCATGGTGCATCTGAGAGATGATGCCGCGTGGGACCGTTGGCTTGACGATCTTCATCACCATGGCCCCAAGAACATCGAAACCGGCTGGGACGTGTTGTGTGTTTTCTCATCAGCGGCTCTCTTGATTCGGTTCGGGGTTGACTTGCGTTGTAGGCTTTTCCCCCAGGTTGAAGATCCCGAAGCCATTTGGGCCCCGTTTTCTCATCTCCCCATCAATCGGCAAGCTTTTCTACGTGTAAGTCAAGAGCTTGACATCCGTCATACGTTCGCTTCGCAAATCAACCGCGGAAGCCCGGTCATCACGAAAATCACATCGAATAGCGGCTTCGAGAGGGCCACCTGTAAGACCGTCCAACTATCCCAGACCGACGAGGGCGTTTGGCTGAGCAATTACAGTCTACATGCTTCAGACTGACCAAACCACTTCTGACCAATCGGCAATCTGGATATCCGTCAAGCGAAAGACTGCCGTGATGCTCGGCTGTCACAGAGATATCGAACACGAGTTAGACAGGGAGCAAATCGCCGACATAGACGTGGTATCCGTCTTGATCAGGACATTCCTGGAATCGGAAAAAGCACATCGTTTTCTCCAGGTGGACCAGGTGGTAGAGGCTTTGCAGAAAGCCGTAGTCAGCTACAACGGGGGGCTAGTCGATCCTGGCTCGTCGGAGACCCTCATCACCGTTACCTCGACGGGATCTGACAAGCTGATCAAACTATACTTGCAACTGTGCAACGTCAAGGCGATCATCACGGCATGGCGGACTCAGCTGGTTGGGTTTCGCCGCCACGCCGCGGAACTGGGTACCGACAACGCGGAGTCTGGTGAGAGTATGGGAGAGTATGTCGACAGCCTTATAAGCGAGTACGACATGGAAATCAACAAGTGCGAGATGTCGCTCCATGGTACCTCTCTAGTGTTTCAAGTGGTACGTATATCACCGCTGGCTACGTCGCATGTGGTGTCCTGACCGCCGACAGATAACCGCCCGCCTCGCGCGGATAGACACGAGTGCGGCACTGCGTGATGGGAAGCAGATGAAGGCCGTTGCCCTGCTCACCATGATATTTCTCCCAGCGACCTTTGTCGCTGTAAGTTAAAGTCGCAGCCTTTGCTTGTGCTCCTGCAAGCTGACACGCTCAAAACCAGACACTCATGGCGGTCCCAGCCTTCGATTTCAAGACCATCGAGGCAATTCCGCAGTGGTCCTTGTATCCGGTCATCTTCTTGCCCTTGACGGCCGTTGTTCTCGTTGCGTATTGGGTCTGGATCCAGCACTATGGAGACCCTCATTTGAATCGTCAGCTCAAATCTGACGGCCTTGTCTAGAAGGTTTTGGGAAGAACCGTCGGATGGAGAGACGGATGCCGGGGTTTACCCTTCTTACCAAACGAGAGTGTACCAGTTTCGGCGGTTTGATCAAGTCAGCTTCGGTTGTTACGTTTCCCTTAGAAAGTTAAGAATGTTGACAGACTCCCCAGTACAGGTGGTCACTTCAGGTTCTGCACAACACACGCTCTTGTTGTGGCGTCAGGCCCGCAAGCGGGGTAGCTCGACCGTCTCCAAGCGCCAGCAAATGACAACCTTGACCGAACCAGCTTCCCAAAGGTCCCAGGTTCATCACGCCAACAACTGGCTGGGAATTGGCAAACATCCATGATGAAGCAACTCGCTCTTGCTCTGGCTTTCCTCGCCAACACCACGCTCATTCTCGGCCTCGCCGCGAAAAAGAATGTCATCATTGACACCGACCTCTTCAGCGACGTTGAGTGAGTGAGATTGACCATGCCCCACACTTGCACACCACTCACAAACAGTCCCTCAGTGATGCCGGCGCCCTGCTCCTTGCAGCCACATTACCAGACGTCAACCTCCTCGCCGTCAACGTCAACTACCCCTCCTCGTACTCGGCCCTCGCTACGTCGGCGATCCTAGCACACTATGGCAAAGGTGGGGTCCCAATCGGGATTCCGCGCCCTCTGACCAACAAAACCTTTTTCGACGGCTGGTTCTTTGAGCTAGGCGAATACGCCAGCAAGGTCGCCCACCACTTCTCCGGCGGCAGTCTCCCCTGGGGCCACGCCGAAGACGCCTGGGACCCGGTGGCGCTGTACCGCAAAGTCCTGGCTGAGGCCGAGGACGGCAGCGTGACGATTGTGTCGATCGGTTTCCTGGACAACGTAACCCTCCCGCAATACCCCCTTTTGTCC
>Ga0247824_10000216_pt1 | contig 25939 bp, 49 predicted proteins | sample 13C_PalmiticAcid_FD_194412 | JGI IMG/M metagenome (GOLD analysis project Ga0247824, IMG submission 194412) | Soil microbial communities from agricultural site in Penn Yan, New York, United States - 13C_PalmiticAcid_Day48 | ecosystem: Environmental > Terrestrial > Soil > Agricultural land...
TTCGAACGCGAAGCGGAGCGCTTCGGTTACACGGGAGACGCTAGACGTTGCCCGCGCCACCCTCACGTTCGAACCTCTTCGCCGGATGGCATGTTCGACGGGCTGTGCGGAGAGTGCGAAGCGGAGATGGACGAAGCTGCGATGCAGGACGAAGGCTAGTAGGAACCGGGAGCCACGCTCTGTGGCTCCCTTCACACGCTCCGGGAGACTCTCATGGATCTGACACTCTTCGCCGCCAAGCGCTCACAACACGCTCTGCACTTGGCTCAGGCTGCTCTGGCGCAGCCTCACTGGCGCACGATCGTGCGCCACCCTCTACCCTCACCTACCCTGCCTGTTGGCTCCGAGGTGGAGCCGACAGGCGATCCCGGCATCGTAGAAAGATCAGAAAGCCTCCGGGCGAACAATCCTAATGGTAGCCTGCTGCGCATCGAACAACAGATCTGGTGGCACTGCCTGTGGTGGCTCGAGCCGTGGGCGAACAACAGATCTAGAGGCGAAGGGATGTCATGAAGTCCGCTGGCCCGGATCCAAATGCGAAAGTCCTTGGTTTCTGCGGATTCGCGAAATCCATAATCCGTTCCTAGGCAAATCCGTCGATTCCGCGAATCCAAATGCGAAAGTCCTACGAAATCGCGGATCTCGAGCGTTCCATAACTCGTTCCTAAGGAAATCTGCGCGTTCCCATCGTTCCAAATATCGTTCCTAGGCAAATCCGCGCGTTCCGACTCTTTGCCTCTCAACGTTCGACTCTCTGCCGACTCCGGCTGCTGCGCCACTCCCTGCGCCACTCCCTGCGCCACTCCCGCGACTCTCTGACTGTCAACGTTCGAACGTTGACGGCTAACGTTCGAACGTTGGCTCCGAACGTTCGAACGTTGCACGTCAAACGTTCGAACGTTGGCACGAAGAGATCGGAACTCTGCTCCGAAGAGTCCGAGCCTCGGATCCAAATACGAAAGTCCTAGGAAATCGCGCGTTCCGCGAATCCAAATGCGAAAGTCCTACATATCCGTCGATCTGCCCGGATCCATAATCCGTTCGTAAGGGATTCTGCGTGTTTCGCAGATCGTCCTAGTGAACGTAGGCCCGGAGCTCGGGACGCGGAATCCAAATGCGAAAGTCCTACATATCTGCGGATTCTGCGATTCCATAATCCGTTCCTAAGCGTTTCTGCACATTCGCACCGATCCATAATCCGTTCCTAAGCGTTTCTGCACATTCGCACCGATCCATAATCCGTTCCTAAGCAAATACGCGGATTCCGGGCGCTCCAAATGCAGATCCTTAGCTAAATCGACGATCTCGAGCGCCACATAATTGGATCATAAGCGTTTCTGACGATCTGACGCTCGTGTACGAACTTCCGATCCGGCTCCCGGAGCACGAGAGCCTACCGGCTGTAGGCCAGACCACGCGATACGAACTCGGATCCTGAGCATACGAACTGGTCGGAACGGCTCCCGGAACGCGATTGAGGCTAGCATTAGTAGGGCGTTCCGAGCGTTCCGACCGAGGGTGGATCGGTCGGAACGGTGTAACTCATAGCGCCCATATCTACTTACCACTTTGTTTCCTACCGTTCCGACCGTTCCGAGGGAAGAAGAGAGCAGGGAGAATGGGCCTAGCTCTGCCAGCCAGCACCACGGGGCCTTAAGGAATGGTCGGAACGGTCGGAACGGTCGGAACGGGCCACTTCTCCCCTATGTTTACTAGGGTGGGACCGTTCCGACCGTTTTTGTAGGGATTTCCGCTCAGACACCACTTAACTCCTGGTTTCCCTACAACTTCCACCGTTCCGACCGACGATCTGTGGTTGGAACGGCAGATCCGAGGGTTAGCCTGCCCAGGATCCGGATCCCGCGTCCATCGAGAGGCTCTCAACGTCGTGGCTCTAGCCTCTCGGGACTCACGTTCCGGTGCGTGCCATCCTCCATCCGGATCGTGACCTTCCGTTCGTGCGTGATCCCGATCACGATCGCAGGCAAGCGACAGCCGTTAGGATGGACTCCGGGAGGCGTGTAATACACCTTGGATCCCAGCCTCACGGTCACGGACGTCGATACTCCACGACTGCCAGACACGCGATGAGAGCGAGCAGCAGCCGATAGGAGTGGTATCCCGTGAGGGAGAGCGCGAACGTCACGATTAGGAGCACGAGGAACACCAACCGAGCTTGGGAATGAGTAAGCATTAGTGGAGCATCTCCTTAGATCCGGGAAGCTTGACGCCATGGACACGCAGGTAATGGTCAGAGAGCTCCTGAATGTCCACCATGGAGGGGCAGTAAGCGCACAGAACGGCTCCATGCTGCTCAACCGGGACACGATCTTGCGTGTCTTCTGTGGTCGGAACGGTCGGAACGGTCGGAACGGCTGCCTCTTGCGCAGCCTTGACCGCTGCCAGGATCGACTTCCGCTTCGCTTCCGACTGGCGGTTCGCTCGCACACGTGTAGCCTCTTCGCTCGTGAGCTCGGGAAAGCCAAACACGTAGTCATCCGGCAGTGGATTCGCGCCACGATGCACCGTGCACGGATCGTAATCCCAGTAGGGATCAGCAGCATCGAGCTTGTCCATCGCAGTTAGAACGTCGTCTAACGTGGCGAATGGACCAAAGAACCACTCACAATACATCGTCCGCATGTAGAACGCGTCCGGATTGTCTGGGTCAGTGCACACGTCGATCCCGTGACGCTGGCGACGTGGTGCCTCCTTCGGCTGTCCTTCGCTCGCAGCTTCGCCCTTGAACACGCGTTCGAACTCCTCGCGATGCTCGGCGCACAGATAGATGTAGCCCATATAGGCCAGACCATCCGAGAAGGTGCATCGGAAGGTCTCCGAGGGATCGACTGCGACGTGCGTGCATCCGACCTTGCCGCACATTAGAATGGTGCCTTCGACATTCATACTATCACCTCATTCGACATGGTCATAGAGACGCTTGGAGAGTGGAGCGTTATGGAGCTTGAGTTCGTCGATCGTGTAGATACGCTGCACCCAGAGCACACCTTGGATGAAGCCAAGCCAGCGCATCGCCTTATCGCGCCTGCCTTCCTCCACGAACCGGATAGCCTTCGGAAGCATCGTGAGGACGTGGCACAACTCAGCGCTCAGTCCCTGTCCGAGTCGGGACTGGTCGTCACTGAGCCGTGAGAGGTAGTGCACGAACACTGCACGTAGAGTCTCGTCTGTCATCTTGGATCCTGTATCCGGGCCACCACGTCGATCGTCACGCGGTTGTGACGCTCCCACGGCTCGAAGTCGTCCGAGCCAAACACCTCCACGTTCTGGCCATGCCGAGGATCCACGTGGGCGATGACCCACGAGAGCTCGAAGTCATCCCACGTGCTGTAGCCAGCGTCCGGGAGACCACGATCATAGTCAGTGGTCACATAGCGTGGAGTCGCGATCTTGATCCAGTAGTAGCCAGCCTCCGCTGGCATGGGCGCAGCCTGCGGTCGTGTGCCGCGAATCATTCGCCCACTCCTTCCATAGCACGCGCACAGTAGCCACACCACATGTCAGGATCCGTGTACAACTCTCGGCACGGTTTCGTCTGTGTGTATATGCACGAGTGCGTCGTCTCCACTGGTGGGAGGCCACGCCTAGAGAGCATCGGTGGATGCACCGAGTGCAGAGGGAGCGTGATGCGCTCCAGTTCGTCAGCGCACGCGCGTAAGGCATGCGCGACTGGCACACCGGGATCCTCACCCTTGTGACCTTCCTCAAGCATGCTGGCGTTTAAGCGCCACTTAGCAATCAGATGCAGCTTCTCGTCACTCATTCATTCAACTCCTTCGTTCTGATCTAACAGCGTATCCACTCCCGGCTTCTCCCAGCACCACACCGCAGCCATCCCTTTCTCCACGCGTCGCTTGACCTTACGCACGAAGCCAAGACGCTGCATGATCGCCGCGATACGCGCGCTATGCCGTGCATCCAAGCGATCCGCAGACATGCCTAGCGCGTCCCAGAGCATCGAGACAGGCACGCGCGTGGTGCCTTCGCCGAGCGCTCCATCGATGATGTGCTCCCAATCGTCCGCTAGACGGCGATGCTCCTGCGCGCGTGCAGCCTCAGCGTAGTGCTTGACGTCCAAGCGGATCGACTCACCCTTGGCTTCGCGGTGGCACGCTTCCGCCCACAACTGATCGCGATCAGCGACGAGAGCGTCTATCCTGAATCCCTTCACGCGCGTGGGCCAGAACCGTCTGCTGCCAGTGTCGTCCTTCAGGTATCCGGTCATCGCGTTCGTGGTGCCAATGATGATGAACTGTCGTGGCACTTCCGTGGGCACACGGTCATACGCGAGACGGACAGGACCGTCCGTTTGGCGGGATAGGAACGACTTCAGTTGCTCCGCTTCACTGCGCCTATTGCCGTGGAGCTCCGCTGCCTCGATGATCCACTTACCAGCCGTGCGCTCGATCACCTGCTTGCTGTCCGCTGCCAGTGGGAGATCGTCAGAGAACCACTGATCATCAGGACACAGCGCTCGCAGTGCGCTCGACTTCATCGTGCCTTGCTCGGACTCGAGAACGAGGAGCTCGTCGAACTTGCATCCCGGTTTCCGCACGCGTCGAACCGCAGCCATCAACACGATGGCACCGACAGCGCGCAAGTAGTCGCTGTCCTCGCTGCCTCCATACGTCTGGAGCCACGTATCGATGCGTGGCACGCCATCCCACTTGAGCGCATCGAGGTAGATCTTGACGGGATGGAGTGGATTGTGATCCGCGATGTTCAGGATCACGTTGGTGAAGAAATCGGGAGTAGGTCGGAACTGGAACTTCTTATCGATGTCGAGCCACAACGCGCGTCTCGTTGGTTCGTTGAGATACCCGGTGTAACCGTTGTATTTGATGTGCGCCTTCTGCGCGAACTGATCGAAGTGCAGCTTGACCTTCAGCTTATCCAGCGCTATCTGGATGTTCTGCTGGCTGTCCTTGATGACGCGATCCTTGTCGTCGGCCGTGAAGTCCGCTGAGCCAAGCCAGCGACGGATGCGAGCGAGGATCTTCTTGCCATCCTTGCCACCAGCGTTCAGTGCGTTCGAGAGCACACCACGTCCGACAACAGGCTGAAGCTTGTGGATCCGGTGACTGGTCGTCTTCACCGTGAGCGCCACGTCTTGCACGTCCTTGTTCTCGCACGCTTGGATCAGAGCGTTCCCGATCGTCACGCACTCTGGCTCCGTCACTCCCTCGGTGAGCAGGAAGCCAGCGACGGCCATGCGCACGTCATGCGTGAATCCGCCCTTGCCTAAGTGGCGATAGAGGCAGCACATGATCGCGTAGAGCGTGACGCGTCTCGGGATCGTGTCGTCGTGCGTGGGCACACCGATGGCACGCACCTCAATGAGTTCGCCACTCGGATGCTTGGACGGTGGCATCATGGTCTGAAGACCGAGCGTGCCATCCGTCTTGGTGCCACGGAGTTCGACCAGCGTCACACCGTCCACGTCCTCATACTTCTCGAGAGGCACGGGCTGAGACGTGGTGTAGAAGACGTGGGAGAGTGGCTTCGTCGAGCGACCGAACCCGAAGTTCGTGTCAGGTAGGAAGTGCTTCGCTAGGTGGATGCCATCCGCCCAATCGAAGTCGATATCACATAGGTAGCGACCGGGCGCGATCTCGTGCCCTAATACGACACCGATGTTGTCACCGTCACGATAGTTCTGGACCTTGTATTCACGTGTGGTCCACTCACTACCCTCGGTGCCTGATGGATGCTTGGAGCCGGAAGCGTAGAAGACGAATCGAAATCCCAGCGCAGCATACTGCGCAAGGAGTGATGCCGCATCACTCATTCACACTATCCTCGTCGTGGCAAGTAGAGCGCCACGCTCCCTACGTCTGTCCGTTCGAGGAAGACGTGAGACGCAGAGACACGGGATCTGGCCTGATCCGCGTGGCGGATCCGTAGTGTCTCCCGGCTCCGGGACGCGGGGCAATCCCCAAGATCCAGCGGTGGCCGGGAGCCGAGACCGCTACCCGTAGTGGTGGGCCACGATCGCAACTCTTAGCGATCATAGCACGTTGCAGGTTATTTGCGGGAGCCTCACGATTCCGCTTGACATGCGTTTGGCACTCAGGCAGGATATGGTTCGTTCGATCGCGTGGCTCGCTGGCGATGACGACGGAGCCACTTGACATCAGATTCGACTTCGGGCAAGATGATCAGACGTCAGCGCGAATGGCTCGCGACTGGCACCGTGAACCGACTGACTGAGTGACTGGAGATACCCACATGGCCAAGAAGAACTCGAACCGCCGCAACGCAGAGACCGTTCCGGCACAGGAGAACATCGTGAGCAACGGCACACAGGAACCGACCTTGGATGGCGCGGGCGCTGGCGGCAATGGCACGATCACGCTGACGCTGAAGGGCGTCCAGAAGAACGGGATCGCGACCTACACGCGCGAAGGCGTCAACGCGTCCGTCTACTTCAACAAGAGCATGTTCGTCGGCGCTCCGCCTGCGAGCGTGCAGATCACCGCCGACACGCTGACGGCTCCCGGCACGGTCACGGCTGGCCGTTCGAGCAAGACGCCGGAGGAACTCAAGGCGCTGGCCGAGACCGCTCAGGCGAAGGCGCAGAAGTCCGCTGACCGCGCGGCGAAGGCGCTCGCGAAGGCGAAGAAGCTGATGGCCCGTGCGGGCATCGAGGTGCCTGCCGACGCTGCGGTGGAGGACGTTCCGGCGGAGATGTAGTCGTCGGCGCTGGCATACAGCGCTCCGCGACTCAGGATTAGGCCGGGTATCTGCGAAGGTATCCGGCCTAATTTCGTGATTGACTCGTAGGCCGGACTCGTGCTCTAATGGTGGCGTGGAGACCGCTTAGTCACCGGCACACGGGAGACACGCTATGCGTATCTAATCAGCCATACCCGGTCCAATGCGCGCATGCGGAGGACTGGGTGAGCCGAACGAGCTTCAAGGGTGGCGTGCAATGGTTGACGGTTACATTGCACGGCAGGCGTTCGGCTCACCGAGTCCTTCGTTGGCTCAACACGCTGGCTGCACTGCTAGTCAGATCGACGCGCTGGTGTGCTAGCACGGGCGCTATCGTCGCAGACGGTTCGCCGTCGCAGTAGGGTGCAGTCCAGCCTCTACTGTCTTGTGTCTGTATGTGAGGTGTCTGTATGTTCCCACGTGTCGTCGTCTTGCACCGGCATCCGTCCGGCAAGCTCGTCTCGAAGGTCTTCGAAGGCGAGTTCCGCGTTATCAGCTTCGCTGCACACGAAGATCCCGGCACCGTCCTGCTGCTCACGACGCAGGGAACGGTCATCATCCCGAACGTCGTCAGCATCACGCCCATTCTCTCCAGCGACGGTATCGGCCTTGAGTCCGCTATCCGTGCCTTCCTGCACTACTCGCTCTGTCCCGTAGGCTACGCTTACTCCGGTCTCACCGACACGGAGGAGACGCTGGTCACGCGTGAGGCGTTCGACACGCTCGTTGGGTGGCTGCACTCTGAGCCGATGAACGCACGCGTGGCGGAGGCTGTCGAGACATACCACGGTGACGGCAAGTGCCCACGCTGCGGCGACAGCGATATCAAGGCTGTCGCTGATGCTGGTCCGGAAGACTACAACGTCACGTGTCCGTGCGGGCACAAGTGGTATGGCTTCGAACCTGGCATGGACGAGAGCTAGGATGGCTCCCGGCTCCCTCGTCTACCTCCACGGGACTGGCATCACTGAGAGTGGTGTCGGTCCTGATCGCGTGGCACGCGTCATCATCGATGGCGGCGACATCGTCATGGTGCAGCCACTCGACAGCGAAGCGTTCCTGCGAGACGAGCGCATCGATGAGGGTGAACCCTACATCGTGAAGCGATCGCTCGTGCAGCCTATCAAGGAGGATGCGTGAAGCGCTGGCTCGAGGATCTCTGGGATGATTGGGTGGCACCGTTCGTGGTCATCTTCCTCTGCGCACTGGTGGGACTGATCGCCGTCGTCATGGTGATCAAGGGCATCAAGTTCGTGTGGTATTGGTGATGGCACGGCTCCACGAGTTCGACTGTCCGGGCTGGTATCTTCCCGTGCCACGGGCGATCTGCACTTGCCCGGATCCCGAGACGCGGATCCTGCTGGAGACGCAGACGCGGGAGAACACGATCCTGGCCATCCAGCGATACGTAGATGCCATGCTCGATGACTACGACGGGCTGCACATCTGTCGCTCGTGCTACTACGGTGTGCCTGCTGGCGAGCATGTCAGCGTGACGTGTCCACGCTGCGCTGCCTGCTCGTGGCTCTACTACCCTGTGGACGTTGCCTACATGGTGTCCACGTTCTCCCATCGCGCGATGCAGCGCTTCGCGGCGATGGTCAATCGGTCTAGTGAGGTGATGTATGGGAAGAGCATCGAACCGTAAGTGGACGAAGCGTGCTGCGGCCTACGCCACGCTGAAGAAGGATGGCTTCGCCGAGGACTGTCGGCGTCTCTGGGCACTGTTCGGAGAGCGCTTGAAGCGCATGGGTGTCCGTCCGTGAGCAGTCCTATCGAGCGTCTCCGCTGGCACGTCAGCACGCTGACGATGACCGCAGCACAGCGCTGGGAGGCCGCAAGCGCACGCTTCAAGGCCGAGACTGGCCTTGAGGCTCCCGGTAGACGCACACCGACGCAGGTGAACGCCGAAGAGGATGTCGAGCGCACGCGTGCGTGGCGTGAGTGGGGAGGCAGTGACGCCAAACTGTTCCGAGAGGATCTGACAGCGCTCCTGAGGCTCGAAGAGTATGCCCAACACAAGCCGGGATGCAAGCATCGATCGTGCGTCGTCTGCGGACTCCCTCACGACACGCTCAGTCACGCGGGCATCGGAGACAACGCGCACATCTTCGCCGCCAGTGCCTGCTCCTGCGACCTTGACACGATCCTCGGAGACACCAGAGTGGTGCCAGTGTCCCGACTGCCAGTGGTAGAAGGAGAACCGCAATGAAGCCAGTGACGCAGTATCTCCTCATCGCGCTGATCGGAGGCATCGCCATCAACGTGACGGATCGGACGTGGACAGCGATCGCAGCGATCGTGCTCACGATCCTGGCGTGGTCCACGGTCAGCGATAGTCCAGCGGATCCGCAGGAGAAGGAGCTTACGCCGCAGACGCAGCGTCTCCGAGAGGAAGTGGCTCAAGGCTGGTGGCACGTAGACTGCCGACGCTGTGGCGCACACTCGGAGTTCGAGCAGCATGAGCCACGGATCTGCGGACAGTGTAAGTCACCGCAGGTCGATACGCGGCCGATACCGTCGCTGCGGAGTGATGCGTGATGCCAGACGAAATCAAGCGCATCACGATCGTGCTGGAGATCCGGTCTGGTTCAGAGTTCCCAGTTGACTTCACGAAGAACCTAACCATGCTGGCCCTACACCACTACGGATTCATCAACTCCACGGTTCGGAAGCACGACGTTCGGGTAGAGGTGGTCAAGGATGACGATCCTATTCACTGATTCGTTCGACGAATATAGCGCCGAGGATCTCAAGAAGTTCAACAGCGGTGGAATGGATCTCAGGATGAAGCAGCGAACGAAGGCAGACCAGAAGCGCATCGACGAACTGATGGAGCGTGCCACTAGCAAGGTCGTGGAGACTCCGCTGGTGAACTTCGTTGGCTTCGACCTATCAGCACTCACCGATGAGGAACGAGAGTTCCTACGTCGGTTCGACATCGAGGACGTGACGCTGACGGCTGCACACTCGCAGCAGTATGACGGCGACGGGCGTCTGATCCACGGCTCGAAAGGTGACGCGCAATGATAGTCATCGGCTCCTACGCGGTGCCACGCGTGAAGGTAGATGTGCGCATCATCAAGGCGATACCATATCCTGAGTATGGATGGGAGGAACGGCGACTCAGTGAGTGGTATGTCACGGCCAAGGGAGCCGTCGATCTGATCGTGGCACGCTTCCTGTCTGAGCAACTGAAGGCAGGACAGCCAGTGCAGGTCACGTTCATACACGAAGGCAAGCTGCGTTCCGGGCAAGCCTACTGCCGTGAAGTGTCGTGGCCTACGGTGATCGACGTGACGCGCCACACGATCGAGGAAGCGTGCGCAATCTCCGGAGACGTGACCATGGAGTTCCAAGGGACGGGAGTGCTCCTATGACGGCTCCATGGGTGTCGCCTAAGACGAGACGCGTGCCACGGTTCGAAGCTTACTGCTACTCGTGTGGCGAGACTCGAGCCGTCCACGGTCCTACTGGTCATGAAGGCGAGCGTGACTTCCGCTGCGTGATCTGTGACTCCATCCGGTTGGACATGCACACGATGAAGGAGTTGAAGTAGCGTGGGCGTATTCGACCTGCTCTCGATCATGTCCACTGAGGCAGACGCACGTGCGTCGAACTGGCGTCCGCTGGATCCACCCTCGTTGGACGGCATCACGGAGATCGAGCTTGACTGCGAGAGCAACGGTCTGCGCTGGTGGGATGGAGATCGACCGTGCGGTTTCGCACTCGGACTGCCAGACGGCTCCACGCAATACGTTCCGTGGGGACACCGTGGCGGAGGGAACCTCGATGAGAACGTGGTCCGTAGATGGGCGCAACGAGAGCTCCGTGGTAAGCGCATTACGAATCTCAATACCAAGATCGACATCCATCTCCTTCGAGAGTGGGGAGTTGATCTTGCGGCGCAAGGGAACACGTTCGCTGATGTGGGACACTACGCTGCGCTCCTCGATGATCATCGAGGATCTGTTGGAAGTGACGGGCGCTATCACGGTTTCTCCCTCGCCAGTATCGTGGAAGATTACCTTCCCGACGAACGAAAGGTTACACACGTTGATGGCCGTGAGCTTGATGCTTCACGCATGTCGGAGTATCCTGCGCATGTGGTGGCAGTCCGTGCGGAGGCAGACGTAAGGCAGGTTCGCAAGCTGCGTGACATCATGCGACCGCTGATGACCGCTCAGGATCTCGACCGTGTGCGAGATCTCGAGGAGCGTGTGATTCCGGTCGTATGTGAGATGGAGAAGAACGGGACACGCATCGACGTGGAGCGCTTGCACGTCTGGATCAAGCGCATACGGCTCGAGATCCAAGCGCTCTACATGGGCGTGGCTCGGGAGGTTGGCTTCCAAGTCAATCCGCGTTCGCCGAAGGACATGACGCGGCTGTTCGAGAAGCTGCAACTCCGGATCTCCACGACGAAGGCAGGGAAGGCAAGCTTCACCGCTGACATCCTCAAGGCGATCGATCATCCGATCATCGCGGTCATGCTGCGTGCCAAGCGTCTGGAGAACATCGAAGCGAAGCTGCACAAGTATCGGGACAGCATTGGCAACAGCGCTGATGGGATCCTGCGATACGCGCTGCATCAACTGAAGGCGAAGAAGGACGATTGGGACGAGGGAGACAGCGGAACGGTCAGCGGTCGATTCTCGTCCACCCAGATCTACGAAGCCAAGAACGCAGGAGAGGAAGACGAAGGTATCAACATCCAGAACGTGATGAAGGCCACGAGCCAACGCGTGAAGATGGGATACGACGAGGACGACAGCAGCCACGACGACGAGATCTACATCATGCGACAGCTACACGTCGCAGATCCGGGCATGCTGTTCTTCTCGTCCGACGCGATGCAGATCGAGTATCGCATGTTCGCCGACTACACGCGGTCACGCCGACTCCTCGAGATCTACGAGCAGGATCCGCTGGCATCGTTCCACAAGAAGATGCACGCGATCTTCCGCGTGTTCAAGGAGGATCTCACCTATCGACGGCAGAAGGACGTGAACTTCGCCAAGGTCTATACCGCAGGCATCCGTAAGATGGGATGGATGCTTGGCTACATTACCAAAGCGGAGTTCGACGAGATCTCGCAGAAGAAGCACGATAGGAACTGGCGCACGCATCCGACGATTGGACCGAAGCTTGCCAACGTCGTGGAGATCAACGCCATCTATGATCGCGAGATTCCGGAAGCGCGGGAGCTATCCGACAAGGCGATGCACCTAGCGAAGCCTGCGTGCGATGACCGCTGCGTCAACGTGTCCGGTGAGTATCGCAACGCCACGCAACGTCGCTTGCACGCGAAGTATCAGCACCAAGGATACGTGCGCACGCTCGAAGGCAGACGCGGTCGATTCCCGGAAGGCAAGCGACTGCACAAAGCGCTGAACATGGTGATCCAAGGTGGCGCAGCGGACATCAACAAGCGGAAGCTGGTGGAGTGCTACGAGCGTCGGCACGAGTTCGGATTCAAGATGCGCTTCACGGTGCACGACGAACTGAACGGAGACGTGCCAGACATCGAGCAGGCACGCAGGATTGCGGCGCAACTGAATTACCAGTCGTATCCGCAACTGAAGGTCCCGATCCTGTGGGATACGGGCGTGGGACCGAACTGGAAGGACACGGTAGCTGTATGACGGGCGCAGAGATGATGACGTCGATTGCCGCGATGACAGCGAAGATGGAAGAGGCTATGCCGTGGCGCAAGATGACGGCAGAATGCTCGCTGGTTCTCAACGAGATCTGCGACAACGACATCAGCGTGGTGCAGACGTGCGACGGACGGTGGAGCCAGCCACAGCGCTTCCTCGTAGCTATGTCGCCGAAGGTTCGACAGATCTTCGCGGAAGCTGGTGGCAAGGCGCTGCCGATCAGCGATAAGGAGGTAGCGCAGATCTGTGTCTACCACGCAATGAAGGAACAAGGCCGGTAACTAAACGAATGAGAGGGTGAATGTATGGCACGCAAGGCACACGTGAAGGTTCGTTCGCAGGCACGCATCCCGGCTGCTCGTGGCTACGGCATCACCGAGCAGGAACAGTTCGACGACCGCACGCGGACGAAGGCATACCGTCACAACTTGCGCGTGGTGAACGGAGGACGGCGATGATCATCACGTTCTACAAGCTGACCACCGATCTGACTCGATACCATCCTGCGTTCGTAGTGGGCGCTGTGGGTAAGCAAGCTCCCGACTATCGTCGTGGAGAGTGGGGGCGCGGACAGCCTGACCGATTCTTCGCAATGGAGATCGATGGCGCGTGTATCGACGTGATGTGGAGCAGTGTTGAGCGCGTTCAGATTGCTTTCGTGCACGCTCCTGCCAGTGAGTTCGGCGCATTGATCGACACGTGGAAGATGAAGACCGAAGCGCACAAGGAGTGCGCTGAGGAACTGAAAGCGCTAGTTACGAGACTGATATGAGAGACGGACGACGCACGGAAGCCACTGAGCCTGTCACACCGATCGAGATCGAGCTCTCGCGCATTGGTGTTGACGCTAAGGTCCACTATCGCGCTGGCACGAGTGACGAACGCGTGCTGCGCGAAGTGCTGTTCAAGTCGCCATACCGCCGCAAGCGTCTCAACTTCGACGTGGAGGCTGGTGAGACGTGGCTGGATCTCGGAGCCAACATCGGAGCGTTCGCGCTCTACTGCCGCATACGTGAGGCAGCAGGCGTGGACTGCTACGAGCCGGATCCCGGCTGCTTCAAGCTACTGGAGCAGAACGTGCGTGAGGACCGCGACAGCGTGTTCCAAGTGGCCGTAACTGCCAGCCACGATCCACTGGTGCCATTCTGGGCAGCACTGAGCGACACGGATCACCATCGATACACCGCGTATCCGATGAAGCGCTCACCCAAGCACCGATCGGGCATGCTGCCGAACGTGTGCGGGAACTTCCTGCTGTCCGAGCATTACGACGGCTGCAAGATGGACATCGAGGGAAGCGAAGGTGGCCTGCTCGACAACGGATGGATCCCACGCTGCGAGAAGTTCGTGGTCGAGTATCACCTGTGGCGTGATCCATCGATGGAGCACTTGAGACGACGGCTCGAGTTCCTCCGCTCGAAGTTCGAGACCGTCAGCTATCCGCCGGAGTTCGATCGCATGCTGGCGAGTGGCGACAAGGAAGCGACTGCGTTCTACGATCGACTGATCTTCTGCAAAGGGTGGAGAGCATGACGGGCACAATCACGCGGATCATCTCTGACCGTGGCTTCGCGTTCCTACGCGACACGGAAGGCACGAACCGCTTCGTGCATCGACGGGCGATGGTGCCTGAGAGTGCGTTCGACTCTCTGGACGTGGGAGACCACGTCGAGTTCGATCCCATTGGCGACACGCCGAAGAACAGCCGTGCGCTGAATGTGCGCGTGGTTGAACAGCAGGATACGCACGTATGACCGAAGCGGATCTCAAGGGCGGACTGATGCACATCGCGCGGAGCTATCTCGGTCCACGCTACGTGATGATCCGCCACGAAGACGCGACACGCAGCGGAGTGCCAGACATATCGAGCACGGGCGCAGGATGGACCGCGTGGTGGGAAGGTAAGATCGTGAAGGGTAACTCCATGGTGTCTACAGGCATCCAGGATCTCACGATGCTGCGTCTTGATCGCGCTGGCTTCGCGCGCTACCTGCTGTGGGAGGACAGCGGAGACTACAAGCGTGTCTACATCGCTCGACCGCGGGATGTCGTCAACATGGATGGCACGCACAACGACGTGTGGCGTTCGACGTCAGAGATGGCGTATGCACGCTCGTGGGCGGAAGTGCACAAGATGACAGCGCAGCACATTCACAAGATCCACGCACTCGGCTCGAGAAGGGCAGCGTTCGAATGAAACCGAAATACGGACGTCCATGCACTGTGTGCCGTAAGGCACCGGAGGCACTCTATCACTGCGAACCATGCAACGCGGATCACTGCATTGCGTGTTGGGAGACCCATGGCGGCGAATCGAACATCGAAGTATCTGGATCGACTGGTGCGGAGGGAAGCATGGCAGAAGAGGAAGTTCGCATCGAAGGAGATGCTGAACCTCCGCATGATTCAGTTGGAAGGACTGAGCCCATCGCAGAGGGAGAGGTATCGACAGGAGTGCCTAGCGAGCTCGCATCTGCGCTCTCCCCTGTATCGCGCGACGAACCCTAAGTCGTATTGGTGCTGGCACTGTGGCGCGTGGTATACGCCAGACGTGCAAGACGAGTATGGCGTGATCACCGAGACGGTGCCTGAGGGACTGGTGATTCGCTGGGAGCACGGACGCCGAGAGATCGTTCCGTGGACTGAGACAGGCAAGCTGGAGATACTGCCACCATGACGGAGACCGAAGCACGAACACTCATAGCGGACAAGCTGGTGACGACCGTGTCACAACTGAAGGTCGCACGCGGTCGCCTACTCACGGACGCTGGTGCGCTCCTCGAAGCCATCTGCATCGTGCGCGCAACCGAGCAGGCAGCGCACGCGGAGACGTGCCGTGAGTGGAAGTCGCAAGTAGACGCGCATGCCGTGACAATCCAGCTACTGGAGGAGACTATCAGGGATCTGCGTCGTCAGCTTGCGAACGCAGAACTTCGATCGTCCTTCATGGTATGCTCGAACGGTCATCGGCAGAAGACCGTCGGCTGCGTGAGTTGTGTGCTGCTGTTCCGTGGAGAGGAAGCATGACACGCTGCCAACCATTCGTCGGCCACAAGGATCCACAGCGTCACGTGTGGGTGAACACGCGCGTGCGAGAGCACAAGACGAACATCCACGTCGAACCGACACCGCGCCAGTTCTGTAACTGTGGCCTGAACCGTTGGCCGTGGATCCATGCTGGTGACTACTCCCAGACCACGAACGGCACAGAGACGATCATCTATCCGGGCAAGCATGTCGTTGGCATCACCAGCGTGCGAGAGATTGTGGAGGACTTCGATGAGTGAGCCGTTCATCACGACCTACAGCGGACGACGCGTCAATCCGCTGGCACTGCTTCCCGAAGACGTGTGCATCAAGGACGTGGCACACCATCTCGCGCTGATGAACCGATTCGTGGGCGCAACGCTCGAACCAGTGAGTGTGGCGCAGCATGCCGTCTGCGTCAGTCTGCTGCTCGATCAGTATGGTCCGATGATCTCGTTGCTCGGTCTGCACCATGACGACAGCGAAGCGTATCTAGGTGACGTGACCAAGTGGGTGAAGAGCTCACCCATGATGGCAAAGTTTCGCGAGTGCGAAGACGACGTGCAAGTAGCGTGCTACCGCGCGTTCCGTGTCCTGCTCCACGACGTGCTTGGTGGCGCACAGCGTGTGCTCGAAGAGGCCGACCGTCTCATGGTGCGTGCCGAAGCGTGGACGCATCTCGCGAACCGTGGCGCGCACATGTTCGAGGAGAACCGCAACGACAAGTATCCACGGCTCACACCAGAGGAACGCGTGCGCTTGGATGAGTGCTGTATCGCAGGTCAGGTGCCTTCGTGGCGACACGCGTGGTCATGGCAAGACGCGGAGAGCGCATTCCTCCGTCGGCACCGGGGCCTCACCCAGAAGTTGTACGGGGACTAGGAGATATTTGCGCTTGACTCCGGAGACGAGTTCGTCGATCATAGACGGACCTTGAAGGAGACTGACTGTATGACTGTTGCACATTCCGCTGATGCCGTCACGACGTGGTCCGCTGAGCAGGAAGCGATCTTCCACTGGTTCCGCACGTCGGAGATTCTCGCCACCGTCGCACGTTCGCTGGATCTGTTCGAAGCAGCCGTGGAGACGTCCACGCACTTGGTCGTGGAGGCACTGGCTGGCACGGGCAAGACGACCACGATCGTGAAGGCTGTCGGCTACGCTCCCGAGCAGCGCATTCTGGTGTGCGCGTTCAACAAGCGCATCGCCGACGAAGTCAGCGCGCGTCTCTCGCAGGTCAATCCGCGTGCGACGGCGAAGACGCTGCACTCCGTTGGCTACGCGTGCATCATGAAGTTCTGGCCCGGACTCAGACCGAACGCCGAGAAGCCAGGAACGCTGAACCGTGCGGATCACCTCACGGAAGCGGTCTGCGGTGGCACCGCTCCCGACGTCATCAAGAAGCTGGTCTCCAAGCTGCACACCAAGGGACGCGAGATTGCACCGCACGCGCGCAAGATCGGTGATCTCACGGACATCATGGTCACGTTCGAGTGCGAACCGGACGAGTCGTGGGACGACACGAACTTCAACAGCGAATACGTGGAGGCCCGTGCGCTGGAAGCGATGGACCTTGCCGCGAAGGTCAAGCCGGTTCAGACGGGCATCGACTTCGCCGACATGATCTTCCTTCCCGTGCGCAACGCGTGGATGACCAAGCAGTATGATCTGGTCGTCGTGGACGAAGCGCAGGACATGACCGTGGCACAACTGGAACTGGCGAAGGGCGTCTGCAAGGGACGCATCGCCGTCGTGGGTGATCCCAATCAAGCGATCTACGCGTTCCGTGGCGCGGACAGCACCAGCATCAGCCGTCTCCGCACTGAGCTCAAGGCTGCAACGCTGACGCTGACGACCACATACCGTTGTGGCCGTGCGATCGTCGCGCGTGCGGCGGAACTGGTGCCCACGTTCCGCGCTGGCGAGAACAATCCCGATGGCGAGATCCTGGACATCACCGAGGACAAGCTGGTCGCCACGCTCGCACACGGTGACTTCCTGCTGTCGCGCGTGAACGCTCCGCTCGTGTCCTACGCCATGTCGCTGCTGCGCAACGGCAAGCGTGCGCGCATCGCTGGTCGCGATATCGGCGCTGGCCTGAAGGCACTGATTCGTCGTCTTGCGAAGGGACCGGCTGCGCACTCCATTCCCGCGTTCCTCACCAAGCTCACGGCGTGGACGGTTCGCGAGGTAGCGCGCCAGTCCGCACGCAAGGTGAACGGTGAGATCATTCCGTCGGCTCAGGCGAAGATCGACGGCATCCACGATCAGGCCGAGATGATTGCGTCACTCGCAGACGGTGCCACGTCAGTGAACGATATCGCTGGTCGGATCGATGCGCTGTTCACGGACGACGGTCTTGGACAGGCTGGCGTCATCACCTGCTCGTCGGTGCACCGCTCGAAGGGTCTGGAAGCGAACCGCGTGTTCGTGCTGCGCAACACGCTCAAGTTCCACAATCAGGAGGAGCTCAACATTCAATACGTCGCTATCACGCGTGCGAAGCAGACGCTGGTGTGGGTGAACTAGAATCGAGAGGGTGGCTCCGGCCACCCTCATTCCTCTGAGGTAGTGACATGCCAGAACCGTGGGAAGAGGATCTGCTCACCGAGGAGATCGAGTCGTGGGAGTTCATCGAGCAGCGTCTGCGTGGCAAGCGATACTATGGCGACATCTCCAAGGCTGGTCTCATTGCTGGCCTGATCCTCGTGTCGTCACGGCTGCGTCGCATCATCGCCGTTCTCGGTAAGGGAGAGATGTAGCGTGGCACGTCTCGGCAGGCATCGTGGGTGCGGTGGTCCCGTGCGCATGTATACGCAACGCACGCGTGCATACACCTATCAGTATCCGAAGTGCAGCACATGCCACGTCCACGTTCACGTGACGGACATCGAGCCAGACACGACGAACGGTGGGAACAAGGGTGGACGGCCACCAGCAGAGAAGTCGTCAGAGATCGATTCGACACGCTACCACACGAACATCAACGTAGGCAAGTTCCGGAGACGCGGATAGATGGGTAAACCGAACAAGGCACTGAAGCAGAAAGTGCTGGCACTGCCACGCATCGTCACGACTGAGCCGAAGCACCAACTCAAGGTCGAGAAGATGAAGGCACTGATCATTGCGGACATCCGCGATGAGACGCAGATGCCACCGACTGCCGCACGCTTGGCGCAGGAGTGGGCAGACCTGCGTGCGGCCATGGACGATCTCGACGATCAGAAGTCAGCGATCCAAGTGCAGATCGACGCGTATGCGCAGCTACTGATCAATCAGTATGAAGCGGAAGGCATCGACAAGATTTCGTTGGAGACCGGAGACGCGCCACGGCTCCAGTATGAGCCGTATGCGCAAGTAGAGGACGGTGCGAAGTTCTTCGAGTGGTGCGTGAAGAACGGATACAAGAACTCATTGCAGCTGCCGTGGCAGACGCGCAACAAGATCGTCAAGGATCTGTTGATGGAAGGCGAGGAGCCGGACGGCGTCAAGATCTACAACCATCCCAAGATTGTGAAGAGGTAATCATGATGGGTATCGTGAGTATCGCGGCGATCTTCCTTGGTGTGCTCACCCTCGTGTGGCTGTCTCTGCGCTGGCGACGGCAAGACAGGGATCGTCGGTGGCAGCGGATCCGTGAGGCAGCGGACGTGGAACGCGAGACGTATGCACGCGTGCGCATGATGGAGCAGCGCAGCATGGAGCACTTGCTGACTGCGCTCGACAACGCACACGACACACTGGGAGATCTCGAAGGCAAGATTCGCGTGCGTGCTACCACTCACACACCGAGTGGTGTGACACGTCGCACGCACACCACGCAACCGAACGGCAGACCGTGGACTAAGCAGGATCTCGATCGTGCGGAGTTCTCCTCGGATGGCAGCGTCTTCGTGCCACCAGCCGTGGCACCGTTCATCACGGAGGACACGCTGATCAGCGGACGTCGTGATGTCGATCCCTTCCACGCGCCCATGTTCGATGGTGGCGCGAGTGGTGGCGCTGGTGGCGGAGCCTCATGGGAGGCACCAGCAAGTTCGGAACCGTCGTCGTCAAGCTACGACAGCGGTTCCTCAAGCTCGGACTCGGGATCGAGTTTCGATTCCGGTGGAGGCAGCGGAAGCAACGACTGAGAGGATGTATGGTGCGACTGAAGATCATTCTGAAGGCAGGCACGGAAGTTGTCGCCACTATCGAAGGGAGGCCGGAATACGACGCGTTGGGTCTGCCGATCGGTGAAGTGTTCGAGTGCGAGCGCATCATCGAGAGGGTGACAGGCTACCGGGCACACGTGGAGATCATGGAAGGAGAGGGAGAGCTCACCAGAGCACGCGAGTAGGCAACACCAAACCACTAACCACGAACGACGAATCAAGGATCAAGCGAACATGGCAAAGACAACACCGACGAAGACCACGGCACCGACACCGGCTGCACCAGCACCAGCAGCCGAGAGCACTGCACTCGATGTCACCAGCGCGAACGCGTGGCTGGTGGAAGACGACGGCAAGCCTACAGGTGATCTGTCAGGCACCGAGGGTATCGGCCTTGACGAGATTCGCTTGCCACGGCTGGCGATCGCACAGGGACTGTCGCCACAGCTTGTGCCCGGTGACTCGAAGTATATCGAGGATCTCAAGCAGGGTGACATGTTCAACGATCTCACGGGCGAGATCTTCGGGCGTGGACCGATCCACTTCGTGCCAGTGCGTCGGGACGTGCGCTACATCGAGTTCCGTCCACGCTCCGAGGGTGGTGGCGTGCTGGATCTCAACGTGCCTGCGAATGATCCACGGACGCAGTGGACGAGCGAGGACGGCATCCGCGTGGCACCAGCAGCCACGCACTTCGTGGAATTCGTCGTGCTGCTGCTTCGCGCTGGTGAGCAGCCTGCACCGATCGTGCTCTCGATCAAGACGACGAACAAGTGGAACCGTGGCGCAGCCACGTCACTGTCGTCGTTCATCAAGCTCCGGAATGATGCCATCTACGGTGGCGTCTACACGGTGCAGAGCAAGCCTGAGAAGAACGACAAGGGGACCTTCGGCGTCTACGTCATTCACAACGCGGGCAAGGCATCGCCGATCGTGCGTGAGGTAGGCAAGACGTTCCATGATTCGCTGAAGGGTAAGACACTGGTCGTCGATCGGGATCCGGGAGCCGATGACGACTTCGATACGGCTGCGATGGATTCGCAGCAGGGTGACGCTCCACCGATGTAGGACCGATCTGGGAGGCAGTCAGACCGTTCTGGCTGTCTCCCGGCTCAAAATCTGCTCCGCTGGGAGGCGATCGGGACGTGGCCTAGGGTCAACCCTAGGCCAGATCCGGGACGCCAGGAACGGCAGCAGTATAGCCGAGGTTCCGGAGCGCACGATCACGATTTCGCTTGACATGCGCATGCGATGCACGAATACTAGTCGAACCTTGGAGGTTCGCATGAAGATTCGTGAGACGATCGAGATGGACGTGACGGTTGGAGAGCGTGTGTTCTGGGTCCGCTTCGAAGTCGAGACCGTCGGAGGCTACGAGAACCACCTCCGTGACTGGTGCCAGCGCACGGACGTGGTGAGTGACTTCCACGTTCGCGAGTATCTCGACGACCGGATGGGCAGCGTGGAGCCGTTCGGCGATCTTCCCTCGGATGTCAAGCAGGCGATCGAGCGTGACGCGATCCACGCGTGCGAGGAGCACCAGCCGGAGGACGACGAACGCGAACCGGACTACGACAGCTACGATCGCGAAGAAGCCTACGATTGGTAGGCTTCGTGGGGCACTTGACAAGGCGTTCGGTTTCTGGGATGATACTTCCCATGACGACCGAACGCCGTGACCGCCGTGAGCAGAACCAAGGGATGAACTGGATTCGCCCCGAGAAGCGTCTGGCCATCTACCTGCGCGACGGTCTCGCGTGCGTGTGGTGTGGAGCGACGGTAGAGGACGACCGCTTGACGCTGGACCACCTGAAGCCCTACTCGAAGGGTGGCTCCCACGAAGCGTCGAATCTCGTGACGTGCTGCGGACGCTGCAACAGCAGCCGTGGGAACCGTGCGGTCGCCACGTTCGCGCGTGCGGTCGCCACCTACCTGAATCACGGTGTCAAGGCTGAGGACGTTCTGCGCCACGTGCGCGCCACGTCCAAGCGTGTGATCGACGTCAAGGCTGCGAAGGCACTGATCGCCGCGCGTGGAGGCTTCAGCGCAGTGCTGCGAGCCAAGCACTGATTCGTGCTTGACTCCGGCTACGAGATCGTAGACAATCGAGTCGTAGTAGGTTTCTGTCTGAAAGGGAGTCTGTATGGCTATGGTTCCGTTCGCCGCCAAGTGTGACGCAGCCGTCACGATGATCACCGGAGAGAAGGGCGTCTGCGGCAAGCGCTCCGCAGAATACACGTCGTGGCCTACGTGCCGGGAGTGCCATGAGCACGTCTGCCCGGAGCACATGCGTCCCGGAACGGACGACAGCGATGATCACGGCTACACTTGCATCTGCGCTTCGTGCGGGAAGGACGAGTAGCCATGCCGTTCATCAAGTTCAAGGTCACGGCCGAAGTCGAGATCCTCATGCGGGAGCGCTACGAAGGCGAAAGCGAACGCGCGTATGCTGCGCTGGTGCAGAGCCACATCGAGAACGACGTGCGCGACACGCTGCGCATGAACAACCGGATCCGCGTGTCACCGAACGTCGTGCGCGTCAAGAGGGTAGGCTGATGGCGTTCATCACACCCATGTTCGCTGCCCCGTCTCCGAAGACCGGAGGCTACGCGTTCGTCAGCACGGGCGTGTGGTATGCCGAGGAGAAGTTCGACGGCATCCGCCTGATCATCGAAGTGCAGCGTGACGTGCCAGAGGATCTGCTGTCGCCGCACTGCATCCGGACGTGGAGCCGTGACGGACTGCCGCACGCGGTTCCGCGCCACCTACGCGAGTGCCTCGCGAAGCTGCCCACGGGCATCTACGACGGCGAACTGTTCGTGCCTGGCAAGCGCTCCTATGGCACGCTGCGCTTGTCCGAGCAGGCGAACCAGCGCATCACGGTCTTCGACGTGCTGGAGATCAACGGACAGACCACGCGCGATCTGGCCTACATCGATCGCCGTCATCTTCTGGAAGCGATCTTCACGCATCGCGAACTCGTGCCAGTCGAGACACACCTGTCGCTGGCTGTCGCTGTGCTCGTGCAGTCTGAGCAGGACGTGACCACGCTGCGCGATGCGCTGTGGGCGCAGGATCGCGAAGGGCTGATCCTCAAGAACGGGAAGTCGCTTTACCTGTCGAACAGCCGTCGTAAGAACACGTGGATCAAGGTCAAGGATCTGCGCAGTGACGTGCTTACGGTCACTGGCTTCGAGCCGTCACGCGGTGAGATCGTGGACCGTGGACCTTACGCAATGGTCACGCTGCGCGATGACGAAGGCAACATCACGCAAGTCAAGACGCGCAACGATCGTGAACTCGATCGGCTGGAGAAGGCGGCGATCGCAGGCAGCAAGCATCCGTGGATTGGTCGTCAGCTTCGCATCGAGTATCAGGAGCGCACACCGGATGGCAGCTACCGGCATCCACGGTGGGATCGATGGGAGGATGAGTAGATGGAGTGGGACAACTGGGACGAGTCGGAGGAACGCATCGCCGCACGGAAGGCGAAGGAGCCACGCGTCATCCACGTCCACTCTACCGTCGTAGCTCCCAATGGTGCGACGCACTACGCAGGCGAACTCCTCGAGGATCCGTCGTGGTATAAGTGCACACAAGTCGGCGTGGCTGGTGATCACTGGTGGCGATGGAGCAAGGAGCGTAACGAGTGGGTTCTAGCGAGCCATTTCAAGCCTAACTGGCTCAAGGAGATCGTGTAATGCTGCCCTATGGCACGCGCGTCATCAATCATCGCTACGGAGGCCGAGGAGTCGTGACTGGCTACGGCATGCTCCAGTGGCCGGGTAATGCGTTCGGCACTGGCGATCCTGAGCCACGTTCGGTCTATCTGGTGAAGATCACCGAGGGAAGCAGTAGCCACGGACCAGCGTGCGCAGTATGGCTGTGCGATCACGCGGAGGAAGAACCATGAGCCGTCACGATCCGATCTGCTCAGACCATCCGCACTACCGTGGACAGCGGGAGCCGCAGTATCGCTGCTCGACGTGCTGGATCGTGTGGCTGGTCGTCTCAGTGCGACGGCTGCAGAAGCAGATTCTCGAGTTGCCGTTGTCGCACATCGGACGACACGAGGAGGATCCGCTGCCATGATCCCGGTCTACGTCACGGTCGGTATCGGGCACTGGACCGCATACGCAGAAGTAGAACTCATCGCATGTCCGCATGTTGGTGACAGCATCGAAGTGCGTGGCATCGACGTCAACTGTGAGCATGTGCACATCACGGCCAAGAAGGTCTATGTCCGGGAGGTAATCAAATTCCAGTCTGAGGACGCGCTGAAGGAATACACCGACGCAGGATGGAAGAGGTAACAGTATGTGCAGGATCCTTGGGCCACGACGACGGCTCAGTGACGGCTGGCGCTCGTGCTTCGTGCGCTACCAGCGACGACTCACGATGATGTGGGCGAGATTGATGTAATGCTGCTCGTGCTGAAACGAGAGGACGGCTCACACGTGGCGCAACTGGAATCTCCAGTGGTGCCACGTGTGGGCGATGGCATTCAGATTCAGGCCACGCAGAACGGTGTGGAGACGACCTACGGCTACACCGTGCGTTCGGTGGACTACTACTTCAAGCAGCGGACGGACAAGCTCGATCTGGTGCTGCTCAAGGTTCAGTGATGCGCTCGAAGGACCACGTCAGCGAAGGCTGGTATCAGGAGTATTGCGGTGATCCACTCGATGACGACATGGCAGGCTACGAAGGTCTGCGTGAGTTACACGAGCAGCAGATCGATATCGCCGCCGCAGCTACCGAGGGTGGCCCACTCTCGCGTGAGTCTCCGTGGCGCTGCAAGGATGGTGCGGTCGTCTTCGTGAAGGACATGACTGACGGGCATCTGTTGAACACGATCCGCGTGTTGCAGGGTAAGTCACCGCACGGGACCACATACCGCACAACCGAGGAGCGCCGCAAGGAGTGGACGCAGGTGATGTGCAACGAAGCGTATCGACGTGGGCTGTCGGTGGAGGGATACGTGTGAAGGTCTTGACGTATCGGTGTCGATATTGTGGAATGGGATGGTTCAGTCCCCGATATCGCACTGATCACGAGATAGAAGTTCATGGAAAGGTGAAGAGGAGTGAATGTATGGAAGTGAAGTTGTTCGAGCTCCGGGATGCTGGCACGTTCATCCCGATGATCGCGATCAAGCTGCAACACGGGAGCTATGAGCGCATGCCGTTCCTCGAGTCTGAGCGCTTCCTGCTGCGTCGTGCAGGCTACAGCGCTCAGCAGATCGATCCTGTCACGAACAAGAGCCTCCAGCCGTATGTGCTGTTCGGACGGCTCGATGGTGGTGGGAAGCTGCATTACGATCCGTTCGCGTGGGACAACCGTCGCACGTTTGGCACGGCTCACATGCACCTGATCGAACACTGGGATGAGCTTCCGAGTGGTGCGGTCATCGACGTGGAATTCATCGCTGGTCATACGGCTGCTCCGAAGATCAGTGAACGCTTGACGGTTCCCAGTTACGAAGACTGACCGTCACGAAGCTTGCGTCATACCGACGTAAGGTAAGACAGGGAGTCACGATGCGTAAGAGAGACTTGCTCGGAGTCGTAGCAGCGTTGATACTCACGTTCGCGTTCGTCGTCGGCACGCCACAGCCTGCTCAGGCCAGTCCGCCGGACATCAACGGCGAATTGATCTGCCAGACACTCTACACGCAGGGTGGTTTGGCAGCGATGGACCTGATGCAGTATTACGATTACAACTGGTTCCAGCAGGCGGTTCAGTTCATCATGCAGAGCCTGCCATCGGGATGGAGTAGCTGGTCCAACGAGGAATTCATGGAATATCTGAATCAGCAGGCGTATAACCTGCTGGATCCGATGTGCGCGTTCCAATTTTAACATGACCAAGCGCAGTGCAAGCACGAATCAGCGTTCCATCTTCGAGATCATCGAACTCGAAGAGGCACGAGCCAATCCTGAGACGTGCTTGCACCGCGTCGAGAACAAGACAGACACCGATTGGGGACCACCCTACGGTGTGCGAATGACCTGGACGTGTGAAGCATGTAAGCGAGTGCGTGGGAGAGTCGGATGAAGATACTCAGCGTGCGCAATGCACACGAAGCGCTCCCGAGAGCGATTGGCCTACTCAAGCAGGAAGGCATCGAGCGAGACAGCCGCAATGGATCCGTCATCACCGTGCCATATCCGGTCGTGACGCAATACAGCCACTCGTGGGAGCGTGTGGTGTTCTGGGAACGACGTGATACCAACATCGCCTTCCTCGTGGCGGAGGCACTGTGGATGCTGCGTGGGCGCAACGACCTTGCACTCATCGCGCGCTACATCCCGAGCTTCAAGAACTACAGCGACGACGGCAAGACGCTGCATGGTGCCTATG
>Ga0247824_10000218_pt1 | contig 25791 bp, 23 predicted proteins | sample 13C_PalmiticAcid_FD_194412 | JGI IMG/M metagenome (GOLD analysis project Ga0247824, IMG submission 194412) | Soil microbial communities from agricultural site in Penn Yan, New York, United States - 13C_PalmiticAcid_Day48 | ecosystem: Environmental > Terrestrial > Soil > Agricultural land...
AGCCTTCTGTCGCCCCCTCCTTACTCAATAGCTGCAGCGAAACTGCAGTTACATTTATCTAGGTCTGGTCTTGAATGAGTCGTGAGTTTCTGCTCTGTACTTATTTTAGAGATAGGACAAGGGATATATCGCGTTGGTCTACGCAGCGGGCTGTGCGTTTGTCGACGATGTGTGTGCAAAACCTAAAAGCTTCATTCCCCCACGCGCAAAGAACACTGCCTTGCCTTGTTCCTATTATTGTACGGTGGAGTACGGTGGAACACAACACGCGCTGCGGAGACTAGGTAATCGTAGACTGCTCCAACTTCATCCAGCTCTATTCATGGTTGACAAGTCCTTGATCCGCGTCATTACCTCGTGCAATGGCCAAGAGAACGTTGCGATCAAGCTTCGCAGCATTGCCGATGTTACAATAAAAGGCTCGACCTTCTGAAGCAAGAATAGGTTGCAAAGTTGACTCGCCCTTGGTCGTTTATCGCAGTTCAGTTGTTCATTCTCGAGAGTGGACTCTACACCGCCAACAGCAATACATCATCGATAACATTCAGTGCTGTCCATATGCCGCGTACGTTGATCCTGAACTCGAAGATCACGAGAGAGAGGCGAGATCACTATACTTGATATATCCTTGACTGGCGTTGCATCTCATAACAGGAAGCGTGGATGAGAGGATGCAGTCATCATTGTGGCTGAGGTGTCGATAGCGCCGAGAACCGAGCAAACCTCAAACACGGGATGATGGGCATCTAGACTGAAACGAACGTGCAGAGGTCAGTGGATTGTATCCTTTGATCTATGAGGGCACGTTCTCTGGTGGTTCAGCAGTCGAATTTGGGGACTGTAATGGCCAATGTGCAACACACGCTCTCTGCAGCGACGAAAGGAGGGAAAGAATGTTCCGACGTTTCTGTTGCGCATTTTTAGCATGCCAGCAGAGGCGGTGCATGGAGTAACCCGGGACACAAATTTGATGACAACAACTGAGCGTATGGAGTCCCCCTATCCCTTTTCCTTCAGGTGCCCAAGCGTAAAGGTGCGATATACAGTTGTACTCAAGGCGGCTGTAGGTCCTTGCGTTTGAGATGTATCAAGAGCGAATCATTCCAGGCTTTCCATGTTGCGCCCAAACTCCAATCCACCAGAAGGCCACAATCGCGTACACTTTGCTATTGACTGCAATGATTCTGAGGATACGGACCAGTCACCTGCGACACTAGGGGGGTTCAAGATCGTAAACGAGCTGCATGGAATCCCAAGAACAACACGTTTTGCACATGTCAACAGCCCTGCTTGTGTTGAAAGTGTACGTACGATTAACCCCTGTTTGCAGTGCGCCCAAAGAGAACATTGGGCTCCTTGGGTGCCTATTTAATTTGGAATGGCTTGCCTCAAAGGACCAGGATCGATGTGGAGGACTAAGCCTAATATTAAGAATGTCCTCCATGAATGGTCAGCAATCTCTTCTGAGGGTGTTCGTGTCCTTATTTTGGTCCTGCACGTCGATTTCATGGTATATACGACAATCCGCTTTTGCGCGGGTAGTCCTTGCGTGCGCTCTTCTTGTCCGACATGCTGTCAAAGAATCACGGAAAAGAGCAGATCTGAGCCAGACCAACTTGATAATGGACACTGGAGCACGTTTTTTGAAGGTGCATGAATGTTATTGCAATCCAGCACACTGTCAATTTGCAACGGACAATATCGAAACCCCAACGCGGTGTGTCGATCGAAGAGAGGGGGCACACTTGGTCCTCGGCTCCAAAACAGACGCGCATGATGGCGAAGTGTTGCAGGAAATACATTGTTGCATGGTGTGAGACGACCGCGGAGAACAATGCCGCATTGATTCAGCTCTGAAAGCAACCTTGCGTCCTCTCCTTTTGTCCTAATGACAGATAGTTGTGACAAATGAGGGAATAAACAGCTCAGCAATGATACTTCGGTCCATCGTTCCTCCTGTGGGTTTCATTGAGACGATTTGGGTTGTGCGCTGTGATCGTTGCCCCCAGCAACGAACTTTGTTCCCGGTACATGTCGGCACAGGCTCACGCTGCTTCCGATCGCCCCAAGTTGCGCCACTACAACTTCATCCCTTATGTTTCCTCGCGTGGCAGTCAATGAATCTAATAAGGCTGTCTGCTGCGGCCGCAAGTGAAGGTACGCCGGTCGCGGCTGTAGCACAACAATTGCCGAATGAGGGGGAAAAGGACCGATGTAGTCGGCGTTGACAGTCGGTCATCAACATCTGTTGATCTCAAGGGTAGGGGGTGCTGTTCAATCGGCAGGCGAATGCTATGAACGTCGCCTCTGTGGTCTGCACGCCAACATTAGTGGACTGGGTGCGTTACCGAACAATGTGAGGTTCGGTTGAGCGACAAGGGCCACGCTAAAGGTAGACGACGAAGGGAGGATATTGACTTGTTAGGCTTGAGCTAATCCTTAGGTTCAGGGTCTTCTCATCCAAACAAGAAGCCGACATCAAGTATTTCCATCTTCTTGGACAAACCTGTGTTCAGTGCACAAAGAGGATCTTGGAGATGACAAGTCCTAACAAATGTGGGCAGATTGAAAGGCGGTTTAGAAGCAGGCGATGAGAGAAGACAGGTAGGATATCTCCCTGACCGTCTGCTGGGCTTGGATTGCCTGTCGGCTGAAGCGATGACAGTGGGGGAAGGGGGGTCCACTCCGCCATCTGGGATGGGGGTTGCCCCCTTGTGCCTCCTGATAGTAGTAAAAGTATAAAAGGTGGGGCTTGAGCGTCTCCTTTCTTTCTTCCTACCTCCAAAAGTTTTTGTCAGCACTCAATCACCTTCCTTCTCGGCCCCAACGACGCTCTCTCTTTGTCACTCTCCTTGCCGCCCGCCCCGGTTTTCGTTCCTGTGCTTTCAATAATCATTGTGTCTGCATCCACACACTCTTGCACAACTCTGCATCCCCGTGTCTAAGCACCCTGCACCCCTTGCCGTTTGAATATCATTCATTGTAAGTATCAACGATGGTGGCGCGGAGCCTGATAACTTGCTCCCCTCCCCATTCCACCTTTCTCCCCACAAACACAACCCGCATCTTCCTTGCCTGCCGGGGAATATCTTCTGGTCCAAGCTTGCAACCACATCGGACCACAAAAAAAATCCCTCAAATATGCCCGCCCTTTCCCTGTCCTGCTCTAGTGCCGATCCAGCCCTTACCGAGAATTCTTGGGAGTTTAAGGTGCAGGTTGTGTTCCTTGGTTCAGGGGGGTGGAGGAGGGAACTCATGAGTGGCAATGTCACCCTTACTTCAAAAGCCCGTCACACCCCCCTCACCTTCATCCTCCATTGCATCCGGATGATACCCTACTCCAACACTGGCCATTACACATGGACCTGAAGAATGTTATCATCCTCGTGTAGTTGCACAACCATGTGTCCATTGATTCTGTTTGTTCTGTTTGGTTCAAGCGAGCAACGGCTAGAGCATGCACCGAAAATGTGCGCGTGAAGAGTACTGCCCATCTGGCATGGTCATTCCACTATCTCAACGCTCTACATTCCAATTCAGTAACAACATGGATCATACCACGATTGTATCCTCCTTCCATTGCGAGCTCTTCTACTGCTTTTTCACCTCTTTGGAGTGTGGCGATTGAGATGACTCGGAGAATATTACATGGAAGACGCTGACAATGCTGGTCTGTTTTACCGTTCTTAGACTCTTGAAGTTTGCCAGGGACCCGATTCGAGTTCTTTTTTGCCAGGTACGAATTTGTGGACGATTCCCTCGACATCTTACTTCGCCATTGACCTTTAAGACCGTGTTGTTGATGTCGCGATCAAGGTTACAAGTGTAACGTTTGGAGATTCCACAAACATCAAACTGGCTGCAACCTTGTGGGAATACATCAGATCTCATAGCACTCAATCGATATGACCAAAAGACGCGGATGCTGGATTAGCCCAACCAGCTCGTCATGCCCATTGCCAGTTCAAATTTTAACACAGTTCTTTCCTCCTCCGCTAGCCCTTTCGCCACTCTTCTTCCTGTTGTCAAGTTCGATCTCAGAAGTTCAGTCATTGTACATGTAAGTTACAGAGCAGATCCTGATGAGTGAGGTGAAGCTAGGCGATCGCTGGCATTGATGTGGAGAATTGCACAAACGAGGCGTTGGTCTGAGTGCGGATGCGATGAGTACGGAAAGATTCGTTGTAACAATGTGCAGCGACGAGGATGGAGCATTCGCGGGGCACCATTGACCTGTGGTGCTACGTTTCAGCGGAGAGGCCCCTCTTTGCACCTCAGTCCTTTCCTGCACGCCAACCGTCATGTGTACATGTGTGTGTGGATGGTGGTAGAGCGAGGCCATTTGAGTATCTTGTGCAAGTATTCAACTAAGGGTCAGTTGTTGTCAGGGACGCACAAACATCGCGATGGTCCTTCCAGTGTGAAGCACATGCCGTCCACAAATCACGGCACAGTGAATTGTTTGTTCTGTGAGGGGGGTGGGGAGGGCGGCAGAAGTGCGCTCTCATTTTTACTCCATGCACAACCGTCAGCACCTCGTTTCCATTCCCCGTTTCCATTCCTTCTACGCTTGCCTCACCTTGACTCGACTCTCAGCCTCAAGAAGCGAACACTGCAGAGATTGCTAGATTCTGTCCTCACGTTCTTTCCCACCCTTCCTTTAGCCTGAACTACTTGCTTAAACGGACAATTTACATCCAGCATCCCACTCCAAGTGTTGTACAAGTGTACGGACCAGGCTCGTTCGTTGAAGAGATGTTTGACTGAAGTCAGTGTTGGTATTCACACCTCCGTGCCTTCCGCTTTCTAGAGTACATCATACACCGTTGCCAATCCGTCTTCAACAAGCCGTAACAAACACCCACAGTTCAACCCAGGGAATGGTTAAACTTGACAGGAATAGATCCTTACCCATACCCACAGGTCATGGAGCCCCACTGCGAAAGGTCACCACAAATGTGTTTTCATTCCCCACCCTCAACCTAACCAGGACTTCAAGCGAGCGGAGTCAGTCTGGCAGTATTGGTGGGTCCACATCTCGGTCGTCGTCCAAATCCCGGTCCGGATCACGCTCCAGGTCTTCTGCACCCATTCCGCTCGCACCGATCATCACCGCTATTCAGAAGGGGAATTTTGTGATGCTCTCTGAAATAGATTTGGACATTCTTATCAAGGATATGGCTGGCAAGGACTCCAAGATCCTCGAGACACTTTACGTAACAGCCTTGTCCATCTCTGCATCAGATGCCAAGCTCATCGCCAAGCTGATAAAATCGTCCGATGCAGCCAATATCAAGTCTCTAAAGCTGGAAGGGAACACAATCAGTCAGCAGGCCTCCAAATTGATATTCGAGGTATGGAAGTACAACAAGACGATCACAACATTGAGCTTGGCTCGGTCCGGAGTGGACGACAAGACGGTCAAGTATCTTTCTCGGGCCATTATCAAGAACGAAACATTGCGTACCTTGGATCTCTCTGGGAACAACATCACTGCTCAAGGTGTTGAGACTTTGGCCGAGGCAATGGTCGTGAATCGAGGCGTGACCCGTTTGTGTCTGCAATCGAACAACTTCAAGAAGTCAGGTGCTCCACATTTGGCTAAAATATTATCCAAGAACAGAGTCCTTCGGCATTTGAATATTGGATCGAACAGCCTTGGGGCGGATGGAGTCACTCTTGTTGCAGAGGCGGTCAGGTTCAACAGAACACTCTACTCGCTGAGCCTGGATATGAATGAGATGGGGCCCAAAGGTGCCGCTGCTATCGCGACCGCCCTTGTCTCCAATCGACATCTCACCCATCTTTACCTGCCTCATAACAATATCAAGGATAAGGGTCTAGTGGATATTTGCGAGAGCCTGAAACGGAACAAGTACCTCACATTCCTTGATCTGGAGCTCAACCACATCGGCCAAGGACAAGCAACATCGGGTTTGAAAGCCCTGGGCGACATTTTGAAAGTCAACACCTCCCTCCGCGAGATCAACCTGTCCTTCAATCTGTTCTCTACTCAAGCGATCCAGGAGCTTGCCAATGGTATGGCCATGAACACGACTCTCGAAAGCGCGATCTTTACCAACTGCGGCTTGTCAACAGAGGCAGCAATGGCACTGGCCAAGGCATTGCCATCCACCATGGGACTACAGAATCTCGGCTTGACCAACAATCCTGATATTGGTGTCGAAGGTTATTGGGCGCTAGCCACGAATTTGGTCAAGAATCGTTCACTGAAAGGCATCCAGTTGGACTACAACTCTGAAGATCGACAGGCGCTGTACGAGTCTTTCCAGAACTCACTTACCAGAAATCACATCTGGCAGCAAGCCATCTATGGAGCCGCATGTCGTATCCTGGTCCTCTCGCGAGTGGTTCTCCTGGGCCGACCAGCCAACCAGAAGCAGCTGTTATCTCAACAGCAGCACCACATTCAGCAACACAGCCAACATCACGGATGGAACATCTTTCGACGAGTCAAGTTGGGCAGAAGTAATTCGTCTAACTCACTCACTTCAGTTCTTTCCATCGGAAAGAGCAGTTTGAATGGTGGTCATGGCTCGCAGTCGAACGGAGGTGACGATGGCAATATTGAAGGCGGCACCGGTATCAACCCGAACCACGGTAACACGCATTCGCGCCAGATGAACCCCAGCGGTATCTTGCCCAACAAGGTTGTACCGAGACAGGAATCCAACTCGAGTCTGTTAACGAACGCTCGCCATGGTGCTCAAGCGTCAATATCGACCGTCACCACTGTCTGTGACCAACAGAACGGGCCCGGAGCACATCACCATACTCAGTCGAACGCGTCTGCGTCCACAATGGTTGAGATAGAGTACAATCCCCACAAGATTCTTGCCAACCTTGTGAACATGCCTCACGAGATTTTCGAGAATGTTTGTGCATTCTTGGATCCTGGCCGGACGATGAACATTGCGCAGATCCGAGCGACTGTTCAAGCAGCCGGTGACCGTACGACGTTGGCGAGGCATTATACCCGAGAGAAGATGCTGGAGCGGATTTTCAACAGCCGATACATTTCGCCCCATGGCACCCGGTACATCGTGAAGCCTGGCGATGAGAGAGTTTGAAGCTGTCCTTGTTTGCAGGTAGCCCTCCATCCTATCTTTTCCTCTCCCTCCCTTGTTCTCGCCCTTTCTCTTCGTCTTGAAGAACTCGAGATATCGCAAACAACGACACTATGCACAGCACTACAACTACTTTCGCATTACCATAAAGCAAAAAGCAATTTCCGCTTTGTCATCTGTAACCATATGTATTACCCATTGTCAAACCATCGGCAAGTCTCAAGAGGTCCGATACTTTATTGTCCCTACTTGGATTCTTCGACGTTGTAAGTATTCTCGTTCAAAATCTCGTCAATGTCCGCACGTAACTGTTCAATACAGGAGCCGTCAACAAAGACATGAGTGTCATCCAGGTCCTCGATAATGAACTGGCCTCTCTCGTTCAGACCCAGGATGATCTGCTTGACAGAGGTGTCGCTATTTGAACCAAAAATAAAGAGGGGTGAGTCCTGCAATGATCAGCATACATACAGTACAGGCGGAGCGCGGCAGCAAGTGGTTCTACCATTCGACAACGACGCCTGTAAACAGCGATAGAGCATGGAGGCATGAGAAAGGTTAGAGCAGTTTGAGTCGGTGGTGACCAATGACTCGACTGCCCATGCACCGGCAGAGGAAGATAGCAAGTATAGGTACCTTTAACAGCTTTAACCATTGGAATGAACCCAAGTTGTGAAGTGGAAGATGAGGAGCAAGGGAAACGAGTGCAAGAAGAGAGGCGAAAGCCAAAATTGAAGGCGGCGGCTTGGATGCCATGGTTTTTTGAGTCCCTTTGTTTGACGAGAGCATCGCACCTCATCCACCTCTCACACAAAGAGTCCCCACAGCCCGACCTCGACTTGGTCCACAAGCATACCGATACGACGAACCTTCTTTTGCAGGTCTGATCTCTCACTTCCACCAGTGGACTCTGAGCGTGTTGTGTGGTGAGAAGACACGTCTACCACGCATCATCACCAAGGCCGACTTTCACACGTCCACACCCAAGGCGACAAGCGACAGGCGAGAAGGTTCCTGGAACAAACCTTGCTCGACCATCCCCGACTCTGCAAGAATCCAGAGGTTTCCCCGACGCGGTTTATCCGCCACTCCTTGTTTTTTCTCGACACCCTAGCCATCATATTCCTTCAACAACAACAACAAAACAATGCCCATCGGCAACGAAGCCATCGGCGCTGGAACGGAAAAGGTTGAAAGTGCAGGTGCAAATGCCACAACAGGATCTAGTTCCGTAGCTCCGTCGACTCAGCGTTCAAAGGAGGTTGCCCGTTATGCAAAGCAGCTCAAGGCTCTATCAGGAGGGTTGTCCACACTCCCAGGTGGTCGTGGTCGGACATCCTCCACTGGTGTGGGATCTGCATCACTGCAAACAATGGGTCGGGCAGGCGTGGATTTACCGTCCTTGTCAGGATCACCTGCTTACAATAACGGCCATCACAGCGCCAGTTCCACCCAAACCCCGACCTTGATATCGCCCACAAGTAGTGTCGGGAGTACGGACACCTCCAATTCATCCAATAGCGGCTCAAAACTCATCAGTAACAGGGCATTGTTCTTGTCATCTCTCGCAGCGACAGGTCCCAAGTTAGTTCTAGGGAAACGGTCTTTCTCTGTTTCTGGCATTGCGCTACCAGCAACTCCCGCCGCCGCCTCTCCATTTCTTGCATTACCTCCGCCATCCCCCAGACCACAACTAGGACCTAAGACACCAGCACTGGCTCATACCAAAGCAAGCCCCGGCATATCAAAACCAAGTATGTCATCATCCTCGCCGCAGCGTTCAATGAAAGTACAAGTCAATAGTGTAGGACCAAAGTCGATGGCGGAACAGGCTGCTTCGAGTTTGACGAGAACCGTCAGTTCTGGAGGACTGACAACCAAGCTAGAGGTCGTGAAGAACGACTGGGTTAGCACAGGAACTTCACCAAAGAAGCGCAAAGTGTATAGCCAGGTAACATATATCTCTAATTTGTGAAAGGGAGTAATTTTGCAACCATATCTTTAGAATACTAACATTGGTTCTCTCCGCACACGATGGCTTTTTGTACTGTGGTGCATCAGTGTGATCGGTTCATCCCCAATAGATCAGTAACCAGCATGATGAATGCTCAAGCAAAGCTTGATCTAGCTCGCCGCCCCTCCATTGGTACACCTGAGCCTACGGACGAAGCAAGTATCGCCTATAGTCACCAGATTGCAGAGGCTTGCGGGATCGACCTCGACAGTCGCATGTTGGCGTTCACAGCAGAGCCACCTTCGCTTGAAGGACGGGATTCATCAGCAATGCGCAAGCTTTATAGCCGCTACCCCAGTTGCACGCGCTCATCTTCCAACCTAACGCTTAAGAGACGAACCATTTTGACAAGCCCAGAGAAGGTCTTAGACGCTCCAGGACTCAAGGACGACTATTACCTCAACTTGATGGATTGGTCTTGCTCCAACATGATTGCAATTGGATTGGACAAATCGGTATTTCTCTGGGATGCTGAGACAGGCAATGCAGAATGCCTCATGTCGGTGACAGGCAACACAGATGCAATCGCTTCAGTCTCGTGGGCCTACGATGGACATTACTTGGCAGTGGGCACGTTTGATGGCGATACACAGATTTGGGACGTGGAGGCGAAGACCAAAGTACGATCGATGACAGGCCATATCGCGCGCGTCGGGGTACTGGCATGGGACAAACATATCTTGAGTTCCGGATGCAGAGATGGGTCAATCTGGAACCATGATGTGAGGATTCAGAACCACAAGATAGCGGAGCTGCTGAACCATACCAACGAAGTATGTGGAATGGCCTGGAGGTCAGATGGACAGCAACTGGCGAGTGGTGGTAACGACAACGTGGTGAACATTTGGGATGCCCGATCGACCGAACCAAAGTACACAAAGACCAACCATTCCGCTGCCGTGAAGGTATCAAGCGCTGTGAAGATGTACGAAAGGCTAGGTATCGCCAGTGACCTGGCGCAGCGCCACTCAACGTAGACGTTTCATTATTGATTTCGAATAGGCTGTGGCATGGTGTCCTTGGCAGACCAGCCTGTTGGCGACAGGAGGAGGCACGCAGGATAAGCAGATCCATTTCTGGAACTCGACTACGGGATCGCGGGTCCATACACTCAATACACCATCGCAGGTGACGTCGATCGTCTTCTCGACCGAGTACAGAGAGTTCATGTCATCGCATGGGCACCCGGACAACAACATCACGGTGTATGGATATCCTTCGTTGACCAAAGTAGCGAATATCATTGCACACGATTCGAGGATCCTGCACACGGCACTCTCACCGGATGGGCAGACTGTGGCGACTGTATCAAGCGATGAGAATCTGAAGTTTTGGAAGCTGTTCGAGAAGTCAAAGAAGGAAGGAAAGGTGGCCCGACGGCTAGCCAAGTCTGGATCGTTTGGTGGATTTGGTGGACGTGGCTTTCATGGACAGGATGACGATGATGACAGCGGAATCAGTGGAGGAGTTCATGGAGCAACAATTCGAGGCAAGACGATTTCTTCCATGACCTCTATCCGTTAACGGCTGGAGTGTTTTATTGGATTTGACAGTCATTGGAGATCTCCTTCTCCTTCTTCTTCCTCCCTCACTCTGCTCACTTGACTACCTCAGCCTCCTGTCTACTTCTACTTCTACTTGCTTTTCGCACCTGTACATTTCAACACACACACACACACACACACACACACACACACACACCTCCTGTATAACGATCACCATTCTATCCTATTGAAGCATTTGCAATGAAAAACGAGTTACCATCACTCATAGACCCTGTACTACAACACCCAAATCTTGTGCGCATTCGCAACGATTAGGGTTAGCAGAGGAAAAGCAGCTGCAAGGGGATGAACTTAAAAGTTTCAGGATATCTGCAGATACGACAAATGCATGTTCTCACCCCTCAAGTCGACTGGTACTGGTTAAAGTGTATTTCTCTTTCTCACTCTCTTTCTCACTCACTCTCTTAGTCTCAGCCGCATCCACACATATTCTCACTTGCATTCTCTCTTTCTCTTTCTCTTTCTCTTTCACTTTTTTTTTTTTTTTTCTCCTTACTCTTCTCACTCTTAGCTTCTCTCTTTGTTGCGTTGACTTTTTTTTTTTGTTTTTTTTGTTTGTTTCTTTCGAAATTATCAAGAAATGCCGTTCATGCCATGGCTTCGGGTCGGTATTTTGTACATCCGGTTTCCGAGGAAGAATTGATCCAACTTGGGCAGGTATACGAGCTGATGCTCGACCAAGAACTGAAGCGCCACGAGTCGTCCCACGGCCTCGATCTGATAGTAGCTTTGGCAGGCGTTCAGGAAACTGGCAGTCGAAGTTGGGGAAGGTGCCCTTCTTGGAGGCGGAGGTGGTAATGGAAGTTCACGGTTATTAGGTCTTTGGCTATAGCTCGGTGGGTCTTGGTTGCGTTGCTGAAAATGAGGCGGAGTCAATGGACGCTGATACTGGTGACGGTGATGATGGGGACGGCCGCTGCTGACACTACTCTGATCGCTACCAGACGATCCATTGGTGGCCTCGCTCTCGTCCTCCAAAGGCACGGATTCCTCGACCATTGGCAAAATAGGGGGGGAAACAGACAAGGATGACGTGGAAGATGAGGATGATGAGGAGGAAGATACCCTGGATGGGGTATCCATGAGTGGTTCTCCGCCTCCGGCACCAGAAGAGGTTGTACGATGAGAAGAAAGTGGGAGCGTCGCATGCGACTTTGACCTTGATCTCGACTTTGGTTTTGATAGCGATGAAGAGTGTGATGACAACGAACCCGACATACTATCCGACCCAGACGACACTGAGCCCGACGCACTTCCGGACCTCGCTGGTGACGATCCTGAACCGGAGCCTGAAACGCCTGATCTCGACGCCTCTGATGTAGACGAGGACGGGAAAGGCGAAGGTTCACTTGAAGGATATGGCGTCGAAGAAGAATCGCTTGATTGGGATTGCGAAGACTCTGTGGCAGTGGCGGCCGTCGTGGATGACGACGGTGAATAACCATTGACATCATCACGATTGGCACCATTATGGCTGTTACAACCGAAGAACAAACTCTTGACAAACATTTGCATCACTTCTTCTTCTTCTGGGTCAAGCCCTCCATCAGAAGTAAGCTCTTGAATCTCCAGTCTTAACACGGTCAAGGATGATCCACAAGCCCAGCGAGGCACCGAGGCAATCAGATCTTGAAGTGGGAGCGGAACCTTGGACTCGAAGACTTGAAGTTGGGGACAACACTCCAAGATGGTAAAGCATCCTTTCCGAAGACGATTCAATGCCTTGAGATGCTCCTGTTGCTGTTGTTGCTGAAGTTCAAGTGATTGCTGCAGAAGCATGGCATGCTGGTACTGACTTAAACTTTGCTGTCCTTGGTAAAATGGTTGATACTGCTTTTTATAAGAACGAGAGGGACATTCAGAGCCAGATCGAACAGACGTTACAGTTGCTTGCAGTGATTCATCCAAGTGATACTCTACCTGTGAAGTCGAACGATTCACATCCCCGTCGTCGAGGACCTGAAATGAGGTGAGGTGGGGATGCTGGTATTCGGTTAAAGTCTCAAGCAACTCTGGACACCTTGCAACGACGCACATGTGGACCACAAACTCTTGCAATTGTGGGACTGCACGCAGGAGATGAGTCAGTTGCTGAGGCTCTGGGTTAAGGTCATCGATCAATGAGGGGTCGTTCAGGACGAGGCGTGATAGACGTGGACAGCTATCCATAAGCGTATGCGCCAACTCTGACATCATGGCTGACAGGCTACATTGGCCAATTGCCGCTAGAGGAATCATTCCCGCCGTCGCGTCGAGGTCACTGTCCGTGTGGAAGCTGCTACTGTTATACTCGCTGCCATAAGGACTGCTCCTTGCGTTGCTACTGTCCTTGGCTGGGCTATTGAAAAGGACATGGCCAGAGTGGTCGGAATGAAGTGGTACCAGTGGCGGATGGCAGCGGCTTCCTTCTAATTCAAGTGTCTCAAGGTTCGGGAAGAACGCCAGCAATCCTGGGATAACAATGGGCCCTCGAAATGTCAATGAGCGGACGGACAGGAACTGGTGTTGAGATTGAAGATGCCGGATAAAACAGCCACATGTTTGTCGGCCGTCTCTTTCGTCTTTGTCTGGAGAGATGTCACTCTGGCTCTGTTGCTGCGATCCGCTCTCCCACTGCGTCTGGTCCCCATCATCCTGATCCACAAGCATTCGATCATCATCCTGGCTCTCCTGGGATGATCTCCAGGACTTGTCTTGCATTGAAAGCGAGGAGATGTCTTGAAAGGTGCTGCCACATGTGCCAGTGCACTGGGGACGAGATAATGAACCCAGCGACAGGAGTGAGATGATCTCGATGTCCAAGACTTGAAGTGACGGAAGGAGGTACATCAACTCCAAGAATTCGTCCATCAGAAACTTGTAGCGGAGCAAGGTCAAGTGGGTCAACTGCGCTGGCTGCATGGATTGTGATTGTATCCCCTGGAGGAGAGAGTTTCTGATAATTCGCGATCCTGACCCGTGACCATTCGACCATGCCGGGTACATGGGTTGGCGATTCTCATGCAAGTTCTGGTAGTGACGATAGTGATTGTCGCGAGTTTGGTCCTGGACCCCATCCAAGGTATGTGTGGTGAAAGCCCTCTTCCCTGGCCCATGTCTTCTCGCCCTTCCTATTCCATCATTCTTCCTCTCTCTCGGCACATTGGTCCGACCATGGACGTTGTCGGCAGGATTGTTGTAGCTGGATCTCTCCCTTCCTTTCCTTCTTCTGCCACCTCCACTTCGTCCTCCCCCTCGTCTTTCAGTTCCGTGACCTCCATTTCCCCTACGTCCGTTTCCTTCCATTCCTGAAGCCGCTACTCTTGAACCCTTGCCGTTGCCAGCAACATCCTCACCCAGATTTGCACCAACTCCACCATCACAGATACCACTGACGCCACCATCCATGCCATTGATCGGATCGAGATTGGACATTTTCCGTGATGAGGATGTGCTCTTTTTCCAAGGTTGATCTACCCTGGCTCGTCTCCGGGAAGCCTTACTGATAGAGGAAGGTCCTGTACTACCAGAGAGCGGGGACTGCGGACTGATCTCAAGACGCTTCATTCGGTTTCTGAGGTTCTTATCCACCACAGTATCAGGGATTGGCGGCGCCGATGTCGTGGCCAGTGTCGCTCCTGTGGATGCGGACAGAGTCGAGCTGAGACCTTGCATTGTGTTGGGCTTCGAAAACAGAGAGCGAGAGAGAGCGTGTGTGTATGTTTGTGCGATGTTTGGCGTGTGATGTTGTTCCTGTCAATTCCAAGTTTCCTTCAACCACACACACTCTCACTCTTCGTTGGGTACCGCTTCTTCTTTTCTTCCTCTTCCACTCTCTTGCCCTTTTGCAACACGCTTTCCTCAAATGATTTCTTACGGTTAAGGTCCTCCGCTGGAATACAATAGGAATCGTTCGGCACCAGGCAATCAGTCCTCTGACAAGGGATACAGGCAAATAGGCGAGTCGAGCAGGAACTATTTCGATAGAGGAACCCTTGTCGGAAAAAAAAACCACTTCACCGATGAGCACTGGTCAGTTGGGCGAGCGAAAGGCGGGAGAGGAAGCGCTCACAAGCTGAGCAGAACTGAACAGGATAAAGAATCGGTTCAGCTAGCGGATATGCATCAGTTGCAGGGTGAGTTGAGTGAAAGGAAGAATGAAGAGTTCAAGAGCGGGAACCTGGCGTAAAAAAGAAGGGGATTGGAGAACGTCGCAGAACAGGATGGAACTCAAGAAAGAAGGATGCCGTACAAAAAACAAGAACGTGGAAAGTTAAAAAAGGTATGATGCAGTACAGAACTGCAAATGACCCTGTTGGAAACACAAAGCCGGGCAGGACTGACTGCGCTGCTTTTGAACGGATTGTCAAGAACAGGATAGCGACAATGGCGATGGTGTTCTCGCTTTGACGTTAAGGATAGTGGAATATGAAGGAGAAAGGAAGCAGATCCTGGTGCAAGTCTGCAATCAACGGTCCAATTGCGGAATGCGTCTTCTTTATCAGGACTAGCTCAGAACGTGAGAAGTAGCGAGAAGGCGAATAGAGAGAGAGAGAGAGAGAGGAAATTGAAGAGAGTTGCCTCTTATATGACAAGTGTAAGGTGATAAAGCTCGTTTTTTTAGTCACCAACAAATATATTTTTTACAATACGTTGAGAATTCAATTAGCGTGGCTGAGCGTACTATGAACAATAGGGCAGGCACACCGAAAAAGGCAAGTGAGGGATGAGCAACACACCACACACCAGGCTGATGCAGATGAGGGGCGGAAAAAGCCGTCAGGAAGACCTGTTTGAGGGCGGAGATACCTGTCAGGAGTCGTTTATGCTGTTTTCAATCAACTCTGCGAGTTTCCCGTTCTGCAAGCTGGGCTAGGAGGAAAATCCTTGTAGTACACTAAAGGGGAAGGTCAACCCAAGACTCCAGCATGTTCATGGACTCTTCAGTAGCGTGAGTGATAGGGACCAACAATACAAGTTTGTTGTCATGGTTTGTTAAGGTACCTTTCGCACTAAACGTTCTTCTCACAGGAAGGGAACTCTTTGCTCCAGGCCAAGGCCCAAAACCGTTCTTGTTTGTTCCATGTCTCTGCACCCCGTCAAAGCGTTCTTTTCACACTCCTTCTCATGCCTTAACACATGAGCACTTCTGTGGGCCTTGTACATGTACGGTCTCAATAGCTCCAAAGGTATAGTACATTGAGCGAGTCTGCGACTTTGCGGATGACCAGTTTTTTTTTCCCACCCCACTTTTGTTGTTTGGGACTGGTTCATGATGCGGATTGCTCCGCACACAGGCTACTATATATGATATACTATATCTCATTGAACTTCATGACAACACATATTGTCATGGGTCCTGGTTACCAATGGTTATTTGGCTCGAGTAACGTGAATATTGTTCTAGCACAGATGCTAATTGACGATGATCTGCGCCTATTGGTGAAAGAAAAACGAGAGAGAGGTCACTGTTTTCCTCAATTGCGGGAATGATCGAAGAGATTGCGAGACATCAAGCAATTGAAGGAGGAGTGATACACCTGACATGTGTCTTTCAATACAAAACGTCGTTCATACGCCGGTCTGGGTCTTTTCAATTGGACAATGATTGCAAGCACCATAGCGGGAATGAAAAAATAACCCGCTCGTGATCTGAGATGATAGGGATGAACGAATCGTGGGATAGGTACACTGCTTTTTTTGCGACACAGGCACGGACATCCCTGTCCAGTGTGCGCGTATCCGGAACTCCGGTCTGTCAACAAGACGCGTAAACAACGCGTCGTAGTGCTTAAGAGCCTGCGAACTTGGTATTTACAAAGTGGGGGTTTCTGTTCACTATCTCGTAGCACCATTGATGCTGCTTTCCGCAAAGGAGCCTGTATCGTTCAAAGGCTGCTCGTGATAAAGGGGGGGGTAGGGTACTGCAGTGAGGCTGATGAGAAATCGTGCGAGTCATCGTCATGGTGGTTTTGGTGACCTTGATTTCGGTCATAGTCATCATCATCACTGCCAAGAAGTGGTCGCCATCCATGTGGATCCTACTCTCTTTCTCAGCTCTTGCTGCAGCTTCTCTCTCAAGTCGTTCTTCTTCCTCAATTACATCAAGCGGCTCGATGTAGATCTCTCCTTTCAACCTACAGATGAGTCGTCGCATCCATTGCGGTAGGATGTTGGTAAGCGTAAAGACCTCAATTGCCCAGGGCTCCTTCAAGTCTTTCTCTTGAGGCGAGAGTCTTCCCCTCGAAATAAGCTCCAAGACGTAGATAGTGCCGTTGATGGCGATATACGAGCATAATCCCGCGATGAGTCCAAAAGCGATCGAGTACGAGAGCGGCATCATGGCAATGGTCAAAAAGGCCGGAATGGCATCTCCGGCATAATCCCAATTGACAGAGCGCACAGACTTGGCCATCATAGGGCCCGTCGCCCATGGTGGGAAAGAGGCAAAGATGGGAGAGAAGAAAAGCGAAAAGAAAAACAGGAGGGCTGTCACGATGGAAGTCAGGCCTGTCTTGCCACCCTCAGTAATCCCGGCGCCAGACTCGATGAACGCAGTGACGGGTGGAACTCCAAAGCAGGCACCAATTGAAATAGCGGTCGCATCGCAAAGGAAGGCAGCCGAGGATCCATCAAAGTCTCCGTTCTTGTACATGTAGCCTCCGAACTTTGCCATCGAGTAGAGTGTTCCTGTCGCGTCCAAGAGGTCGACGTAGAGGAACGTGAGGAGCGCAATCCAGATCTCGAAACTATCCAGCTTGAAATCCATCCTCCATAAGGTGCTCTGAATCGGGTGGAACGCGACAACTTTTTTTTTGAAATAGTCGAACATGGCGTCACCAGTGTCGGTGTAGGGGAAGTATGTGAAAGCTGTGCCGCGGAACCAGGATAAAATCGAGATGAACAGGACACCGAACAGGACTGCACCCTTGACGCGGTAAAGCAGAAGAACGGAAATGACCGCAAAACTGAGGATGCTCATCCATGTCGTCGAGCCCCACATGTATGTTCCATCGATGCAGGATCCCATCTCGTCTTTGACGCATCCTGTCAACGTTACGAGCGTGGCTTTGTCTCCACCGATCAGCCCAATACCCGCTGGCGATTGAGCACCGATGAACACCAAGTAGAGACCATACCGGCGCCAGTCGCAATCTTGATGGATTGTGGGATCAAGCGTGCGAGCCATTGGCGTACACCGAATGGCGACAGCAATACGAACAAGATACCCTCGAGAAAGACGGCGGCAAGCGCAGTCTCGTACTTGATGGATTTAGCCAATGACAGTGTAAGTGAAATAGGCGTTGAGGCCCATACAAGAGGCTAGACCGATGGGGAGATTGGCAAAAAGAAAGTAGAGATGCAAACAATAGCAGCTGTGGCGGTAATCAGATCAAGTTTGAGTGTCGCGAGACAAGCGGTGTACTCGAGATCGTTATCGCAGACGGCCGAAGCGTTGCCATTGCAGACACATGGCCCACCTGAGTCTGTTAGATCAAAGCGTTCACCGAAACGATGTACGCCTGGTAGGACATGAGGAGAGAGTGTGAGGGCTTCATGTGGTTCATGAAGGTCCATGCAGCTGCAGCATGACGATGCAATCAAACAAATACCATGGTCACGAAGGTGGTGAAGCCAGCACGAAGCTCCGTTGTGAATTTGGAGACATGACGCTCGCGGCGAGCACCTGAACCTTCAAGATGGAAGTGCAGTCTCGTAAAGAACTTGTCATCTGTCCTTTGGTAAAATGCTGAATAGGGAACAAGGTGCATTGGGAAGAAAGAAGGAGAAAGAAGAAGAAGGGAGAAGGGAAAAGGGAAAAGGGGGGCACCGGACGAGGTCACATTGGTTCATCACCATGATTAGCTGCCATCCCGGGCCTCGATGGTCGCTGCAGAACTCGTGCGAGACAGCAACGAATGGAGAGTAACCGCCAATGATGCCTCCGAGAAGAAGATGCCCCTTGACACTCCCTCCTTCCTACCTCCGTGCTTTGACTTTATCGAGTGGTTTGGACCCTCGCAAGTGGAATATCGATCATCTCCCCTCAGCATCGTGTGAAAGACTGCTTTTTTGTTTGCAAGGGCGCATGGGCCCTTGCCAAGCCAAGACTTGACAGACACGTCCTCACGATCTTTTTCTCTTTCCTTCACTCTCGCGTACAAGAACGATTGGACCTACTCATGGACAGAAGCCACACTGATGACTTTGGGAGTGGTGGCCACCACCGCCACTCTTCCTCCAATCGCAAGTTTGGCGGCTCTGGCCCAAATCGGTGGGTCGACAATGACTATGGTGGCAGTGAAAGTTACGGCCACCGCAATGACGGCCACCGTAGCTACGAAGGCGGCAACCGCAACGAAGGCAACCGCAACGAAGGCAACCGCAACGAAGGAGCCTACCGCAATGACCGTAATGACCGTAGTGAAGGCTATCAAGTTCACCGTGGCAATGAGATCTACCGTAATAATGAAGGCAATCGTGGCACTGATGCCCCCCGCGGCCACAAGAACGCGTCCTATAACTACAGGGACGACAAGGACACTGGCGGCCGAAGCCTGTACCATCGATCCAATAGCCAGAGTAGCCAACAAAACTCCATTGACAACGACCAAAGCCCGCATCGAGGTGGCGACAACTACAGGTCTCGTTATTCACAGCAAGCCTCAGAATCTAATACCTGGAACTCAACCGGCACTCACAAGACCAATGCACTGACAAAGGTCGCCGACTCCTCAAGCAGAGCCGAGTCTGCCATGCGTGAGGTGTTTCAAAAGCACGACCGTCCAAATAGCTACGCCGAGGTAAGTTTGTCTATTCCCATTGTTCAAGTCGAGTCTTTCCCCCATAAGCTCGCACTAAAGCTAAATTCTTTTTTGTTCTTTTTGTTGTTGTTGGCTGACATGACTTGTAGCGGTTTTCGGGAACCGAGGTAGTCAAAAAGTTCCGTGAAATGTCCACTCAGACGACAGAGGACGAACTCAGAGGCGAGCTAGTCCACGACTCGACCTGGAATGGGATTCGTGTTGTGAGAGCTGACAAGCAACAGGCATTCGGTATGAAGAGAGGAGGTGCCCTCACAATGCCAGATTTGAAGCCATCGGTTCCTCCATCTGTAGAGGTCACGAGTTCCCTTCTCAATACTGTTGTTACAGGTCATTCTTCCTCTCCTGCAAAGACATCGCAGCAGCGTTACCCCTCCGATGAGTACAACAATGGCCACCCAGACCGGGGAAGCAAGGATACAACCTCATACTCTATGAGAGGCAAGACCAGCGACAAAGCTTCAGCCGAGGCCACACAAGACATTCCGACATCAAAATGGCTTGACGCGCCGGGAGGATCGTCGTCATTCAAGTCACAGAACGGAGCGAACCCTCGGTCTGAGCGAAAGGATCCTGCGAGCTCTTGGAACAGTGGTCCATCAACAACAACAACAACGACTCCGGCAACAGGAGCTGGGTGGAGTGATTCTCAGGGTATGAAAGGAGACAAGCTTGATTGGAGTCAAGGATTGACAGAGTTCCCGTCGGATATGAAGCCATCAACAATGCCGGTCACAACGCCAAGCGAGCCTGATCCTTTCCCAGCAGCCTCCAAGTCTGGGCCAGTGAAATCCGGTTGGGGTAAGGAGCAAGGCGATGAAGGGTATGGTCAACAAAAGTCTGACGATGGTTGGTCAAAGAAAGGGGAGAATGCCGGTGGGCGTAGACCAAGCGACTCGCACTCCCACTCATCCCACGACCAAAGAGGAGGGCGATTTACGTTCTCTAGTGTCGACGGATCACGTTTTCCAGGTCCAGGTGGACACCCTCAGGACAAGCGCTCTATGAATTCTGAAGACCGCTATAACAGCCGTCGAGACCAGGGCAATGACAACAACAGTGACAACCAACGAAACCGCAGGAATGATAATGACTCTTACTCAGCAGGTGGTTATGGTTCTCAACGATGGAATAACAACAATCACTATGAGCAGAATCAGCGCGGAAGCCATTCTGGTGCTATCCCTTCATCCACCAATCTGGGCGGGCGAAAGCCTTTTAAGGAAGATTCCGAACGTGGATCGGCTATGCATGCATGGGCCGCAGCAGCCTCACAGCAGGCTTCGAAGCCAGGTGGAAATAGAGGCACTGAGACATCGTCTCCTACGAACATGCCACTTGCAACTGCGAGTGATTTCGCGAGTTTCATGCAGGCAGCAAAGTCGTTTGTTCCTGCACCATCAACGGTCAAGAAAGACCCTTCCAGCACTGCAGAAGGTGGTCATGGTGATAGCACCCACGATGGTGTTGATGAAGGTCACTCTGTTATTGGACGAGAACAGGGCCTGGATGATCAAGCACAACCGAAGCAAAATGATCTGGAGCCGGAACAAGAGTACGAGAAGAGAGCATTGGAACATGATGACAGGTATCCGGAGGAAGGCTTGAAGACCGAAGAGGCCGAAGAGGCCGAAGAGGAAGAAGAGGAGAGACTGGAGAGGAGACCATCCAAGCCCAGTATTGCCAATTTCGACATGTCCAAAGAACCTGGCCACCATACTAGTAACATGGATCAAGCTGGCGTACCGCAGGAGGACGGCAATTTGCTTTCGTTCGAAGATCAAAGCCGGAGCACCAGTGCGGCATTGACTGGACCAGATGATGCGGACAATCTCCCCAAGGAACCTGAATCACCCGCTCCCAGTGCGGATGGTCATGCAAAGGACCTTGTGGCGCCTGCAGCCGGTTCGGACATTCATTTAAAGGATTCTGAAGCGCCGACAGCTAGTGCGGACAATCATGCAAATGGCCTCGAAGTGCCTGCTCTTAGTGCAGATGATCATGCAGCGAGCCCCGAAGCATCCACTACCAATACAGACGATCATGGAAACGACCTCAGCACGCCCTCACCCATTACGGACAATCATCCAAAAGATCTCGAAGCGCCTGCTCTCGCTACAGACGATCATCCAAAGGATCTTGAAGCATCAGCCACCAATACGGACAACCATTCCAAGGATCTCGAAACGTCTGTTCTCGGTACAGATGATCACCCAAAGCTCGAAACGTCTGCTCTCGGTACAGAAGATCATCCAAAGGATCTCGAAGCGCCAGCCACCGATACGGACAACCATTCCAAGGATCTCGAAACGTCTATTCTCGGTACAGACGCTCATCCAAAGCTCGAAACGTCTGCTCTCGGTACGGACGATCATCCAAAACCCGAAACGTCTGCTTTCGGTACAGACGATCATCCAAAGGATCTCGAAGCGCCAGCCACCAATACGGACAACCATTCCAAGGATCTCGAAACGTCTGTTCTCGGTACAGACGATCATCCAAAGGATCTCGAAGCGTCAGCCACCGATACGGACAACCATCCAAAGGATCTCAAGGCGCCATCCACTAACACAGACGATCATCCAAAGGATCTCGATGCAGCTGCTCTTGATGCGGATGGTCCTCCCAAGTGTCTTGAGACATCTGTCAGTGCGGATGATCTTCAGAAGGATTCTGAGGCACCTGCACCCAATGACGATCCCAAGGAGTCTGAAGCGCCCGCACCCAGTGTTGACGATCATATCAAGGGTCCTGAGAACCTTTCAGTCACAGATTTGTCCAATGGCCCAAATTCAGCGGATGACGCCAGAGTCGAAGCCAAACCGAAAATCGGACAAGATGAGGAGGCACGGGAGGCGCAGGAGGCACAGGAACAGTGAAATGAAAAGGGGCGATGGAACGGTCTCAGCCCTGCCGGTGTAGGGCGGCGCAGTCAGCAGTCATTGCAAAGTTGTATCGGTTTTTTTTTTTGTAGGTTACCGCAGAAGCACATAAACCCAATCCACCCACGAATAGCCTTGTTCAGTCGATTCAACCTTACGCCCAATGCAACTTGACGTCTTTCGATCATTTTATCCCTAGACTACCTATCTGGGCTATGCGTACAAAGCACAAATGGGCAGTTGACGGGATAAAGGATATGGTGCGAGGTAGATAGCAAAAAAAAAAGGGACGACCTATTCACACGATGAAGGTGACGAGGGTCGGTCGAGCTTACTGCTGTACCACACTCAAGCAGACATTCCATGAGCTTGCCGCCACTGCCTCGGCAGGGGGAGCCTTGGCCTCGACGGCCGTGCGTATGAGGGTGGCGTCCCATAGGATAGGATCGACCCAAGTATGAGCATACACGTTTTAAGAGCAGAAGACACTTTCTTTTTTTTATCGCTTACCATGCCAAGGGTCCTGCCACATGGGTGGCCGACCACCCTCCGTCCTTCCTCCACCGGCAGCGATCTAAAAGTGATTAGGACAGGAGCAATGTGAGTACCTGGGGTTAAGAACAGATGCCAAAGGGATGGGCAAAGAGAGATACGGCTCGCTACATAATTAGTGACAAGGAGGAGCGCTCTGGTTTTTATTCCATCATTGCAGGTGACGCTCGTGACCCTTCTATTCATCCGTGATCCGCTTTGAAGGCCTCACAGCTGGTGGAGTTCTTCATATCAAGCCGCGATTTTCGCCTTGGTGGTGATGCTCAGGTAAAAGTGCAACGGACACAAAATAGGCCGAATTTTAATGTCGAAGGGATTTTGAAAACACAACCTTCAAAAGCCCAACTTTCTCTCTCTCTTCTTTCTTTCTCTCACACACTCCCACACACTCCCACACATACACCCTTACACTCCCACACCTGCCTGCTCACATACATACCCTCGTACCCAATACCCGTTCCCCTACTTCTCATTCGTATACTCCATTCCTTTTACAAGCAAAGATGACCACTCCCAACAACAATCAGTCATCAGCGCGTTCGCGCAGGCCCCGCGTTGCAAGCATAGACACCCAAACGAAACAACGGCCGCCAATGACGGAAGACGCAAGGCTGCAGAACGCAGCCACAGTGATTCAAGCAGCATATCGAGGGTACCAGTGAGTTCTGCCGCAAACCTCTTCACCCTCCCGCGAACTCTTGGTCAATTGGGTCCTAACATCCACCTTCCTTTCTCCCTTGGTACAACAGGGCACGCCAGGACCTCTATGGCCCCGCAATGTTGGTTTCCCAGGTAAAGCGCAGCAAGTTGTGTGTGGTGGCGGTGGCGATGCTTGATTCAATGCTTCGCCATTTCATGGTCTCACACTAACCTGACGCAACTGAAATAGAAATGGAGACGTCTGCTCGATTACACTCGCGCTCAGTATATACACAAGATGGACGACAGGAAGCCCCTGTCACCCACACCCATGTCACCCACTACCCTTCACACACACCAAGAAAGCAAAGTGCGCCTTGCGTGGAGGCGTGCCGAATTCCTTGGATCACAACTCGCAAAGGTAAATGAATGCTTTGCCTCATCCAGGGGGTCCCACTGCGGCTTCCTCGGAGTCTTCCACTCCGTGATCAAAGTTATCATGCATTCTTACACTGTTTGTGTGTTACCTCTTCCCTCACATTAGGGCAGTAGCTGCGTCTCCTCCGAGGAGGCGCTCATGCTGGTAAGTGTTATTGTTGACACCCTCAAAATTGTGCATGAAGATACAGATCATGAGGCCGGCCTTTTGGACCATTGGCGCTAAACGTTCCTTCGCTATCTACTTCCTTTAGCTTACCGAGCACTGGCTTGAATTGTCCGACAGAAAGCATCGATATGGGTCAAACTTGAAGGTATATACATGTGGGACAACTGATTGTGCCGTTTGCATTTCGTTACATGAAAGCTGAGAGGTATCTAACATTGGCCTACTCCTTTGGATTCCATCAGGCCTATCATGAATATTGGTTGAGGCAGGATACCTCACAAAACTTTTTCTATTGGTTGGACAAGGGTGAGGGCAAAGACGTGGATCTTGAGGAACGTCCTCGAGCCCAGTTAGAAGACGAGCAAGTCCAATACCTTCAGGAACACGAGCGTGCTCAGTATGCTGTCCATGCCGTCGATGGTCTGCTTTACTTCAAGGAGGATAATCGGCTTGTCCATACACTCCCAGAATCTGTACATTCAGAGGATGTGGTCGATATTGCCAGTTTGTTTCCAACACCGGACCCTAGAGATGACGAGGAAACACGTCTTGCAAAAAAGAAGATGCGTGGAATGCACAAGTTTATCTATGTGACTGATCATGAGGGAACGTTGTACATTCACAGCAAAGTGAAGGGCAGGTTCCATCACTCGAGCTTCTTAGGAGGAGGGTCTGTTTGTGCTGCTGGTGCGATTGTTGTCAACAATGGAAAGATGTTGAGTATCAACCCAAGATCTGGACACTACAGGCCGGGCCTGGAACATTTCAATCGACTCTTGGAGCGACTGAAGCAGAGCAAAGTCGACTTGAAAAACGCCAGGATCTCATATGGTACTACCGAGGAGGATCCCGCCGTCGAGGAGAAGCACTGCTGCGACTCATCCACAGACAACAAGGGTGCTACTCCAGAAACACATGAGGTTGAGCCCTAAAGACTGCATCATAACCCCATATCATATCATATCATCCATATACATAGTCCCTAACCATATCAACATATCCTCAAAATGAACTTAGACCATTGCTGCTCAAGAACCGCGTGGCGCCCATGGCTCATCATGTGACCCACATTATAAAAGGAACGGCGCAATCGTTCCCTCTTCTTCACCTTTCGTCCCTTCTCCTTCACGCCACTCTCCCCCAAGCAACACCATGGTCCACTTCTCAGGCTCAGATATCGTCCTTTTCGTGACTGCAGCCTTCCTGCCACCACTCGTAAGTCCCGTCTTTTGTCAACAGGTTGCCACTCTATCATCCTTGAGCCACGGCTATAATGCGTGTTCAGCTTGCTGATCAATCGTCCTTGTTCTCTTCCCTTACACTTCTTTAGGCTGGTAAGCATATCCTTCACACAACGGCGCACTTCCTACTCTTCTGTCGAGATCTTACTATGGATGGCATTTAGTAGTTGGACGAGTCCACCGCCGCCCTCAGGAAGATCGACGCAGCACTCGACATTGATGCTGCCAGCGCTCGTTCTCATTGCGTTTTATTCATTGTCTTTCTCCATGATAGTGCTGCTCAAGGAAGGATGTGGATCAGAACTCGTCATCAGGTAAGAAAACGCGCAACGGGAATGACAAAGACCATAAAAAACGGTGCTCTAAGCAAATTGTGAAGGGGGGAGGAGGGGAAGGGGG
>Ga0247824_10000222_pt1 | contig 25746 bp, 24 predicted proteins | sample 13C_PalmiticAcid_FD_194412 | JGI IMG/M metagenome (GOLD analysis project Ga0247824, IMG submission 194412) | Soil microbial communities from agricultural site in Penn Yan, New York, United States - 13C_PalmiticAcid_Day48 | ecosystem: Environmental > Terrestrial > Soil > Agricultural land...
TCTGGAGCCGGCCTGTCATCATCGAGTTTGCCGCCGATCATCCGGGTTACGGCTCCGCCGGACTGCTGAGCGATCTCATCGCGCGTCCCCCGGCGATCGTCGCGCTCCAGAAGGACGAGTGGGGATCGCGTGAGTTCTTCCTCGACACGCCGCGGCTGCACGCGTGGCTGCAGGAGGGCTACGTTCTGGATCACGAGACGCGAATGTTTTCGGTCTGGCGGCGAACGCCGCTGACGAGAGCCACTGGAAATTGACGCGTCACCACCTCTGTTCCATGATGCTCGGGTGAGTGTGTTCATCCATCAGCGGTTCGAGCAGGTCTTTCAGCGCGAGCCGCTCGTCCTCGTCGATGTCGGTGCGCGAGGCGGCCTGCGGCCGAACTGGCGCGCGGCGCAGCCGCACCTGAAAATCGTCGGGTTCGAGCCGGAGGCCGACGAGTTCGAGCGGCTGAATCGGCAAGCCGGCGCTGACGGGATGACCGTGTTCTTTCACGCCGCGCTCCACAAGCGTGCCGAGTCGCTGGTGCTGCATATCGCGCGTGACCGCGGCCTCACGTCCATCTTCGAGCCCAACCGGGCATTCCTCGACAGCTTTCCGGAAGCGGAGCGCTTCGATACCGTCGCCACCGCGGAGATGACGACCGACACGATGGACCACGTGCTCCACACGGGGGGAATCGGCGACGTCGACTTCGTCAAAGTCGACACACAAGGCAGCGAGCTGTTTATTCTTCAGGGCGGGGAGCAGACGCTTCGAAGGTCGGTCGTGGGCGTGGAAGTGGAAGTGGAGTTCGCGCCCGTCTACAGGAACCAGCCGCTTTTCGCGGACGTCGATGCGTATCTGCGATCGCTCGGTTTTTCGCTCTTCGACCTGCGGCCCTGCTACTGGAAGAGAGCCGATGGACGTACGGTCGGAGGACCGCAGGGGCAACTGATCTGGGCCGACGCCCTCTACCTTCGAGAGGTTACGGCGCTGCCCGAGCTCCTGAGCGAGCTCGAGCCCGCACGAAGAGCCGCGAAGTTACTGAAGTCACTCTCTGTATCCATTCTCTACGGCTACTTCGATTACGCCCTCGCGCTACTGACAGCATCAGGCAGCGTGCTGTCCGCGGAGGACCAGAGGGTCGCGCGCGAAGCCGTGTTGTCGGCGGGAAAAGAACGCGACCCGATGCCGACGTTCCCGGGTCGGACCCACGTGGCGCGCGCGGCGCGCCGGCTATGGAAATTGAGCGCCGAACGCAATCACGCCTGGTCGATCAGCGACGCGGAGCTGGGGAATCCTCGCTGACGGGCGGCTCCGGCGCCGTCGTCACCAGTTCTCCAGCCATTTCGACCTGCACCGACTCCGGCTCGGGCCGTTGCGCTCCGCCGCGCGCGCGAACACGCAGCCACGTGCTCTCCAGCACCCGCAGCTCGCCTGAATGGAAGAAACCGCTCACCGCCAGGACGCCGCCATACACGCACGCTGCGACACTGCCACGAACCAGGATCGCCGTGAGTGGATGCGAGGTCAGCGGGAACGCCGTAGCGGCTACGAACGCGAGGCCGCCGGATAGGCCAACCCTCGCGAGACGACCCCATTCATATCGAATGGGATAGACGGACTGAGAGAACGCGATCGTCACCCCTGCGAGAGTCGCGTAAGCAATGGTCTGCGACCACGCAGCGCCCATCAGTCCGAACCGTGGAATGAGCAGGACATTCGACGTGACGCTCGCGATGCCAGCGATGCCCGTCGCGATCGGATAACGCGAGGTGCGACGCGTGATGATCAGACCGATGGAGCCAACCAGATACAGTCCCTGGAACATGACGCCCAGAGCTATCCACGGGGTGACGAGCGCCGCCGAGTGAAATCGCGGGTGTGTCATGAAGCGGATCAGATCCGTGGACACCGAACAGAGCCCCGCTACCAGCAAGACGAGGACGGCCACGATATAGGTGGAGATCTTGGTATAGATGCTCTTCGCGTCCGGTTCCTTCATCACGCCGAGAAAGAACGGTGTCCACGCATACTCGAACGCGCTCAGAAACAGCTTCAGCGCGAGCCCGAACGTCGCCCCCATCGAGTAGAGGCCGACCTGGTCGAGTGTGCCGAAAGCTTTTAGGAAGTAGCGGTCGGCGATGCCGATCACCTGCTGCGAGAGGCTGTGTGGAATACGTGGCAGACCGAATTCGAGAGCCCCCCGGAGCACTGCCCTGGAAAACATCGGCCTGATGAGCGGCGCAAACCACCGCAGGAGTACGAGCGTGAACACCGCGGTAACGATCAGATCCGCGAGCACGATCCCCAGTACGCCGAGGCGCACCCCGACCACGAGCACCAGCCGCATGAGGAGCGTGCCGACGGATCGGCCGAATACGAGCGCGATGAACGTTCTCGACTGCTCGTTGATCCGAAGCACTTGCAGCGGAATGAAATAGAAGCCGACCACGAACGTGTTGAGGATCACGAGCGTGATCAGCGTCGCGTTCTCTCGTGAGCCGAGAAGCTCGCCGCTCAACCACGGCGCAGCGGCGATCGCGCCGGCCAGCAGCAGACCGTTCGCACACAGCAGGAAGCCCAGGATCGTGCTGGCCAGCCGCTGCCGCGAGCGCGTGTCCGTGTAGTCGTAATACATGCGCATGAAGGCGGTGTCGACTCCCCAGCGGAAGAGGATCTTGGCCACCGCCTCGATCATCAGCAGCATCGCGATCACGCCGTAATCCTCCGGGGAGAGGACGCGCGTGTAGATCGGCAACAGCAGCAGATTGGCAAGCGAGGTCGCGACGTCGCCCAGGCCGTAAACGGCGAGACTGCTGAAGAGCGCTTTCAGACGCGAGAGCACGCGGCGAGGGTCAGAGCGGAGGGTGAACGGACGGCAGGAGCGTTGCGACCCGCGCCGACGACAACCGCTCGTAACGGCGCGATGGCGAACGCCGACCGGTGAGACGGAGCCGGTACAGGTCCCGCAGCTGCAGGAGATAGCCCAGCGCCTCTCGCAGGCTCATCTTGCTTTCGCCAAGCTCGCGGTCGTCGAAGCGATACGGCACTTCCACCAGGCGCTCGGGCCAGGCGCGAACGATGATCTCGAGGCAGATCTTGAATCCTCCCGCCTTGATGGTCAGGCCTTCGATCACTGGCCGGCGAATCATGAAGAAACCGGAAGCGGCATCGCGGATCGGCGAGAGCGGTCGCGCCAGCGCGCACGCCAGTTGAGAGAGCACACGGCGCTTGAACGGCCAGCTCGGTGTGCTCCCGCCAGGCACATACCGGCTCGCGACGACGATGTCGGCGCCGGTGGCTTCGATCGTCGCGAGCAGGCTCGGGACCAATGACGGCGGGTGGCTGAAATCGGCGTCCATGACGCCGACGATCGGCGCCGTCGACACCTTGAATCCCTCCATCACGGCGGTGCCCAGGCCCAGCTTGCCGGCGCGATGGACCACGCGGACAGGTCGCGTGCGCGCAAGGTCGTCGGCAACGGCTCCCGTACCGTCCGGAGAATTGTCATCGACGATGACCAGCTCCAGGCCGATACCGTGCGGTGCACAGGCAGCAAACAGCGCGTCGGCCAATGGCGCGATGCCTTCGCGCTCGTTGTACGTCGGCACGACCATGGTGAGATCCGGCCGCTTGTCATGAGACGCCATCTGCTGGGCTCCAGCGGGTACTATAAATCACCGTGCCTTCATTGATCCGGCGCGCGACACGATCGCACGCCGTGCTCACCTGTGCCATCGCACTGTGCCTCGCGACCACGTTGCGTGTCGTCTGGCTCACCAGCGATCCGCCCACCCACGCCACCGTCGGCATCGTCTGGCACGACGAAGGCGCGTGGACCCACAATGCACGCAACCGTGTTTTGTGGGGTGCCTGGAGGACGGACGAATGGAACCCGATGTTCCTCGCACCGGTGTTCACGGGACTCGAATACCTGGCGTTCGAGGCATTCGGGGTTGGCACCTGGCAGGCTCGTCTGGTGCCGGTCGCCTCGGGAATCGCCTCCGTGGCGCTGATTGCCATCGGGCTTGCGGCCGTTTCGGGCGGGCGCGCGGCGGCGATCGGCGCCCTTCTGCTCGCGACCAATTATGTCTTCGTGATGTGGAATCGCGCGGCGCTGATGGAGTCGACGATGACGGCGCTCATCGTTGCCAGCTGGACCGCATACGCGGCCGCTGAACGCTGGCCGCGGTTGGGGTTTCTTGCCGGATTCGCCGTCGTGGCCGCATGGTTCACAAAAGCATCCGCCGCCTTCTTCATACTGGCCATTGTCGGCGATTGCGTGTTGACGCTGGCGCTGGCGCGCTGGCCAGCGGCGCGACAGCGGATCGCCGCATCAGAGCCCGGCGCCGCCGCCGTGAGCGCAGCCATCTGGACGCTCGCAGGTCTTCTTGCCGCCGCCGCACTGGCGCTGGTCTTGTTCGTCATGCCCCACTGGCAAGAGTACCGTTTCTATACCTGGCAGATGTCCGTGGTACGCAAGCCGGCGTACACGCTGCGGGCGTTCGTGGATCGCGCGTCGTGGCTTCCCATCGTCCACGACTTTTTCACGCGGATGTGGCTGGTGTTGGGGCTTGCGGCGCTCGGGACAATCACGATCGCCGCCCGATGGCGCAACGCAACCCCGGCAGAACGAATGCTCGTCTGGTGGCTCCTCCTGGGGCTGGTCGAACTGGTCGTGCACGATTCGGGCAATGAACGCAGGTACATCATGTTCGTGCCCGCGCTCGTGGCACTTGCGGCCGTGTTCCTCGGCCGCACCACCACCATTCAGATGCCGGACGAAGCATCCACGGCACGCGCTCGTTGGCTGCTGCTCCCGCTCCTCCTTCTGATGGCATACCTCGTGTTCGGGAGCATCATTCGGCTCGCGTTCCTGTACGAGGTCGGGCCGAACGTCAGGCTATCGGCGGCCGCCGCGGCGTTGATGGTTGCGGTTCTCCTGGTCCGATGGCGTCTGGTGATCGTGTGGTTCGCGCGACAGCAGATCAGCACGCGGGGCGCCATTGTGGTCGTGACCATCGCCGTTGCGGGGGATCTCGCCCAGTATGCGCAGTGGGTGACCCATCGCACCGAGAACAATTACCGCGCATCGATCGAGCTCGGCCGCGTGCTGGCGCCTGGCACCCTCGTGCAGGGAAAGCTCGCGAATGGTCTCTCGCTCGAAAACCGCATCCGACCGCTCTTCATCGGCCATGGCTTCGGCAACTTCGAGGACCGGAAAAACCGTGAGGACGTGCGGTATATTCTGAGTTATATCGCGCCCAGAGTCGGGTACGAAGGATCGCAGATCCTCGACGTGCTCGACGCGTATCCCAACCGCAAGATCATCATGACCTTCGAGGTGGCGGAAACCGCCACCGGCCACGATCGGGCCGCCCTCATCGACAAGTTCGGCACGACCGGCAGCACGCACGCACAGACGACCGGTCGTGCGAACCATTGACGATCGCGCCATCAAGGCGCACGCCCATCTCCGCTTCCGGTCCGAGCGCGATTACGCGCTCTTCGAGTACTACCGCAGTGCGAAAGTCATCGCATTCCTGGACCGCGTGGGGGTGCGGCTGACTGGACGGATCCTCGATGCCGGCTGCGGCGGCGGTGGCATGCCGCTCTCGCTCGCTGAGGAGGCACAGCTCGTCGTCGGCATCGACCCCGTTGAACGATTCCCGGACGCGGGCGTCGTGCTCGGTCGCGAGCGGTCGCTGCGGAACCTGCACTTCGCGCTCGCGGACGGGATGTACCTGCCATTTCGAGATGGCACGTTCGACGTGGTGCTGTCCCACGCCGTCATCGAGCACGTGGCCAACGCGCCGCTCTACCTGCGCGAGTGCGCCAGAGTGCTCGCGCCAGGTGGACGCCTGTATCTCTCGACCGCACCGTACCTCTCATTTGCCGGAGCGCACCTGCCGCGATTGAAGATTCCGGTGCCCCTGCATCTCATCGCCGGACGGAGGGTCGCCTTTGCGACATTCCAGTTCCTTGCGCGTTATGCGCCGTGGACTCTGAAGGAACCGGCCAACGAAAACTCGTTCATCAAGGCGGCGCGGCGGGGAGAGCGCAAGCACGACGATCTGCTCGAGCTCGTCACCGTTCAAAGCCTGCGCCGGCAGATCGCGGACGCGGGCCTGCGGGTCGTCCGCGAGGAGCTGTCACCGACGGCCACGGTCCGCCGGATGCCAGCGCCCGTCGCGCGCTGGCTGCGGGGGAGCCCGTTGACCCAGAACGCGTTGATCAGCACCATGGAGTACGTCCTCGAAAGGGCTGAACGGTAGTGGCAGACATCGATCGATACCGGCCGGACGACAAGCGCGCGGTAGAGGCGCTCTATCGCCGTGTGTTCGGCCACGATGCCGCTGAGTCGAGCCGCCTGCGATGGGAATGGCAGTACCGTAAGAACCCGAACAATCCCGGGCATGAACCGGAGATCTGGATCGCGCGTGAAGGCCCGGCAATCGTGGGCCAGTACGCCACGATGCCCGTCCGCCTCTCGCTGGGATCGCGCGAAGTGCAGGGTTCGTGGGGTATGGACGTGATGGTCGCCCCGGAGCGACAGCGGCAGGGCCTCGGCGAGCTGCTGTTCCGAACGTGGGACCGCAACGTCGGCGCGTCCCTCGGCCTCGGCCTGTCAGACTCCTCCTATCGCCTGTTTCAGAAGCTGCGCTGGCCCGATGTCGGCCCAGTGCCATGTCTGGTCAAGCCGATGACGCGGCGAGCGCTGCGGCGGCCGAACTGGCCGATGGGGCTGAATCGGCTGGTTTCAGTCGTGACCCTGCCGGTCGTGAAGATCGTCGCGCGCAGCCGCCCCCTCGGCGCGGACGTTCGGATGATCCAGCGATTCGATGACAGCTTCACCACTTTATGGGAGGAACTGGCGCCGAAATTCGGTCTTGCGGTACGCCGTGACGCGGCGTATCTGAACTGGAAGTACGTGACCGCCCCCCACGTCCGTTATCAGATCGCGGCGTTGCGCCGCAACGATCGCAACGTCGGCTACGCGGTCTACCGCCATTTCGTCGAGCCGCGCGGCCGCGTCACCCTTCTCGTCGATTTCCTGACGGATCCCGCCGATGAGACCGGCATCGCCACCCTTCTGCGCTGGGTCGATCGTGAGGCGCGACAGGCGGACTCGGACAAGATCCGCACGTTCGCCATGCACGCGGGGTTCAGGAAGGTACTGCGGAAGTCCGGCTACTTTCTCGTCAAGTCGACGATGGAGTTCGTCGTGAAAGTGAACGGCGTCCCCGTGGAGCCGGCGTTCTACGACCGCACCGACGACTGGCACATCACGCTCGGCGATTCGGATCAGGATCGATGAAGCACGTGCGCACGTGACCATGCATCTCCTCGTCGGAATCGACACCGAAGGTGACAATCAGTGGAGCGCGGAGGCGCGGCGGAACCAGCGGTTCGAGAACATTTACGCGCTGCCGCGGCTGCATGCGCTGTTCGCCCGTCACGGCGTCCGCCCCACATACGTCATCACGTATCCTGTTGCCACCGATCCGGCATCGGCGGAGGTCCTGCGCCAGTTGAGAGAACGTGGGGACTGCGAGATCGGCGCGCACCATCACGCGTGGGAAACGCCCCCATGCACGGAGGCCGACATCCAGCGGCATCCATATGCGTCGGTGCTGCCGCGCGAGCAGTTCGAAGCGCAGCTCGAGCGGCTGACCGCGGCAATCACCGAGGCGATTGGTGAACGGCCCGTCTCGTACCGCTCGGGACGCTTCGGATTCTCAGCCGACCACGTCGCCGGGCTCGAGCGGTGTGGTTACCAGGTCGAATCGAGCGTGGCACCGCTGTTCTACGAATCGCACAAGGGCGGTCCCGAGTTCGTCGAGGCGCCGCTGAAACCGTACTTCCTCGCCTACGACGCGGCGACACGGCCCGGCGGCAGCAGCGTCCTCGAGGTGCCGGTCTCCGCGGCGCTCAACCGGCAACTCCCCCGATTCCTGCAGTTCGCCTACGCGCGCGCGCCGAGGCCGTATATGACGAAGCGCACATTGCGCGCGCTGGGTCTGCTGCGCATGCGCTGGCTGCGGCCGTCCTATTCATCGCTGGATGACATGATCGCCCTGGCGAAGGACCTCTCGCGCTGGAACGAACCGGTCCTGAACCTGCTGTTCCACTCGAGCGAAGCGATCGTCGGCGGCAGTCCATACAATCGCACCCAGGCCGAACTGGACGCGTTCTGCGACCGGCTCGAGCGCTTCCTCTCGTTCGCGACGCGTGAGCTGCACGCCGTGCCGGCGACGTTCGCAGAATTCAGATCCGCCTACGTGTCGGGCGCGCCATAGCGGCCCTTCACTGAGCCGCATGCGCATTCTTCACGTCACGCCACACCTTCCGCCCGATCAGGCGGCGAACGCGCTACTGCCATGGCAGCTCGGGAACTGGGCGCGCGACGAAGGGGCCGACATCGAGTACGTTGCGCACCCACCTCGCGGCGGCGGTCACGCACCGCTGGCAGGCCCCGTCGGATGGCTGCCGCGGTCCCGTGGTGGCGCGCTCGCACGGGCGCTGAAGATCTCATCCACTCTTGCCGCCTACCGCATCCGGCGCACCTTGGTTCCTCGCATCGCCCAGGCCGACGTGATCCATGTGCACAGCAACGGTCTGCTCGCGGAGCTCGCGGTACTGCTCGCCAGGCAGATGGGCAAACCGGTCGTCCTGACGCTCTACGGCACGGAGATCTGGCATTACGCGCCGAAGAAGATGGGACCAGACCTGTTTACGCGGGCCTATCACGCCGCCTCGTACGTGACGTTCTATAGCGACCGCCTGATGGTGCGCGCTCAGGAGCTCGGGCTTGCACGCAGGCGTATCAAGACGATCTATCCGCCCGTCGCCGACACCTTCACCTGGCACGACGAGGACGCGCAGCGGCAGGCACGCGCCTCGCTCGGCATCCAGAGCGCCCATCTGCTGCTGAACGTGAAGCGGCTTCATCCGCTTGCGGGCCAGCGGTACCTCATCGAGGCGATGAACGAGATCATCCGGCTGCACCCGGACACGCGGCTGGTCATCTGCGGCACCGGTGCGTTGCTGGACGAGCTGAAGTCCGTGACTCGGTCGGCGGGCGTCGAACGCCACGTGACGTTTGCCGGCATGATCGACAACAGCGCCATTGCGCGCTATTGCGCAGCAGCCGACCTCTTCGTGCTGCCCTCCCTCCTCGAGGCGCTGCCGACGGTGGCCGTCGAAGCGCTCGCGTGCGGGACGCCGGTGCTGTCGAGCGACAACCCCGGCGGCCTCGAGCTGAGCGACGTCTTCGGCACCGACGTCGCGATCGTGCCGCGAGAGCAACCAATGGCGCTCGCGTCCGCGATCGGCGACTTCCTCCGCACCAAGCGACGGACCCTGCGCGCGACACGCAGCGTCATCGATCGTGAGTTCAGGCCGAAGGCTGTCGCATCGCAGTACTGGCAGGTCTACACTGAAGCGCAGGAGCAGCCCTGAGGAGCAGACATGGCGTTCATCGACAGGATCAGCAGCGACCTCACCTCGGCGATGCGCAGCCGCGACCAGTTGAAGCTGGGCGCATTGCGGATGGCCAAGGCCGCCTTGATGAACCGCGAAGTGGAACGCGGTCGCGCGCTCGATGACGCGGAGTCACTGCAGGTCATCGCGTCGCTGATCAAACAGCGGCGCGATTCCTTCGAGCAGTTCGACAAGGCAGGGCGGAAGGACCTCGCCGACAAGGAGCAGGCGGAGATCGTCGTGCTCGAAACGTACCTGCCACCCCCAATGGATGTGGCGCAGCTCGAACGCATCGTCGACGAGGCCATTCGCGAAACGGGCGCGGCGTCGCAGAAGGATATGGGCAAGGCTATGAAGGCGGCGATGGCCCGTCTCGCAGGCGCGCAGGTGGATGGAAAGGCCGTCAGCGAGCTCGTCAAACGCAGGCTCTCAGGTGCGTGAGAAACAGCAAACCTTTGTGAAGGGTCGCTCGTCTAATCGAATGAAAGGCACGCACAAGCCTCTCATCCATCCTCCATCAGGCTCCTGTCGCAAGACAGGAGCCTTCTTTTTTGCTCGCGCGTCCCGCTTTCGAGACGCGCACTGTCCGCTCACTGCGAAAGCGGACGGTGCCGCGGGCGTATGTCAAGCTTGTAAAGTCTCTGCATGAGCTCGCGCCTCGCCAAGTCGGCCGGATTGATCGGCCTTGCCACGATGACGAGCCGCGTGCTCGGGCTGGCTCGCGAAACGGTTCTTGCGGCGGTGTTCGGCGCGAGCGCCAGCATGCAGATGGATGCGTTCAACGTCGCCTTCCGCATCCCGAACCTGTTGCGGGATCTGTTCGCCGAAGGAGCGATGACGGCAGCGTTCGTCCCAACGTTCACCCGCACTCTCGAGACGCAAGGCAGGGAAGCGGCGTGGCGCGTCGGCAACCTGGTCATGAATGCATTACTCGTCGTCACGGGTGTGCTCGTCGTCGCCGGGATGATCTTCGCGCCAGGTATCACGCTCGCGCTTGCCGACGAAAAGTTCACGAGCCGTGAGGGTGCGCTCGATCTCACCATCCAGTTGACGCGGATCATGCTGCCGTTCCTTACGACGCTCGCGGTGGCCGCGGCGATGATGGGGATGCTCAACTCGCTGCGGCGGTTCTTCGTTCCGGCTCTCTCGCCGTCGATGTTCAATGTGGCATCTATCTTCAGCGCAGTGGCGCTGGTGCCGTTGATGCCGCGCTTCGGTCTCGAACCAATCGTCGGGATCGCGGTGGGGACGTTGCTCGGTGGCCTCGGACAGATCCTCGTGCAGTGGCCCAGTCTGCGTCGCGAAGGCTTTCGCTTCCAGCCCATCGTCAGCTTCAGGGATCCTGTCGTGCGCGAGATCCTCCGCCTGATGGCCCCGGCGACGTTCGGGCTCGCCGCGGTGCAGGTGAACGTGTTCGTCAACACCCACCTTGCGACCGGGCAGGAGCAGGGGGCCGTCTCCTGGCTGCAGTACGCATTCAGGCTGATGTACCTGCCGATCGGCCTGTTCGGCGTCTCGATCGCTACCGCATCGCTGCCAGACATCTCGCGACACGCCGCGACGGACGATCTGCGCTCGATCCAGACCACCGTCTCCCGCGCGCTGCGGATGATGCTGATGTTGAACGTGCCCGCGACGATCGGGCTCATGGTGCTCGCCGAGCCCATCGTCGCGCTGATCTACCAGCGTCGCGCTTTCACGGCCTACGACACCGCGTCCACTGCCGCTGCGCTGATGTTCTACGCGCCAGGACTCCTCGGCTACTCGGCGGTCAAGATCGCGTCGCCGACCTTCTACTCGCTCCGCGACAGTCGCACGCCCGTGATCGTCAGCGTGATCTCGATCGCGGCGAACCTCGCGATCAATCTTGTTCTCGTGAGGGTCCTTGGCTACCGGGGCCTCGCACTGGGCACGGCGAGCGCCGCGATCCTCAATGCCGTGGTGCTGCTGTGGCTGCTGCACGGACGGCTCGGCGGTCTCGACGGTCGACGCGTGACAACGGCGTTCGTCAAGATCACGTGCGCATCCGTGTTCATGGGCGTTGCCGCGTACTTTGCGGCGGCATGGCTGGGCGGATTGCCCTCACTGCATGGTGAAACAGGAAAGTTCGTGCGGGTCTCCCTCTCCATCGTGACTGCCCTCATCGCGCTCGCCGTGTCCGCAAGGCTGCTCCGTATCGACGAATTCACTGACGCGACGGCGCGCGTCATGCAGAGATTCAGGCGCTGAATGACGTCCGGCTGGCGCCTGCATCCCACAGTTCTGCTGATGGCCTCCGCCCACATGATGGTGGACGGCTACGGCAACATTCTGGCGCCGCTTCTGCCACTGCTCATCACGCGTCTCAATTTGAGTCTCGCCGCGGCCGGAACGATGACCATGCTGTATCAGCTTTCGGCATCGGTGGCGCAGGTTGGGTTCGGACACCTGGCGGACCGGTGGCGCCCTCGACTGCTGGTGATGGCCGGGCCCGTGATCTCGGTGGCGGTGCTGAGCCTCGTCGGCCTCTCGACAACGCCGGCGATGCTTGGCGCCATCCTGGTGCTGGGAGGTCTGGGGGGAGCGGCCTTTCACCCGCCGGCCGCAACGCTTGCACACCAGCTTGGTGGTGAGCGGCCGGGGCTGGCCATGTCGTTCTACATCTCAGGGGGCACGCTCGGCTTCTCGCTCGGCCCGCTGATGTTCGCGCCTTTTGCGCAGCACATCGGCATCGAGTGGACGCCCATTCTCGCGCTGCCCGGCCTCGCGGTCGTCACGTTCTTCATCGCGCGCGTGCCGAAGATCGAGTGGGCGGCGCATTCGAGTCAGGGTCTGCGGGCGCTCCGTCCGTACGCAGCGCCGCTCGGGTTGCTCTATTTGATCGTTGTCCTAAGAACTATGACTTCGATTGCGTTCGCCACGTTTCTACCGGTGATGCTGACTCGGCGTGGAATGAGCGTCGGTGGCGCGGGCGCCGTCGTCGCCGCCTATCTGTTTGCGGGTGGTCTCGGCGGGTTCTTCGGTGGGCCCGCGGCGGACCGCTGGGGGCCGAAGACGGTCATCGCCTGGTCGCTGGTCGCCGCAACCCCGTTTCTGCTCGCCGCGCCGATGCTGTACGGTGCCGCGTTCGTCGTCATTCTCGCGATTGGCGGGTTCTTTCTCCAGTCCACGCTGCCCGTAAACGTGATTTTCGGACAGGCCATCGCGCCCGTCAGCGCTGCCACGGTGTCATCGCTGATGATGGGCTTTGCGTGGGGGACCGGCGGCATGACGGTTCCGTTGACGGGCTTCGTTGCGGACAGGATCGGCATCGAACGCACGCTGATTGCCCTCGCGCTCGTGCCGCTGCTTGCCGCCGCGTGCGCACTACCGCTGCCCGGCGGACGAATCGGACGTCACCGCGCGCAAGCGGTCGAAACTCCAGACGTCTCGATTTAGGATCGCGCAAGTCATCGGACCCGCCGGCCCCAGCGCCCGATCCTGCGTGGTACGATAGTTTCTTTCACGAACTGCGATGCGACGTTACGGCCCTGCCACATCAATGGCGTATTCCTTCGGTCCGGGTCCCATAACCCCGGCTGTGAAGGCCATCATCTGGGCGAACATCGCGTTGTTCGTCGTTTCGCTGTTTTACCGCGACATCATTCACTACCTCGGCCTCACGCCCGCCGCTGTTCTCCAATGGGGATGGATCTGGCAGCCCGCGACGTACATGTTCCTGCACGCGGGCGCGATGCACATTCTCTTCAACATGCTGGGCATCTGGATGTTCGGCGTCGAGCTCGAGCGGATGTGGGGAACGCGGTTCTTCGCACGCTACTATGCGATCACCGGCGTCGGTGCCGGGCTCACCGCGATCGGCGCGTCGTTGCTCCCCGTCGACGCGCTGCAGGCGACATATGCGTTGCCTACGATCGGCGCGTCGGGGGCGCTGTACGGCTTGCTCCTGGCCTTTGCCATGTACTTCCCGGATCGGCCGATCCTCATGTTCCTGCTCTTCCCGATCCCGGCGAAGTATTTCGTGATGATCCTTGGCGGGCTCGCGTTTCTCGTCTCGCCGGGCAGCCAGGTCTCGAACTCGGCGCATCTTGGCGGGCTGCTGTTCGGCTACGTGTACCTGAAGAGCCGGCAGGGCGGCGGCGGCAGCATCAGCGCGGAGATCAAATACCGCTACCTGAAATGGAAGATGAACCGCCTGCGCAGAAAGTTCGACGTCTACTCGGGTGGCCGCTCAGACTGGGACAAACACGTTCACTGATAACTTGCGATGCTGAAGGCTGCATGTTCGGCATTCAGCGTTCAGCATTCAGTCGTCAGCCTTGCGATGAAAGTAGGCATCCGTCCCATCGAGCCAGTCCTGGCGGATCGGGCTGAAAAGATCCAGTTCGAAGGTATCGTCCAGCGCTTCGGCCTGGTGCTCTACCCATGACGGGATGTGCAGCACTTCCCCTTCGCGCACAGTGATTTCTTCCCCGCCGATCAGGAACTTCAGCGCTCCCTGCAGTACGTACGTCATCTGCTCGCTTTCGTGCGAGTGCATCGGCACCAGCGCCCCCTTCTTCAAGTAGATCTGCGCCAGCATCTCGCGAGCGCCGGTGACGATCTTGCGCGAGATCATCTCGGTGACCTTTTCCAGCTCGATCTCATCCCAGCGGTGAAGCTTGGCGGCCTGGCTCACGGAACCTGCTTTCTGAAAGAGCGATGGAAGCGCGGACTATAATTGCCTGTTCCTGAAACCCGTATCTTACGAGGGAATCTCCAGGCATGAAAGCGACCGCAATCAGCAACGGCGCCGGGGCGCAGACGGCACGCGCAGCGACGACCTTCCAGGGGCTCGAGCGCGAGGACCTGCTGCGTGCGTACCGGACGATGGTTCTGTCGCGGAAGATCGATGACAAGGAGATCCAGCTCAAGAATCAGAGCCTCATTTTCTTCCAGATCAGCGGTGCCGGCCATGAGGCGGTGCTGGTTGCGGCCGGGATGCAGCTGAAGGCCGGTCACGACTGGTTCCATCCGTACTACCGCGACCGCGCGCTGTGCCTGACGCTCGGGATGACGCCGCTCGAGATGCTGCTGAGCGCCGTCGGCGCCAAGGACGACCCGAACTCCGGCGGGCGCCAGATGCCCTCGCATTGGGGACACAAGGCGCTCAACATTGTTTCCCAGTCGAGCCCGACTGGTACGCAGTGCCTTCAGGCGATAGGCTGTGCCGAGGCCGGTGGTCTCTACGAAAAGATCACGAACATCGAAGGGCGCGAGTCCAGGTTCCGCGACGACGAAGTCGTCTACACCTCCATCGGCGAGGGGACGTCGAGCGAAGGCGAGTTCTGGGAGTCGCTGAACCAGGCGTGCATCGGCAAGCTCCCCGTCGTCTACATGATCGAAGACAACGGATACGCGATCTCGGTGCCGGTGGAAGTCCAGACGGCCGGTGGTGACCTCTCCAAGCTCGTCTCATCGTTCCCCGGACTTCTGGTGCAGACGGTCGACGGCACCGACTTCCTCGCGAGCTACAGGGCCGCCGGCGAAGCCATCGCTTACGCGCGCGCGCGCCGTGGCCCGGCGCTCGTGCACGCGAAGGTCATCCGCCCCTACTCGCACTCGCTGTCCGACGACGAGAAGCTGTACAAGACGAAAGAGGAGCGCGCCCAGGAGTCGAAGCGCGACCCGATCGTGCGTATGGCGACGTTCCTGGTTTCGGAAGGTCTCGCCACCGAACCCGAGCTCGAGGCGCTGGTCAAGGAAATCGAGCAGGAGGTCAACGCTGCCTCCGACGCGGCGGTGAAAGCCGAAAAGCCGGCGCCTGATACGGCCACTCTGTATGTTTACTCCCCTGATGTCGATCCGTCATCGGATGCGTTCCGGACGGATCCTGCACCCGAGGGGAAGCCTGACACGATGGTCGCGGCGATCAATCGAACCCTCAAGGACGAGATGGCGCGCGAGCCGCGCATCGTCGTGTTCGGAGAGGATGTGGCGGACGCGAGTCGCGAGTCGGCGCTGGAGTCGGTGCCGGGCAAAGGAGGCGTGTTCAAGGTGACGCACGGCCTGCAGCGCGCCTTCGGCGGCACACGAGTGTTCAACACCCCGCTGGCCGAGGCGAACATCATCGGCCGCGCCATCGGCATGGCCACCCGCGGGATCAAGCCCGTCGTCGAGATCCAGTTCTTCGATTACATCTGGCCGGCGATGATGCAGCTTCGCGACGAGATGTCGATGCTGCGGTATCGCTCGAACAACGCGTTCTCCTGCCCGCTGGTCGTGCGGACCGCCATCGGTGGATACCTGCGCGGCGGCGCGCCGTATCACAGCCAGTCGGGTGAAAGCATCTTCGCGCACTGCCCCGGAATCCGCGTCGTCTTTCCTTCGAACGCGCAGGATGCGGCCGGGCTGCTGCGAACGGCCATCCGGTGCGACGATCCCGTGATGTACCTCGAGCACAAGCATCTGTATCGGCAGACGTACAACAAGGGTGAGTACCCGGGCGCCGGTTACATGGTTCCGTTCGGCAAGGCCTCGGTTCGGCGCGACGGCACGGACGTCGTGGTGATCACCTACGGCGCGCTGGTGCAGCGTTCCATTCTCGCCGCGCAGCAGGCCGAGAAAGACGGGATCAGCGTCATGGTCATGGATCTTCGGTCGATCGTGCCCTACGACTGGGAGGGCATCGCGACCGCGGTCGCGAAGACCAGCCGCGTGATCGTGGCGCACGAAGACCAGCTCACCTGCGGCTTCGGCGCGGAACTGTCGGCGCGGATCGGTGAGGAGCTCTTCGAGTACCTCGACGCGCCCGTCAAGCGCGTCGCGGCCCTCGATACGCCCGTAGCTTACTGTCCGGATCTCGAGGAAGTGATCCTGCCGCAGTCGGCCGACGTGCTGCGAGCGATCCAGGACGTGGCGCGCTACTGACCTTGCAGTGGTGAAGGCTGAAGTAAGGGCCAATGATGAAGGGGCGAGACCTTCACCACTTCGGATTCTGCTTGCTCCTTGCTTCAGCATTCAGCATTCACTCTTCAGCATTGCGATCGACAGAAGTACTGCGTTCCACAGCAGCGCTGCCCGCGCACATCGCTGCGTCGTTTCAAGACATCGCGGCGTGTCACCTCTCCCCGGAAAACGACTATCTCGTGTTCGATCGGCGCGCGCACTCCGTGTTTCGCGCGTCGCGGACCGCGGAGCCGCACAAGATCATCGAAATAGGAGTCGAGGCCGGACGGCTGCTGCGGCCGCTGGCGTTCGACTCTTATCACGATGGCACCTTCGTCATCGCGGACGCGCCGACTGGGGTGGAACGAATCCAGGTGTTCTTCTATCTCGGCGGCACCACAGCCGGCTTCACGTTGCCGGGACACAGCGTGCCGCGCGTGGCACTCGGCGACTTCGTGCTGAGCGGCATCGGCTCGCTCGATTACACCGGCAAGAGCGTGCTCGTCAGCCAACCCGATTCCGGGACGCTGGTCACCGAGTACGCGCTCAACGGACAGCGGCTGCGATCGTTCGGGGAGCTTCGTCCGACAGGACACGAAGCGGAGCGCGATCTCCACATCGCGCTCAACTCCGGGATACCGCTCGCGATTCCCGGCGGCGGCTTCTACTTCGTGTTCCTCAGCGGCGTGCCGATGTTCAGAAAGTACGACTCGGCCGGGGCCCTGGTGTTCGAACGCCACATCGAGGGGATCGACCTCGATAAACATATCCAGTCACTCCCGCGGCAATGGCCGACGCGAAAAACTGCTGAAGGGGAATTCCCGGTGGTTCCGCCGTCGGTGCGCACCGCAGCCGTTGCGCCGGATGGCCAGTTGTGGATCTCGCTGGTGACGCCGCACACATACGTCTACGACACGCATGGCGACAAGAGCCGCTCGATCCAGTTCCAGGGCGCCGGCGTGATGGCGCCGACCAACTTCTTTTTCGCTCCTGATGGACGGCTGCTCGTGGCGCCCGGCTGCTATACGTTCAACTGGAACTCCGATCAGGCGCCGTGAATGCCGCGCCTGGCGAATGGCGCGTCACCGGCAAAGAACGTCGCCGCGCGGTGCTGCACGGAATAGCCGGCGCGCGTCGCGCGCAGCACCTCTCCATCGGTGTTGATGAGCGCCTCGCGATCGAATTCGACGGCGATCGACGAGGCCTGCAGATATCTCACGCGCGGATCGTTGACGTGCTCACCGTCGCCCACCTTCCGCGCGAGCGCGACGAATTCCACGCTGCTCATTCCCTCGATGAGGCAGATGTCGAGCAGGCCGTCGTCGATGATGGCGTCAGGTGCGATGAGCCTGCCACCGCCAATGAGCGGAGAGTTGCAGATCGCAAACGCATACAGCCGAAGGCCGAGGCGAAGCCCGCCGGGATCAGCCGTGATGGTGGCGCGAATCGGCTCGTACTCCATCAGGGCTTGCGCTCCGCCGATCAAGTACGCGAGACGACCTGCGATCGTCTTCAACTGCGGGGTGACGGCGACCGATACTTCGGCGATGTAGCCGCCGGCGGACGTGTTCAAGAAGCACCGTCCATTCACGACGCCAACGTCGACCCTCAGCTCGCGTTCCGCGAGCATGGTATCCAGCGCTGCGCCGACATCGGCGGGCACGCCGAGCGCCGCGGCGAAATCATTGCCGGTCCCCAGCGGCAGGATGCCAAACCGCACCCGGTCGAGCGCGGATACCGCCGCCACGCCATTGAGGGCCTCGTTCAACGTCCCGTCGCCGCCGGCGACGAAGATGCGCGTCGAGCCGTTTGCTGCCGCCGATCCCGCCGCGCGCTCGGCATCGCCGTCTCCAGAAGTGAACACCACCTCCACCTCGCCATACTTCCGGCGCAGGCGTTCGGCGATCTCCTCGGAGGACGCGACACCCTGCTCCCGCCCGGACGACGGATTGACGACGAGCAGCGGCGCGCTCATACCAGCTTTCCGATTGGACCGAGATCGAGGTTGAGGTCTTCCGGCGCGAGATCGAATTGTGCGCCGATCTCTCGTATCGTTTCCTCGAGCCGCATCAGCGCGAGACCGATCGCTTCGGTTTCTTCGTCGCTCAGCGTGTTCTGCTCCATCCGCCGGATCGCCTGCCGTTCGAGCAGTTGCCGGATCGCCTCGATCAGTGTCAGCACGAGTTTCACGACCGACCGCCGGACGTCCTCGGGATTCGCGTTCCAGCGTGGTGCGGATCCCAACGCGCGAAGACGCTCGAGCTCGCCGCGAAGCGATTCCACTTCATGAACCTCCACCGCCGCCCGCTGCTTTGGCTTCGGGTTTTTCGAAACTTTACGTCGCCGCTGTTTCGACATCAGAAAAGCTGAGGGGTGAATGCAAACGGCGGCCACGGTCCCGTCGCGATGATTTCGGTGCCGGCTGTTGCGCGCGCCGCGGCTTTGTAGTCGGCGATCTTTTGCGCGTCCACCAGGTGATAGAGGCTGATGGTCAGGCCCGGCGCGCCACACTCCTGTCGCTGGCGCACGACGAATGGTCCGACCGCATCGATGAACGCCCGGGCTCGCGGCGGCAGCACCGGTGACGATTCTTGGCGCCGCCGCTCCAGGTACTCTCGCCCGCCCGACGCCGGCGCTTGCACTTGCCTCGCTGCCGATCCCAGCACGCGAACGGTCATCTGCACCCGATCGCGAACGTCGTCGAGTCCGCGGCGTATGGCGACAGAGTTGTTGCGCACGAGCTGCAGGAGCTCGTCTCTCTTCAGCAACGCTCCGTAACGTGCAGGAAGAACGGCGCGAACACGTCTCGAAATGGCGATCACCTTGGCGTGCTGTCGCCGCAGTGCATCATCCGTCAATGGTGGCGCCGTGCTGCGGCGCTCACATATGGCGTGAATGCCGTTGAGGTCGATGTCTTGAAGCAGACCGCCGTCGGTTTCCGCCGTGTCAGCAGGTCCGTCGGTCAGGGCAAGCACGTAGAGCGGCACTCATGCGTCCTTGCGCGGAAGCACGCGATCGGCGGCGCACAGCAGCGCGGAGAGGCGCACGTAGACCAGGTCAACGTTCGCGAGCGCGAGCACGACGTCCGCATTGAGGACAACTCCCTGATTGAGCAGGCTGTCGAGCACGTCAACGAGCGACTTATCCCCCTCGTCGATGATGCGCGCGATCTCGCGCCTGGGCGGCTGCCGGCGTGCGGGTGAGTGCCCGGGCTTCGGCACGATGGGGCGTGATGGGAGCGTGACACGCGGAGCACGTCGACCCGTCTGAAGCTTTGGCGGCCGGGACCGCGGAATCGTACTGCGCGGCGATTTCGCGCGTTTCACGACCGCTGCGCCCCGCTGTCGACGAAGTTGTACGCGGGCCAGGGGCCCGACAGCGTCACCTGCGCGCCCGCCTTTGCGCACGTCGCCGCCTCGCGTTTCGCCGCTTGTGTGAACCTCGCGCGCTTCGCCGCGGGAACGAGGAATGCCGCATCGAGCAACGGCGGTGTCGCCGCAGACGCAGGCGCATCGTCCCGCACGCGGGATTCCTTGGCCAGTTTCGACAGTCGCCGATACGCGGCGACCGCGCTCTCGGCTGCGGCGGCTTTGGCGTGTGTGGCCGCGTCGCGGGCACTCTTCTTCCCGGCAAGGAACTCGGCACCGGTCCCGGCACGCCGCGCCGACGTCGCGCGCCTGGCGGCGCCAGTGCGCTGCGTCACTCTGAGGCCCCATTCCTGCGCCCCGGAGATTCGCCGCACGATGGCTGCAATCTCCAGCTGCTTGTCGCCAATCTCCGCAAGAGCCCGGTCGCGAGTCGAAAACATCGTGAACAGCTTCATGGGCACGACCGTCAGCCCGGGTCTGCGGGCAAAGTTCTCCACGACCGCTTCGTGCGCGACCGCGATACGCCCGACCCATTCGAGGTCCGCGAGATGCGCCTCGAGCTGACCGCTGCCGTAGGTGTCGAGCGGAACTTCGCCGACCACCAGCCGTAACGAGCGCGAGAGCTGCAGGAGCTCCGGACGGGTGGCGCCGGGCAGCCCCTCGGGCACACGCGCCATCGATGGCCTCTTCGAAGCCTTCACGATGCAATACAGATAGATCGCATTCACCGGTCTTGATGATATCCCGTCGTCGATCGCCAGCATCTGCCGCCCCAGCGGCGAAGCGCCGCAACCCCGTGGGGAGGCGGGACCACGGCGGCGGTCGTGACGATGGTCCGCGTGCCGGCACGCAAGCTCGCCTGCCGAATCGCGTTGATCTCACGCTTCTCAGCGGCGCTGTTCTTCCTGCACCGTCGACACGTACCGCGCCCTGCGGCATTGACGACGACGGCCGGGACGTGGACGTTGAGCTCGTCGAGACTCTGCATCAGGCGCACGGTCTCGAGTCGCGGCAGCGCGGCAGCGCGCGTCACGACCACGAACGCGCACCTGTCGGGATCGGCCAGCAGCACCCGCAGTCGGCGGACGCTCGATGCCAGCGTGAGCAGCGACTGTGCGAGCTCCCCCAGACCGGTGACCTTCTGGTACTTGAGGAGAATCCGCATGAGCTCACGGGTCCAGTCGTGAATCAGCGCGGGCATCTGCAGGAGGCGAAGCGCGTGACCCGTAGGTGCCGTGTCCATGATCACCAGATCCCGCGTCCCTTGGTCGGCGATCAGCGCGTCGGAAACCTCGAGCACCGCAGCAACTTCGTCGAGTCCGGGCGGCGCGAGGTCGATCAGACTTTTCATCACCGCGCGATCGTGGGCAATGTCGAACCCTCGATCTGCGGCGCCGAACATGGCGTCTACCGCGTCGATGTAGCGCTCGCGGATCCTGGACAGAAACGCGGCCGGGTCGATCTCACGCACGCGGAGGTTCGCTGGCCCCCCCCCGAGGGCGCGCGCGCGGTCGGAGACGGGCTTACCGAAGACGTCCGCCAGGGAGTGCGCCGGATCCGTAGAGATCAGAAGCACCCGCTTCGACGGATCGCGGTCGGCGGCCACCAGCGCCATCGTTGCCGCACAGGTCGATTTGCCCACGCCGCCCTTGCCGCCGAACAGCACGAGACGCACCGAGTCGGGCACGAGACTGTCGGGAGCAGCCGCGGCTCCATCGAGGGGAGCGCGCCAGGACGGTGCGCGCACGGTACGCCGCGCTCCCATAACCTGGCTCGCGATCTCACGTCCGATCGAGCGCAGAGCATGGAAGCCGCGGGGCTCGAGGTCGCGGGCGTGAACTCCAGCGACCGGCTCGACCGCGGGCAGCGTACGAATGGCCTGATGCTCCAGCGCCCGCCGCGCGTCGCAGTGGCCGCACGGCGACTCAGGCGCGCGAGTCAACCCGTTCACGATGATTGAGCTGACGCCGATGCCGCTGGCCTCCAGCACTTCGACCGCGTCCGCAGTCTCCTCGGCGGCCATGGGTTCGGCGAGCGTGACCCATGACACGCGCGTCCGTCTTGGATCGCGCAGAAGCTGCGACAGGCCGCGCGCGGTGCCGGCGATCTCTTCGATCAACGCGTCTTCCGCACTCCGGCGCGATTCCCCGCGCAGCGCCTCCTCCATGATCCGGCGCTTCTCTCGCATACGATGGAACACCACCGAAACCGCCGCGAGCGCGTCCGGCATTGCCATCATGCGCAGCGCGTGACCCGTAGGAGCTGTGTCAACGACGACGAGATCGAACTGACGGCTGTCGGCGAGCGTGGAGATCTCGAGCAGCGCAGCGATCTCGTCGATGCCGGGCAGTGAGAGCCGCAGCAGCCGCACGACGTCGTCGCGCTCCAGCCAGGTGCCCTGAACGGCGATGTCCTCGAGGAGTCCCTTGCGTCCCGCGAGCCAGCGGTCGAGCGAGTGCCTCGCGTCGATCTCGACAGCGCTGAATCGCCGGTTCGGAAGTCTGACGCGCTTGGGGTTCGGCGCCAGCGGGATCTTCAGCACGTCGCCGAGGGAGGGGGCTGGATCCGTGGACGCCACGAGTACCCGCGCACCCGTCGCGGCGGCATGCACGGCAATCGCCGCCGCGCAGGTGGTCTTTCCCACGCCACCCTTGCCGCCGATGAACTGAAAACGGGGAGGGGCGGGATCAGTCGCGATCGTGTTCGTGGCCGTCCTGGAAGGTCGCTTCGATGCCAGTGACCTTGTACTCCTGCGGGGAGAGGGTGGCGGGGCCGCTGCCCTGCCGGCGATCGCGAATGTCTCGGAGCCGAGCGAGGATGTCTCCTTCGAGCTCGTCGAACTCCTCCTGCGTCATCTCACCAAGTTCGAGCCGCATCTGCGCCGCGAGCAGCTGCTCGCGCAGCGCCGTGTCGTCGTTCAACTCGGTATCGACAGCTGCGGCGACCTTATCGAGGACGAAGCGGATCCCGCTGATCAGCAGGCTGTCGATGATAAGCATCCCGTCAATTCCGGACTGCAAACTTCAAACTGCAAGAATGTCGCAAGGCTTTCCTGGACGTCTGGATGTTGCAGTCTGAAGTTCCGTTCAATGTGCGCGCTCCAGCTTCAGCCGGATGTTCACGAAGTTGTAGGGCGGCCAGGGGCCGGTGTACTTGAACGTGAGCTTGTCGTAGCGGGAACCGATGTCCTTGACGCGCGCGTCGAACGCGTCTTCCGTGTCGCGCGCGACGAGGAATGCGGCATTCATGATCATTCGGTCCCCGATCGGCTTGTTCGACCGGGACGCGACCGACACGTCGCGCAACGCCTCGAAGATCTCGGCGACGTAGCGTTCCGATCGTGCCTGCAGCGCCGCGTCGATCAGGCGGCCGTACTGCATCCGCGCGAAGTACGTGGACCCCTTCTGCGACGAGATCTCCCCCTTCAAGCGGCGGATGTCTTCGTCCTCCTCTTCGATCTCGCGGATGATCTGATCGCGATCCCACAGGACCTTGAGGCCGAACTCGAACTTGTCCTCCATCTTGTTGAGAACGTCGGTGAACGCCTCGTACGCCGACCGCAGCAGTTCGATGATGTCGTCATCGGTCTTGAACACGGTGCCGAACGACATCGGAATCACCGTGTGCTGCTGCATGACCGTTTCGTTGACGCGCTGGTGCGCGAGTACGTTGTCGCGCGTCGGGTCCTGCACCACCAGCGAGGTGCTCGAGACGACGGCAGCGAGGTCGCGGTAGTTCACCGTCTGCACGTGGGCCGGCTCGCTGCCGATACCGAGCGCGCCGAAGGCGAGCAACTGCTCCGACTTGATGATGCAGTAGACGTACTTCCCCTCATCGAGCGACGCCTGACCGTCGCCGCGCGGCGCCTTGCTCACCTGCGGCGGCATCCGCGCGCGTTCGAGCTTTCCGCCCGGCCGCGCGGCAGCCGGCGCCGGTTTCGTGGCACGCGGGATCGACCCAGTCCGAGGCTTCGGTCTCGGTGCGAGCTTTGTCTTCTTCCGCGGCTTCAACGTCTTTGGCGTCTTTGGCATGGACTGCTGTCGTCCCTACGACTGGGAGCCTTTCGAGCGCGCCGAACCGCGCGCCTTCCTGCCTGCACCTGCACCATCACGCGTCGACAACATGCGTTTGATCTCAGCGACCAGCGCATCCGGCAGGCACGGTTTCGTGACGAACGCGTCACAACCTGCCTGGCGCGCCCCTTCGGCGTGGCCCGCCAGCGCATGCCCGGTGAGCGCAACGATCGGGATGTGCCGCGTCTTCTCAGCCATCTTGAGCCGGCGGGTGGCCTCCCAGCCGTCCATCTTCGGCAACGCGAGGTCCATCAGAATGATGTCGGGCATCAGCTGGTTCGCCTGCTCGATGGCTTCGATGCCGTTGGTCGCCTCCGCCACGCGGTAACCCGAGAACTGCAGGTAGGCGGCGTACATCTCGCGCGCATCCTGGTAATCCTCGACGACGAGCACGAGAGGACTGTTTCTTTGATCGGTCATTTGCGTCGTAGTTTGGCGGGCAGGGTGAGGGAGAACGTCGAGCCCCTCCCCGTGTCGCTGACGAGCTCGATCGAGCCGCCGAGCATCTGCGCCAGACGGCGGCAGATGGAGAGGCCGAGTCCGGTGCCGCCGTAACCGCGCGTGGGCGAGCTGTCCAACTGACGGAAATCCTCGAATACCTTGGCCTGATCCTCGGGAGCGATGCCAACGCCGGTGTCGATCACCGAGATCACGACGACCCTGTCTCGCACGCTCTCGCTTGCGGCGATGGTCACCTTTCCCGCGGGTGTGAACTTTATGGCGTTGCTCAAGAAGTTCAGTACGATCTGCTTGACCTTCGAGCGGTCGCTGCGCAAACGGCGCAGCTTGCCGCGGATGCGGCGGTGAACGGTCAGATTCGACCGGCGGATGATCGGCTCCAGCTCCGCCATCACCTCGTCGACGAGATCGGTGATGGCGAACGTCGTCACGGTCAGCGGCATCCGCCCCGCCTCGATGCGGGTGATGTCGAGGATGTCGTTGATGAGCGCGAGCAGGTGCCGCGAGTTCGAGTCGATGCGCGAGAGACTCTTCCGCTGGTTGTCGGTGACGGCGCCAGACACGCCGTGCAGGAGCATGTGCGTGTAACCCAGGATCGCGTTCAGCGGTGTCCGGAACTCGTGCGACATGTTCGCGAGAAATTGCGACTTCAGCGCGGATGCCTGCTCGAGCGCGATGTGCTGACGGCGGAGCAGCTCGTTCTGCTGCGCGAGCTCCGCCGTCGCTTCCTGCACCTTGCGTTCGAGCTCCGCCGATGCCTCCTTCAATTGTTCGTACAGCCGCGCGCGTTCGATCGCCTCGGTCAGGTCGTGCAGGATCGTCACCACCCAGATCAACTCTCCCTGCTCGGAGAGGATCTGCCCCGCAACGCCTTCGACCGGCGCCGCGCGTCCGCTCGCCGGGTCGGCCAACAGCAGCTCGCCGCGATACCGCGACTCGCCGCTGCGCGTCAGCACGTTCGAGACGAACGACGTCAGGTGCGCGCCGTTGGCCCGCACACGTCGCTGCGCCGCTTCTCCGGGGGTCAAGGGCGTCGTGAACATGCGCTCGGCCGGCTCGTTCATCAGCACGATGTCGCCTTCGGGATCCGTGACGATGATTGGATCGGCGACCGAGTCGATGATCAGCTCCAGCCGGTGCCGCTCGTCGCGCACCTCCGCCTGCGCGAGGCGCAGCGTGCGATAGCTCTCCTCGATCTCCTCCTTCGCACGAGCCAGATCGGTGACGTTGCGCAGGATGGAGACGACGAACGTTCCCTGGCGTTCATCCTTCGCACGGGAGCTGAGGAGCTCGAACAGCAGGTCGGATCCTTCGAGCGGATCGACCAGCAGCAGCTCGCGGCGCGCGAGCTCGGCGTGCGCCATGGCGCTCGTCGACAACGCCGCCGAGAAGAGCATGTTGTTCAGGCTGACGGCGCGGCGCCAGCCCTCGCTGGCATCCTCGGGTGCGGCGAACAGCTTCTCGGCGTGGGTGTT
>Ga0247824_10000224_pt1 | contig 25702 bp, 40 predicted proteins | sample 13C_PalmiticAcid_FD_194412 | JGI IMG/M metagenome (GOLD analysis project Ga0247824, IMG submission 194412) | Soil microbial communities from agricultural site in Penn Yan, New York, United States - 13C_PalmiticAcid_Day48 | ecosystem: Environmental > Terrestrial > Soil > Agricultural land...
CTTCGGACAGGGTACGAAGTGTAAAGTGTACCACTGAAGTATGTTGGCGTTGACAAACGTTCCAAAGACTGTGTGTTTTCTCTGTTTTTGTATTCTGTGTTTTGTGTTTTGTGCCCTCTGTTCTGTTCTCTCTGAAGGAACGGTGGTGGTGTTTTGACGCACCCCAGCTCCTCCCTGGGCAGGCTGGCTCAGAGGGCTCGAGGCTCAACAAGGACGGGAAATAACCGACGGCACGGGACAGGACAGCCAAGTGCCAGCGGATTCGGGACGTCCTTGTGCCTCGAAAGAAACGACCAAGGCAGATCCACGGCCTCGCCTGCTCTCGGCGCGCTCGAACCCATGGGGCGAAATTCGGGAGTTTTGGAGCCCTTGGGGGAAGGGCGAATGGGCAATTGGGACGGAAATAACGCCCGTCCCACGATTGGTCTCTGGATTTGATGAAGGGTGTTCAACGGGCAAGGACCCTCCCCAAGGTTGGAGCGGCAGGCAGGCAATGGCAGGCTCGAGTGGCTCGCTCGGGCTTGCAGGTTGGACGGAATGGGTGGGTGGAACGCTGGGAAGATGGAAGGGAGCATGGAAGGGGCGCCCATCGGGGGAAGCACGGAATGTGTGGGTGCGCGCCCCCTCCTTTTGGTGGCGGGAGCCAGTCAGAGGGCCCGGCGTCGGTGGGGCCCCTGCGAGAACGGGAAAGGTGCAATCTCAGCGGGAGCCGGGGCGCGCGCTGACTGGTCCACCAGACAGGTCCATGTTTTCTGGCTGTCTTCTCGAAAAACCGTCGAACACGCTACTGCAGACCAAAGACCTCGACCTGCCCGTGCCCAGCGGTCCCCACAGCGCGCGAAAAGGATCCGTCGCCGACACAGTGCCGGATGCCCACCCACAAGTCCAATAAAACCGCCGCTAAGACACACTGCACCACGCAATAACTGCAACCATGTCGCCGCAAGCCATGCCTGCCGCTCGGGCCCCTTTGTGCTCGCAAATCCCTTTCACTTGCGAAGCCGAAGTTCAACCCATGAAAGAGACCAGCACAAAGACGGTCAAGTCTGGGTGCCACAGGGGCGGATTCCTGCTCGGGGAGGGGCTCCATTCGGAATTGGACACAGAGACCCCTCGACGAGTCCTCCTTCGTCTGTCTGGTGGGTGAATGGGCGATGAGCGGAGGGATGGATAGGTAAAATCGAGTCGAAATGGGTGCCACCAAGCATCACCGCATTACCGCATCGCCGTCATTGGTCGCTGATGAATCTCGGTTGTCCCTGACAAGGAGGACGGAGAACGACAGAGCTGGTGCTGGGGACACGGGCTCGGTGGCATGCAGGAGCTGTCGTGTGTCCCTGTCGTCGCCGGGGCCAGCATGAACACCAAACCGATCAAACCTGCAAAGCGCCGAACAGCGGAGTGATCATCGCTGCCGCCCAACACTGAGTCAGAACACTGCCTGAATGTGCCTGATAATCAACTGCAAGCTGCTGCACCTGTGCACACGGAGCACGACCTGAGGGTGTAGAATGCAGATCGGCGGCAGCAGCAGTTCCGGCTTGCCAATGTGTGGATGCTCAGTTACTGTATGTACCACCTATGGATACTGATGTTTGAAGGTAAGATACCTTACCTACCAAGGAATGGGAGGTATTGTAATGTTGTGTACGGAGTACATGCATGTGTTATCCACAGGAAGAAACGCACTCACTGGCGCCTGGTAGGGTCGCTCCTCGTGGCCAAAAGAAAGCGGTACACCAAATCGACCAACACAGTCTCAACACACCTCCATTTCTTCCCAACACAAACCCAAAGTCTTGACGAGACAAAGCGAGCTGTAACTGAGCACCTCCATGTCTTTCTCTTCTTCCTTCTTTTCTCTTCTTCCAATTTTCTTCAAAAAGAAACAGAGCGTCCCACTCCACGGTTGTGGTGTACAGCTTTTTTGGGCTATAGGGGTGGGGTCGGCGCTTGAAGGTTCCCGCAACGGCCAACCTCTCCAGCAACCAAAAAAGAAAAAAAGGGGCCAAGAAAACCTTTGGTCGAGCTTGGTCAACCCCACAATCTTAGCACAGTTCGAGGCACAGGAAACTTTGGACCTTCTCGAAGCAGACAAACCAGGCGAACATGATGCCGCACTAGCGCCGAGTGCCCCACGAATTGCGCAAGCATGCACGAGTCGAGCTCTCCACCTTCTCCACTGCACTCCACGACGTTGGCAACGACCCCTGCATCAGTTCCGTTTGACCCGTACTTGGTACTCTGCACGTGTAGTTCTCTGTCGGGTGCTTGTAGAAGACTGACCCTGAATGTTCAGCAAGTTTACAGTAACAAAATTCGTGCGTTGAACAACCCCCCTTTCATTTCCACCTCCACAACCAGAGCCCAAAGCAACCAGCAATTGCATCATGTCCTCAAGAACTGGGGCCGCACGCCCTTCCTACTTTTAGCCGTGCCGGTTCCTGTCTGCCTGCACCATCCTGCATTCTGGTTGCCCTTCCCCGCTCCCGCCAATGAACATTGCCATGTGCAACCCCCAACTCCTCCAGCTTTCAAAGATCAGCTCAGTCCACGCGCGGCTCAAATAAGGCTTAATCGGCGCCGGCCTATCATGGGCCAGGGACTCAGCTGATCCCAGGGGCACAGCTCGACATGGGATTGCTGAGAGCTGTGTCGTCCTTGGGTAGCACTCGGCATTGATCTGATAGGTACCGAAGGCACCTCGTCCTCCCACCACGCCGACATAGGATCTTGTCAACAGCATTGCGGGACCCGTGTCGTTCCTTCAACACCGGAGCCGACCCGCAACCCGAATTTCGGGTCCGGCGTCTCAGCCAGGCCTCTATCACGTCCAAGAACCCCACTCGCAAAGTGACTTGCAGAACCAACACTCTGAGACATGCATCTGTGAGGTATCGGGTATGTGCGCTCTCTCATGCTTCCCGCCCGTTCTTGTCTTGTTGGGTAAAATCCCGGATCTGGAGCTGCATCACTTCCAGGTTGCTGTTTCGCCGTCTGCGAATCCAAGACACACACAAACTCAACCCCATTGGACAGCCACCACACAACCATAGCGTGACACTGACAACAGCCGTGGCGTTCACTGCGTTGAACCCTCCAAGTTGAAACAGTTGTTCCTCTCACGGTCCGCATTCCGTTGACAGACGTCACCAGAGGCTATAAATATCTCCCTCTCCACACGTTTCAGCCCTGTTGATCCGGCTCTGTCGTTACACACACGGGCAAACCGCCCACAAGTTTCAGTACTCACATCATGACAACCTCTCCCTTGCGAACCTGCTGACTCCGTTTGAGAGACGACAGGCCGTGCAGTAGATCCCAAACCCCAAACACCTGCGCTCCCCTAATCACCACAAAAAGAGGCTTATGCGGAAGGGCCAGTGTTTCTTCAATGGAAAGTCGGTTATGCGTGTTTCAACCACGGACATTCAACCTCGGAGCAAAAGAATCTGCCGTTCAAGGATTCCTTCCCCTGTGCCTTTCCGAGGTCAGTCCCCCGGAAGGAGACCGTGGAGAGCAAGGTGTCAACCACGCACTGTGAGAGCCAAGGGAAAGTGTGCCGTCGAACGAGACGGGAACTTGGTGTCCAGACTGTGGCCTGCGAACGCGCCTTGGTGCCTGTACCAATCTATGCAACATGAGTCTAACAACGTATCTGGAGTGTGACAACCGGGAACGTTGAAACTTCCAAACTGGCGGGGGTCCCGTCATCTGAAGGGGGGTTTATACCCCGGAGAACCGGTCAATTAATGATGCGGGATTCAGTTGCCATAACCTGGAAGGTGGTCGGGACGGGAAGGAGCCGCCAAATGTGTCTCCTACTTCTCTGCATCTAGGTGGAAGGAGCGAGCACCTCACACTATCACACGACTTGGGTGCCTCAGGTTTGGGTATCATGCTTCTCTAGGCCGCCTCAGTAACCTGGGAGGCACTTGGGGGACACATGACACACGGGAGGCTCCTTCTGCCTGACTGCCATCATGGTTCCAACCCAAGCGCCTTCGTAGGTCCCCATCACGCAGGTCGCACTCAGGTCCTCAACAACGTGGCCCACATCATTCACCAACGACCATCCCAACTCTGAACAAAAGTCTACAATGAAATTACTTTTCTACGCCCCCCCCTTGACCATCGTTTAGCCTCCTCTCGTAACCCATCGCCTATCTACATCCCCATCCCTATCCACCGCCCGCCACCATGTCCTGACCACCAACCCCAGCACAGTCGTGCATGCATGCAAGCCACCCTTCACCCATCTAATAGACCCGCCCCCATCTCTGAAGGAAAGTTCCTGCTGCTTGACCGCCACAGGTTTCATGACAATCATCCTTTCCATGTCAGAGGAGAAAACAAAAAAGCCAGATACTCATCAGTTCGAAAATCGATGCAAAACTGATGTGGGAGCGTTGGGGGAGGGAGCCAGCGGCATGGCCAGTTCCAGACCCGACTGATAGAACCCAGTATCCTTTCAACATCTCTATGCTTTTTCCCCACCCGTGCATGCTCGTTCGTTCGCAGAGCGAGGACCAGCAGCACATGCATGCTCGATGACAAAAACAAAGTCAGAAAAGTTCAACAAGAAAAGGAAATACAATAACCCTTCCCAACGCCACATCATCCCCAGCAGGCCTCCCTCAAACCCTGGCCGTACTCTACGCATGCGGCTTCTCTCCCGTCGCTGCCGCTGCTGCCGCAGGAGCCTGCTCATCCGCATCCCCCACATGGATCTCGGCGACCTTATCGCTGGCCAGGTCGTCGTCCTCACCACCACCCAGGCCATCCGCAGGCGGCACTGTGTGGATCTGCTGCTTGACCCATGTCCGGGCGGCGATCTGGTTGATGTACTCCTGATCCTCCGCCGACGGCGGCGGCGGCTGCACATCGTAACCGTCGGCAAACCCATTGGGCGTCGGCTCGGGCGGCTCAACGTAGTCGGCGCCCGGCTCCCGCTGTAGGAGGCTCTCCATGTCGCGATCACGGTCCGAGCCGTCGAGGTCTAGCCCATCGTCATCACCGTTGACCGAGGAGCCATCATTCTGCGCCACGTCGCTGGCAATGTCGTCGTCGGCCGCGTCCGAGCCGGCCTTGCTCGCGTTGGCGAGATTATCAAAGCTCCAGTTGCTGGGGCCGATGACCGAGGTCATGGCGGCCATGCCGGCTGTGTCGTAGTCGGTGAGGCCGATGCCCTCGTCCTCGGCGTCCACCTCGATGCTGGAGTGGAGAGCGGTGCCGTTGTTCCACGGGGCTAGATCCGTCTCGTAGTCCGGGTACGACCGCTGCTCGAACTCCTCGGCGCGCCTATCCCAGCCACGACCTCCCCGAGGGAGAGTTGGACCGGCTCCGGTCGAAGCGCTCGGCGATCCACGCTGGGAGGAGGAGCCTTGGCCGAGACGCTGGCCTTCCCCCGAATCCGAAATGTCGTCATCGGGGCCGTGGTTGTAGCGGTCAAAGATCTCTTGGAACTTCGGGCCGCCCAAGGGGACGTGGGAGCGGCGGCGGTAGAACAGTAGATACGCGGCCGACGTCACCACCCTCGCCGTGTCTTTCTGTTTGGTAACCGAGGTATCTAGCAAGCCCGAGTTAGCATGCGCAACGTGTCTAAAGTCCTGCAGGGCAGCTCACCGTTGTACTCGTACCACTCGCCGTCGATGAAGTTCTTGGCAAACGCCGTGTAGTGGCCTCCACCCAAGCCGCCCCAATGGTCGTCGACAGCAATCAAGTCGTAGATCTCCTCCTTGCCGTCTTCCTTGTCAATGACACGCTTTGTCAGGTCGAGCCCCTCGACGGGGAAGTCGACAAGGATGTCCAGCTTGTCACGTCTCCAGCCGCTCGAGCTGAAGCGCTTGAGATGGACCACCAGGATATCCGGCGTCTTCCAGAGGTCGAACTTCTTGCTTGCTCGGCGGTGTTCTTTGCAGCGTGGGCAATACCACGTGTCCTGTTCGGAAAGAATCTCCTCCTTCTCGAACTCGTCCAAACAGTCATCCAGTGCAATACCGTGCTTCTTCCGGAGTTGTCGCGCTTTCTGCTTGGCCACCAAGGCGGGATCCTCCACGGTTTGGACGTCCTTATATGTCTTCATGCCCTGCTTGGCGTTATTTGGCGATGTGCCACCGAAGAGAAGATCGTACGCGGACTCGTTCCACTCCACCATGATGCCCTCGCCGAGCCCGATCAGAGCATCGCCGGGAAGAAAACATTCTGCCTCCATTGCCGGCTCGGCTACCGACTGCTGGAAACGCGCGCCACGCTGTTGTTGCTTGTCGAAGCGCTTCTTTCCCTTTTTACCGTAAGTCCTGTATTGCTTGTTCTTCTTCTTGCCCCGAGCGCTTGCTTGGCTGTTTGGCCGTTGCTGGAACTAGAGACGCATCAGCATGCATGGTCAGTCGAGCCGCAATCGGAGCTTTGCTACCCAGGAATTGTTACGAACCTTGGCCTTGGGGAAGTCCGAATCCTCGTCGCTGGATTCTTCAGCCATGCGGGTGACGACGGAAGTGGGCAGCCTGGCGGAACCCTCGCTGCCGCTCTCATCCGAGGCATCCAACGGCTCAGGGCTCCGCATCTCGATGTCCGAGGCGGGCACCTTAGGCTCCCTGGAGCTCAGTCGAGGCAGCTGGCCATCCTCCGTGGTCGAATTCCAGCCCGTGGGAACGAGACTGCCCGACTCGGAGAAGTAGCTCAAGTCGAAGAGATTCTGGAGATCCGGGTCAAGGAACGCGAGAGGATTGACCCACTTGGGCCGCCTCTGCCTGAACCGTCGGAGCACCTGGGACGATCTTGAGATGGGCATTAGCAAGCGATGTTCAACTTTGAAGGGTTTGACGTGCGGGCTTACCCTGCAGGCGGCGCGGACGTGGGGGCATTCGTATCAGCTGCGTCACGCATGGTAACATCAACCATGTCGTCCTCTCCCTCTACCGACTTGGCAATAACCTTGGAGTCGCCTGCGGAATCCGCGTCGGAAGCAGTTGTGTTGACCATCTCTGGGTCCGTCGCCTCGTCGGCGTCGTCATCCGGGGCGAGCTGCTGCCACGTTGTGTACGTGGCAACCTTCTCCAAGATCTTGCGACGGATGGCTTCCATGTCACGAGCCTCCTCGGGTGTCACGACGATGAAGTGCGGCGGCGGGGCTACCTCCGAGTTCTTGCGCCCATAGCGTTTTCGAACAGAGGGCTCGTTGGGCTCGATTCGGTGAAGGACCGGGACCAGCATGCGTTCGGCTCTAGGGTCCACCACAGGCGGAGAGTCATCCTCGTCGTGAGACGGTGACCTCTGCCGTTCCTTCTTTCCTTGCTTCTTTAGTCCGGAAGCATTGGTCGGGGCAACTTCAACCTCGTGCACGACAGCCACGTCGCTGGTTTGAATCTCGTCAGAAACTGCAGACCCATCATCGTACAGCTTGAAGAACTTGGAATGGAACTCTTCGCCCGCAACGAGCCGTTCAACGGGGACTCCGACCCGCACGGAGATGTACTGTTTCATCGCTCTGATGCTGCTGTTCTTATCGAGATCGACGACGATGTCGACCGGCGCATCGTTCAGAGGGAAGAACTTGATCGTCCGGGACCAGACATTGGCCACGGGGAGCGGCAGGGTGAGGTTGTTGAAGGGGTCGAATGTGATGCTGACCTTGTCGCAGACGGGACACACCAGGGTGGACTTGTACATGCCGGTGAAGAGATCGGCAATGACCGAGTCGTCTCTCTTCTTGGTGATATCCCAGACCTTGGCAGCCATCTCGCGGACCGCCGCCGGGTTGTTGATCATGTCATCAGTAGAGTCGGGTTTCTCGATGTAGGGCTTCTTCTTGATGCGATTCAGATCCTCTTGGAGACCGTCGAGCAAGAAACCGAGGAATTCCTGCGAGTCCTGCTGGCCGTATCCGGAGAAGGCGGGAGCGTAGCGCCCGATGATGCTCTTGAAATGCCGCGGGGCGGTCGAGCCCGGTGCGGGATCCTTGTAGATCTCTTCCAACAAGCGCCCGTACGCGGCGGCAACATCGCCATTGTGAGACAGGGGATTGTCCGGGTTGATTTCCTTCTGCGCCTCGTGCGTGAGGAAGTATTTTGTGAGCTCCTCGACGCTCCTCACGCACTGGAGAGCCGAGTTCATGTAGCACGTGTTGCCCAAGTTTTGCAGACCGACGCAGCCGATTGTGCGCCCGGGCTTTTGCTGCGCCCGCCCTCTGGTCAGGGCCCCCTGAGGCGCTGGGCTGCTGCGCCCACTGGTATTGCCTCCGCTTGGAACAGAAAGTCTCGTAGAGCCGTCCCGGACCGCCTGAGCCTTATCCTTGATGCCACTGCCCCTGAAGGTGGAGACGAACGCATCACGATCAATCTGCTCGTCCAGAACAAGGGTCTGGTCAACGGCGAGACCCACCAAGGCTAGACTCTTCTTCCCGTTGTAGTTGGAGTTGGTGGTGGTGTCGTCGGCATCCACCAGGCCACGGTCGACGTCCTTCTCAAGCTTCAGAAACGTCTCCACATCAACAAGCATTTCCGACCAGGCCCCGGGAACAGACGGAGGACCATTGGTGATTTCAGCGTCACGGACGGGCGAATCGGGGGGCGTCTTCATCCCAGACGGCTCAGAGCTGGGCTCCGTGGCCGGAATGGTCTGGAGGACTCTCCAGACGCGCACCTTCTTATCAGCCGCCACACCGGCAAGCGTCTTGACCTGCTTCAAAAAGTTGTGATAGCCGAAAGAGGTGCTCTGGACCACCACAGGTGGTGCTGGCTTCTTCAGCTTGATTTCCTGCTCAATCGGGATGGGGCTGATCGCGGACCACAGCCGGTGGATCGTAAACACCGGGGGATGGAACTCGAACTGAATTGTCGGGAGGCTCACGGAGTCAGGAGCGGTGTTATGAGCGAGCCGGACGATGGGTGACTGCCCGGAGACGAGCCCGTACCATGACAGAAGAAGATCCCAGGCGTCCTTGGGAAAGAGCTCAAAGTTCTCGGTGCCCGTGCCCGGCTTCAACTTGACGCAGAGTTGGCCCGTGGAATCCGTGAAGATGGCTTGAATGATGTCGGCATTGTCGACGGGCCCAAGCATCCCTTCTGAGGCATCCTTGCTCGCATGCTTCACGTCCGAACCAAAAGCCTGGGCCCTGCCGAGCCACTGCCGAGACACGAGATAAGCTTCATCACCCTCCTTCACTGGTGTCTCGGCAAAGGCATTGACCAGCGTCTCGATTGTCTTGATTTGTTGCTCGAGCGGGGGAATATCTGACTTGTCAATTAGCACAACGGCACGCCAAAACGAGCGACACTGGGAATCATTGTTACCGGTCCGTAGCGGCAGCTCAACCCTCACATCGGCCGCAGGCATGTTGGAATCACCGATCTCTTTCTTGCCCTCATCTTGCCTTGATTCTCCCGCTGTTTCTGTCCCCTGAGAGTCCGGGGCTGTGATCATGTCCACATCCTCCCTCGCATCCGCGACGTCCTGCTCTGGCTCCATGCTGGAGGCTGGGCGTTTTAGGGGAGAGGAGGATCGGTGGGGGAGATCGGCGGCGCCCCCCATCAGAGCGCGTAGGACGGATTGGTGGATTGGCGACTGGTTGCCTGCGGACCCGTAATCCGGCAGCTGCGAGGCCGAGCGGGAGTCAGCGAGGTCGGGGTCCCGGTCGAAATCGACGGACAGGTCGGCCGAGGCAGCGCAAGGGGAGCTCGCAGCTGAGGATGGCGAGTCGGCGAAGGAGGCGGCCTGGCTGTGCAGGCGGGGCGGGACACCCGAGGGGGGCAGCGAGTCGGCACGGAGGAAAGTGGGCGTGCTGACGCCGGAGGTGGAGGCGGCCGAAAAGGAGAAGGTGGGATCGGCGTCTTCCTCGGTGGAGGGAAGCACCAAGTCCTCGGGCTTGCTGTGCTCCCTGGTCGACTGGCGGGTGATCCTCCGTTTCTTTTGGGAAGACGTGGTGAAGGCGAGCTGCCCGTGCAGCTCGAGGGATGCCTATTCGCTGGGGGTGAGGGGTGGTGAAGAAGGGCGCGTTCGGCGGTTGGCGGAGAGGCCCCGGGACGGAGGAGAAGGGAGTGGAGAGGAAGCAGCACGGGTGCTGCTTGGACTGGTGGGATGCGAAGAGTACAGGCGCAGGTGGGCGGATGTCGACGGCAGCGGCGGAGGGCGCAATGGGGCGAACGGCCAGAATTCTGGAGTAATCGCAGGTGGCCGTGGGTGCATCAGCGGCCCAGGGAACCAACGCACCGATCTCTGGGCTGTGGTCAGAGGCGAAGGGCGAAGCGAGGCGTCGGCATGCGCTGGCGCATTTCCTCGCTTTCTTTGGCGACAATTTTACTCTGGGCTGCCAGGGACGCCTGTGAATGAGTGTGACGCTCAGCTCGAGAAGGCGAGCCTGTGCAACGCGAGTATGCGACAAGCAAACCGTTGTTGCACGGTTTTCAACGTTCCTTTTTTTGAAATCGGCCAGGGAAAGCAGGAGGCCGTGCTAACAGCCGTCCCACCACGGTACAACCTTTGGGAGTTTTTCCGCCAGGGTGGGTTGGCAGTGGAGACGGCCTTGCACTTCCTGGAAGAAAGTTGGGTGTTCAGACTGAGGGTGCTTTACTGGGAGTGACCGTTGTGGCCGATGGTACTTGTGAGATGGCCGATGTCTGAAGAGACCAAGTTTGTTGTGAACAGTTGCGGGTTTGATGGCCGTGAGTTGGGAAATCCAAGAATCAGGCAGGTTCCAGGCCGACCTCCTGTGCTAGCCCTGAAGCTGCTCCCTCTCAGAGCCCAAGTTCCTTGACGCCCCACCTGCTCCGTGCCCTCCTGGGTTCGCACTGTAGATGGTTTCGCGCTAAGGGAAGCTGTCAGCGTACCCCTGGAGTGGTCTTTCCCTCAGCGCAGCTGGTGCCTGGGGATGCGTGTGTTGTTGCACTTTGTTGCACTTTGCATGTGTCCGCAAAGCTGAAAACAGGATGCCACAGTGTATTAGATCCCCCACTCCCTGTATCTGTCTCTTGTCTCTCAGACATCGACACACCGATGCCAATGATGCCATCAAAGGGTCTAGCATATGCCCAGTTCCTCCACAGGTGCTGTACCAACCACAAACAGAAGTCCTAGCCCTGTCTTAACCGTCAAGTCCCCGCCTCCTGTGTCGTCATGTCCCCGGGTCCTGGTCAACGAATCTTGCGTCTCTATTCCTTCTCCTCTTCTTCTCTATCGCTGCCCTTCTCAAACCCTCCGTCGCCCCACACAATTCGCCTGGGCGCAGGATGGGATCAAAGCTTCGCTCCCAAGTCCTCATACTCACTGAGGTCTTTCAGAGGCTTGGCGCCGTTGCTCGCGGGTAGACTGGACCTGAAGGCCCGGACATCATCAATGATGACCGGCGTGGTTCCGTTGGCCGAAGGCGGTTCCGCGTCCTTGACCACTTCGTTTCCGGGCCCGTGTTGCGCGTGGATCTTCTTCCACGCTTCCACTGCCACATCGATCTTGCCCTCGGGCACCTTCAGGACGTGGAGCAGATAATCCGTGAGACCTGCCACCTCCTTTTCAATGTCGTGGTCGGCTGCGCTCAAGCGGGCTTGGAGATCGGTGGCGGCCTTGGCAGCGGTATTGGCGCTCAGACCCAGCGTCTTGACCAGTTCGGATATCTCCTTCGTCGACACGTCACTCTTTGCCTGCGCCTCTAGGTAGACAGCAAGCTTCGCCCTCGAAGGCGAGCTCGGATGGATGTACTGGTTGAAGAACTCAATCATGTCCGCCTTGGTGAGCGGCTTGATGTGCGCCGCGTCCTCGGGGGCTATTCATCAGGTAAGCAATCTGCGTCTGAAAACACCACTGGCACTCTGGGGGAGGGAAAGCTTGTGTGCCTTACCATTGTCGAAAGCATAGAACTCGGAGTGGATATGGGACCAGTGCCGGTTGCTTTCCTGCTCCATGTACTTGAGCCTCTCGAGGCGCTTGTCCATGATGCTGCGCTTGTTGCTCTCGAACTCGGACTCGCTCATGTCCTCGAGCATCTTGGATACCGTCTTGAGGAACTCCTCGATTCGGGTCTCCAGGTACGGCGCCGTCTTCTCGCTCTGGATGACAAAGTAGAAGCCGTACTGTGTGATGCTGGTCCAAGTACCGGAGTAAACAATGTAACCGAGTTGTTCCTTGGTCCGCAGCTGGTTGAAGCACGGCTCGTGTACAATCTGATCCAGGAGCAACACCTTGGCTCTGACGTCGTAATCCCCCCGCGAGCCCACGTGGAGGAAGTACTGAATGCAGTGGTTGACATTGGCGGGATCCTTGAGCTTCTTCTTCCAAATGTAGTTGGAGCCAGGCGGAAGGACCAACCCACGGCGGATCTTCCATTGTGCCTGCGGGAGAACACGGGGCTTTAGTGTCGACTCAATCATGTCTGTCAACCGGAGTGCGTCTTCCTTGTAGATGTTCCCGTGTGCGAGAACCTCCATGTGCATCTGGGCGAGCAGCTCCTTCTGGAACACACGGAGCGCATCGGGCGTGATGTGAGGCAGTTCGGCCTCGAGCTCCTCAACCACATAGCCTTGGTCCATCGTCAGCCAAGTCATGTAGTCGCCGATCTGGGTCCAGGGCGCAGAGAGCTCCCAGTTCCGATACCCTCTGCTGATGCGCTCCTTGATGATGGCAAACCGATCATCGCGAATCTCCAAGTCCCGTGTCGTGATGAGCACGTGCTGCAAGAGAACCGCGAGCTTGTCATTGTAACCCGAGACTTCAATGTAGAGACCCCGCGAGTCGAGCGTCACGGTGTATTCCAAGCCGGCCAACTCTGCGTCGTACGAAAACTCTTCCAGCGCATCCTTGATGAGGTCTGTAAAGAGACGCGATTTCACCCGGCCGGCGGCCGAGGCAGTGGCGATCGGACTCCTGCAGCTTATGATCAGGGTTGCCTTCGGGACCCAGAAAGTATCGTCCTTTTTGAACCAGGTCCGAACGAGCGCGTCCTTCCTGACGATGCGAGGCGCAAGTGCCGGCTCCTTCACATCCTTCTTCTCCACCTCCAGCTTGGTTGGGACAAACTCGTTCTTGTGCGGGAGGTGCAGCTTGGCCGTTCGGTTGTCTGGACCGCTGGCTGCCGCCTTTGTGACCACGTCCAGGAGGTCGGCCGTGATGGGCTGGCACGTGTACTCGGTTCCGTACCATTTCTCCTTGTTCTCCCAGGTACCGGGAAAGTCGCGCGAGACGATGGTCATGCGGAAGTTGTCGGGCCGCAAGCAATCGAGGCCCTCCTTGATCACCTTGGGGTCAAACTTTCGCAGCAGGCTGTAGCCGCTCAGCAGGTACTCGCGCGGCAGCGGCTTCTGCATGAACGAGCTGAGCTTGCTGGTGAAGCGGTAGGACTGCGTCTTCTCTCGGAAGCGGAAGTTGACCTCGGCCAGGCCCTTCTGCTCCTCGAAGATCCACTCCTGCGGCTCCGTCTCGCGCAGGAGGGCGATGTATTCGAACACGGCCTTCACAACGTCCTTGTAGTTCTTGAGTCCCTAACCGTTGGTGTCAGCCATTGCTCCCTCCGCCCAACGGTGGGCGGCTCGACAATGCATACCTCTTCTGTTAACGTAATCTGGCACTCAAAGACTTCCGGAGTGCCAGGGCTGACGGGCCACGCTCCAGCGTACAACCCGTTTGCCCAACCTTTAGACTTGATGTACGACATGATGCTTCCGGGGCCCTCGTGACCAATAAGATGGCTAATATACCGGCTGGGCTGCGAGTCGTAAAGGTGATCCTGTTCGATGAAGGGGAATGTGAGGGTGAGTTCTCGTGTATCCATCACGGGCTTTGCAAAGATCTGAGTGCCCAGCTGGTCCTTGGTAAACGGCACCTCGTCCTCCCACCTGTTAGGTGCAAGATTCTTGTTCTTGACGGACGAAAAGTGCTCAACGACCCAGGATTGCAGAACGTCCAAGGGTTCCCGCCCGAGAACGCAGAGCTTCATCCTGTTGGCCGAGTAGTGCTTCTCGTAGAACTCGATGAACTTGTCGCGCACATTGATGCCCTCAGCCTCGGGTTCTGTCTTCAGGGTCTCGAGGTTGCCGGTGGAGAAATGACAAAAGGGATGCTTGGGATTTGAGAGCGACTTTTTGAGCTGGTGCAAGCGCCATTGGTCGCTTTGCAGGTTCTTCTTGTTCTCCGAGTCTACCGCCCGGAGCTCGCGATCTAGAGTGTTCTCGAGGAACAAGGGCTCGATGAAGAACTGGGCGAAGCGGTCAAGGGCCCCCAGCAATGGCGAAGGATTGGTGGCCGATGGCTCCTCTTCGTTGCCGGGCTTGGCAGAGATCTCGAAGTGGTAGTTGGTGGATGTGGACGCCGTGTAGGCGTTGGTCAGCCCGGAATGGCCTGATATGTACTGATGATAGGCATTCTCGACTGGATACTTCTTGTTGCCCATGAAGAGGAGCTGCATCCCATGTCAGTACAAGGAGGCCTTCTCTGTTCTGGGAACGAGGAGCTGCATTTACATGTTCGACGGCGTGGGCCATGCCTGGCATGTGATCCTCATCGCTGAAGCTCCCGACGTTGACATCCATAGCAGCACTGGCCTTGTCTGTCTTGGGGTCGTGCACTATCAGGGCCTCGAGCTCGTTCGGGAGCCGGATGACCCGGTAGGACCGGTCGTCAAGAGAGGGGGTCTCTAGACGATCTGTGACAATCTCGACCTCGCCGGAGACCGGGGGGTCCGCCGAGGACTGCGGAACGGGGGGCGGCGGGGCCATGACTGAGCGCCGACGTCAACCTGGGCGATTAGTTGGCGGCGGTGGGCGGATGATGGTTGGATAGTGAGAGAGTGATCAAAATGATGTGCTCAAGGGCGAGGGAGAGCTTGAAAAGCAACCGCAAGTCCGCCACGGCACGATGGTAGGTTGGTCCTTGGTGGGGGTTGGGGCGAGCTGTCGATGACCAGGTTGGGCGAAAGAGGCGATGACGGCGCAGCAACAGCAGCAAGTGGCAGCAGCAGCCAGTCAGTTGGGAGCGTCTGTGCAATGTGTGGGGAACGCTAGGGCGACGCTCCAGCGCTAGTTAAGGTTACCGACGAGTTGGATTCCAGAAAAGCCGGCTGGTTCGAGTCGCACCCGGTGGGACGGGGGAGCTAGCGGTGGCCGGTTGCCTGCCCTATGGGTCCTGATGACTTCTGGGTCGCTCAGGCCAAGGTGAGGGCGATGCTTGCCGAGCGTCCTGCGGGAAGGAGCGAGATTTCAATAGCGCCCGTCGAACAGTGCTGGATCACGGCGACCTGGCCAGTCCGTTTCTGGCTGTTGGTGGAGTCGGGGACGGATGCGCAGCACACAGTCGAGGTTCGAGCCAGCAGCTCGAAAGCGGAGGCCAGGAGTCCCCGGCAAGCAGGGCTCTTTATATGCGCGCAGGTTGGCGCGGAGAGAGGCGCCAGGCGGATGAGAACCTGGATGGCCACGCGATGTTGCTGCCCGCAGACCCGCAGGCGAAACGGGGCCTGAAAATGACCGGGACGGCGCGGAGCCAGCGAGCCGCTCGCACTTCGATTTCGAGAATAAGATTGTCAATAACGATGGCGGATCGATGGAGGACGTTCTCAGAAGCAAAGCATTAATTAGCAATGCGCCAATATCGACAGGGGAGGGGCAGAAGAGCGCCGGGGGGGTCTATGTATGTAATCTGGAAGGTAAGGTAAGGTAGGTACAGAGTACTGTGAGTGTGGTACCGTGAACGTTAAATTCATGTGCTGTCCAGCCTGGCAATCTGAGTGGAATTGGTTGTGTATGTACCTTCTGCGTCAACAAGGCTCAGGGCAGCGATGCTCGGGGCTGGGGAAAACGTTGACAACCTGGAAAAGACACATGCAGTACCTTGTGCATGTGGCCTCGCATCCCGTGTCCCCCTGCTTGTGCTGAAAAGGAAGCGCCCAGCTGGAGGGGTTTTCACTGGCATCAATCTGATCTCATCCCAAGCCCTGAGTGTCAGCATGCTTGTCACGACTTTTGGCTCGTGTGTGGGCCAAGGGCGGGTCCATGATGTCAAATTCCAAGCCGGGAAACCAACAACACAGCCGGGCAATTCCACTATACATCAATACACTGGATGGTGTAACATGAAAACTGGAGTATAACGCGATCCATCACTGGAAACAGCCAATACAGTGGCCAACCACCCAAGTTCCGCGTTGCCCGGTGTAACCGAGCAACATCCAGGGCAGCCCATCACTGACAACAAAAAGGAGCTGGTGGAAACCGCCACAGTCTGAACAGGATTCGGAGGCACAATGGAACATAAGGCGACCGGTGTGAAACCGAGGAAGGCGTGGCGCGGTGTGTCAGGCCTGCACGTCGTAGGGTAGCTTGAACTCGGCGCTAGAGGAAACTGTCTTGGGGAGTGACGACCTCAGATCTGTTGGCGGGCAATCTCACCAAGAGATGCGGGATCACCGCCAGCGCTTCGTTCAGTTCCTGCCCAGGGTTGACCGCTCAAGTATTCATCCAGGCCGAAGTCCAGGGCATTTCTGTTTCTGAACGGGACACGGTCAGAAAACAACATGATTACGGAGCGCTGCCAGAAGCAAGCCATGTCAGGATGCCGCGATGTTAGATACCAGGTACCGATACGCTTTCAATGCGCTCTCCTCCAAGCTGACACAGCTGCGCATGCTTGCCGCTTCGTATCTGTGGCGGTCTTCTGCTTTCCTGTGTAAAGCTCCCGATTTGACGCCCGCGACCATCATGCACGGGCAGGCGGGAATCAGCACACCCTACCGGACCTGCCTGCCTGCGTAGCCGCCTGCCTGCAGGCCTCATATATTGGCTTCTCAAACCGGACACTTTCCATCTCAAACCTGTCGAATCCAACCCGAATCCAACGTCCTGCTTGGCCAGAAATAGGCACGCAGTCTTGTCCACCGTGCATCGTTCACGGCCATTGCCTTTACCAGAGTACCTTACGTATTGCACAGCCCCGCTTTCTCCTCGAAATGCACGACCGTAAACAGTTTGGTTGTGTTGGCTGGCCCGCTGAAACAGTCTAACTGTTGGTGTCTCAGATGGTACTGTATGTACAGGTCATACCATATGTCCTGGCTCGCCTGGCTACCTAAGGTACCTTACACAAGGACAGCAACACCCCAGCTCGAGGTGAGACCAAGCAAGCAACCAGCCAACCACCTCGCCTCAGCTAGTCCAGCAAACCGGCCAGATGTTCCAGATTGAGCGCGTTGGCGATGGGGGCTGCATGCAGCCACATGTTGCATCCGGGCCGGCTGTTGTGCCCCGCCATCGTATTCACAGAAGCACATCGCCAGGTCGGCAGCAGTGTGTCTCTCTGCAGCGCAACATCAGATCTCCGTCTCCCGGGAAAATAAATGCTTGCCGGCTGCACTGCACGAGGGGGGTATCGACAGAGTGTTACACCCGACATCCTGTGTGCAGTAGCGTGGACACAGCTCCACCACTGCCACATCGGCACCACGTCCACCGCGCTCACCGCGCCCACCGCGCCCGCCACCCTTCCCCGGATGTCGCCCCTAGATCGACGTCTCTGGCAAAGCCTCCGCCCGGCCGCGGACTCTCTTGCCGTGCCTGATTCACCGGTTCATAACGGCCCGCCGACGAATTCTCTTATCTGCTCCGCTGCTATACACCATCTTCTCGAGCCCAAACAGGGATGGGGAGTCCTCTTGGTGCAGGCTAACGCTGCTCGACTACAGTCAGGGGCGCCACCCCTGGCACTTCAAAAGCCAGGAGCATGAAACCGAGGGGCTGCTCAAAGCCCTCGCATCTCAGCAGACGGGACAACGCGCAAAAGAACAACAAAAGGCCAAGATCCGGCGAGCGGCGACATCTGACGTTGACGCCTGGTGGGGAAGTAAAACACATGATACTGCGACTCATGCGACCCGTTCTGGCGTCCACGGTGTGACTATCTCGCAACCAGCCGCGATGCGACAGTGATGGGCGAGCCGAACCAAATCTGGCTCAAGGCCGGGTCGCACCCGGATGATGTCCTTCTCTCCCGCCCTTCCATCGCCTTCTTGATGAACCTTGGCTGGGGGCACGGACGGGCCAGGGGGTAGCAGAGAGGCTTCAACCTGCAGCAGACCTTGTTCGGGCATATGCGGCCGACCCAAAGACGTCGTCGGTTTATGCACGTCGACGGCCGTAGAAACCCCGATCCAAGCCCGCGACTTCCAAGAGGCGCCGACCCAATACCCCCGAGTCCACCAACATCGCCGTGACGACGGCAATGCCGACCACACGGCTCCATTTTGACAGGCGTCACCGACCCCCATGTTCGAACGGTGCCTGATGCCCAGGGAGCGACATTGCGCGCATCCGCATAGACGCAACGTCCACTAGACCCGGATGCACCGTAGATCTTGCTGCTGCCGAAGGGCCGTCGGTCATGGCCGAGAGGCTAGAGGCCAAGGGTCGATCCGGCCCGATGTCGAATTAATCCTCCCGCGATATGCACGAAGCCTCTGGGGAAAGGGACGGGTGTTGCCATCTCCCGGTCTTCTTCCACCTCCCCGCCATAGCCTCTCACGGCTGTGGTGTCAAAACCAGCCAAAAGCGTCCAGCAAGAGATCCCAAAGCAGCAACGGCCCAGTCCCGCGGACCACCACGTTGGAATCCACAGACCGCTTCGGCCAGGTTTGACCAGACTTTACCCGGGTCGACAGCACACGGCACGGCTGGCTGGCCCGCTCGACATACATAGAAAGCGCGGAGCCCCTCGGCCACCGTTGCTCGCGCGGCTCAACACCCGGTGGAGGGACGGCGGCAAAAGGGGCAACCTGCATGCAGCCGTTTCTGCCTGGGGGCTCTGGTATAAAATTCAAACGTCTTCCTCCCCTTGTCTTAACCACCCACCCCCACCCCCTTCCCAACCATGTTGACGTAGCCCATGGGTTTCGCAGACTCCGAAACTAGCCAGCTTCGCTTACTGACAGAGACACGATGGCTACTTCCTCCCCGCACTTCAGGCTCGCCGTGCCAGGAATCGGGCCTTGAACGTTCGGGATAAGGGGGTGTTGGACCTCCCTCCCCCCCTTCTCAGCCGTCCCCATGCATGCTCGTCACACCTCCTCCTGCCCCGCAATGCGGCCGTCCGTGCCGGCATCAACCTGCGCCGCCCGCAGAAGGAGTGGGGTTGTTGTTGTCAGCTCATGGCGTGTTTCGCGCCGCCGCAGGAAGGAGCGGGAAGGGGCTCGGGGGACGGGAGGTTTGTGGCGATGATCGCCGCTTGGGAAACATGCAAGCGCCTTGAAAACTTCGTATTTGTGCTGCTGTCGCAGGTATCTCAGACAGCGCGGTTTATGTTCACTAAACCGGATATTGTGAGGGTGACCGCTTGTAATGACTGAACGCTAGGCTATATCTGAAGCCCGCTCCGACCATGCCGCTGTGCCCTGGCAAGAACATGGGATACGAAGAGACCAGGAAGCATAGGTTCGAAATGAAGAAACTCATCGGGAAGAAGGGATGGTGGGTGGCAAAATCTGGAGAAAGTGCTGGAAGAGCCGTCATGACGAACATGAGACTTGCGTCCCGTCCTCAGCGCTTCTTGCTTGGGCAGTCGGCAACCTTGTGGCCCGGCTTCCCGCAGCCGTGACAAGACAAAGTCGATGTAGACCGCTGGAAGGCCTGGGAGCCTGCCGAGGAGATCGAGGTCAGCTGATTCAACTTGATCTCTTTCTTCCGTCTCTTCCCGGCGAGCTGCTGCGCCTTCTTCCGCTCCTCTTCTCGCCTCTGTGACAGGCTCGATCTTGCCCGCTTGCGCTCTGCGTCACCAAGCGTATTCCGCCTGCCGCGGCTGGGCTCTTCCCTCGCTGGCCGGGCAGAACTCTCATCTTCGGAGACTTCCCCAGCTTCTGATTCGGAGCCAGAATCGGAACCACTGTCGCCGTCATCGTCGTCCTCCTTCTTGACAGCCTATTGGAGCGTGTCAGCCTGGCTGGAAATCAACCTCTCACCGAATAACAACATGCCTTGGATTTCTTCATGTTAAACCGGCGAAACTGGGTCTGGCCAGGCGCGCTGCCCGAGTCGAAGGGATCGTCGTCTCCCGCTGGAGCTCCTGGGTAGTCAATCTGTGCGAACCCAACCTGAACCACGTTCAGCAACGGGCGGGAACCCTTTGTGGGCAACGCCGCTGCGCCTTCCAGCACCCAGTGTGAATCCCCCAGCTCGGCTGCGCGTTTCTCGATGGCCGCCCGGCGCTTCTTCTCCTCCTCTTCCAGCGCCGCCTGAATCGCCTTTTGATCGTAGAGCGGTGTCGCCGGCGAGCTAGCTGCCGATGGGGTATGCGCAAACTTCCGGCGCTTGGCAGAACCGTCGTCGCTTCTCGGGGTGGCAGGCGAGCTAGCTTCGGGGCTGCCTGTTCCTGCTACGGCTGCGGCTGCGGCGCCCCTCTGCATGAACTTCATCGTCATGAGACGGGAAGACATGGTTTTTGGAGTTGACTGCTTCGCCATGGCGGGCATCCCTGCTGTTGGTGTCGGCGGCATGTTGTCGGAGCACACCCGATCCGCTGGAGGTGGGCAATGCAATAAAGTTCGGAATGTCTCTGGACCTTGGATTAGTATTCGTAGTTCGCTGCCCGTTTCTTTCTCTGCGGGTCGTTCTTGTCAATGCTGCAGGTTGAAGTCTTCACCGGGCCAGGTTCTTGCAGAACAAAAAACGTTGGACGCGACCAAAAAGATTGAAGGAGCCAAGCAAAGCGGCATCGCCAAGCTTTCTACATGTGCACAGACCAGTCTCCCACACTCGACAACACCCGAGAATCAGCCGGCGCCGCCTTGCAGCTCAGAAGCTCCAGCAAGGGAAGCAACGCCCGCCATTGGATCGAACCTCGATTGAATTGACGCTCACCTCCGGGTCTTGGTCCCGAAACCACCACCACCCACCACCAACACCACACTCCCGCACAACCCCCCACAGACCAACACAATGTACGCCTCACGTCTGCGGGTGGCCGCTGCTGCCCGGCACCTCTCGAAGCGCACATTCTCCGCGACGCCCCGCCAATTGGAAGCCGCCTCGTCGACGACCAGCACCGCCTCCCCGACGACAACCACCGCCGCGCAAGTGCCCTCGGGCGGCCCCGCTCCCACAGCCGTCGCAGAGCAGGCGCCGAACCGCGCCGAGATTTGGTCGCGCAGCCAGCGGCCGCGGGCGGTGGCCATGACGGGCCCCCGGTTCGAGCAGACGGACTTCGAGCTGCAGGTGGGTTTTTGCACACTCCGGGCTACGCCAGGGATGAAGGAGGACCGGATTGGATTGGTGGGGTTTTTGGAGGACGATATGCTGACCGATGGTGATCCTAGCCCCGGCCGTACGCCGCCATCGAGCTGATCCACCAGCAGCCCGTGCAGTGGACGCACGACCGGGTCGTGGCCTGCGACGGAGGCGGTGGTCCGGCGGGACACCCCAAGGTCTTCATCAACACGGACAAGCCCGAGATTGCGACGTGCGGGTACTGCGGACTGCCTTTTGTAGGTTCTTTTGCTGCTCTCCCTTCCTCTCTCTGGACTCTGGATCGGGTTGAGGGTGTAGGCTGGTGCTAACTTGGCGGGTACTGTAGGCGAATGAACATCACAGGCATCACCTCGAGTCCCTGCCGCAGACTTCCTATCCCCTCTAAGGAAGCAGGGACTGCAGAGCGCGGGTGGAGAAAATGAGACTGGGCAAGAGGGTTTGTACATATGTTTCTGGGTCAATAGATGGGGTTGTCTCTGTCTCTCTGGTCTGTCCTGTCAGCTTGGGGAAGCAGTGAGTTGAAGACGGAGCGCAAGCCGGGGCATGCAAAGGAGTTCATGCTTCCATCATCTTACTCCTGGGGCAAGGCCTCTGATTAGGTTGCTCTGATTAGGTTGTACACCGTGTGTGATGTCGAGGAGGATGCCCCCTTGAGCCGGTACAGCATCGCCGTCAGCGTTTGTGCCACTTCACTTCGACTTCCGCACGCATTTGAGACATTTCGACGACAGGATGTCAACTTTGTTACCGCTTCGATTGAAAGATGCGCTCTCAGCCGACTCGATAGCATACACGACGACAATACAGAATTCCAGGTCTGATCTTCACATCTCAGCTCCCATCAGCTCCGTTTGCCTACTAAGAGCTATTTGTTTCTGCGCAACGTGAGCGAGGCAAGTGACAGTCCATGATTGCCTTTGCGCGCATCATTTCGCGTTTAGGTAGTTCCGGAATATCCTGCTGCGCCGTCCCTCAGTCGACGAGCCCAAAGACGGTCCCGTTCATCGGTCCAGGGTTGTAGTGGGAGACACTGTTTTCCAACTTCCCCTCCTTGCAAATGGTGATATTTGCCTCGGCGAAGGTTGTAGGGTATTCGTAGGGTATGGTGAAGTTTCTGTAAATCAGGGACTCGTTAGCAACTTCTCTTTTCCCCTCAGCCTGGTCAAAAGATGGAGGAAACAAGGCTTTGTCTCGCTGTCTGTCTGTCTGTCCATCACTCACTCGTCGTCTCTGTAGTGGTGTGCGAGCTCGAGGGAAAAGTTGCCGGGATGCCAGAAGTTGGGGACGGACACCCCGAAGTGCGTTCTTTCGTCACTCGAACACGTTCTGTAGGCAGCCATGGGATCGCTGCCATCGGCGCTCGCGTTGTGTTTGGTCAACCCATCCCACGACCACGACGTTTGGCAGCTGCCAGACGTGACACGGTTCTGTCGCACCGAGTTTGGGTCGAACCAGTCGACTGACGCAATGAGTTGGCTTTTCATACCGCGCAGTGCTTGGGGGATCTTGATGTGTCTCTTACAGGTGAGGTTGCAGAGGTAGTCCGCCGTTGCGTTCGGGCGGTTGCAAAGGATGCGGATCTCAGTGACGTTGAAGGGAGCAAAATTGAACTGGGACACGTCGTCAAGGTAGGTTTGGTTGGAGAGCTGGCGGCCCACGTTGTAAAACAAGCGTCGAGTGTGTTTTGGCAGTGAGTTTGCCCGTGACAAGGACATCAGAACGAAAAGAGAAAGCATGCTGGCAAGTGAGCGCGTGGCTGGGGCAGGCGTGATTTCCTATGCCTCTGGCCGGTCAATGCCTGAGCAGACCAGCATAGTGTTTCTTTCCGGGTTCGTGATGGCGGACGGGAAGCGGGATGGAGACGGGGTCTGTTATACTTGAGGATGGTGCCCTTGCTGGGTGTATTCCCACCCAGCCACGGGGGCGTGGCATTGAGATCATCCAGAAACTCCTGTCGTCGTACCGACACAGGCTGGATCTGAAACCATGCACAAAAGTGAGCCTGGACGTCAGTGTACAAGTCTGGGTCGTGGACGATGCTTCTAGACCGTTGGATACTTCGTCTCTTCGCTGCTCAAGCACGTCAACGTGGGCCTGCGGCAGGGAGTCGGAAGGATATACTTGAAGAACTCACTATTATGGTCTATGGAGGGGCTTGAAAAGCGTCTCAATGGCCTGCTACAAGCCATTGATGCAGGTCGTCATGCCCCGGGTTGGTTTGACTCGACTCCCTGCCTGATGAAGTCATGGTAATCACAGCCTACGTAGCCTACCAGGAGCATCTCCCATCCCCATCTGGCTGGGACGCCCTTGCGCTTTACTGCCGATCAATCAAGTCCTGCCGTTCAGAAACTGTTTGCCGTTGCACGAATGCATGGTCTTATCGTAGTCTGTTGGATGAGAGGTAAGTGATGGGGTTGCCACGCGGCAGCCGTTGGGCTAGCACAGATACGGTCCCCAACTGTGACTCCTGAGATTTTGTCACCGGAGCCTGCCGACGCTCCCTCCAGCCATATTAGGTACCTCGGCCAAAAAATGAAAAACGCAAAGCTCCGAGACACCCAGGTATTGTGGCCCCAGTTTTGGTCGACAGAGCGCGTCTGCCGTGCTACCTCTCGGCCAGAACGGAGATCACGAATTAGAGGTTTTCTCGCATTTCTCTCTCAAACGCAACCCTTACCAAGGGAGGCGTCTCGGCCGAGGGACGAAACAGAAGCTTGACGGGGAGAAGAGCATGATAGACACACTCGGCTGTTCCAACACGACAGAGTGACTCCAGGATTCGCACTCACCAGGGTTAGCAAACTGGTATGGCAAAATCTGTGTCTCACAAGAAGCCCATACCGCAAATCCCGGGCCAGGATCGAGCAAGGCGTTGTTGGATATAGGGCAACGGCCGAGCCAGTGTGGGAAAAAACAGACTCTGCGGTGGCCGTGGCCAGAGGTACCACAAAGAAATCAGTGCCAGGAACTACTGTTGTACCGCTAGCTTGAAGATACCCGCGGACGGTAGCGTCGCCGGCTCCGAGCACCGACGCTCCGCCATCACAATCATGTTCCGGTCCCGCGGTCCCGCCCCCTGCTCATCGAGTATGCCGTGGTCAGGTTTGGCATGAGGTTTAGTCTGCAAATGATCTCCTGGAAAGGCTGGCCGGCTGGAATTGAAATTGAAACCCCCAAGAGAACAAAACGACTGACGATCCAAGGTTTCTTGGCTCTCGATTCCGAATGGAGTCTGGTTGGCTTTCTGCTGTGGGATATATTTTGGACCTGAGGGGACCAAGTCCATACAACTCTGAACTCTCTCAGTGCACGGGATGGGAGGCTGCATCTGGTTTCCACGGTACCGGTTGTAGAGCAATGGCTCTTACCCCTGGCAAACTGCCTTCCATCTGGGATAGTTGGCCCCCAACCTTGGGGGCCGGAGTGTCTAGGAACAATAAGGAACGGACCGGCCTGCCAGGTCCTGTGTAACCGCTGCAATGACCAGGACCAAAATGCACTCTCCCTTCCTGATGTTGTGCCCCTGAGAGACTGAGAGATTTCGAGCTGTCACGCACGAAAATTAAACTTCGCCGCCATCAATCTCGGAAACAGGTTTTGTGCGCCAGTTTTATGACCAGTTCAGACGCTGGGAGGTATCAATCTCGCCCTCTTCCTTGATGAGGCGCTGGTGACCGACCAGAGCTGACGTTCATGGTGGTGTTGTTTTGCGTTTCAGCACTCGCCACTACGGCTCGCCCCTCAAGTTTGTCAGTTGATTCACTTGGGCTGAGGAGTCGGAGCTTCGAAAGGGTTGTGGAGCTTGGACCCTGGAAAGTTGCTAGCGGCTGCTATTCTTAGACGCGAGAGATGTGGCCTTGGATTTCAGGTTTGCATCAAAGGGCAGTGATGACCCCACAGCCCAAACGGGGCATGATCTGCGAAGCCAGTGTCTCAGCCGCTGAAGCTTCTTTGGCCTTGGCCATGATCCAAGCTCCTCAAGCTTGTTTTGTTTCGAACAACCGACCATCTCTTCGAGGGTTAGTAGGGTGGTAGTACCATTACACACAGATGGCAGCGCCGTCATGCAGCAGCTATGATAGGGAAGCTCTGTTAGCCCCGGCACTGCCGTGCCCTATCGTTATTTGCCAGCCGGCTTTTTTTTCCTGTCGAATGTGCGGCGTAAGCGGGATGATCATCCAGCCAAGCCTAGGAGCTGGAGAGGCGGGGGAGCTGTGGGTGAGACTCGGGCTGATGATAGGGGGCTCGAGAGGGGTCAAGCGCGTGCTGGGAAGTCGAGGATCCTGTGGAACAGCCACCATTATAGAAGTGGGGAACCACCTCTGTGCAATGGCGAAAAGGCGTTGGGGAACGCATGGCGTTTGTTTGGCCGCGGGCTGCGTTGACGGTTGAGTGTCTGGAGCTGCGCTGAGGACATGGGCAGACAGAAGCTTCGGATGCGTTCTGACTCCCACCTCAGTCGCGAAAAAGAATTCTTCGACTTGGGAACAGAGACG
>Ga0247824_10000225_pt1 | contig 25701 bp, 35 predicted proteins | sample 13C_PalmiticAcid_FD_194412 | JGI IMG/M metagenome (GOLD analysis project Ga0247824, IMG submission 194412) | Soil microbial communities from agricultural site in Penn Yan, New York, United States - 13C_PalmiticAcid_Day48 | ecosystem: Environmental > Terrestrial > Soil > Agricultural land...
GAACTGAAGGGCAGGGACGAGGCGCTGGTAAGAAGACTTTGTTGTTACAAATGTCATTGCCAACACTATTATCGAAATACCGTTTGCGATGTGGTCGATCCAAAAGCTTTGACGGTCCCAGGGATCGCCTGATCAGCAACGCTATTGTTTCTGGGAACTCCACGGATGGCGTTGTGCGTGATCATTGATTCCAAGAGTGGTGAAGAGCAAAGGGAACCAAATCCCACCACGGTCACTTTCCCTTTCCCTTCAGGTTGGTCTGTGCATAGCGAGCCTCGTTTCTTCACTCTATCTCATTCCTGTACTTGCAGCCTAGTCTTGGCCAGCATACTCGCATGAATCGTCACCGTTCCATCCAAAACGAAGAGTACGTCCTTATCCTGATTGCGACCTTGGAAATTGACACCCATGGGATGCTACGTACCAATCGACAGCAGTTATTCAGTGATCTGGTTGGCCATCATCTTCACCGCGAAAAAGGAAACAACACGTAGCATGCAGATCAACTTACACCAGCGCCTAGTGGAGGGACAGGAGCGCAAAACTTGAAGGATTGTAGTCCTGTTCCCAGAGGGCCGATATCCTTGGTGGCCATGTAAATTCGGGTATTTAGACCAGTAAAGAAGATGAGTTGCGTATAGGATCCTTTGCTGATCGCGTTCTTGAGAGTTCCCTTGATCGAAACACAGAACTCCTTCCCATTGACAGGAGGTGTGTAATCCCAGGAGCGGTCCGTAAACCGCTATTCAACACCACACAGGAAGGATGCGCCGAGTAAAGATTTGAAGATCTCGTGTTAGCACCCTATCATAGATATCCCTTCTCTCCTCTGACCATCACAATCGACTCAATAACTCACGCCACCAGTCCCGGTCCAATCTTCGAGGCCTTCCGGAAGACACCAACTCATGCAACCATGAAGTTCGTATCCTACCTCACGGCCCTAACCTCCGTCTTGGCCCTTGGCAATGCTGTTCTTGCTGCACAAGGTTGTTCAATTGGGTGTTGGAGGAAGTGTGTCGAGTCCTGTGAAACGCAAAGAGGACCCCATTTATGCAAATCCTCAATCCGCCCCACCGACGTCGAAGCAAACCAATCGCCCTCCCTCCGCGGAGAGATGCAATGCGGTGGTCTTTTCGTAGATCTAGGCGAGGGTGGATGCGAACCAGTAAAACCGAAAAGCTGAAGGGCTGGGTATGACTCCTATTTTTTTACACTGTCGCCGTCAATTGACAGGGGAGACCCGTTTTTGCAGCAATCAAACTGGGTTGAAGGCTGCCGCGTTGTGGGTGACTTTTCATGACACGAAACGTGTGCAACTTCGTTGGTGTTGTTGGTAAGAGCAGCACAAATCCGTAGTCTGGTCGCAGACGTATCGTTCGCGTTGCTTCAAGTTGGCTTTCAATCCAGTCTCATCTGATGGTACCATCCTTGTCAATCCACGCCACTCGACGAGCTGTCGACAGGCAAATAACCAAGCGACGACCTAACAAGCAGGTTGTGGTGCTTCAGTAACAAGAATGTGACCTCAACACCACATTGCTACTCGAAGCCATTAGAGAGAGACATCCGTTACCTCTTCTCGATTGACATTAAAGCTAAGGCTCGCCAGTTTGTTTTGCTAACGTGTCTTGTTGTTCGTCTGAAGCGTAGCAAAGCGACAAAACAGACAACAATTCTGGTGATCCTTCCTCAGGCGGTTGACTCTAATACCGGAATACCGCTTGCGCGGATTCAGTCCAGAACTTTGGCGGCTCCAGGTGTTGCCTGATCGGCAACGTGTATTGTTCCTGAGACGTCGATGAGGACTCCACGGATGGTGTTCTGCATGATCACTGATTCCAAGAGTGAACAGAAGAGCAAAGGGGCGCTCAACATCTCCGCAAATTGGCCTGTGCACACACACACACACACAGATACACAACGACACAGGCTTTACTCGTTTCTGGCACTATCTCACTGTCTTCGCAATCTAGACTTGGCCACCACACCCGCTTGAGGCATGAGCGATCCATTCACGCAGAAGAGCGGCTTGCCAGTCTGATCAACACCTTTGAGTTCGACATACACCCGCTGCTAGATATCAACAATGTTATCGCAAACGGCTGGTGAGAATTCTGGCTCACCTTCATCGTCACCTGCAAAAAGAAAACAAAGATCGTCTTACATTAACAGTAAGTGCAGGCAGCGGGATGCAAATCTTGAGGGTGTGTACTCCTGTTTCCAGAGGGCAAGAGCTGTCGCAGATATCCTTGTTGGCGCTGAAAAACGTGATGGTACCAGTTTTCAGGTTGAGGGTCGATTTAGACCCTTCGCTGAGAGTTCCTACAATAGCTCCCATCACTGAGACACAGAAATCCTTCCCACTGACAAGAGGAGTATTCTCTATCGATAGGACGTCCATCGCCTATTCATCGCCAGATGAAAGGAGCTTTCAGGTAAGATATTGAACACTCTGTGTCAAGATCACAGATACCATCCTCCCCTCGGTTCAATAGCTCACATCGTACATCGTGTTGCCACAGACAGCTTTCGAGAAATTCTGCCCGAACATTGCCAAGGGTCAAGATGGAGGCGAAAGCTGTGAGAAAAGATGTGAACTTCATGGTTTCGAGCTGATTTCCTGTTGCTCAAGATCGGTCAATTGAGGAGGAAGGGGGAGGAAAGTGAAGGATTGATGCCGAGTCTTGTGGACCCAAGGAGGGCCCATTTATGCCAATCCCAATCGCTAGTGATCGCTCCTTCCGCGGAGAGATGCAGTGTGATGGTCTTTCCGCAGGCCTAGACAGGGGGGAAGGATAGGAGGATGCTGGAAGACTGAGAAGCCGGAAATGGGCACTGGTGAGAAGACTTTGTCACGGACATCGCCCAAGGATCCAATTGAGGAACAACCATGCCTGATATCTTCAAGTCTGCAAATCGTGGGCAGTCGTTGTTTCCTGTTCGGAACCTCGTCGCGGATGATGACACAAGATAGTGATCGAGCTCCAGAAGCACCGATAGAGACCTCCTGCGTGAAAACAATACCCATGCCTCCATGATAGATTGCGTAGTGTCCGGCTGTAGCCCAAAGGTCGAATGTCGGAAAAGTACCCTCCTGTCTGTGCAGTGACTTCTTTGAGAGCTGGGAAAGATTTCCTGATGCTCCGAAGGTGGAGTCTCTTTTTCGTTCTTGAACTCTTGTTGATTCCTTGACATCACCCAACGACCTCGCGTAGACCAAGATCTTGACCAACACAACCAACCTCTTCTGTCGGACCTGATAGAAGGATGCAAGGTTGAGAGAGGGCTGAGAGTCACAGTCCTGCCTTAGCTTCTCTGTTGCCACTGGTTGCCAGAGGGCGGTGAATACGTACTGGATTCTACAGCCAACGAACTTTGGCAGTGACAGAAGGAGCTAAGGCTCAACCACGATCCGCACCAGACTTGACACCGACACGCAGGAGTAAGATGAGGCTGGAAGAGGAGAGTGCGATGACCGATGAGTCCCAACTCGTGTGAGAGTGAGTGCGTTTTGACCGTGCAGAGCTCCGTACTACGAGCACGCGATCAGCAGCCAAGTCCATGCGCCCACATCCATTGATGATGCGAGGGATACGAGGATGTCTGTCTATCAATCGAACACTTTGAGTCTGTATGATCATCGCTGCTCGCCCTTCTCTCGATATAAAACCCAATTCGGCCTTCACTCCTCCACTCTCACAACTCTTTTCTGCGCTCGCCTTCATCTATCAACACGCAACGACAACGAACCATCTCCTCATCTGTTCTCCTGCTATCCATTTACTTCACCCATGATGACAGACAGTGCCAAGAAGATTGCTCTCACCAACGCCGACTCGTGGCTCGGTTGCAGCACCGCCTGTCAGCTTGCAGAGCAACTCGAAGAAAAGTGCGAGGGCGTGGAGCTTGTCTGCTTGGCCTGCAAACCCGAACGCCTCGACAAACTCAAGCGGTACAAGAACGTCCGTATCGAGAAGGTCGATTACAACGATGAAAAGACGCTTGACAAGGCTCTGAGTGGTGTCACCTGTACGGTCCTGATCCCTGAGAATGACGAACACCGTGTCGAATCCGCCAAGAACACACTCACCGCCATGAAGAAGGCGGAGGTCAAGTCTTGCATGATGATCTCTGTCGAGGGCGCAGACGGCGAGTCGTCTCACTTGAAAGAACTACAGTCCTACCATGAGATCGAGGAGCAAGTGGAGCAATGCGAATCCTACCTCATTCTTCGCAAGAGTATCTTGCACCAATGCTTCTTGCTCTGGTCTCATGTTGTTCGCGAGAGTGCCGAGTTCCCGATTTCGACCTCCAAGCAGAGCAAGATGACCCCTTTGGACATGTACGATCTCGTCTGCGCGGTCAGTACAATCGTCATCGAACATTGTCACCATGAGGACTCTTTCGAAAGTCCCCCCGCCACTCAGCCGTACCAACTCGACCAGGAATGCGACCAACAGATCGAGTCCTGGAACTTTGGTGGTTTGGGTGACCACAAGAACAAGACTTACACATTGACAGGCCCACAGAAAGTGACTCCTGAATGCATCGCAAAGGATCTGACCGAGATCACTGGCAAGCAGATCAAGGTCAAGGAGGTCGAACGCTCGGAACTCAAAAAGTACTTGGAGTCGCTCGGAGAACGTCAAAGGCCTCTCGGTCAGACTTTGGACAGAGATCGAACGATCGGTGATGGCGATCATGATCACATCCCCATTAGCGAAATCCCCGTCGAGCTCTTTTTGGACGAACTTGATCTCATCAACAAGGGTGATGCAGGATTTGTATCGGGAGACTTGGAGAAGATTGTTGGTCATCCTGGCAATCCTGTCAAGAACTTTTTGTGCAAGGAAAGGGATGTCTTTAAGCCTCATCGCGACTAGGAATCTTGTTCTTTCCCCCCGCTTGTTTGTCCTTGCCATGTAGCCACCCACATCTTTAGTCAGTTAGTCGGAGCAATTGATGAGATTGAACGTGAAGGAGATTCTAGGACGCGATCGATGCGTGCCACCCGAACAATTGATCGCTCAATCATGTGTATAGTATCGAACGCGTCTTCTAGGCCTGATGGATAGAAAATGTGTTGAGGACCGAGTAGAAGACTCCAAGCGACTCCACTTTTTTGTTTCAAAGCAGCTCCACTTGTTTCCACCTGACAATTGCTCGCAAAACTGGGGATTACTCCACTATTGTCTGTCTCCGCATGGGGCGCAATACTGGAGTTCTGTATATGAGCTCCATGCTTGTGAGTGTGGGAAGGAGAGGCGAGATGAACCACGTCCACGTTCTCGGTTGTGCAAAAAAGGCGTTGTAGAAAAAAGGCGTTACTACAAATGTGTATCCATGGTTACAATGTGGGGGGGCTTGTAGGTGGAGAATGTGGGTCTGTATGTGGGTCTGTATGTGGGGATATGTGGATGCGTGGAGCTGTGTGGGGATATATAGTACTAACTGGGACCACGAGGAAATGCGGGGTTGTGCTCCCACGTTCCATTCCGAGCGATCAAGGTTGGTTTTTTTGTTTGCATCTCGCAGTGTTTGTGTTCATTGCCATTCCCCACAGGACAATCAAAAATGGCAATGCGGGGAAGGTGGGAAACTGGTACCCTGCTCATTGGGAAGAGCCCTCATCAAAGACTTTTTCCCAAGGTGAAGGTGGCACCAGGAAGCAGGCTAAAGTATGGTTAATTTTGCCATGTCCATGGTCAAGGATACCATGGAAAACGAGTAGCTGACTATATCAAATTGATCAAATTGATCGGTGGTGAAGATATGAATGGGATGAGCGCGTGCCAATTGCAATTGGATCCAAAAGGCAAAGGATGATTCCCGCTCCCGTTTTTTCTTTGGCGATTAGGATTTCTCACCCATGCACTCAATCGCACCATTTCAAAAAAAGGCCCTTCAACATCGTCGTCATTCAAACATCCTTTTACAGTTCAAATGAATGTACATGTGTTTCTTTTTTTTTTTTTTTTTTTCATCGATGTATTAGGTTGCGTGATGATATGGTACATGACTATAGTGTCCTATTGTTTGCAGAGTGGTTCATGATGTATATGTAGCAGTAGTGTAGCAAGGAATGAAAAAGCGAAAGTGCTATATGTACAAGTTAACGGCATGGATCAGAAAGGCACGACGAATGGGTGTCCAACTATCCGTAGCGAGATCAAGCGAACAGCGAGCTCATAATGGACGAAATAGGAGGCAGGGTTACAGTCTGAGAAGGACGGAAGGGCGCCAGGAGAGGAGGAGGCAACAGGGTTGTTGCACTCGAGGGGCTTTGCATTGGGCTTAGAGGAGGCAAGACCGGGAATCCCTGAGATAGCTGTTCCACCGACTGCGGCTGTTGATGATAAAAACTGCTTGTTGTGTTATGGAATTGGAACTGCATGGGTGTCTGCGGCTTCAGCTGCGGTTGATGGAAGCGATCATGAGGCACAGGGGATGGCTCTGGTGTGAAGAGCGGTGATGACGATACATCGGACTCGGAGTCCGACATGGCCTGTGAAACGGGCGAAGAATTGGCCGTCAATGGTGGAGAAGGCTGCTGGAATGTCATCTGGGGGGAGGATGACTCCTTGTGATGGACCTGTGGGTAGGGCGAGGCTCTGTTCTGCTGGCGTTGTTGCTTGATCGAGGCAGAGGATGACATGCGAGGGGAAGGCGATGGAGAAGGCGAAGGAGTGCATGTCGTTGTGGTGGAGGCACGTTGGTGGTTGCCGTTATCAAATGCGACCATGACAACCTTCATGAAGGGCTTGATTGAGATATGAGAGGCTGGTGCAGTAGACCGTTCCTTCTTTGCCTTTGTGGTCGAATGGATGCGCATGTGTCTGGTCAATTCGTCTGAGCGCGAGAATCGCTTTTGGCAGGTAGCAAAGGTGCACTGGTGAGGGCGCTCGCCGGTGTGGGTTCGGATGTGGCGAGTCTGGTGCTCAAGGCGGTGGAAGGACTTTGGGCAGATGTGGCATTTGTAGGGGCGGGGAGCGTCCTCACCACTTCTGGCCGAAGACGAGGGCTTGGGCTGTTTAGGCGCCGGGGAAGGGGTCAAGGTGATCATCATGGACATGGTTGGCGGTGTGTGGGGTGTGTGGGGGGTCAGGTAAGGTTGAGCAGTGGAAGGGGAGGTGGAGTGGATGACTGACGGTCGACCGATAGAAACGCTGAAGAGTGTCTGAAGAGTGCTGAGGAGAAGAGTTGAGAAAGAGAGGAGAAAACCAGAACCAGAAAACGTTGAAGGAACGCAAGGAGCAAGGGCTTTTATAGTCGCAGCCATGGCCCATCCATGGGACTAAAAAGTGGAGACGGACAAGGTTAACAAGCGGGAGGGAGACTCTGAGGGGAAAGCAAGGGGACACTTGGTCCTTATCTCAATTGAGTGTGTATTCATAGACCAGCGCAGACGCTGTGTCTGCCCAGTGGTACACACTCCGAATCACAACGTTGCTCTCCCCCCCTCCCCCTCCCCCTCAGGATCTCCTCGCAAGATAAGGGAATATGAGCGGTAGATATGACCACACTCACCATTCGGCTCTCTTCAGTAAGGGAATCGGAACAGCGAGTGTGGGGTTGTGCTTGCCCATTGGCACATGCTCGACATGAGCTTGCAACTGAATGCATAGTACAGAGTATATACATACATACATAGACCGTGTGCAGTATACACACCCACACCCACAGTGTGCTTCCTGAGAAACGGACTCTTCGGCCGTTTGTGCCCTCCCTCTTTCCTCGTTCTTCCATCGGTTGTGACAGCGCACTGGTTGCACACACTACATGCATAGGAACAAGTAGGATCCTGTAGACTGCCGTCATTTCCACCCTTCCACCACACTCGAGCTGTTCCACATCCCTCCGTCTCTCACGCTCTTCCTTGATGGCCATCACTCCTAACGATTGCAGCACGTAATTATATACTAGCGACCTAGCATATACAATCCACGATGCCATAATCTAGCATGGCTCAGCACAGACTGAGCAATTGGCCCTTCAAACTGACCCCCCCAACCAACCACACGAATTCACCGTGATTGTGCCATCCTCCAACACAATGTCCAATTCATTGACGAAATAGACTGTGCTCTCCAACCCTCCACTCGCCCGTGTGTGTGGTAGATGGCTGGGGAAGGCCTATTCTCAAACGGTTCCTACATCTCCCTATGTCCCTTACACCTTCGTCATTGACGCCCTAGCTCCCTAGGCCTATTGATGTGTCCTAGCGGAGATGTAGCTTGATCCATTTTGCCCTCCCCATTGCGCGTCTATCGCCTGCACGAAGAAACCCTAGGAGCACACAGACAGTCAATCTCTCGATCCGTCATGCGCTTCCCTCGCTTACCCTCGGTCACCTTTCAGCACTGTGTTACAACAGGATATCGATCTGTCTGAATCCTTGGAAAGTTTACCAACTTGCAGCCAACTTGCAGGAGCACGCCTAGTCCAATGGAAACCATCGGAAGGCCATGGACAATGAATCAAACGGGTCAAACTAGCGCGCGGTGTGCTTACGATCAAGTCTATTCTTTGTCCTACAACACCATAGCACAAAGACGACCTCATTGTTGTTTCTATTGTTTGTTGCATTCAAGGTCCTCAGCTAGTACACGCATCATGTTCCAACACAGCGGCTTTTTGATCTGAGCACACCATGCCATTCATCCTTTTGCCACGGATCCTGAGCTTTCGGCCCTCGTTATCTCTATACAATCTCAGCTCCTTTCTCAAACCAATTGCTCGTTCAGCCCAGGGTTCTTCACCCTCTTTACCTTGAGCTTTACTATGTCGTACTCTGTGTCCTTGAGACATATTCCTGAGATTCGCGTGTTGGCTGAGATCCAATCCACCGGCCACTCGCACGCCATGCTAAGGGATTTTCCAAGGACCGCTGAACAGAGTTGGAGCCCCTCTGGCAAATCAGCAGAGGATCCTGTTCCGATGTGCTCCAACCTCTTCCGATATAGGTGCGAAGCCTTGGGTGCAGTGCAGGGCAGCTGCGGGGTAGATGTCTGAGCGTAAGGTTGACCTTCTCCCCCGCATTTTGATGTTGGCCGCTTTTGATCTACCTCATCAGCACATACCGAGCTTATGAGGAGGATTATGGTACAATTCGTGCTTGGAGGCTACAATAGACCACAATTAGACGCTATAGTTGGGGATGTTAATACAGCGGGGAAGATTGCCGTTCTTGCAGTGTATGGTATATGAGAGTATAATACTCAACATCGAGCAAATCGGCCGTGGACCATGATTTGTAGGATAGATTACCGTGTTGCGACTCCGCACAAGGCTAGTCATCGTACATCTGGAGGGCAACCAAAAGATATGGTGGAGCATGGATAGCGGGTAGTCTGGTCAGGTATACGTTTCTAACAGCCACTCCATCTCGGCCCGAAGATCATTGCCGGATATCCTTCATCTCCGTCGTTCTTCCTTAAGTGAGCAAATTGACTTGCGGAGGTGGACTCGTATAATCCCAATTGAAACCAGTATCGATGCTCCCCATCCTTTTGGTGGAGCAGATTGCCAGGAGTGAGACCCCAGGAACTTGAAATGTCAGAGTACAAGAAACGAATACTGGTTAGTCTACGAAACTCACTAGGTGCAGAGTTGTTTGGATCGAGGAAAGACCAACAATCGCATGCCTACTTCCCCACGTTCCCTGGTTAGAACCACAGGGAATGCGGGGCTGAGTTTCAACCAAATGCGACAGACAATCAAGGGAAGAGGACGGGAACCCTAATTACCCCACGCATCCTTCTCGGTCCCGCCCGCCCCACCTTGCTGTGGGCGAAGTAGGCTGACCGCTTCCGACAGGCCTTTGGCCGCTCTTACCTGGAATGATGCCATTAATTCCACGCAATGAGCAATTGAACAATCCGCGGAGTGTCTGGCAGGAAGTAAGATCGCCAGGGTGTGCTCTCGCATCGGAAACATAAGGAATGGAATTGGTGTTGTGTCGTAATCCTACAACGTGGGTGATCCAGTGTTGATTCGATGACGCTCACTCATCAAGGAGGAACGCGATGTCTCCAGGGTAGCATGTCGTCCATTGTATAGTACGATGACAATCCTGCGAACATGAGTCAACTGATCCCGAGATCCTTCTAGCAACGCGACCCGTATCCTCGGACTGGATAGAGCCGTCTATAGCACAAGGCAAGGGCATTGCGGTTATTAACGGCCAAGAGCCGTGCCATCATTGTGATGTCCTTCCATCTTGCTGGTTCATGAGTCCTGTTCGTTGGAGGTTAGGATGATCACCTGTGTCTACACATTGCCACCGCTTGCTTATAAGTACTTGCTCAAAAAGTACGGCGCCTTCGGTTATCGCGCACAGACCTGCATGGCATTTGGGTTTCAACGTGTCCCTTCAGCACAGCACTGCTCGAAAGTTGTCCTTAGCCTTCAATCCAGGTTGTTGCTATTCAACCAAACTCTCTCTCCTGATGGCTTTGATCCATTAATGACTGCAACGTTACTGAGATGAGAGAGGTCGGCGGAATAGGTGATCCCGACCGCCTATTCCTTGAGAATCCTGTAGTCAAACCTAAGGAAGAGGATATAGAAGAGGCTTCATTCAAGGTAACGATTGGGTCAGTTGAGCTTTGAATCTCACTTTCTTGGTTTTGCGGTTGCTTCCTGGTATCCATTTGTTGCATCGTTGCGGTAGCTCATCCACGGTTGGAAAGCGGCTTCCTTCTGTTTGGCGTTTCCTTCCATCGAGTCGGTTTCTTTTGTAAGATTGATCCAGATGAAGAGTTGATACCTATACTAAATGATGAGGGTCATGTTAGATAGAACTGCTAGCCCACGTTCTTCACAATGTGGCGACGACTCCTCACTCACTCGGGAAGAACATCATGGGTGGTGCTCAATGGGTCAATCAGTACTTTGCTGACGACGAAATCCTGCAGCCTGGCCTATCTTAGCAAAGGCGTTACACTGCCTTGTGCTCCCCGCAAGAGAAAGACTTCCTGGATTGAGTGGACTTCCAATGGCCCATCCTGATACAGACCCATTTGGTAAGCCTCCGACATTATCGGTCCCTCGGAAGTCAGTCTAGTGATATGAATGTTCCCGTATCGGTACTGGTCGCCCCAATCCTGCATGTGTCTTATCTTACTTGGTTGTACGCATGCTTCACCCTGGTGCGGTAGTTACCCCTGGTGTTGGTTGAATCGGGTCTTGCTATGTCGCCCGTGAAAATGATTGCCTGGAGGATGTCTTTCAAAGCTGCCACCAAACGCTCTGAGCTTTGAATGAGTCACTGTGCCTCACCAAAGTGAATTCTCTATCACCCATGGTGGTGACTCAACGGCTCTAGGCAACTAGATCCACGGGATTGTCCGCGATATATATCCTTCTGATATTGTCTCCTTCGATCCCGCATTGTCCGAGTTGTTGGTTAGCTTGTTTTTGTGTTTTTTTTCCCTATCCTCAAAGATCGCTTTGAGCATGGGAAAAAGATCAAAGGGTCAATAAACGCTGATAGGTGAAGGATGTGGGTGTGGGAGTTTGCCGATAATGTAGTTCTAGATGCGCTTGTACTCGTTGTACCGCTGTTACCCTGATGCACGCCATGGTTTGTGCGCTGCTTCTTGGATGGTAAGGACGAAAGGTGTGGTGTTGTCTTGATCAGCAAGGGGCGCTCATTAAATCTGTGGCGGTGCATGTGCAGCCAAGTCTGACCCGAGTGCTGGGTGTTCGCTCGATGGTACATCCCCGTCCCCACTGCGCCCACCTCGTTGATGTTCAAAGAAGCTACTCGAGGTCGTCCGGAATACGACAAGGAACTTGGACAAGGGTGGAGCTCAGCTCTTGACGAGTATCACGAAGGTCAGTTGGAATGGCTAACAGTGAAAGCCAGCATGGCAGTTGCAGTGCTCATACCGTTGCGACTCGGCAGCAGGAACTCTGAGCTATTGTGGCCAAGAGACGGTTCCTGATCGTCCACACCCATCCAGATCGCATGCTCTCCCCCTTCGGCCTTGCAGCTGACGTGTGTAGGCCGTAGCATTCGTGGCAGAACGCAAATGACCCCACACACCAACTTGGACCCACTGCAAGCGACCGACCTGTTACCTCGGAACCTTATGCGTATTTGGCGTGGTCCCTTCCCCACACTCATTCGTCTTTCACTGCTTGTTCGCCAACTGCGCATCTCTACTCTCGCCAGGACCAAAGGACTCCTCTTCACACATCAACTCTTTTGAAGCGATTTACTCTTCTCTCCACCAAACACCCTCGTGCAAGATTCAAAACGCAGTATGAAGGACATCGTCAAGATCACCGGCGACAAGATCAGTTTGGACGAGATCGCTTCGTCCGTTGCCGACCCCAAGGCAGGAGCCATATCTACTTTCTCCGGCACAACACGAGACAACTTTGAAGGTAGACCGACACGACAATTCATGTCTCTCCAACGAAAGAGAGTGTTTATGCTTAGCCCAGCATCCATCCTGCATGTCTTTACGCCAAGCTGTCCCATTTGCGCCACCGCATTAACGAACGCCGTTGTCTTCATCTTACTAGACAAGGAGGTCAAGACTCTGTCCTATGAGGCGTATATCCCCATGGCAGAAAAAACGGTCCAAGCTTTGATTACAGAAGCACGACAAAAGTGGGACGACTTGATCCATGTGGCGATCGTTCACAAGATTGGCGATTGTCCCGTTGGCGAAACTAGCGTTGTTATTGCAGTTTCCTCCGCTCACCGGAAACAGGGATTGGAGGCTGTGCATTGGCTAATTGACGAACTCAAAGTCAAAGTTCCGATCTGGAAGAAGGAGGTCTATGTTCATGGTGGACCCGATGGCGTAGACGGAGGCGAAGTCTGGAAAGCAAACAATGCTATGCCATGAAGCAAAGGACCGGGGCAACCATCCGTTGATTGTGGGTATCTAATGCAACGAGAGGGCTTGACCACTTTACCGTTCGGGAATAAAAAGGGCTGAGGCATGGACCTTGGCCAACGACGACCCCCTCACTTTCCCTAGATGGACTTGAATCCACCACAGCCCGAGATTTCTGTTGTTTCCGCTAAGCAAAGCCCCAATGGTCAAGCCGAGGATGACTTTGCACTAAAGAATGGGCCTAGGTAACAACTAGTCGACCTAGAGGAGAGCATTTGGACCTATCTTCGGGGCCTACCCTGGTTTTTCTTTTTTAATTGCTGTGAGGCGTGAAAGGCTGTTGTTTTTTTTGGAGTGCATGATGGGTGCTTGTGAGTCATGACCTGTCTCCTGCACGGGAAGGACACCCAGCAGCTAAAGAGTCGGCTGACTGGTTGGTGGATCTTCCAGAGCTGCATAATGGGTCTGGTGCCACATTATTTCTCTCGCTCTCTACATTCAGTAGCGATCCACTGCCCAATAATTCTTGTTCTCATAACTCACTCCTTGCTCTGCCCGAGGTTGTCACCTCTGTGCATTGGTTCATGAACGTCCTATCTGCTGTGCGGGTAAAAAAGTATGGTTGCGGACCAAACAAAGAGCGATCGGGAAGGGGGGCTGGAAATCAGTTTTTTGTGTGTGTAAACACAAAAGCGAGGGTGGTGTGGAAAGAGACTTTGAGGTGTGAACGAGTGAGGCGAGCAACTTTCAGGTTTTTTTTTGTCTCCTCGAAATCGAAGTCAGCCACGCGCCAGCAAGTTTGTGGTCCTCTGGGACTTCACCTTTCACACTCGTTTTTGATCCCAACTAGGGTTGTTTGTGGCATGAACACAATGCACACCCCCCTCTCTCTCTCACCATGGTACTTACACACTGCCTCGTAGTGCATGAACTACTCTAACGCACCTACATATTCCCGTTCCACTTTCTGCTCTTCTTTCTTCTTTCTTCTTTCTTCATCCTTCTCACCTTCGCTCACTTTTTCTTTCTTTCTTTTCCCTTCTTTCTTTCTCACCTCCAACACTTTCCCCACCTTCCCTTCTTCATCGGATCACTTCATTTCACTTCTACTCTCCACTCCTCACAATCATGTCCTCATCTCTCGATCAGACTGGGGGACACTATGCGCTGACCTCCAACTCTCAACCCAACCCGAACGACCATAGCAACAACAGCAGCAACAACAGCAGCAACAGCAACAGCAGCAACAGCAGCAGCAACAGCAACAGCGGTAACAATAGTAACGGTCAATACGGGCTTGGTTATTCTGGTCAACAGCAACAGCAGCAGCAGAGACATCCTCCCCAGAACTACCATCGGACCCAGCAACCAATGTTCTATGCGCAGCAGGAATATCATCAACAACAAGGGATGTATCCGCAACAGGGCAGCTCACCGCATCAACACCAGCAGCCAAGGCACACGAACGATCAGTATAGCCAACAACAGGATCCCTCAAGGCAAAACCATTACAATCAGCAGCAGCAGCAGCAGCAGCAGCAACAACAACAGCATTCACAATCCTTTAGCGGATACAACCAGCAGAGTCACTACCAAGGTTCATCCTCGCCCTCCAGTGGTCGGTCTCATTATACTCAAACTGGACAAGGGCATGGTGGGCATGAGCACGACTCAGAAACAGGATATTCAAAGGAGAAAGAACAAGATTCAGGTTCAGCTTCGGCTTCAGGCTCTTTGCCGCCCGAGAGTGGGTCCAAGTAAGGACATGTCCTTTTTTTGTTTGGCCATCGATCCTTAGGCCTTTTCGCAACACATTCGTTCGGCATGTGTGAGCTCTATCTTGTGTGGCTCTAATCGTACATTGCGTCTCATGTAATTCAATTCGCCTTTCTCTCTCCCCAATCTTTCTTTCTCCTCTCTCTCTCTCTCTCAAGTTTGAGGTTCAGGATCACGCTCGAAGCCCCGACTGCGGCAATGCAACGCCAAGATGAGACCTCATTGACCTATCTTAATAAGTGTACATGTGTGGGCGAAGAATGAACGATGGTCCATCGCGTTTTATGATCCCCCCCCCCTGCCTCTCCCTCTCGTCGGGTAAATACATTCTAATCCTCCTCTTCGTTTTCTTCTCGCCACCACCTTTTTCTCCCTCTCCACTTATATGTAATGCGGAATAGCTCAATTCTACACGGTCGGATTGGAGGACACGGAAGAGTACAATGGAGAGATCACGAGTGTGATCAAGGTGACGTTCCACGAACCATCGCATCGTCGACTTGCGGCACGGTACTGGAGCTTTTGGTTAAGTCAGCAACAAAATCCCAAAACGGCAAGGGCATTGGACATCGGTAAGCATATTATTTTGGCGAAGCAGGAGTTTTTTCTTCGTCCAAGGGGGGGGGGGGCGAAAGTAAAAAAGTCTAGCGTGGAAAGAGACAGAGATTATCGTAGACCTAATACTGACATGGTTGTTCCATTGTAGAGAAAGCTTCGTCAAGCGGGATACTAGAAGTGCAATCAAAGACGTTCGATCGGATCTCTTTCAAATGGAATGGAAAGGCAGGCGCTAAACTTATGGTGCGGTTCAATTGTCTTTCGACAGACTTTTCAAGGATCAAGGGTGTCAAGGGTATTCCTCTACGGGTTCATATGGACACCTACTTGGATAGCATTGGGGAAGGAGACAGAGATGATAGCGCAAGGTTGCATGATCTATCAGACGATTCAACCGCAGTGGAACGAGCATTCGCAAAGATCAAATTGTTCCGCGATAAGGTAGGAGAAGGGCAAAAATCTGGAAAAGAGAGGAGCCGATGTTTTCCTTTGATCGTTATGCTTGGATCTGAAAGGTTAATAAGGGTAGTAAGGTGATGATACTAATCTGCGCAAGCGATTCAACTGGGAACATCTCATAACGTATTCAAGGGTGCAGAGCGGAAGAACAAGGACGATCACAAACAATTGGAAAAGATGTGGGACAAGATGCGAGGCAAGAACGCGGATACAAATCCGTTGATCAACATGCTTGCTCCTGTCCAGAGCGTTTCGCTGTTCGCAGAGTGTATGGATCCTCCGGAGGGATCAGGCGAGGAAGAGACCCTTGATCTTTCAGAAACTCTGACCCATGATTCGCAAGGCAAAGGTAGCAATAACGGATCGAGTTCAGGAAGACAGGAAGCAGGAGACGATGGAAATGGCGGTGACGGCATGGAATCTTATTCCTCAAGGCAGGATGGAGATTCCATGTCGACAGCTTCTGCGGGAGATCAACCCAGCAGTCTGGTAGTGACGACGACCAAGAAACGTCGTCGCAATGCAGAAGAGGATGTAGAGGACGATGGTCAAAGTACATACGAGCCTCATCAATCCCAAGTTGGATTCATCTCTTCAGCAGCCTCGCTACCAGCCACGATCACGTCAGGGGCCAGTGAAGTCGTGACTTCATCCTCAGGGTCTGATTTGCTCCTGGATCGGGATGTGAACTATGTGCCTATGGTGCGCAAGAAACGACCCGTGCTGTGTCTGTACATCAAGATTGGCGGCGAGGCTGTTTATCGAGCAGTCTATCTGGAGAAATGCACGCTCGCCGACTTGATCCAGAAGCTGTCCGAGAAGCTCGAGATCCAATCATCGACCATCTCGCATGTATTTAGAAAGACCCTCAAGAAGGAACTAATCGTCCGAGTCGATGATGCCATGGTCGGACAGATGGCGGATGAGCTCGACATGGTAGTGGAGTACGATTTCAATCAGCAGGACGGAAGCGTCAATCTCACACTCAAATATTGAAGAATAAAAGAGTCGAGAAAGTAACACGTCGGACGATATGATACACTTTATTGAGCAGCTAACAGAGGACGAGATGGGAAGTGTGAGGGTAGGCTTGAAAGAGGAAGAAGAGGTTCTTTTCTCTCTTCCGACTGTCATCTGTTGCAGATCAATGTCACGAATAAGAGGGGGGGTGGAGACACGGAATATGAACCCACGAACTGTTTGTCTGAGAAAAAACAACAACGAAAAAAACAGGTAAAAAAAGGCAAAGCACCATAGGATCATGATCACGAAAAGAGTTCCAGCTCTACGTGATGTCTTCTGGAAAAAGGAACAGAGCAGGAGCGTCTATGGATGGAGGGCAACGCGGAGGAAATGACGAAAGCGGAGAACGTAGGTGTAGGATGGGCAATTGCGATTTACTGTTTAGATACCCTGATGTTCATCAACTCTTCGGTCTCTTTCTCTGACAATATTGGTCCATTGGATGAAAGTTGAGGGAGTGCCGGTCCTGCTGGTTTCATCCTTAGAGCCTTCTCGCGAAGATCAACATAACTATCGTGACAGGACATAGGCTTTGTTAGACTTGCTGAAAGAAGGATACATAGTGCTCGGAGACATAGAACAAGTGCCACATCATTCGTTACCTGTAACAGGCGCCACCAAGGAGGGTCATAAGGATACCCAAACCATTCAGGAACCCGATTTTGGTGTTGAACACGACCACAGCGATGACAATGGACAATACCTGCTTTACATTGGCTAGTAACACAAACAATTTTCAACATGTAAGCAAGTTGTTTGTAAGTATAGTTGAATAGCATGGTCAAAGTATACTTTGGGGACTTACCAGCGACAGTCATGGTGAGAGCACTTGTCTTTTTGTTGGCGGTGAATGATACGTAGTTGAGGAGGAATGCAATGATACCGTTGACTGTCAGGGCCAAGACCAACTTGTAACTGATCTCAGTCTTGCACCAAGACACAACCTCGTCCAACTCTCCCTTCATCCACGAGAAAATGACGGTCTGTACGAATGCCAGGGGACTCATGCGGAGCAAAAGGTCGAGGGGATGGAGCTTGAGTTTTCCGACCTGGATGCGATTCGTGACGACAGTCTTAACAGCAGCCAGGACTGTGCCTAGCACGGTGAGGAAGAATCCCATGGCAGTGTACGAGTAATCGCCAACGGTTGCCATGTATACTCCCAGAAGAAGAGGCACCAATGAAAGGTAGGTCTTGCTGCTGTATCTCTTTCGGTAGAACAGCAATGAGATGGCGATGGTAAAGACAGGTGTCATGGCTCGTACGACTTGATGAAAGGCGACTGATACTTCGTTTCTAGCGTTCATAAGAGGTGGTTAAGGTCGTTAGGAACCATGAAGTCGTCGATCGCTCGTTGATGTCGTATTGCTTAGGCAACATTAATGTCCTGCCCAATGTGCTAACCCTCTCATCCAATTGTTGTGCAAGCCCCACTACAGCCCTCAGGAGCTGGACCATCCAGCACTTTGGTTCGTGACATTGATGAGCCATTGCAAGCGCCGATCGCATTTGCATCCAGATCAGCGTACAGGATAAAGGGGAAAGCGAACTTACAAAGAGACATTGCTGATAGCAATATTGAACGTGTAAAGAATCGAGAACATGAACATGACCATGTTTTCCTGCTCTCCGAGCTGTGCAGGAGTAAAGTAGCCCAACCTTGCCATGAGGTAGGCACCGACTCCGGAACAGAAGGTGTGAATTCCGGTCAGGGTCCATGGGAATCCAAAGTGGAATGTGCTGAGGATAGCCTTGTTGTAGATGGTGAGAGCGAGATTGAGGAAGAAATACATGGCCAGCCATGAGTACGACGTGTCAGACGTTTCTGGCCTTGATGGCCCAGTGGCGAGTTGCATCGAATTAGGTCGATCCTTTCCGGCCATTGTCTTCTTTAGGGTTATGAGAAGCGAACGTTGGTTGTGAAGTTATATCGTTGTGCCTGTGGCGGGTTCGGCTTTAGAGGCTGAGTGCTTTGTGATCCTGTATTCGTATCTGAAGGTTTGGCTGTGCACCCGGCTAAACGAATGGAGGCTCGACGAGAACAAAGGGATCTAGTTGATGACAAACGAAGCAATAAGAAGGACAGGAGGGCAAAGGTCAGTGTCACAGTCGAAGGGGATGAGATCGGTTTTGACGGTTCAGGGGTCCGCAAGAACAGTTGCTTCGTTCCAGGCAGATGAGAACACACGTTGATTCCTTCCCAGCGCAGTGTGGCAGTGGTTGGGAGATGGCAGGAGGCAGACTGGAGATGATGAGGAAGAAAGGGCGAGGGAGCTGAAGGGGGTGCGGACGACAGGAACTGCAAGGGCTACAATCAATAAACAGATCGTACTTTTTCAGCTTTTTGCTTGTCTCCCTTGGTCATTCTCCGAACCCTTCCTTTGCACCCCCTCGTCCGCTGCGGTCCACCTGGATACCAATAACCCTGCCATGGCTGCTCATTCACTAGCCTGTCTCTCCTGTAAACATCCGGCTATCCATGACAAGTCCGTAGAGTCCACGTTGATCTTGTATCCCTCATGGGTCCATATCCACACGCCTGCCAATCCGCTGCCACAATGGGTGAGGGCAAGAGCGACCACAGCTGTGAACGCAAGTCGTGATCCCAGCACCGCAGATTGATTGTTCAATTGGTGCGCGACGATCTGTCTAGGATCAAGGACGTCGTTTGCAGTTGTGGGCGTACAAGAAGCAGAACTTACTCTTTTTCTTGGTGATGCGAGTTGCGAGATCCTTTCCGACACGGAAGACGATTGCAGGGAGAGAGGCGTGAGGTGGCGATGCGACGAATGGAAAGACACGAATGCAGAAAGTGAGAGTGAGAGAGCAGGAGGAGTTGACAAGAAGAAGAAGAAGAAGAGGGGAGGAAGAGGGGAAGAAGAGGGGCCCGCGGTCGGTATAAATAGACGGATGGGCAGGAACATGATGAATAGCCTGGTAAGTTTGTCCCAATGAAAAGGATACAGCCATTCATTCAACAAACGCATGGACAGGAACGACAATGGGTCAATGGAAGCAAACACTGCTCTCTCGCTCACCCACTCACACGCTCTTTCACACCTTTTTGCCTTATTATTTCTCTCTTGCTCGCTCTGGTCGGCAATGGATCTCCGGTCATTAGTGATGTGATGATGATCCCGATAAGCACGTTGCACACCCATGACAACGGCGATGATGCAATGGCAGGAGACCCAGTCAAACCAGTCTGGTCAAGGAAATCCCACCCTCAGAACCCCCGCGGTGTTGGTGCTTTCTTACAAGCCAACAATTTAGTGTCACTCTTTGGAAATGAGTATCAAATCCTTCCCATTGCCCTGGGAACTCTTGCAATCGATTAAGAACGCGCTTATGATTCAGGAACAAAAGCCAGAGAGCAACTGTTCTACACTAACCCTTTTCAGGGCGGAACAAGTCCCTTTCATCTCAACGTGCAGATGGGATGGGTGCGCCAGAAGAAGCTAGAAGTACTGAGCGAGAGAATGCCCAAAAGTCCCGTCCAACCACGCGAAAAAAAAAAAAAATCGAAATGAATGAGCACCCGGGATTCTGGCTCTTGTTCCGAAGCAAAGTACCATCCCTCCGACAGGCCCCTAATCGTTGAGATTGGCAGAGAGGACATTCTACGGCACTCTAGGTTGAACCGCGGTGCTCTTGCTCTTTCGTTTCATTCTACTTCCCGACTTCTCGCTATATAGAACCATGTCAATTGACCCAAGGTTCAGTCAAAGTGGCGAGGATTGAACACAGATGCCCGCCGTCGACTCGTTTTGCAGTCAGTTGGACTTCGTGCATCCAAAAACTTTCCCTCTCAAGCACGGGACATATTTTTTTTGGGTCTCATGGGTCGCCAATGTGGGTGCTCTCTTTCTTTCCCCCCTCCATCTTTTTTCCTTTTCTTCACACTTCGCCCCCGTCTTGCCTCTTTAACCCTCCTCTCCTATTTGGCACTGTCGAAAAGAGACTCTGGAAGAACGACACTTATATCAAACGGACCCCTTTCGCCATCACAGACCGGTGAGAGGATACAGGACAAGCAAAAGACAGACAGAGAACCATGGCTAGTCAGCCATACAATCATTCATACAACAACAAACCACTTCCACAAGTCAGTCCACAGATGCAAAACCAGCATTATCACCAGCACCAGCAGTACCAGCAGCACCAGCATCCGCAGCACCAGCAGCAGTATCACCACCAGCACCAGCAACATCACCATCAGCAGCACCAGCAATCACCCCACCAGCCATACAACCATTATGATATGTATAAACAAGGCTCCCTGCAAGAACAACAGTATCAGCAGCAACAGTACCAACAGTACCAGAATGCGGTTCAACAACAACAGCATCGTTCTGCGGGATCACAGCAGGCAGCCGTTCAAAGCTCTTTAAAGGACTGGTTCGATGCCGTGGACACGGATCGCTCGGGCAATTTGACGTGTGAAGAGCTGCAGAGGGCCCTCACGAATGGTATGGAAAGAGTCGGGTTTGGTTTCTGCTTTGGCTTTCTCCTCTTCCGCCTCCTTCTCTTCTGCTTCCTTCTCTTCCACTTGGATCTAGTGAGGAAGAAAAAGTCAAGGAGATTGACCTTCTCTAACCTAGTTCATTCGATTACTTCCTTCCGAAACTCATAGGCGACTGGACACCGTTCAATGGTATGACTTTGCATCCTGGACAGAATGAACTGAGCTTGTATCAACGGGAGCAGCCCGAGTGAGACACATCATGATGCCATCACCCCCCTCCCCCCCACGCGGCGCTAAGTGACAGTGACTAACAGCGGCTTTATTTCGATTTCTACTTCGCCATTTGGCCCTCCTATTTCAAACAGTCGAAACAGTCCGTTTGATGATGAATATGTTCGACCGGGACAACGACGGAACGATCTCGTTCAATGAATTCATTGGTCTCTGGAACTATATCGAGAAGTGGAAAGCCTGCTTTCAGACGTATGATCTGGATGGATCAGGAACCATCGACACCATGGAGCTACAAAAGGCCTTACGCGGATTCGGCTACAACCTGAGTGAACAAGTTGTGGCTCTTATTGTAACAAAGTTTGATGTTCGCGGCAGGGGGGACATAAGTTTCGATAACTTTGTGCAGTCTTGCGTTACGGTCCAGACCTTAACGGATGCATTCAGGAGGATCGATGTTGCTGGAACAGGGGTCGTTACAATGACTTACGAGCAGGTAAAGAAAGGCTCACAGTGCATATATAGCCGAGTGAGAAAGAGGCGTGTTTGTGTTTTGTATGAGTGCAATGCAGATTTCTATGAAATTGCTAACCCGCCTCTTGTTGGTTTCTACCCTAGTTCCTTGGCTTGGTCATTAACAACCGTTGATGTCTGAACTAGAAAGCAAGTACATAGCGATCACCAGCCGGGAACAAGGTAGCACAGTTGCAAATAAAAGGGGGGCTGGCTTGAAGTCATGGATGCATCGGAACGCTCTCCTTTGGTTTACAACCTGGCCTGGTGGTGACCCCCAGACACTTCCTTCTGCGACTTCTCAATCTGACGAAGGAGGTCATAGGCGCTACCCCAACTGGCTTGATATCCTAGATGCATGGGAATATGGTCACAAAACAACAGTGAGATGGAGATTCCGTTCAACGCCATTCATCATATCGAGTGGTTTATATCCTTACCGGCGCCGCCATGGCCATAGTTGTGTGCAATCAGTACATGCTGGCCGCATCCTATGCCTAAGAAAACCAATAGTTTCCAGGAGCAAGATGAGGAAAAGAACTTGTCGCCCCCAATCCTGAAGCAAGGTACAACATCGGTCTGCAATTTTGATCTAGCACTTACGTCCGTGCTCTACTTCCACGCGCACTCCACCAATTCGCGATGGTCGGAAGCCCACCTTTTGATCAACAATGTCAAACTTGGCCAGCAGATCAGGGTTGGCAGCGTACGCGGCTGTTGTTCCAGGGGCCAGGATCTTTGGATAGCGTTGAATGATCGTCTTGAGGATATGGGTTGTCTTGGTTGCGCTCACCAAGTAGTTGCTGTGATACCCATCCACACCTTGTGTTAGCGATCGCCAAACCAACATCTTTGACTGGTTATTCCTGTAATACATATTGCCAAGAGGGCAAAAAAAAATGACGCTGCTTACTTTTGATAGGCTTCATGGGATCCTCCAAGAACAACTTCGCCATTCGACCGAGGGATCACATACATGATAGATCCTGTTTTGGCTGGTCACGACAAATGATCGAGTAGCGATGTTAGCATCCACGGTTCCCGTTTCCTCAATGATAAGAAATATAATAAGATCGAAAAAAAAAACCCCCCTTACAGATCCAAGTGACGGTTTCGTTGACCCACGATGCTCGAATGACGGCTGTCTGTCCTCGCGTCTGATAACACCTCGTGTCCTGTGCGCCTCCTAAATATCTGGCTCGAAATCCTGTGCAGTTGACAATGATATTGACAGGTCTGGGTTTCGTGCCAACCCATAGAGACGCTTCTGAGACGTGTGAGAATGTCCGTTGTTGCACACGACCTCCCGCTTCCTGAAATTGGCGCAGAAGAAATTGCAAGTAGATACTAGGTGTAACTACTGGGGTCTTGTATGAGTACGCAATAGGGAAATCGGGATTTGTTGAAGGGATAACTTGGAACTAATATCGCATGCCATCGAGATACACAGACATGTTAGGGCAAATGGATAGGGCAGATGGTCGCCGAGACCGGAAATCAACTTCACTCCTTACATCCTCGACAATGCCAGACCACCATGGACTACGACCTTCATGGCCTGTGGGGTTAAAGTCATAGTAGTCGATTGCGTTACGAATCTTGACGCCCGAATAAGGGTCCTTGGCCAACTCCTGAAGTGTTCTGTATGAAAGTGTGTCGTATTCTGAGAGATGCTCATGCGGTAAGTCGGATGTATTCAACCGAGTCAATTAAAGCCGCTGCTTTTCACTTTCCAACTTCCCACGTGTTGCGTGAATACAACTTCCGAGTTATTCCTACCTTTCGCGCGTACATCATCTTCGTCACACATAGACCTCCAGTGTGCACCTGCCTTGGGCGAAGCATAGTCTGGGTGGGCCTTTTCGTCCTTCGGGAACTCGGAGGCAATGATCGTCACGTCTGGTAGATATGTATTAGAGGTATGAAGGCAACGGTGAGCGTTCAATTGACCAAAGTCCTGCACAAACCACAAGATACACGAATCAACTGGTACCATAGTTGTTGCACTGCAATAACAAAGCAGTGGTTAATCCAACGACACCTGCGCCAATAACAACGACTAGCGGCCTCTCGCGTCTCTCAAGGGTAGGCATGGTTACTGTGAAAACTCGATCGGATTCTCGGAATAAAGAAGAGGTTGATGACCAAACGATTCAAGTTGCGTCTTGGGTGCAGGTGTCTGTGACGGTGTTCCAGACCCAGATCAACTGGCGTGCACGGTCGCAGCGACTTTATTTCACCGTTCGTCAGTCCGTCGCTTCTTCGTCAGACTGGGGCCTGTGTCTGTGTCCTCCTCACCCATGAGTCCAGGTTTGCTACCTTCGTCCTCGCTTCCGCTATTCATGTCCTCATCTTCGTCTGTTTTCTCATACGATCGTCCTGCCTCCTCGTCCCTTTCTTCACGTGGCGACAGCGATGTTGGATAACTCGATGCTGTTGTTGACTGCCACAATTGACTAGGCGCTCGCTTCAGTCCACCCCATTGAGTCGAGCCTACTCGCTTAAGACTCCCAGAGGAATTCATTTGAGCCTGCGCTTGCTTCGGCGAGGAACCTTCGTTGCTCGTCGTACTAGAAGTGGGATTGCCAGCATTGTCATCTTTAGACCCCAATATCCCCTCCAATGCGTCCCGTGCATAGTAGTACGAATACCAACTCGGCTCGTGCTTATTCCTCGCCGAATCTAGTTGCAAGCTGGTAGACTTGAAAAGTTGTAGTGTCTCCCCAATTTCATCCGTTGAACCAAGCTCATGATACACTCGTACTTGAAAGTACAGAACCTGGGTCACTTCCTTCAACGATCCTGTCTTGTTGAAACCTAGAAGGTGAGCATGATGGTTATATCATAGATCAATCAGAATCATAGTACAGCCCACGTCGTAAAACTCAGCGGCTACCTTCCAATGCTCTTTCCAGATGTTCCTTAATGTATTCGAGTTGGTGCACACGGGATTCGGTGGATGCTGATGAAGGCCGTGTTCTGTTTGCTCGCGCTAGTAAACACTTTGCCCTTTGAAAGTAGGCCAACGCATGTACAAAAGCATCTCCTTGATTCAGTACCTGATATGACAGTAGAGCACAAGGATGATTAGACCATGTAATACCCCGATCATGACTGATAATGAACATAGAACCATACTACAGCGTACCATGGTCATGACGCCATCAACCAGGGCGGTCGCCTGCTGGACAGAGTTCAAATGCAACAGCACCTCAGACAATCTTAGTTTGACAAGGAGTAGCAGTGGCCGCTGCAAGCTGTGCTCACTCAAGGTCAGAGCCGTCAATAACAGTGGTATCGCAGACATTGCACTATCGGATTCCTATCGAGATTGGAGTAGGGCGTTGAACCGTAAGGAATGGTTCAAGTCATAACATAGTATTCAACCATCAATTTTTCAAGGGCAAGTACCATATAAATTTCAGCCAGAGCCACCAAGTACATAACCGTGAACTTGTGCATTCCAGGCCACTGGTTCCGCTGGACAATCGCTAGTCCTTCCGAAAGCTGCTGTATTCCAGATAACCGTTGACCGGCAAGAGCACTCAGCAATGCCTTTTGCAGTATAATCTCCAGCTGGATCTCCCTGCTTGTGTCATCCACTTGGTTCTGATGGGCTGCAGAATCCCTTGCGATATTCGAGTCCGATGGGGCTGCTAGGGTGGTTGTGTTCACCAGCGTGATACCTAGCTGCTGCGCCCAAATCTCGGCATCCCGTATCTGATTGGTTGCCATGGCTCTTCTTTGTAATATCTGAACGAGAACTTGCACCCATGGAGTCGCTTTCATGGTATTCAAGGGAAATTTGCTCTTTGCCAC